>Ga0335082_10001129_pt1 | contig 28434 bp, 21 predicted proteins | sample Lox_Sample_41_FD_206718 | JGI IMG/M metagenome (GOLD analysis project Ga0335082, IMG submission 206718) | Soil microbial communities from Loxahatchee National Wildlife Refuge, Florida, United States - Lox_Sample_4.1 | ecosystem: Environmental > Terrestrial > Soil > Wetlands | place: USA... | reverse complement strand
ACGAGTATCGCTGGCCAAGCCGTAGGTAATGGTTGCAGTCATGGTGACGTTGGCATCCGCGTCGCTGGGCACGGTAACGCCGCCCGAGTTGGAAATGACCGCGGGATTGCTCGAGGCCCAGGTGATGGTGCTGCCTCCCGTGCCGGACGTCGGCAAGTAGAGGTTGCCGGTTACGCTGGACGCGCTGTCAGCAGGACCGAAACCGATCGCTAGTGCAGCCTTGTCGGCAGCGACGATATCGGCGTCGGTGACCTGAGGTACTACCGTCAGACCGAATATTTTAGTATCGCTGTAGCTGTGCGAGGTGATGGTTGCCGTTAGCATGACGACGGCAGGATTCCCCTCGGGCTGGCTTACCCCTCCTACCGTGGAGATCACCGCAGGCGTGTCGCTGTCCCAAGAGACAGTGCAGGCGTTGAGCCCGGCCTGTGGCAGGGTTACATTTTGCGTTACGTGGACGGCGGAGTCGCCGGGGCCATATCCGATGTTCAGCGCAGCCTTCGCGCCGGCAACAGCGTCTTCATCACTCATTTGTCCGAGGACGGTGAGAGTGAAGCTTGCGGTATCGCTTGCGGCATGTGAGGAAATCGTCGCCGTGAGCGTGACTTGTGCGTTGCCAATCGAGGGACGCAGGACGGTTCCATCGTCGGCGATCAGGGCTTCGTTATTCGACGACCAACTGATACTGCAGTTGTCGCTTCCGCTGCTGGGTAAGCTCAGGTTTCCCGCCACGCTGGCGGCAGAATCCCCTTCGGAGTAACCGATCGCCAATGCAGCCTTAGCGGCTGCGACGGCGTCTGCATCCGTCATCTGCGCCTTGACGATCACGATGAAATCCTTCGTGTCGCTGACGCCGTTGGAGGTGATCGTTGCTGTCAGGGTGACCGGAAGATCGCCGGTGAGCGGCTGGGTGACTGTTCCGGTTGAAGAGATTGCCGGATCGCTCGACGACCACGAGATCGTGCAACTGTCCGCACCGGTTGTTGTGAGGGTCAGGTCACGAGTAACGGTTGAGTCGCCATCGCCCGGCTGATAGCCGATCGACAGCGCGGCCTTGGCGGCGGCCACGGCATCGGCATCGGTCATTTGGGCCTTCACCGTTATAGGGAAGTTCTTGGTGTCGCTGGCCGAGCCCACGGTGATGGTGGCGGTCATCGTTACGTTGGAGTCTTGCGTGAGTGGTTGCGTGACAACGCCAGCATCGGACACGACACTCTCGTTGTTCGAGACCCAACCGATCGTGCTGTTGAAAGGGCCGCTCGGGAGCAGCGTGAGATTTTGCGTGACGCTCGCGGCGGAGTCGCCATCTGCAAAGCCGATTTCGAGGTCTTCCTTGATGGCGGCTACGGCCTGGGCTTCGGTCATCTGCGCTTTGACCGTCACGGGGAAGGTCTGCGTATCACTTGCGGCCCGCAGACTGATGGTTGCGGTCAACGTCACGTTAGCGTCCTGCGTGGCCGGCTGACTGACGACACCGGCGTTGGTAATGACGCTCAGATCGCTGGACGACCACGAAATCGAAGTGCCGTAGAGTCCATCGGTGGAAAGGGTGAGGTTTTGTGTAACGCTCGTTGCAGAGTCTTCACCGCCATACGTAATTGCGAGCGCGGCCTTGGCGGCAGTGACCGCCTGTGCGTCGGTCATTTGCGCCTTGACCGTGATCGGGAACAGCTTCGTGTCACTCGCCGAGCCAACTGTGATCGTGGCTGTCATGGTTACGCTGGCGTCCTGCGTGAGTGGCTGCGTGACTACTCCGGCATTCGAAACCACCGAACTATCGCTCGAGAGCCACGTGATTGTGCTGTTGTCCAGCCCGGTCGCAGGCAGCGTGAGGTTCTTCGTCACGCTGGAGGCGGAATCTCCGCTGGCGTAGGTGATGGCCAGGGCGGCCTTGGCGGCAGCTACCGCTTGTGCCTCCGTCATCTGAGCTTTGACTGTGATCGGGAACAGCTTCGTGTCACTTGCTGATCCCACGGTGATCGTTGCCGTCATGCTCACACTGGCGTCTTGTGTGAGAGGCTGTGTCACTACTCCTGCGTTCGAAACCACGGAGGCGTCGCTCGAAACCCACGTGATCGTGCTGGTGTCCAGCCCGGTTGCGGGCAACGTCAGGTTCTTCGTAACGCTGGAGGCGGAGTCTCCGCTGCCGTAGGTGATGGCCAGCGCGGCCTTGGCGGCAGCTACCGCCTGCGCGTCCGTCATCTGCGCTTTGACTGTGATGGGGAATGCTTTCGTGTCGCTTGCCAAGCCAACTGTGATCGTCGCCGTCATGGTCACACTGGCATCCTGGGTGAGAGGCTGCGTAACGACACCGGCGTTGCTGACCACGCCCGTGTTGTCTGATACCCACGTGATCGTGCTGCTGTCGATCCCCGTTGCCGGTAGCGTCAGGTTCTTTGTCACGCTGGATGCGGAATCTCCGCTCCCGTAGGTGATGGCTAGCGCAGCCTTGGCGGCAGCTACCGCCTGTGCGTCCGTCATCTGCGCTTTGACTGTGATGGGGAATGCTTTCGTGTCGCTTGCCGAGCCGACTGTGATCGTCGCCGTCATGGTCACGCTGGCATCCTGGGTGAGAGGCTGGGTTACTACCCCAGAATTCGAAACCACGGAACTGTTGTTGGAAACCCACGTGATCGTGCTGGTGTCCAGCCCGGTTGCGGGCAACGTCAAGTTCTTCGTCACGCTGGAGGCGGAATCTCCGCTGGCGTAGGTGATGGCCAGGGCGGCCTTGGCGGCAGCTACGGCTTGTGCCTCCGTCATCTGAGCTTTGACTGTGATCGGGAACAGCTTCGTGTCACTTGCTGATCCCACCGTGATCGTCGCCGTCATGGTTACGCTTGCATCCTGGGTGAGAGGCCGGGAAACAACACCGCCGTTCGAAACTACTGCCACATCGCTCGAAGCCCAGGTGATGGTGCTGTGATCGATTCCGGCCGCGGGCAACGTCAGATTCTTGGTAACGCTGGATGCAGAGTCACCAGAGGAATAAGTAATCGCCAACGCTGCTTTCGCCGCGGCAACCGCGTCGGCGTCGGTCATCTTCGACTTAACTGTGATGAGGAATGCCTTAGAATCGCTGACGCCGTCGATGGCAATCGTTGCTGTCAAAGTAACATTGGCGTCATTGCCGTCGGGTTGAGTAACAACTCCCGCCACGCTGACTACCGCCGGGTTGCTCGAGGCCCATGTGACGGAGGTGCCGTCGAGGCCCGTCGCAGGAAGAGTGAGGTTCTGGGTCACGTTGGTGGCTGAATCGCCCGACGCAAAGCTGATCGTCAGCGCCGACTTGGCCGCCGCCACTTTCTGCTGAGGAGTCAAAGTAGGATTTCCGGAAGACACACCGCCGCAACTCACAAGCGTCACAATCCACAGCAGGCACACCAGACGGCATAAGACCTTTCTCATCTCTTTCTCCTAAAATGAAAAGTTCGAAGCTGCTCGTGCTCAGGCGAAGCACCACGCTTTCCAAATCGTCCGTGGTGGGAGAGAGGATGAGAGGCGAAGAGGGAGTGACCTTTCGTGCCGACACTTCACAACGCCAAGACTGGTCGTGAAATGGTCGGGACGGTTGCGTTGGGACGGCACTGACCCACTTTTAGACATGGCCTTGACGTCCGACGCCAGTTTTTGTAGGATTTCAAGAACAAGTCCGCTCTGACGTTCATTCGCCGGGCGGACCTGAATTTCATGCAGAGTGGCTGAGGGACGAGCCCTGAGACGCCACGGCAACCGATTCGGGATCATATATCCCGAATGTCTGGTGCCAACTCTCTCCTGGAAACAGGGAACATGGGATTCGGCAAGCGCGTAGTATTGCTTCCGATAGCCTCTTTTCCTTTTCCTGGAAAAAGAGGCCATTTGCTTTTATGGCCGCTTTTTCCGGCTCGTCCTCAGCTATTCGCTCTGATTCCGAGTAATTCGGAATAAGAAGGCGGGTAGCAACATGTCTCATTACGAATTGCGGTGTCGCGAATGCGGACGAATCTGGGGAAACCAGCCCCGATCCATCTGCGACGAGTGTTTCTCTCCCCTGGAAGTTGCTTACGACTACGACGCGTTGAAAGCGTCCGTAACCCGTGAGCGCATTTCGCAGCGGGCACCGAACATGTGGCGCTACTCGGAACTGTTGCCCCTCCCCCAAAGCTTTACCCCAAAATTGCCTGTGGGCTTCACGCCGCTATTCAACGCACCGCATCTTGCTGAGAAGCTAAGCGGAACGGCTGCGGCGGGCAATCTCTACATCAAGAACGACGCAGTGTGCTTCCCGACGCTGAGCTTCAAAGACCGTGTGGTCGCGGTTGCGCTGGCGAATGCGCGTGCTTTTGGATTCGACACGGTTTCGTGTTCATCGACGGGAAACCTGGCGAACGCTGTCGCTGCGCACGCCGCGCGCGAAGGACTGAAGGCGTGGATCTTTATTCCTTCGGACCTCGAACCGGCGAAGATCCTGGGCACGAATGTATTCGGCGCGAAGGTGGTGCGCATCGCGGGTAACTACGATCAAGTGAACCGGCTGTGTTCGCAGATCGCCGACGAGCATCGTTGGGGCTTCGTGAATGTCAATCTGCGGCCGTACTACGCAGAGGGGTCGAAGACGGTCGGCTTCGAGATTGCCGAACAACTTGGATGGCGCTTACCGGACAACGTTGTCTGTCCGATGGCTGGCGGATCGCTGATCACCAAGATCAAGAAAGCCTTCGATGAACTCGTAAAGCTGGGCCTTGTCGAACCGAAGGAAGTGAAGTTCTTTGGTGCGCAAGCAACTGGTTGTTCTCCGATCTCTACAGCCGTAAAGACCGGCAACTCCGAAATCGAGCCACAGAAGCCGAACACCATCGCACGTTCTCTCGCTATTGGCAATCCCGCTGATGGGCACTACGCGATCCGGACGATCAAGAACAGTGGAGGCTGGAGCGAAGATGTGAGTGATCCGGAGGTGGTCGACTCCATTCGCCTGCTGGCGGAATCTGAAGGAATCTTCACTGAGACCGCAGGTGGAGTTACGGTAGGATGCGCCGGGAAGCTGTATCGTCAGGACCGTATTCTGCCCGAGGAAACGACAGTGCTCTGTGTTACTGGAAATGGTCTGAAGACTACCGATGTGCTCGCTGGTATTTACAAGACGGAGCGCCCAATTGCACCGAAACTCACGGAGTTCGAAAGCTACCTGCAACAGACACTCGATGTCGCGGAAGTCCCGCAAGCCATCGAAGCGGAGCGGGAAACTGAGGCGATAGGAGCCTAATCATGCCGATCACGGTGAACATTCCAACTGCGTTGCGGCGTCATACCGACGGAGTCGCTTCACTCACCTGTGGAGCAGCGAATCTTGGTGAACTGTTCTCAGTCCTCGATGAGAAGTTCCCTGAACTCAAGTCTCACCTACGCGACGACAAAGGCCAGATCCGGCGCTTCCTGAATATCTACGTCAACGAGGAAGACATCCGCTTTCTCGGCGGTTCTACATACGCTTTCCAGGAAGGCGATGAAGTCTTGTTGGTTCCCTCGATTGCAGGTGGCGCGGAATAATCACGCCCCTTCTGCTGACACCCTTCTACTACAGGCGTTGTCTCTGCTGTGTATTGTTTCCTGTTTCGAGTCAGTTCATTCGTCGAGATCCACAAAACGCAGCACACATTTTCGTCGTGTGGACTGTGATTGCGTGTGATTGTGGCGTGCCTGAAAAACTCTTTCGTTCAGCAGATTTTCCGCTATCCATCTACTAAGTAGTGCGTCTCTTCTCGCAATTGTTGTCACGATCGTTGGCGTGCATCGTGACGAATTTCGTGACAGCGATTCCGAGGACACTATGACGGGTCGCATAGCAGTTCTTCTTCTCTTTTCGTTGACTACCGCGTTCGCGCAAATCAACACCGCATCCCAGGAACTAGTGAGACGCGTAAGAGTGCGTGTCGCACTGCCGAATCATGCGCAGTGTGATCCGTCCACGCGAGTGGTGCTCAACGGGAATTCAGGATTCACTGTGACGGGTAGTTCGGTCAACAACGAATGCGTTGCGGAGTTCACGGATCTGCCTGCTACGCGATATCGTGTATCAATCACCGGTGCCAACATCACGAACGCAGACGATGGCGAGATCGAAATCGATCCTGTAATCATGCAGGACGTCGAAGTTCGGGCACGGTACACGCATGGATCGGCTCCGAACTATGGCGTTGGGGCGTCTTCGTTCGTGTCCGTTCGCGATCTGGCGGCGCCGTCTTCTGCAGCAAAGGAATTTGACAAAGCCGAGAAACTGATCGCGAAGCAGGACTGGACGAAAGCGTTGGAGCGACTTCGCAAGGGACTCGCGATCTATCCTGAGGACGCTGCTGCGTACAACAACCTAGGCGCGGTGTACTCGCACATGGGCAACACAAGTGAAGCCCGCGAGGCCCTGAAGAAAGCACTCGCGCTCGATGATCATCTCTCGCAGGCTTACGTCAACCTGGGACGTCTCAGTTTCCTCGACAAGGACTACCCTGCTGTGGAATCGCTCTTGAATAAGGCGCTGACTCTGGCAGCTCAGAAAGCCGATGTATTTACTCTGCTCGCCTACGCTCAGTTGTCGAATCAGCATTTCGATCAGGCCATCGCTACCGGCCAGCAAGCTCATAGCGGGAGACTGGATCAGCACGCATATTTGCATGTCGTGGCGGCGAATGCCTACGAGCAGCAGAAGAAGATCGGTGATTCCATTTCGCAGTTGGAGCTCTACCTAAACGAGGAACCGACCGGATGGCGGGCAGACAAAGTCAGAGAGGCTCTCGCTACCCTTCAAGCACGAGTATCCGCACAGGCACAGCAACGCAGCATCAGTGCGGAGACTCAGCGCTGACCTGTCCAGTGGACAAGTGCAGTTGCTTCGAGCGGTCGATCACCCATTGTGGGAAGGCCGGCGCGCCCTGGGGGATCTTACCCTGCGTGATGGCCCAGTGGTCGATCCAGCCGGTGCCCTCTTCTCCAACATACGTATCGGGGAGACTGTATGCTGCGTCGCTCAAGGCGTCTTCCAGAGTGATGAAGCGATAACCGCGCTTCCTTAGAACGTCGAGTAACTCGCCGATGTGGTCCGCTTCCAGGTTGCTGGCGTGCAGCAGAAGAATCTGCTTTGGCTCGTAGCCAATGAGCTTCGCAGACTGCTGCTCGTTGAATGCGAATACCGCATCGTGATGAGCGAGATAGTCCTTCACAATCTGCTGCTGCATTGCCGTATCGTTGCGCTTTTTGGCGTCCTCGTAGATGCCGGCGAATGCCCAGTCCCAGCCATCGAGGGTGATGGGAGCGATGCGATATCCGCGCTTCGTGAGGAACTCTTCGGCTTTGCGCCGTGTTTCCAGGTCGCGGCCGGTGTCGAGAAACGGATGGCGGAAGTAACGCAGCCTCATCTTGTGTTGTGCGAGAAGCTTGCGAGTGACGCTTTCGCCCTGGATGACATCGTCCTCCCAATCTTTCAATTCCCTCTGGTTGAGCGACATGTGGCTGAAGGTGTGATTGCCGAGTTCGAATCCATAGTCGAGCCACATTTGGAGGGCCTTGATTCGCTCGTCCACTTCTCCAGGTTTGTACAGCTTCTCTTCGTTGACGAAACCAACCACGGGGATCTTCTGGTCGCGAAGGGTTCCCAGCAATTTTGTTGTCATTGCCGTAATGTCGGCCGCAGGCAGGCGATCGGCCATTCCACCTGGCAGATCATCGATGGTAACGGCAACCTGACGATCAGTCTTTGCAGTTTGGGCGTTTGCCGGAATCAGAATCGCCCCGACACAAAACAAAGTGATGCAGAACAATGCCACAGTTTTCACGGAGATCCTCCGCCGCGACGATGAGGTGTAATGAACCCGTTATTAGACCACGAGGCAGCGAGCAACCGGTCGAGAATATGCGGCTACGGGGGTGGACTGGCTGTGCTAGAATCTAACTAACTGGTTAATTAATATGCCTCGCGTATTGCATCGTCGTCACAACTGGCAGGGTCATATGGGCTCGCGCGGCCGGCCGGAAGAGAGCCGGGCAGCCATTCTGAAAGCGGCCGCCTGCGAGTTCGCCGAGCATGGCATCGCCGGAGCCCGCACAGATTCGATTGCGCGGGAAGCCCACGTCAACAAAGCGCTGTTGTATTACTACTTCAAAGACAAGGAAAGGCTATACGGCGCGGTTCTCGACGATGCCTTCGCCGGCCTGAAAACCGCAGTATTTCGTGTGTTGGATGGAGATTTGCCGCCGCGGGAAAAGATGTTGGCCTACGCTGGCGCCTATTTCGATTTCATCGCTTCCAACCAACTGTATCCGCGCCTGATGCAGCGGGAAATGATGCGGGCCCGGGAAGGCCAATCCCCTCACATTGAAAAAGTGATCAAGAACTATATCCAGCCGATCTTTCTGCGGGTCAGCGAGGTATTGCGGCAGGGGATCGCCGAAAAGCAATTTCGCCCGGTAAATCCCGCACATTTTGTGCAATCTATCGTGGCTATGATCGTCTTCTACTTCAGCAGCGCCCCGATGATGCAAAAAATCGTTGGCTTTAACCCTCTAACACCGGAGCGAATCGCGGAACGACGAGCTTCGGTGCTGGATTTCATCTCTGCCGCGTTGTTTCAGCCGAAATCGACCGCCTCGCAAGGAGCACGCTCATGAGTGCGCGAAATCGCTTTTTTATTCTGCTCGGCATCATCTTTATTATTTCCGCGACCTATTACTTCCTTTCCGCAGACCATTCGCGAGACATGGTGCTGATCGGCACCGTCGACGCGAACCAGGTAATCGTGAGTGCGCAGGTTGGAGGGCGCATCCAGAAGCTGCTTGTCGACGAGGGCACTCCCGTAAAAGCCGGGGATTTGATCGCTGTGCTCGATCCCTCGGAACTGCAGGCGCAGGAAGCAGCGGCGACGGCGACGATATCGAGTCTGCAGCACAAAGTTGCGGAAATGCAGAGCACGGAGCAGTCCACATCCGGGTCTACCTCGAGCGATGTGGCCAATGCGGAAGCGAAAGTATCCTCCACCAAGGCACAGCTGCTGCAGTCCAAGGCCGCACTCGACCGCACTGAGAGCGACAGCCGCCGAATTGTCGAACTCGCGAAGGTCGGCGTTGCGTCCGACATGGAGCGCGTGCAAGCCGAGACGAACCTGCAGGCGGCACAGGCGACGTACCAGGCTCAGCAGGATTTAGTCACCGCGGCGCAGGCTGAGTTGAAAGCAGCGATGGCCCGGACTCACCAGGCCAATGCAGCCAAAAGTACCGTAGCTGCGACGGAAGCCGATCTCAAGAATGCGATTGCACAAAAGAATCAGGCAGCCGTCCGCTTGGGTTACACGAATGTGTATGCACCCGTGAACGGAACCGTTTCCGTCCGCGCAGCGCGTCAGGGAGAGGTCGTCAACATTGGCGCTCCGATCGTCACTATCGTCGATCTCAGCGACACTTGGGCGCGTGCCGCCATCCCAGAGACATACGCCGATCACATCGGATACGGCGACGTACTAAGGGTGCGCTTTCCCGGCGGAACGGTCACCAGCGGCAAAGTTTTCTTCAAGGGCGTGGAAGGCGATTTTGCCACGCAGCGTGACGTGAGCCGCCGGAAGCGTGATATCAAAACGATCGTCCTCAAAGTGCGGCTCGACAATCCGAAGGGCGTCTATGTTCCCGGAATGACAGCCGAGGTTCTGGTTTCCCCGGAGCAAATGAAGAGCGCAAGTACTCAGAACGCGAAAGCCGCGGAGCAGCCATGATGCCGGAATCAACTCCAAAGAAGACGGACGCTGTCCCAAGTGCCAATGGGCACAACCACGGGTTGGATCGGCCGGTCTACGATCCCACGGCTCCATCGGCGATCGAGGTTGAACACATCGTCAAGAAGTATGGGGATTTCACGGCCGTCGACGATGTCTCGTTCTCGGTCAAAGAAGGCGAGATATTCGGGCTGCTCGGGCCGAACGGCGCCGGGAAATCGACCTTGATTCGAATGATGACGACGCTGATTCCGATTACTTCGGGTAAGGCGCGCATCGCTGGTCACGATGTTGCCAAAGAGGCAAACGCCGCCCGCAGATTGATTGGCGTGATTCCTCAGGCGCTAACCAGCGATCTCGATCTCACGGTCGAGGAAAACATGAACATCTACGCCAAGCTGTATGACGTTCCGTCGAAGGAGCGGCAACGATCGATTGATGAACTGCTGCAACTTGTCGACCTCACCAAGTGGAAGGATGCTCAGACCAAAACTTTGTCAGGTGGGATGCGGCGACGTTTGGAAATTGCCCGTGGGCTCGTTCACCATCCCAAGATCTTCTTCCTCGACGAACCGACAACAGGCCTGGATCCGGTTTCGCGTGTCGCAGTGTGGGAAATGCTGGGAAACATCAAAGAGCACCGCCAGCTGACGATCCTAATTACGACACACTACATGGACGAAGCTGACCGTCTGTGCGACCGCATTGTGATTGTCGACCACGGGAAGCTAGTGGCGCTCGACGCTCCTATGGCGCTGAAGGCGAGCGTCCCGGGATCTAACGTCATTGAGGCACAATTTGAAAATCCTCCGGCGGACTGGGAGCAAAAGCTGCAGACGCTCGATGATGTGACATCTGTTCAGCACGAAGGCGCGGGCATGTATCGAGTACTCACTGGCAATGGCTCGCGGACGACAACGGAATTAGTCGGACTGGCAGTACAGGACGGCGTGCAGGTGAAGACGCTGAGCGTACAAAACACGACGCTGGATGACGTATTCGTTCACTACACCGGGCGGCAACTGCGCGACGAACTGCAGAAGGCGTATGCGTTTGTTATGCCGCAGCGGCCCGGGTTACAGCCTTAATACTTCACCACAGGGGACACAGAGTTTCACAGAGAACGACCCGGAGTAATCGATGAACCGCATGATGGCCATTGTCGAGCGCGAGATGCGCAAGTTTTTCCGGTCGCCTGCGCTGATGCTGGCGTCCATGATTTTCCCGCTCGTCCAATTGATCATTCTGGGCAATGCGTTCGGCGGCAAGATTCATGACGCAAAGATCGCCATTGTGGATCAGGATGGCGGTCCGCAGGCTCTGAAGGTCCGTGAGGCCTTTGACTCTGTCCGGGCCAACATCCGAACATTTACGCCCATTCCGTATGACAGCGATAAGGAAGCGTCCGAAGATGTACGGAACGGAAAGCTTCAGGGCGCAGTTATTATTCCTCCGCAGTTTTCACGTCGAGTCTACGAGCAAAACCATCCGCAGATCGTGCTGGTCGTCGACAACAGCGACAATTTTATGAGTGCGGCAGTCGAGGCTGAACTCACCGAATTGACGAATGCCCTCAACCAGCCGGCGGCATCACCCCGAATCTTGCAGCAGACCGCACTCAGCATTGTGGAACTGTATCCCTACATCGAGTACATGAAGTACTTGCTGCCGGGTTCGCTGGTTCTCGCGATGTTTGTCTCGGTGATGATCGGCGGCGGGATGCTCTATATCGACGACAAAGCGCGCGGCGTGCACGAAGGCTATCTGGTTACGCCCATTACGAAGCTCGAACTTGTGCTAGGTCTGAATCTTGCAGGTGCGATTAAGGCCGTGATGACCGGGGCAATTATTGTCGGTATCGGATCAATGCTGGCTGGCGTAGGCACGATTTTCAATCCCACGACGGCGATCGGACTGGTGCTCATGATCGTCTTGACGTCACTGGCTCTGAACACCATGATGTTCCTGCTCATGGTGCGAATCGAGGATCCGCTAGTACCTCGCGCCATGTTTGGGATTCTTAATACATTGCTGTTCTTCCCGAGCGGGTCGGTCTATCCAATTCAAGCGTTCCCGCCGTGGCTGCGCGCGATTGCGAGGTGTGATCCGTTCACCTACGCCGTAGATGGATTCAAGTGCCTCTTACTGAAGGAAACGACTCTTACGGCCGTGTTTGGCGACATGCTGTTCCTTGGCATTTTCGCCACGGTCACGCTGGGGATCGCGATTCCGCTGTTCAAACGAACGCTGTAGACATGCACAGAAGCACGCCTACAGCGTAGAGTTCCCTTAGTTGTTGCGACTCACTTCGCCGAAATGTCGACCGAGGCGCGAGTCGATTCCCAGTCGATGTGCATAGTGCAACCGCTGCCCGACTTCTCGTACGAGATCGTGAAATTCTCCATGGGCGATGGCAGCTTTGACACTTTCATGTCGACGCGTGCCAGTTCGTCGCTCTCATATTTGTAAGGAATTCCCCATTCTCCGGTTTTCTTGTTGATGATGAGAGTCCACTTGTCAGCGGTGGGAACCGTGAAGATCGTGTAGCTGCCAGCGGGTACGGCCTTTCCACCTACGGTCACATCGCTGCTGGTGACGAAGGTTGTCGCTTCGTTGGCGCCGGTGCGCCAAACCTGTCCGTACGGTACGAGATCGCCGAAGATCTTGCGGCCTTTCATGCGCGGGCTGGAATAGGCCGTCTTGATGCTCTTACCTCCGCCAAGATCGCAGGATGCGGATGCGGGGGGACTAGCCTGTGCGAAACATATCGTTGTGATCACGAGAGCAAAGAAAGCGAGGATGGCAATTCTCTTGGGCATTCGGTTCTCCTTGTGAATAGCTGAGCTGCAAGGTCTATTGACGGTTGAGGATGGATTTAGTCAGCGGCTCATTATGCGCCACGCTACCATGCAGTTACAATCAGGCCATGCCGGTATTTGATGAAAAGCAGGAAGAACTTGAGCATTACGAGACGATGATGGGCATTCCCCGGGGCCGGTTAGCGGTCACAATGGATACGATCACCGACGCGATGGCCCTGGTCGGACAGCATGGCGTGTATTGTCAGAGCCAACGCTGGCCGGGGAAGCCCGTCATGGATATCCAGATCATCATGAAAAACCTTACAGATGCCAAGGAATTGATCCAGAGTGTCATGGAAGAACTGCAGAAGGCCAAGTAATAATTTGCATCCCGGCCGTAACCTTCACATCTTTAGTCCCGTTTCAAATTCCAGGAAGGTGAATTGATGACCTTGAAAAAGACCTCGCCTTTGTTTGTCGTGTTGATGTTGTGCCTTGCGATGGGCTCCGGTGTCGCGCAGGCGGTTCCACCCACGTCCGCAACGTTGACTGCCGACGAGCGGGAGTCCGCGTTAAAACTCTTTCAGACGACTGGTGACAATTTTGTAAAATCAATTTCGGGGCTGTCAGATAAGCAGTGGAAGTTCAAGCCCGCTCCCGATCGGTGGTCGGTTGCCGAAGTGGCCGAACACATTACGGTTTCTGAGAGCACCATCATGGGAATGGTTCAGCATATGCTGATGCAGTCTCCGGCGGCACCTGAGAAGAAGGAGCAGGTCAAGGGGAAGGACCAGTTGATTCTTGAGAAAGTTCCCGATCGCAGCCGTAAGGCGCAGGCGCCCGACATGCTGCGTCCTACAGGACGTTGGGCTACAGAGGCGGAGTTAGCGAAAGCGTTTGACGATGCCCGCAAGGCAAACATGGATTACATTCGGACGACGAACGATGATCTTCGCGATCATTTTTTCGACCATCCGGCATTCGGAACGCTGGACGGCTATCAATGGCTGCTGTTGATCGGGACTCACAGCGCGCGTCATACCAAGCAGATTGAAGAAGTGAAGGCTGATCCGAATTTCCCGAAGGACTAACCTTTCAAACCACAAAGGGCACGAAGGTTCACGAAGGAAACCCGGTCGAATTCCTTCGTGAAGCTTTGTGCCCTTCGTGCTGAATCTCTAGGGCTTCACAGTTACCATCACCACTCCGTGGGCTACAACCCGCGCGGAGAATTTTCCGGTCATCTTTCCGAGATCCTTGTGCTGCCAGAGATCGCGAACCGCGGCGTTTAAGCTTGCGGGATAGCCAAGCTCTTCCCAGTGAACGGTGATCTCCTGTTCGGCGTCGCTGCGATTCAGCAGGAGGGCGGAGCGGCTTCCATCCTTCAATTGCTTAGCCCAAACTTCCAAGTCGCCGTTCTTCGCGACTCGCTCGCCTTGCCGGCCCAGGGGATCCTGATTCACGGCGATCACCTCTTTGTTTGTAAGAATGTCATGAATCTCGGGACGCATGTCGCGCAGGTCGTTCCCCGCGATCAGCGGCGCCGCTAGAATCGCCCAGAGACTGAAGTGTGAGCGATATTCGGTGTCGTTCATGCCGCCGTTGCCGACTTCAAGCATGTCGGGATCGTTCCAGTGTCCCGGCCCGGCGTAGGATTGCAGGCCGACTTGCTGATCGAGAATGGCGAGCACTCCATTGGAGCAGCAACTTCCGTCAGGCCATTTCTGCTGGCCGCCCCAGCGGTCCGTGATGTCGCCCGTTGTGCGCCACAAGTTTCCACCTACTTCTTTGCCCCAGAGCCACGGCTTCGCGGTTCCCCATTCGCAGATGCTGAGCACGATCGGGCGTCCCGCCGCGTCGAGTGCTGCTCGGATGTTGGCGTAGGATGCCTTCGCCTCCTGAGTTGTGGTATGGCACCAGTCATACTTGAGGTAGTCCACACCCCACGCGGCGTATTGAATGGCGTCCTGATATTCATGGCCCAAGCCACCGGGACGGCCCGCGCATGTCTTCGACCCAGCATCAGAGTAAACGCCAAACTTGAGGCCGAGCGAATGAATGTAATCGCCCACGGCTTTCATGCCATGCGGAAACCGCTGCGGATCGACAACAATGTTGGCGTTCGCATCGCGGCTGACCTGCCAACAGTCGTCGATATTGACATACACATAGCCGGCGTCTTTCATACCGGATTTCACGACTGCGTCAGCCATGCTCCTGATCATGTCTTCGCTAACGTTGCAGGCGAATTTGTTCCACGAGTTCCATCCCATAGGAGGCGTCAGGGCAAGGTTCGCAGACACGCTCGGTTTTTCCTGCGCGAGAACAGCACCAGCCAAAAGCAACGTACCAAGACAGACTGCGGCGATGAATCGCTTGGTTATCATGCGAATGTTTTACCAGAACTGGTTCGGGGATGCCTAAAAAGTGTATCGATGCCTGCTTCCTAGCCAGTTGTCATGGGATGTCAAACGTACCGATGGCCGTGATATTGCGCGAGGAGTTACCCAAGTAAACGGTGTATGTTCCTGATGCAATCACCCAGGCATGAGATGGGGTATCCCAGTACGACAGCGGATGCGAGGAATCAGAGGCGGTGACCTGAATGCTCCCGCTCTGCAATTGACCAGGCGTCAACAAGATCTTCTGCCATCCCACCAGACGCTTCGCTTCACCTGTCGTGCCGGGCAATTGCAGATACACCTGCTCGACCTCGGCACCCGCACGCGATCCCGTGTTCTGGATATCGAACGTCACCTGGAAACTGGAATTACTCCCTGCCGGGGTGGCGCTGAGTTGAGGGTTCGTGACAGAAAAGGTCGTATAAGACAGACCGAATCCAAACGGGAACAGAGGAGTGATTCCTTGGGAGTCGTACCACTTGTATCCAACGTTGAACCCGTCGATGTTGTAGTCGACAGGAAAGGGCGTAACGTTGTCGGGTGGTATGGCGATGATCGGCCGCGGCAGATCATTCACGCTGGCGGGAAATGTTATGGGCAATTTCCCCGATGGATTGACATCTCCCAATAACAGCCTGGCAATCGCTGGCCCTCCGTTTTGCCCCGGATACCAGGCCTCCAGCACTGCTTTCACGTCAGTAAGCCAAGGCAGCGTCTGGGGTCCACCATTCTCCATCACGACAATAGTGTTGGGATTCGCGGCAGCGACTGCGCTCACCAGGGCGTCCTGATCAACTGGCGGCGTGTGAATCAGATCGGTGAAGTTCAGGGCGGGTACATCCATTCCCTCGCTCTCCCACTGGCTGACAAAAACAATTGCTACGTTCGAGGAAGAGGCCAACGCGACAGCCGAGGAGACGTCGGTTCCGTCATCGTATTGCACCGTTGTACCTGGCACTTTGGCCTGAATCGCTGCCAGAGGAGACGAAGCGTCCCACACGACGTGCGACCAGCAGGGCGGGCAAGGCATCGCTTCATACGAGTTCCCGCCGAACGTCACTAGTCCGCCAACCGATTGCACCTGTGCCGAACCTCCGCCGGATAGTACACCCACGTCGGCATGAGAACCGATCACCGCGATGGATGCCAGGTTTGTTCTTAAGGGCAAGACATCGGAATTCTTAAGCAGCACCGCACCTTGCTCCTCGATCTCCTGGGCAATTGCGGCATCACCAGTTTCGTCGATAGGCTGAATCGCCGTTGGGTGATCCATCAGGCCGTCGGTAATCATTGCCCGCAAAATGCGGTGCACCATATTATCCAGTCGGCTTTGTGGAACCTGTCCTCCTTGCACCGCACTCTTAAGGTTCGCGTCAAAATAAATATTCTCAGGCTGTTCCTGGTCCAGCCCATTCACCGCCGAATCCACAGTGCTGTGGGTCGCATCCCAATCTGAAATAACGAACCCTGGAAATGCCCAATCACCCTTGAGAACCGTGTTCAAGAGATAAGAGTTTTCGCACCCCCATAAGTTGTTGACCAGGTTGTAGGAACACATGACTGACTGTACGCCGGAATCTCGGACGCCAATCTCGAAGGCCAACAGATCGCTCTCACGAGCCGAGCGGTCATCGACTTGAACATTCACTGTGAAACGGCCGGTTTCTTGGTCGTTCAGCGCGAAGTGCTTGATCCCAGCCAGCACATACTGGTCCCGGATGGCCTGTATATGCGCTGCGTTGATCCTGCCTGCCAGGATCGGATCCTCGCCTTTGGTCTCGAACGTGCGCCCATCGCGCGGTTCGCGCCCTGTCATGTTTACGTTTCCACCGAGGTTTGCATTAATTCCGTACGCGCGCAGCTCTTTCCCGATTACTTGACCATACTTTGACGCCTCGTTTAAGTCCCATGTGGCGGCACTCGCAATGGAAGAAGGTAGCGCTGTCGCCGGCCCGATCGCGTCGGAAACTCCATTGGGACCGTCACCCAGGTACAGGTCTGGAATACCGAGCTGAGTGTTGCCTTGAATCCATCCTGCGGCGCCTCTGGGAAGCGTATGGTTCCACCAATCCAGCGCGGCGCCTCCGTGTACCAGATGTATTTCTTGATCAATCGTCATCTGGGCAAGAATTGCATCGGCCCGTTGGTCAGCATTCTTCGGCGGTGGAGGCGGTGGGGGCGCCTGACTCCCTGTCCCACAAGCTATGGTCAATGCAAGCAAGGCGAATGTGACTTGAGTACAGAGCGTAGTTTGTTTCATAAGAACCAGCCGACAGAGTATCCTCCAAATTCACGAAAGAATCACTGTTGAAGCTAGCCTCGACTATTGTTTTGTTCCGTGATCCAGAGCACAGGTATTGGGCACCAGTCGCTCCAGTCTCGACATTCGATTTACAATCGTCGGTTCAATCGGTCCTGCGAGTCGCTTCCAAGGAGATCGCCCGTGACTAGATCCCGGAGTTCATGGTTCATAGCTTCCTTAATTGCGGCAGCCATACTGTTTGCGTTCGATGGCCAAATGCATGCGCAAGCTTCCACGATTGGAGTCTTCGACAGCCACGGCGACGTAGGCAGTGTGCTGCATCCAGGCTCGGTCCAGTTCGATGGTGCCAAAGGAATTTACACCATCACCGGTAGCGGCGAGAATATGTGGGCCACAAAGGACGGATTCCAGTTCGTCTGGAAGAAGATGTCCGGCGATGTGAGCCTGACTGCCAACATCGGATTTCTTACGAAGACTGGCAACGAGCACAAGAAGGCAGTCTTGATTTTTCGCCAGAGTCTTGAGGCAGATTCGGCGTATGCCGACGCAGCTTTGCACGCCAGTGGATTGACCTCGCTGCAATTCCGCGACGAGAAAGGTGCGATCACGCACCAGATCCAGGCAACCATTGATGCTGCACCTCGGCGCCTGCGCATCACGAAGCGCGGTGACTATGTCTACATGTCTGTGTCCGACAGTGGAGAACCGCAGCTCGCGGGCGGATGGCTCCGAATCCCGCTACAGGGCCCGTTTTATGTCGGACTGGGCGTCTGCTCCCATGACAAAGATGTTGTCGAAACAGCAACCTTCTCCCACGTTGAACTCAGGCAACTCCCTGCTCCGGCCGGACAACCGTCTCTCTATAGCGCGCTGGAGACAATCACCACGGATGGAGTCGAACGCCGTGTGGCCTATCTCGCACCCGGACGTTTCGAGGCTCCCAACTGGACTCGTGACGGAAAGGCATTTTTGTTTAACCGGGACGGTCGGATTATGCGTCTTGCGGTTGGCAGCGACCAGCCAGCGACCCTCGATACGGGTTTCGCCGTTCGCTGCAACAATGATCACGGTATCTCGCCGGACGCGACGCAACTTGCAATCAGTGACAACTCGCAGGGCGACCAGGAATCTCTTGTTTATACAGTCCCCATCGCGGGCGGAACACCGAAGCGGATCACGCAGAAATCGCCTTCGTACTGGCATGGGTGGTCGCCCGATGGAAAGACCCTCGCCTTCGTAGGTCAGCGCGACGGAGACTTTGATATCTACGCAATTCCGGCCATAGGCGGCGAGGAGAGTCGCCTGACCACCGCCAAAGGGCTCGACGATGGTCCCGAGTATTCGCCAGACGGGAAGTACATCTATTTCAACTCCGAGCGCACTGGCCACATGCAGATCTGGCGGATGAAGGCCGACGGAAGCGAGCAAGAACAGGTTTTCTCCGACGATCTCAACAACTGGTTTCCCCACATCTCACCCGACGGGCAATGGATGGTGTTTCTCACCTACGCCTCGGACGTTAAGGGACATCCAGAGAACAAGGACGTGATGCTGCGGATTATGTCGCTCGCCGACCAGAAAATCACAGTCCTGGCGCGTCTGTTTGGCGGCCAGGGGACCATTAATGTCCCCTCCTGGTCTCCAGATAGCGAGAAGGTGGCGTTTGTGAGTTATATGCTGATTCCTTAGCTTGCTCACAGAACTGAATTGACAGTCTTTTCGTTCCAAGCTAATGTCCAACAGCGGCCTGGGGGGCGAACGAGTGAGGCATTCGTTTCTGGTGGTATCCGCCTGGATATTCCTGACTTGCTTCTGTCCCACTTCATCCTTTGGAATCGAACTAACTTCCGCGCACGCGAATGACAACCGGACGCCCGCGGGAGTCCTCAAGGACGGCACTCTCACACTACAGCTTGATTTAGTCGAGACGAACTGGTTTCCAGAAATGGAGCCGGGACCCTCGATTCATGTTTATTCATTTGCCGAGCGAGGGAAGGCTCCACAGATTCCCGGGCCGCTGATTCGGGCTCCACAGGGAACGAAGATTCACGCCAATGTTCACAATTCCCTGCCCATTTCGGTCTTCCTGCGTGGGTTTCAACCACACACGGGAGCCAACGCCGAGGCACAGCAACTTGCTTCAGGGGCAACGATCGACTTGAATTTCGAGGCCTCCGGGGCCGGTACGTTCTACTACTCCGCGCGTAGCACGAGGGAGAGCATTCATGATGTCGGTGCCTTACCCATCAGTTCGGAGCTTCCCATGGGCGAGGGGCCATTTGAAATTGAAAGCCAGCTTAATGGAGCGTTCGTTGTTGATCCGCCCGGTGGACCTACCGAGGACCGAATTTTCGTTCTCAGCGTCTGGATGCGTGGCGTGATCAATCCACCATTTCGAGAAGTACCAGCGATCAACGGCAAGTCGTGGCCTTACACAGAGCACTTATCGCAGCGAGTGGGCGACACGATTCACTGGCGAATTCTCAATCCGAGCATGAGCGATCACGCCATGCACCTGCACGGCTTCTATTTCCAAGTGAATAGTCTCGGCGACGGCGAGCGTGACGACGTTTTATCCAGTGAAGAATCTCCCCATGCAGTGACGCAATACCTTAATCAAGGAGCAACCACTTCCCTGACATGGACGGCCGAGCGACCGGGGCAGTGGCTTTTCCACTGTCACATGACGGCTCATATGTCGCCGGAGCTTAGTCTGGTGAAGCATCCACTCGACGCAAAGGGTCACGCCGACCACATCATGGCGCAGGACTCAGCCGGCATGGCAGGCCTAGTCTTAGGAATCAAAATTGCACCGGAGCTGGCGTTGATCTCAAAAGATTCCAAGAGCGAATCCCGAAAATTGCGGCTTCTTATACGGGAAGTGCCGGGAACTCAATTTGCTCCTCCGGGCATGGGCTATCTCATCCAAGATGTCCCTGGGAAAGAAACTGCCCATATTCCTCCGGTCCCGGGAGAACCCTTGGTGCTCACTCGCGATGAACCGGTGGAGATCACCATCGTGAATGAGCTGAAAGAAACGACAGCGGTGCATTGGCACGGCATTGAACTAGAGAGCTACTACGATGGCGTGCCTGGGTGGAGCGGAGAGTCCGCACAGACAACGCCTCCCATTCCTCCTGGCGGGACTTTCGTTGCGCGAATGACTCCGCCACGCGCGGGAACATTCATCTATCACACCCATTGGCATGACGCCAACCAACTGATGAGCGGTCTGTATGGGCCGCTGATCGTGATGGAGCCGGGAGAGAAGTTCGAACCAGAGACGAACAAGATTTTCATTCTGAGCCGGTTCGGTCCGAACGATGACAGAGATCCTCTTTTGCTGAATGGTCTTGCGCAGCCCAGGCCTCTCACCTTGAAAACAGGCACTCGCTACCGCTTCCGGTTCGTGAATATCGCGACGAACGATTCCGATACTTCGATCGCGCTGTTAGACGGGGAACAAGCTGCAAAATGGCGCGCTGTTGCGAAAGATGGGTGGGAATTACCCGAATCTCAGGCAACGGTCCGTCCCGCTCGACAAGCCATCACCGTCGGCGAAACCTACGACTTTGAGTTTGTTCCGGAGCATCCCGGGAAACTGATGCTGGAAATTGCCGAAGCATTTCTCGAGACGAAGGTCAGCCAAACCATCGCCGTGCACTAAAATTCAACGGCAGCATGCAGTCGAGGTTGTCTACTCAGGCGCCTGAAATGGCGAAGCCGGCAATCCCTCTCGGTTGTATAGATTGCAGGTAGGATTCGCAGCCCATGCATAGCGGACCGATACGGGATCAGAAATCGTAGCACTGGAAACAACGACGGATGTGCCGTCGATCTTCGCATCCGCAGCGACATATTTCCCGTCCGCTCCCGCAACCTCGAATCCGACGAGCGGACCGCCTTTCGAGGTCAGTCCGCCAGCGTGGTCAAACCAGACGCGCAGCGCCGCGCCCTCGCGGGTTAGCTGCCGGTAAAGCGGCCCGGACCACTCCAGCTTTTCTCCATACGCGATTGAGCGGGCCGCACGGGCTAACCGCAGTCCCACATCCAGCTTGTTCTTGGGGTGAATATCGACGGCGTCGCCGATATCAATCGTCACGGCCATACCCGTGTTGCGCAGGGCGAGTGCACGCCGCTGGGCATCGCGTACTTCGGGCCATCGGCCATCTGGCTCCGTAACCCAGTTTGCGATTTGCACGAACAGGAACGGGAAGTCACCCACATTCCATGCCCGGCGCCAGTCTGTAATCATTGTCTGAAAGAGGTGCGCATAGAGCGGTGCCCGGGGACCAGAATTGGCTTCCCCCTGATACCAGATGACACCCTTAATTGCGAATGGAGTGAGCGGCGCGATCATTCCGTTGAAAAGCGCGGAGGGAGCCCACGCCGCAAAATCGGGATGCCATTTTCTCCATGGAATCTCCTTGCCGGCAGCTTTGGCGTCTTCTACCGACTTCTGATAGTCGCGTTCTTCCTGAGCCAAGCCAAGTTGAAAAGATTCATGCTCGTCCACCATCTTCGAGCGTTCCGCGAACACCGGCATGAGCGATGCGTCGGACGACAGCGTAGGCAAGCTCGTCCATGACTCGGCAGGTGTTCCGCCCCAGAATGTTTCGATCAGTCCGATCGGCACGTTCTGCTTCTGATAGATGTCTCTGGCAAAGTAATATGCCACCGCCGAGGAGTCGGCGACGTTCTCTGGCGTGCATAACGCCCAGGTCTTCGCTTCGACATCGGAGCGCGGATAGTCGGATGGCCGGTGCTCCAAGCGGAAGATACGAATCTTAGGATATTGGGCCGCCGCAATCTCGGGCTGTGGATTCGCCAGATCATGCATGGCGAACTCCATGTTCGACTGTCCGGAAGCAACCCAGACATCGCCTACAAGAATGTCATTCAGTTGAATCGTGTTCGTTCCCTTTACCATCATCGGAAATGGACCGCCTGCTTCGCCGGGTGACAAATAGAGACTCCATCGCCCTAGCTGGTCGGCGGTTGTGGATTGTGTTTCGCCGCGAAACGTAACCGACACGCTCTCCTGAGACGAGCCCATTCCCCATACGTGAACCGGCAGGCCACGCTGGATGACCATGTGATCAGCCAGGAGTGCTGGCAGTTTGACGTCTGCGCGTAACACCGCGCTTGAAAGAATCAACAAAGAAAGAAGACAAAGCGCATGACGGACAGGTTTCATCGACAATCCTTAAGTGCAAAAGGAACGGGAAACTCTATCAGGCGAGTGGTTAGTGTTCAACTTTTGTGTCAAAGAATTTTGCCATTAGTTCCAAAGCTTCTCGTGTTTCCGGTAGCTGGAAGTGATACCAGAAGGCATGCGGCAAAGCCTCGAAAACAACTAACTGCGAATCGTCGTTTGCGCGCAGCAGAGCGCGGTGAAAAATCGTTGTGTCACTCAGCAACAGATCGCGCGTGCTGGTCAGCAGCAGGCTTGGAGGCCAGCCATGCAGGTCCGCATAGAGCGGCGACAGCACTGGATCCGTGGCACCGGTTTTGCCTAGATAGTCACTGTCGTGCAGGCGCCTTGGGTCCGTAGGTTGAAGTTGGCCGGGAAATCCGTTGAGGGTGAATAGCTGGCGAGAGTCGGTGGGACGGCTGAAGTCGGCAAGACTGGAGAAGACTCCGAGTGCGCCGGGCAAAGGTAGGTTAAGCTGGGTCAGTCTGACCGTTACTTCGCAGGTCAGAATGGCGCCCGCCGACGTTCCAAAGATTCCGATGCTGCGCGGCTTGAAGGTTTTCAGCAGTTCTTTGTAAACGGCGACGACGTCATCGACCGCTGCGGGAAATGGATTTTCCGGCGCCAAGCGGTAGTACACGGAGACTACTTTGATCTTGGTCAGATTCGAGATCGGCACTCCCTCAATCAGCGACCCCGAATCGGAGTTGAAGCCCCCGCCATGAAGATTGATGAGCACCCGGCTCTTGTTCTCGGCCGGCATTGTCAGAGGGGTGATGATGTCCGTGCGAACCCCGGCCGTCGTGGTCTCCTCCACGTTTACGGGATAAAGTTTGCGTGCTTCGGCGGAGTCCTTGGCGCGCCAGGCGTCCGTTCGGACGCGGCGTTCAGCGAGGCTCTCAGGACCTGGAGTGGTGTGCGTCAGAGATGCGAGCCAAGTCTGAGCTTCGGGGCTGATCGTGTTGGGCATCGGCACGATCCGAGTAATGTGAGCGGTGCCGTCGGGATCGAAGGTGGCTGAATCCTGCGAGGCTGCCGGATTGGTCTGAGCAGAGAGGGCTAGTACGAATGAGAGCGAGAATGCCGTGTAGGACAGCAGAGTCCGAATTTTCATTCGGTTATTCTGCCTTAGATTGTTGGGTCCGCCACAACAAATAAAGTTGTGCCTGCGAAGGAACTATACAGTCCGGCGATGCCCGGCAAAAATGCATGGGTCCTTCGCTTCGCTCAGGATGACAGGCAATTCAGGAGTGTTAATGAAGGAAACCGCTCACGCCAGCGTGTACTTCCCCCGTTCAATCATCTTCTGAGCGATGTGCTGGCGTAGTTCAACGGTATTGAACGGTTCATATTTCGCCAGCCTTCGCAGGATCGCAAGTTGCGTCCGGAGCATATCTCCATCAGCAACAGCGGCAATCACTTTTCGCGCTGCGGATTCAACCTTCTCCATCGACTGTGCAAGGTAAACGCGGGTCATGGCAAGAGGCATTGCAGCGGCATCCTCTCCTTTCGCGTCAACGATCTTTTGCGCACGCAGCACGGCGGACTCCATCGCATAAGTTTCGATGGTCATATCCGCAATCGCGCCCATGATCTCTTGCTGGTCCTGAATCGCCTGCATGTATTTCTGCGTCGCTGCGCCGGCCGCAAATAATCCGAGTTTCTTCGCCTGCGCCACCAATTTCCGCTCCTCCGCCAGTGACCCTTCGAGGTCTTCTGCCATCGACGGCCCGGATAGCACTTCATCCATCAACTTCTTGATGGCCGGCATCAGTGGCAGTTGTCCGCTCATCGCACGCTTCAGCAGGAACCCTGTGATGATCAGGCGGTTGATTTCGTTCGTGCCTTCGAAGATGCGATTGATGCGGGCATCACGATATGCGCGCTCGGCTGGATACTCCTCCACAAACCCGTACCCGGCATAGATCTGCACGGTCTCGTCGACAACGTAGTCGATCATCTCCGAGCCCCAGACTTTAATGATGGAGCACTCGACTGCATACTCTTCGATCGCCTTAAGAGTCTGCTTCGCGGCGTCGGCGGCCGACTTGTCAATTTCGCTGAGGGCAGCGTCCATCATCCCCACAGTCCGATAAACAAGAGATTCACCGACGTACAGTAGGGTCGCCATATTGGCGATCTTCTCGCGCACCAGACCAAAGTCAGCGATGACCTTGTTGAAGGCCTTACGCTGCTTCGCGTAGCTGATGGCGTTCTCCATCGACACCCGGCCGCCACCCACACACATTGCGCCCAGCTTGAAGCGGCCGATATTCAAAATGTTGAATGCGATGAGGTGCCCCTTCCCTGCTTCGCCCAACAGGTTCTCAACCGGAACTTTGCAGTCGTTCAGGATGATGGGGCAGGTCGACGAGCCGCGAATGCCCATCTTGTGCTCTTCAGCGCCAATCGAGAATCCCGGAAATCCCTTTTCTACTAGGAAGGCAGAGAACTTTTCACCATCGATCTTGGCAAACACCGTGAATAGATCCGCGAAGCCTGCATTCGTGATCCACATCTTCTCGCCATTCAAGATGTAATGCTTGCCATCGGGCGAGAGCGTCGCGCGGGTGCGGCAGTTCAGGGCATCAGAGCCTGACGTCGATTCCGACAACGCATAGGCCCCCACGATCTCGCCCGAAGCCAGACGCGGCAGATATTTTGTCTTCTGATCCTCGGTTCCGAAGTAAACAATCGGAAGTGTCCCAATTCCAGTGTGTCCGCCCCAGGTGGTCGCGAATCCAGCGTACTTGGCGATGTGATCGGCGATGACGGCAGCGGTGACTTTGTCCATCTCGAGCCCGCCGTAGGCCTCGGGAATCTCCACGGAACTCAGTCCAAGTTCACCCGCTTTCTTCAGCAGATCCCGAGTTACCGAGAAGTCCTTGTGCTCAATCTTTTCGATGTTGGGCACGATTTCGTTGATGGCGAACTCTTCGGCGGTCTGTCCGATCAACTGATGCTGTTCGCTGAAGTCTTCGGGAGTGAATACTTCGTCGGGCTGTCTGGTTTCCAGCAAGAAACTGCCGCCTGCGATCCTGTTTCTGGGCACTACGGTCGTTGCCATCTTTTCCCCTCGATAAAGAAACCGCCGAACCATGGGTAGCGGCGGCACATGTGTACTAATTCTAATGCCGGGATTGTGGGAATGATAGTTGCCAGAATGAGGCATCAACCGCGCTGAAACGCTCGATAACGGCGCAGAACCGATGCGTATTCTCAGTACTGAAGGCGGAACTGGGGGGCAAACCAGTTTTCGTCGTGAATGACCTGTGACGACAACCGCTGCCGCTGCAGGCACGATTGGTAGTTCCGCTGTAATTGTTGGTAGAGATTCAGCTCGCTCTGCCACGCTGTAGTGGCAGCGTCGCATTGTTGTGAGACCCCAGCGACACACGCACTCTGTCGGTTCACTTCCGCCTGGTGCAAAATTACAGCTTGACGTTCAAAGGCGGTGCGCAGTCCGTTGCAGTCATCGAGAAAACGCGTTTGCCTGAGGCAAGTTCCGCCATTCCAGACTTCTCCCGACCTGCAGGAAGATTCGGGATAGTAGGTCGCTGCTCTCTGGTCTTTGCACTCCTTGCTGGTGCAAGGTTTACGCGGCGGGCTGACTGGACAGCGTCCTTTGAAACAGAGAGGCCCGCGGATCGCTTCAGGATCTTTCGGTGCAGCCTTTCGAAAGGGATGTCGCAGGACGGAGAGGAAACTCCGCTTCTCAGGCTGAACGTTACGGACCTGAACACTTTCGCGTGGTTCGTGCACGGGACGCGCGACATTCAATAGGGAGGTGCCCGTTCGCGGTGTTTGCACGGTTGCTGACTCGCGCTCGACTCCGCGATGCGAAGCCGCTCCACTGACTGTGGGACCGCGCAACACTGCATCGCCGCCTGCACCTCGGCTAGGGCCATCGCCGCGGACTGCGCCTGTACCGTGACCACTGCCGCCGCGGCTACCAGCGGAGTTGTAACTTCCGCCTGAGGAGCCCGAATTGTGGCCACCGCCCGAGTTATAGCTGCCACCCGAACTCGACCCGCCGGAGCTATGGCCGCCAGAACTTCCGGAATAGCTTGAGCCACCGGAATAGTTCGATCCGCCGCATGAACTGCTATGGGAACCGCCTCCCGATGAACCGCCTGATGAGCTGCTTGATGATCCGGAAGAACTGCCTCCACTCGTCGCGTGCTGGGCAAATACGGTTGAAGAGAGGATCAGGATACCTGCAAGAGAGAAGCCGGAAAGCCGCATACAGCACCTCCCACCATCACGCTTGTGCAGGCCGGGGATGCCTCGCGTGGTGGAGACGCTCGCGTCCAGGAAGAGCATACTCCTGGTTATGTCAAAATGCGTACGAGTCGGGTAAAGAACTGTGAACTGTTATCAACGATCTGTTGAAAGCGTCCGTATCTGCGTCGTTCTCAGGCGGTAGCGACTCGCTGGCTGGCACGTCGAATATCCGACCGGATGAACCGAGTCAGAGTCCTTGCTGTCGCGCGCGACTACATAGCTGCGCATGGTGTAGCAAACACTGTCACTAGAGAATTGCTCACGCGATGGGACAGTCGTGTCGAGTCGTGTGTCGGGTCGGAATGAGAAGGTCTTGTTAGCGAAGAGATTCCACGGCTCGGCAGGGGCGATGGCGATCTGCGTCTCCTTTTGATCGGTCGGCCCGGTGGGTGCTGAGTCGGAAAAGGATGAGCTCTGCGGTTGCGCAAGGGCGGGGATTGCGCTTAGAAGTACAACAACACTCAGAAGGTGAGAAAAGGCCACGAAGCACCTCCTTGCGGAGAAAATTATACGTCTTGTCTGTTACAGGTTTTCGAAAATTCCTGCCGCTCCCATGCCTCCACCAACGCACATCGTCACCATACCGTAGCGGGCGTTGCGGCGTTTCACCTCGCGGATCACGGTTGCCGTTAGCTTCGCCCCGGTGCATCCGAGCGGGTGCCCTAGTGCAATCGCTCCCCCATTCGGGTTGACTTTCGCCGGATCAAGCCCGCCTTCTTTGATCACCGCCAATGACTGCGCTGCGAAGGCCTCGTTCAACTCGATGACGTCGATGTCCCCAAGTTTCAGTCCGGCCATTTTCAATGCCTTTGGGATGGCAAAAACAGGACCCAATCCCATCTCTTCAGGTTTGTAGCCTGCCGTCGCGAAGGAAACGTAGCGCACCAGCGGCTTAATCCCCAGTGCTGCGGCTCGTTCTGCCGACATCACAACCGCGGCAGCGGCTCCATCGGACATTTGCGATGAGTTCCCTGCCGTTACGGTTCCCTTGGTGTGAAACGCAGGCTTGAGTCCCGAGAGCGCTTCTAGCGATGTATCGGCACGCGGTCCCTCATCTACTTTGAATACGATTTCCTGCCGCTTTGGCTTCGATCCATTCGGCGTGCTGAAACTGACGGGTACCGGGACGACTTCATCCTCGAACTTCGCCGCCTGAATCGCGGCCAATGCCTTCTTATGGCTGTTCAGAGAGAACTCGTCGGCGGCCTCGCGCGTGATGCCAACGCGTTGCGCCAGCCGCTCGGCAGTCAATCCCATCGAGAGATACGCGTCCGGATAGTGATCCACCAGCCAGGGATTCGGTGAGATCTTGTGCCCGCCCATCGGGATCATCGACATTGACTCGGCGCCACCAGCCATAATCACTTCGGCCCCGCCGGTCATGATCCGCTCAGCGGCCATGGCGATTGCCTGGAGCCCTGACGAACAAAACCGGTTGATGGTGACTGCTGAGATCTCTACCGGCAGGCCGGCTCGAAGCGATGCAATGCGTGCCACATTCATTCCCTGCTCGGCCTCAGGCATGGCACAACCCAGAATGACATCTTCGATCTCTTTCGCATCGAGTTGCGGCACGCGATCGAGCGCTCCTCTGATCGCCACCGCGGCCAATTCATCTGGACGGGTGGACCGGAGCGTTCCCTTGAACGCACGCCCCACAGGCGTCCGAACCGATGATGCGATGACGACTTCCCTCATGAAATGCCTCCTCCGGCCTAATAGTGTTTGATGGCGATCATGTCAAAGGAGCATAGAAGTA
>Ga0335082_10001128_pt1 | contig 28440 bp, 23 predicted proteins | sample Lox_Sample_41_FD_206718 | JGI IMG/M metagenome (GOLD analysis project Ga0335082, IMG submission 206718) | Soil microbial communities from Loxahatchee National Wildlife Refuge, Florida, United States - Lox_Sample_4.1 | ecosystem: Environmental > Terrestrial > Soil > Wetlands | place: USA... | reverse complement strand
ATCGTCTGTGTGTTCTGGGGCTCGACCTATCTCGCGATCCGCATCGGCGTGGGGGTGCTGCCGCCGTTTCTGTTCGCCGGCGTGCGGTTCTTCGTCGCGGGCCTGCTGCTCGCCGCCGCCGCGCTGGCGCTGGGAGATCACCTTCCCACACGCCGCGTCGATTGGCGGGTCCTCGCGATTGTCGGCATCCTGCTGCTCACGGGCGGCAATTCGTTCGTGGTTTGGGCCGAACAGTACACGCCGTCCGGCGTGGCGAGCGTGTTCGTGGTCACGGTGGCGTTGTGGATGGCGTTTTTCGACGCGGTGATCCCCGGCGGATCGGGAGAGCTGAACTGGCGCGTCGTCGTGGGGCTGCTCACGGGATTCTTCGGGACGATGTTGCTCGTCGGGGCGTCGCCGCGCGAGCTCCTGCACGCGGATCTGCGCGGTCCGATCGCACTCACCTTCGCGAGCATGTGGTGGTCGCTCGGCTCCGTGTACGCCAAACGACATCCCACGCAAACGAGCCCCTACATGGCCGCCGCCGTACAGATGATGGCGGGTGGCGTGGTCAGCACGCTGGTCGGGTCGGTGCGCGGAGAGTGGAGCCACTGGCACTTGAGTGAAGCCGGCATCGGCGCGCTCGCCTATCTGGTGATGTTCGGATCGATCCTGGGCTACAGCGCGTACGGCTACGCGCTGCGCCACGCTTCACCGACCATCGTCGGGACGTACGCGTACGTGAATCCGGTGATCGCGGTGCTGCTCGGCTGGGTCATTCTGCGGGAGCCGATTACCGCGCGCATGGTGCTCGCGATGAGCATCATCCTCGGCGCGGTGGTATGGATTCAGCTGTCACAGCGGATGCGGGCGGGTTCGCGCCGCGCGGTTCCGGCCGGTGCTCCAGCAACTCAGGAGCGCCGGCTTGCGGCCCCGACTGGAGATCCGCTGCGACGATGATCTTGACGGGCAAGCTGCGGCGGGCTCGTGTCCGGTTCAATGGGAAGCGCGTAACGTCTTGCGTCGCGGTTCGGTCACAGTTCGATCAGGGTTGCGGCGCCGCTACTCGTTCGTCTCCCCGACCGGCGCCTTCACGGGGCGCCGCGCCGCCTTTTCCGGAAACCGCGCCGGCTTTCCTTCCTGCAGGTACTGGTACGATCGAACCGTGTGGTAGGCGAGGTCGATGTCGGGCGTGGCGCCGAACTCGGTGAGGACGTCCTCCCAGATCGCGTGCTCGGTCCCGCGCCGCTTCCGCGGCTCGATCAGGTACCGGATGCTGAGCTGCACACCCGAGTCGATCGCTTTCGTGTAGACGATCGGTGTCAGCTTCCGATAGTTGATGAGATATTGCCGTGATGCGGTAAGCAGGTCTTCCTCGGCCTGGGCCGTGAGATGCTCCGCGTGTTTGAACGCGATGGCCGTGAGAATTTCCTTCGCCTTCCGCCAGTTGCTCTCGAACGTCACCACCACCTGGACTTCATTCCAGATGTATTTGAATCCCTTGTCGTAGTTCGCCACCGGTTCGGTGAACACGCGGCCGTTCGGGATGTGAATGATGCGGCCGGTGGACTGATCGGCATCCACCCAGTTGCCAATCTCGTTCAACGTGAACTGCAACAGCCGCAGGTCGATCACGTCACCCGCATGAGCTCCGATCTGGATGCGGTCGCCGACCTCGAACGGCCGGGCCCACGCGATGAAGACCCAGGCGGCGAAATTCGAGACTGGGTCCTTGAGCGCGATGGCGAGACCCGCCGAGAGCAGCCCGAGGAACGTGGCCAGGGTCTGCATTCCCGGGATCCAGGTGTGCCCGATCACGATCACGCCAATGACGAGGGCGGCATAGCTCACCCCCTTGCGCCAGCGATAGCGCATCCAGGGGTCGGTCACCCGGCGATAGGCGAGGCCAAGCACGACCCGGTGCAAGGCCCACAGCGCGCCGATCGTGATCGCGGTCAGGAGCAGCTTGGACTGGAGCTCGGGGCTCACCCCCCGTGCCGTCAGCCAATCGGACACGCCCATTCCCTGGATCATCGGCCCCCAAGGTAGGAAACGGGGTCGAAACCGGCCAGAGAGAGGGGAAGCGGGAAGGGGGAAGCGGGAAGCGGGCTAGTCGCCGCCGGCCAGGTTTCGTGCGGCAGCTACCACGGCATCAGTGACATGGGTCATGAACGCGAAATCCAGCGTCTCGATCCGGTCGCCCCGTGTGTGATAATAGGGGTTCCGCATGAAGGCGGTATCGGTCAGCATGAGGGCGGGATATCCCTGATCCCAGAAGGACGCGTTATCCGATAGGCGCGTGTGGGCCACGAGCCAACCACGGAACGGGCTGCGAAATGTCACGACGGGAAGTTCGGGCACCGCGCGCCGGGCCACCGTCGCGAACTCTCTCAGCAGCCGGGCCGACTGCCCATCGCCCGTCGCGGCGAGAAAGGTCCCGGTTTTCGGAATGCGCTTCCAGAAAAGGAGCGCCGGAATGCGCTGACTCTTCGGGGCGGCGTCGGTGTACCCGACCATTTCGAGGATCAACACCCCGCGGTACCGCACGCCGCGCCGCCGCATCGCGCGCGCATAGGCATCGCTTCCGACGCGGTAGCGGAACCCCTGGGGCTCTTCCAGGTTCAGGCCCACGAATTCGAGCGTGGCGGCGCACGTCTCGGACGCGAGCATCCGGGCCGCCTCGAGCATCGCCGCCACGCCGCTCGCATTGTCGTCCGCTCCGGGCGTGAGCGGGACAGTATCGAAATGTCCGCCGATCAGGACGCGCGGGCGGTCCGGAGCGGTTCCCGCCCGGGTGCCGACGACATTGTGATACTCGGCGCCATCAAACACGAACGGCACGCGCTCGACGGTGAGCCCGAGAGCATGCAGCTCTCGCGCGACGTAATTTTCGGCTCGGGCGAGCGCGTCGGGAGCGGTGTGACGATGGCGCGGGCCTGAGAGCGCGTTGACATGCGCGCGCAGCCGTTCAGGATCGGCGCCGGCCGTCAACGTTGATCCCGAGCGTTCGCGCCGCCCGTTCGAGCGCCGTGTCGAGGGTCCAGACGCTCACTTCCGATAGCAGGGCCGCTGCCAGCAAGTGTGCGTCGACCCACCCCATCCCCTCGCCGTAGATCTTGTGATGCTCGACGAACGTGAGCACTTCGTCATGACTGGCCACCGGAATCTGTGGCAGCCGGTCGAAGTGCAGGAAGATCTCCTCTCGACGTTTGAACTGGCCCAGTGCCAGCTCGCCGCGCACGAATGCATGCGTCGTGATTGTGTCCGACTCGAGCCGCTCACGCAACACGGCATTGCCGCGCCGGAAATGATCGATCCAGACCGACGTGTCGGCGAGGATCACGACACGCGGCGGCGCGGGATCGGGGCGGCACCGGGCTCCGTGCCGCCCAGGATCGCGAGGCGCTTCGCGCTCTCCCGGGCGATCAGCGCCTCGAGGCCGGCACGGACGATGGCGGTCTTCTCCTTCAATCCGGTGAGCCGGCGCGCCTCGTCGAGCAGGCGGTCGTCGATGATCAATGTGGTTCTCATATGCATCAATATGCCTTCTCCATGCATATCTAACAACCCCCCCCTTTTTTAAGGCTCAGGTGGCCACCCGGCGATCGAGGCTGCGATACTGAATCGCCTCACTGACATGCTTCGGGGCGAGATCCCCTGCCCCGTCCAGGTCGGCGATGGTCCGCGCGATCTTGAGGATGCGGTGATAGGCGCGGGCGGAGAGGCCGAGGCGCGTCAGCGCCGTGCGCAAGAGCGCGTCGGCGCCGTCGGACACGCGACAGAATGTCCGCAGGTCGCGCGGCGTCATGTGGGCGTTGGCGTAAATCCCCGGCCGGTTCGCGAACCGGTCGCGCTGCACCGCGCGGCAGCGATCGACGCGGTCGCGCACCGCTTCGCTCGGCTCGCCGCCGCCCGGGGTGGCGAGGGCCTGGTATTTCACCGCCGGGACTTCGAGATGAATGTCGATGCGGTCGAGCAGCGGACCCGACACCCGCGCGAGATACCGCTCGACGCCTTGCGCCGCGCAGGAGCAGTGGTGCTGCGGGTCGCCGAAATAGCCGCACGGGCAGGGGTTCATCGCGGCCGCCAGCATGAACCGCGCCGGGTAGGACAGGCTCATCGCGGCGCGGGCAATCGTCACGACGCCGTCTTCCATCGGCTGCCTGAGCACCTCGAGCACGTTCTTCCGGAACTCCGGCAGCTCGTCCAGGAACAGCACACCGCCATGCGCCAGGCTCACTTCGCCGGGCCGGGGATACGACCCTCCACCGATCAAACCGGCATCCGAGATCGTGTGGTGCGGTGCACGAAATGGCCGGCGGGCGACGAGCGACTCGCCGAGCGGCAGGACGCCCGCGACCGAATGGATCTTGGTCGTCTCGAGCGCTTCGTCGAGGCTCATTTTCGGGAGGATGGTCGGCAGCCGCCGCGCGAGCATGGTCTTCCCGGAGCCGGGTGGGCCGACCATGAGCAGGTTGTGCGCACCGGCGGCGGCGACCTCGAGCGCCCGTTTAGCGTGCGCCTGACCTTTCACCTCGGCGCAATCCACCTCGTCGCGCTGGCGCTCGTTGAAGAGGCGCGCGACGTCCACGTCGGCCCGGGGAAGCTCGCGGCGGCCGTCGAGAAAGTCGCCGAGCTCGGCGAGATTCGCCGCGCCCAGCACCCGGATGCCCGTGACGACGCCGGCCTCGCCCAGGTTCTCGCACGGCAGCACCAGTGTTTCGACTCGAGCGGCGCGCGCCGCAAGCGCGACCGGCAACGCACCGCGCACGGGGCGGATCGCGCCCTCGAGCCCCAGCTCCCCCAGGACGACCACCTGCGCGAGCCGCTCGGGCGAGATCTGCTCCGTGGCGGCGAGGATGCCGACCGCGATCGGCAGGTCGAACGCGGATCCCTCTTTCCGGATGTCCGCCGGGGCGAGGTTCACGGTGATGCGCTTCAACGGGAAGGTGTATCCGGTGTTCGCGACGGCGGCGTACACGCGCTCGCGGCCTTCTTTGACCGCGCCCTGCGGCAGGCCCACGGTCGCGAACGAGGGCAAGCCGTTCGCGATGTCGGTTTCTACGTCAACGAGATACGCGTCGATCCCGAGGAGGGCGGCTGAACGGACGCGCGCGAGCACCTGACAATGGTGTGAAGGATCGCGGTCGCGGATGGTATCAAAATGGCGCACCACAGGGCGATCGCGCGCGAGGAGCGATGCCCTAGACCCAAGGTCCAATATTGAGCGCTCGCGCGTTCCCCCATCCTCTCGCACAGGCAATTGCCTCGAACATGACCCGACGCCAGTGGTCCATTGTCGCCGGTGTCCTCGGCGCCCTCCTGCTCGGTGCGTTTGCGTACTTGAGCTGGTGGGATAGGTACGTCGGTGACGGGCTCGCGAACTGGGCCGTGGATGAGGTAGGTCGCCGCACGGAAAATGCCTACCGCTTGAACCTCGGTCATCTCGATTTCCATCCGCTCATCGGATATTTCTCGTTCGATTCCGCCGTCGTGACCACCGATACCGCGGCGAATCAGCATCGCGCCGTCCCCTTGCCGGACCTTCAGGTGCGCGCAACAGGCTGCCGCATTGCGGGGGTCCACGTCCTCAGGCTCGCGCTGCAGCATCGCTTCGACGCCGGCCACATGGGCTGTTCCAGCGTTGCGGCAGCTATCCAGCTGCAGCAACTGGCGCAGGAGGTCGCCGACCGTCCCGACACGATAGACGAGCGTGGCCCCTCCGCCCCGCGTCGCCCACCGCTTGGGATCACGCGCTTCGACATCGCCGACATCGCATTCCCGACGATGGCGTTCTCGCTACGGCGCCCGGGGCCTCGAGGCGAATGGTCGGTGAGTCTCGAACGGGCGCGCCTTGCGGCCGAGCTCGTGGAATTCGATCCCCTGGCGCCGCTCGGAGAACACAGCGCGCTGCACTCCAAAGGCGTACGGTTTGACGCCTCGCAGTTCGTGTTGCGGCCGGACACCCTGAGCGAGTTCGCGATCGGGGCCATTGATGCCGGAATCACGGATTCGACCTTCCGGCTCGACAGCATCGTGTACGCGCCACGACTTGCGGGCGACGCGTGGACCCGGGCCCAACGCCGCCGGCACGACCGAATCGCATTCTCCCTGCAGACGTTCGCGGGTCGTGGCGTCGCCTACCGGACGCTCCTCAGAACGGGCGATGTGCACATCCGCGCGCTCGAGCTGACCGGGGCACAACTCGACGTGCTGTCCGATAAACGGCTGCCCCCCGGACCGAAAGGCCGGTACTCGACGCCGCAACAGGCGGCCCAGCGCTCGAAGCCGGCGGTTCGCGTCGATACGCTCCTGATTCGCCAAAGCCAGATCACCTATCAGGAGCGAAAGAAGGACCGCCCCCGGGCGGGACAGATCACGTTTGCCCAGCTCGATTGCCGGATCGTGCACGTCGATGTGCCATCGAAGGGGATCCCGCTGACCGTCGACGCCAGTACCCGGCTGATGAATCAAGGCACGCTGCTGGTGCACATCACGGTCCCGCTCGATGCCCCGAATTTTCAATTCGACCTGACGGGTCGGCTCGGGCCGATGCCCGTCGCGGCCTTCAACGGGTTTCTCCAGGAAACGACGCCGGTGCGGATCAAGGGCGGTCAAGCGGACAGTATCGTGTTCTCGATTCACACGAGCGGGGGAATCGCGAAGGGGAAAGCCACGCCGTTGTACCGAGATCTGGCCATCGATTTCTCGAGCGGCGGTGTCCTGGGGTTCGTCAAAGCCGGGGTGGTGGAGTTCGCCGCCAACAAGTTCAAGGTGCGGTCAAACAATCCGGACGAGAAGGGCAAGAAACCGACGATCGGCACGTCCAGCCGCTCCTACGATCCGTCGAACTCCTGGATCAGCTTCCTGTGGATGGGCGTCAGGGACCCCCTCCTGAAGGCGGTGGTGAAGTAGCCTAGCACCTTCGGACAATCGCGCCGACGCCGCAATCGGGAGAAATCATCACTTATGGCTCCGAATCGTGGGACACGAACCTCCCCTCTCCTCCTGATCCTCGGTGCCCTGCTCCTGTGGACGGCACTCGTGGTGGGTGGGGCCACCCGCGGCGTCCTCCGGCCCGACCCCTTCGCTCGACATCTTGCCGCGAGTCTGTCGGACCCCCGCGTCTCGAGCTACCTGTCGGCGCGCATCACGGACGCGATCGTAGCGCAGCGTCCCAATCTCGTCAGCGTGCGTCCCGTGCTCGAGTCCGGCGTGAACGCGGTCGTCGCGTCGCCACCGTTCCGCGCCTTCGTACGGGCGGCAGCGCGCGAGGCGCACCACCAGTTGTTCGAGGCGGCGGGAAAGAATGTCATCCTCTCGCTCCCCGATTTTTCGGTGCTGATCCGCGGGGCGCTCGAGAACGCGAGCCCCGAGCTCGCGGCCAAAATTCCGCCCAGCATCGAGACCACACTCGCCTCCCCGGAGGCGCAGGCCACGTTCGCACGCTTCATCTCCGGCTGGGCCTTTGCCAGTCATCTCCTGTGGGTCGCGTGGCTGATGCTCGGGCTGGGAGTCGCAGCGTTGGTGGCGGCCGTTTGGGTCGCCTCGGACCGGCTGACGGCGCTGGTGAGGGCGGGGGGCGCGCTGTTCGCCGTCGGCGTCGCGCTGCTCGCCCTGCTCCCGGCGGGCCGCCTCATTGCGGCGGCGATCACGCCCGATGCGAGCCTGCGCGGTTTCATCCACGGGATCTGGGTCGCCTACCTCGGCGCCCTCAAGCCGTTAGCCATCATCAATATGGCGAGCGGTCTCGTGCTCGTCTCCGCGGGCACCACCATTCTCGAGGCAGTGGACCCCTTGGCCCGCGTGAAAGCGGTCTGGCATTGGATCACGAGCCCGCTCCAGCGCAGGGCCCTTCTGGGCCGGGCGCTGCTGTTGCTCGCGCTGGGCGCCTTCGCCGCCGTCAAACCGGCGACCGCGGCAACGGGCCTGCTGTTCGTCCTCGGGCTCGTGCTCATCTTTCTGGGACTGCGTGAGGTGTTCCGGCTCGTCCTGTCGACGGTTCCCGGCGTGGCCACCGCTCCGACCCCCGGCCGGACCGAGGCGCGAGCCTGGAGGACCGTTGCGGCGGTCGCGGCGGTTCTGGTACTGGTGCTCGGCGCGGCAGCGCTATTCGTGCTTCGCGAGCCACCGGAACCGCCCGAGGCCGTGGGCGTCGTGACGGTGTGCAACGGCTTTGCCGAGTTGTGCGATCGGCGCATCGATCAGGTCGTGTTTCCCGGCGCGCACAACGCCATGTCGAACGCGGAGATTCCCGGCTGGATGTTCCCGCACCACAATCACGCGTTTCCCCGCCAGCTCGCGGACGGCATCCGCGCGTTGCTCATCGACGTTCACTACGGCGTGCCGGCGGAACAGCACGTAATCACGGATTTCAAGCGCGAGGGAACGTCGGAGAAAAAGATCGAGGAGGTGCTCGGGCCCGAGGCGACCGCCGCGGCGCTCCGCATCCGCGCCCGATTCCTGGGACATGAAACCGGTGTCTCGGGACTGTACTTCTGTCACGGATTCTGCGAGCTCGGGGCCTACGCGGTCGTGCCCGCTCTCCACGGCGTGGGAGAATTTCTCGCCACGAACCCCGGCGAAGTCGTGCTCATCGTGGTCGAGGACTACGTGACTCCAGAGGACCTCGCCAAGGCGTTCCAGGATGCGGGCCTGATGCATTTCATCTATACGGGACCGTTGGTCCGGCCGTTCCCGACCCTGCGGCGACTGATCGATCAGGACCAACGGCTCCTCGTGTTCACGGAATCCGGACGGCCCGGCGTGCCCTGGCTGCGTGCGGCGTTCGATTTCATTCAGGAAACGCCGTACTCGTTCCACACCGCCGCGGACTTCTCGTGCCGCCCGAACCGCGGCGGCACGGCGCCCGCGATGTTCCAGATCAACCACTGGCTCGAGACGACGCCGGCGCCCAAGCCGTCCAACGCGGAAGTCGTGAATGCGTACGATTTCCTGCTCCGGCGCGCGCGCCAATGCCAGCAGCAGCGTAACCGGCTCCCCAATATCATTGCGGTCGACTTCTACGACGTCGGCGACCTGTTCCGCGTCGCGCGCACGCTGAATCGCCTGGGTGACGCGCCCACCCGGGTCATGCGGCGGTAATCTGGTGGGAGCGGCGAAACGAGCGTCAACGCTGGTGCAGTGAGGAGCGATCGCGCGATGTTAAAGGTTCTCGCCAAACGCTTCGCGTGGTGCGCGTGTTGCGCATTCACGCCCGTCGGAATCGCCGCCGCGCAGAACCCCGATCTCGCCCTTTCGCCTGCCGAACGCGACAGCATTCTCGCGACCTATCACCAGACCTTCCCGATTCTCGGACGCCAGGCGATCCAACGCGGTTTCCAGCTGCCGCTGCCCGTTGGCCTCAACGTCAACTCCTTTTACATGAATCAGGGGATCGCGTTGAGTCAGCTCGGGCTGAGCGTGAACGACAATCCCCCCGAGCCGTCCCCGTGGATCACACTGGGCGAGGCACGCAGCCGGGTCACCTCGCTCAACATTCGTGCGGATCTCTGGGTGCTCCCGTTTCTCAACGTGTACGGCTTCGGAGGAAACGCGTGGGCCAATACCAAGGTGCCGGTGACGGAGCCAGTATCATTCACCAGCGAAGTCTCGCAAACCGGCGTGTACGGGGGGATCGGGTTGACCGGCACCATCGGTATTCGTCACAACTGGCTGGCCGGAGACGTGAACTGGAGCTGGACCGATCTGGAGAAGCTCGACCAACCCGTTCGCGGTCGCATCCTCAGCTTTCGGCTCGGCAAGACCTGGAAATTGAACGCGCGGCAGCGGGTGAATTTCTGGATCGGAACGAGCAATCAGAAACTTGTGAACGAAACGAACGGGACGGTAACGCTGGCCGAAGCCATCCCCCCGGCAATCGCGGACTCGCTCAAGAGCCGACTTGCCAATTACCAGTCGAGCGACTGGTATCAGAACCTGACGCCGGTCCAGAAGCGACTGGCCGATTCCCTGGTTGCGGGAATCGCCAATGCCAACCTGGGCGCCACGCGGGTGAACTATAGTCTCACCAAGGCTCCGGCCGATCCCTGGAACATGCTCGTCGGTGGCACCTATGAGCTGAACCGGCACTGGCATTTTCGCGGCGAGGTGGGATTCTTCGGCCGCGTGCAGGCGCTGCTGGTCTTGAACTATCGCTTCGGGCTGTGAGTCTGGGTCGGCAGGTTGCCTGGATATCTCTGTTCATCGCGGTGCCCGCCAGCTCGGCGGGACAGGTGCTGATGGGCTACCTCGCCGGCAGCGCGCTGTCGTCCGAGACATTCAATATCGGCTTCGAAGTCGGGATGAACTTCGCCACGCTCACGGGGCTCGGTGCCGCGGAGCGGAAGAACGCGCCGCTGTTCGGTCTGTTCGGCGATTGGCGCTTCTCGCAGCACGCGCATCTCACCACCGGGCTGCTGCCCATTTCGTCCCGCGGCGCGACCGGATTGCACCCGCTGCCCATCGGCGATCCGACGCTCGACCCGCTGGTCGCGAGCGGGACGATGACCCGCTCCATCTCGACCCTCGATATCCCGATCCTCCTGAAATACGCTCCGCAACGGGATGTCGGGGTGCGGTTCGGCGCCGGACCCGATATTGCTTTCGTCACCGGCGCGACCGATCGCTATACGACACAGAGCCCGGGGGGCGCTCCCGTCGTAGTGGAGCGAGACATCGGCGACCAGATCGCCGGCGTGGATGCCGGGGTCGCGTTCGACTTCGAATTGCGCTGGCCCCTCCTGGCCATCGGGATCCGCTACTACGAGGGGCTTACCGATCTGATCGCGAACAACACGGGCACTCCAAGCCGCACCCGAATCCTGAGCGGCAGCGGCCGGATTGCGCTGGGGCGCAAAACCTCCGCCAAATAGAAACGGCACATGCGTTGCGCATGTGCCGTTTTGCCCGCAAGACGCGTTCGTGCCGTTACGGTGTGCCCGGTCCGCACGGCGTATCGGGATCGCAGGGCGGTGGCGGCCCATCTCCTGACCCCTGCCCCTGGAAGATCCACACGAGCGCGCCGACCGTGACCAGACCGCCCGCCGTGGCCGCGAGAATGGTCTTCGTCTTGTCGTCCTTGATGGCCGACATATGCGCCACGTCCGACATGGCGATCTCGGTGTACTGGCCCTGCACCGCGCCGACCAGCGTGTCATTGAAAATCCGTGGTCCATCCACTTTGACGACAGTGTGGTTGGCGCGCGTGACCCAGACCGTGGTCGGCTGCTTGTTCTTGATATACGTCGAGTACGGCGAGTCGACCGGCGCCACGGACTTACACGCCGCGAATGCGAGCCCCAGTGCGACCGCGACCGTCCAGCGAACGGGATGCGTCATATCGCCCCCTTGTGACAACACAGTTGTCGTACGAAGCTACTGCTGCCCGGGACCGCATCCCGTGTCGGGATCGCAGGTCCCGCCGACACCCGTGGGCGTCTGGTTTTGACCCGACCCCTGCCCCTGGAAAATCCACACGAGCGCGCCGACCGTAACCAGACCGCCCGCCGTGGCCGCGAGAATGGTCTTCGTCTTGTCGTCCTTGATGGCCGACATATGCGCCACGTCCGACATCGCGATCTCGGTATACTGGCCCTGCACCGCGCCAACCAACGTGTCGTGAAAGATCCGTGGACCGTCGACCTTCACGGTGGAATGATTGGCCCGGGTGACCCACACCGTGGTGGGTTGCTTGTTCTTGATGTAGCCCGAGTATGGCGAATCGACGGGGGCCACGCTCTTACAGGCCGCAAGCACACCGAGCGCGACGGCAACCGTCCAGCGAGTGGGATGGATCATGTTTTTTCCCCTTATGTACGAAAGCACGAACGGCGACCTGCTGCCAGAGCAGGGCCGCCGTTCGCGTTTCATTGCACCAAATGGTGCATGACGGGAATACGCTCCCTAGCTCAGCCCTTGTTCAACCCTTCGGCGCTCGCGGTGTTCCGCCACTTCATCGAGCAGCCAATACTGGGAATCTGCTCGAGCGGCCCGCGGCCGGTACTGGCAACCTGGACCATGGCCTCGAACAGGTCGCGGCGCGCGTCCGGCGGCGCGGTTTCCTTGCGCGACGCGTCGAGCCGGCCGCGATACTGGAGCTCGAGATTGGCATTGAAGCCGAAGAAATCCGGCGTGCAGACCGCCCCGTAGGCCTTGGCGACCTCCTGCGTCTCGTCCCACACGTAGGGAAACGGAAAGTGATACTCGAGGGCGACCCGCCGCATGTTGTCGAACGAATCTTCGGGGTACTCGGCGGGATCGTTCGACATGATCGCGATCGCGCCGATGCCGTGACTCTCGAGCTCTCGGCAGTCCCGGATGATGCGCTCCCGCACGGCCTTCACGTACGGACAATGATTGCAGATGAACATGACGAGGGTGCCGCGCTCGCCGCGCACGTCGCGCAGGCGGTAGCGCTTGCCGTCAGTTCCCCGAAGATCGAAATCGACGGCCGGCCAGCCAAAATCGCATACGGGGGTTTCGAGACTCACCATTCTATGAGCTCCGCGCGGCCACCGCGCCGTAACGCTGTTCGATGTACTCGTCCAGAAGCGCGAGGAAGTCGCGCACGATCGTCTCGCCTTTGAGCGTCACCTTGAGCTGCCCGTCCACATATACCGGGGCCTTCGGCTCTTCGAACGTGCCGGGCAGTGAGATCCCGATGTTGGCATGCTTCGACTCCCCGGGTCCGTTGACGACGCAACCCATGACGGCGACGCGGAGTGCTTCGACCCCGGGATACCGTTCGCGCCATACCGGCATCTGCGTGCGCAGATAGTCCTGGATCTCCTCCGCCATCTGCTGGAAGAAGCTCGACGTCGTGCGCCCGCAGCCGGGGCAGGCGGTCACCTGCGGCTCGAAGCTGCGATAGCCCAGCGACTGCAAAATCTGCTGCGCCACCCGGACTTCCTCCGCCCGATCGCCGCCCGGCCGCGGCGTGAGCGAAACACGGATCGTATCGCCGATGCCTTCTGCGAGGAGAATGGCGAGCGCCGCCGAGCTCGCGACGATGCCCTTGGCACCCATGCCCGCCTCGGTGAGCCCCAGATGCAGCGGGTAATCGCCCCGGCGGGCGAGTTTGCGGTACACCGCCACGAGGTCCTGCACGCCCGAGACCTTCGCCGAAAGAATGATCCGCTCGTGGCGCAGCCCGTATGCCTCAGCAAGCTCCGCCGAGCGGGCCGCGCTCTCGACCATGGCGTCCAGGGTCACGTCGCGCGCCTCACGGGGCGCCGGGGTCCGCGCGTTGGCGTCCATCATTTCCGTAAGCAGCTGTTGGTCGAGACTGCCCCAATTGACGCCGATGCGCACCGGCCTGTCGTGTTCCCGGGCGACGTCGACGATCGTCCGGAAGTTTTCATCGCGCCGTTTGGCCCCGACGTTCCCCGGATTCACGCGGTACTTGGCGAGCGCGGCCGCACACGCGGGGTATTTCGTCAACAGGAGATGGCCGTTGTAATGGAAGTCGCCGATCACGGGCACCGGCGCCTCGGCGACGATGGCGGCGACCGCCTGCGCCGCGGCATCGTTGTTCACCGTCACGCGCACCAGCTCGCTGCCCGCTTCGGCCAGCGCGCGCACCTGGGCCACCGTGGCTTTGACGTCCGCGGTGTCCGTGTTGGTCATCGACTGGACGACGATCGGGTGTGGAGCGCCGACCTTCACGCCCGCGACATCCACGACGGCCGTCCGCCTGCGGTTGGGAGTCACGCTCTAGAAAAGTAGACAGGAGTGCGGACAGACGGAAACCACGATCCGACCGCCCGCCAGTCGCCGATCCGCCCTAGAAGACTTTCTCGCTCACCACGAGGTGCAGGTTCAAGCTCGTGAGCACCGCCTTCCCCTGCAGCGTGGTCAGCCCGGGATTCGACACCGTGGCGGCAAGGCGAATCCAGACCTGGGAGTTCGTGAACAGCGAATCGAGCGTTTGCGACAGGTTCGGAATGGTCAGCGTGATCACGGACGTCGTCGTGCCGGAGACGTTCGCCGAGGGCTGCGGATTGAACAGCGCCGCTCCGGGCGCGTAGGTCCCCGCGGAATCCGCCGCCAAGTACACCTGAAAGGCGATGGAGCCGCTGCCCCCCGCATTCCGGGCGTCCATGGTGCCGTTGATGCGCACCGTATCGACGAAGGATGACCCCGCCCCGGGGAGCAGGTCGAGCTTCTGGGGCGTATTCGAGAGCGTCACCGTCCCGAGCCCGGGAGGGGCTCCGTACGGAATCGTGTCGTTGGTCGATCCCTGGAGCCAGCTATACACGTCGACATCGAACGTCGCGTGTCCGGTCCCGCAAGCGGCAAGCCCCGCGCAGACGAGCGTCGCTCCGAGCCATTTGGAAAACATGCTCCGGCCTCCTAATAGATCGAGAGAGACGTGGCGAGCAGCATCCCGCGCTGATCCGACAGCGCGTTCGAGTGCGTCCAGACGCCCGCATCGAGGCTCATGAAGCCGATCCGGATCCCTGCCCCCGCGCCGAACTGCACGAGCTTGCGCTGATCGCGCCCGATGCCGCCGCGCAGCGCGAGGATCCCGATGCGCTGCTCGACGCCCACGTGCAGCGTGGTCCCGAGCCCGTTGTTGAGCAGGTCGGCGCCGATGGTCGTGCCATCGAGACTGTAGATGAGATTCGCGAGATACGAGGTCGGCAGCTTCGTCTTCGATTCCACGTGCAGCGCGCTCGAGTACGTCGAGATGCGATTCGACGCGGTGTCGTAGCGCTGCGAGTCGATCCGCGTGTCGGGCCACGTGATGGTCGCGCCGATGTCGCTCACGCCGAACCCGATCACGAGCGGGCCGGACACCCACGCGATCCCGACGTCGCCGCCGTATCCATGCCCTGCCCGATTGCCCCAGCGCGAGTAGCCGCTCACCGCATCGACCGAGGGCGTGACGGGGTTCGGGCCCGCGAAGATCGTGTCGCCGGTGGTGATCCCCGCAAACCCGACGGAGGTGCCGTAGACCGCGCCGATGTAGTAGTGGGCGGAGACGCCGACGTACAGTCCGCGAGCGTCGTTCCCGTAGATCCGGCCCGAGTATCCGATCGACGGCGCGACGCCGCCTTCGGCGACCGCCGTATCCTGGACGCCATACACCGTGTTGTGCTCGGCGGGATGACCTTGCTTCAGGAACGCCAGCAGCGAGTCATTGAGCTGGAAGCGGACCTCATCGTGCAGCCACATCATGATCCCGGCATGGAAGCCGTGGAACGAGGGCTCGATGTCGAGCGGGCGACTCGAGCCGGCGACACCGAACGCATCGGCGGGAATCACGTGCTGCGTGGCGCCGAGGTTCACACTCAGCGAATCCTTGCCGATGCCAAATGCCACGTCGTTGTTCGGGAGTGGCGCGGGTCGCAGTTCGTAGAAGATCGGCGGGTTGAGAATCAGGTCGACCAGCGCGATCGGATTGAAGGCGGCCGAGTCGGGATTGAACATCGGATCGCGTGAGAGCCGCGAGATCGGATGCTGCTGGAGGAATTGGACCAGCCCGATCGGTCCGGGGATGGTGATCTTCGACTGTCCCGGGATCTGATGGCGCGGAATCGCCCGGTACGCGGGATTGTACCGCTGGACCGATCCGCCGAGCGTGAGGCTCGCACCAGCCATGCTGGCCGCGCGAGCATTGAACACCAATCCCTGTCCCCACGCAGGGGACACCATGCCCAACGCCACCGCGGCGATGCCGAGGGTTACGGCGGGTAGTCGCAACGTATCCTCTTCGGAAACAGGTGGGGGCGCGCGGTAAGGATGGGAATTTCAGGCCCACGGTGACGTGAGCCACGTCACGCGGCCGTCTGCCGTGGCTCCTCGGGCGACACGGGAAGGACGATGCGTACCGTGGTTCCGACGCCCACGCTGCTCGTGATCGTGATGGTGCCGCCCCAGCCGTCCACGAGTCGCTTGGCGATGGCCAGGCCGAGGCCCGCGCCACTCGAGGTTGTGGAGAACGCTGGCTCGAAGACGCGCGGCAGCAGCTCCGCCGGAATTCCTCGCCCATCGTCGATCACGGACAACTCCCGGCCTCCCGCCGCCACCTGAACGGTGACGCGCCGCGCCTCCGCGTTGCGGGCGTTCTCGAGCAGATTGACGAGCACTTCTTTCACCTCGTCGCGACGCGCCAGCACCCGCGCGCCGGGGGCCCCTTCGAGGTGGAATCCGGTGGCCGCCTTGCCTTGCCCTTTTCCTTTGCCGCCCGGGCTGCCGAGCGAGTACAGCTGGACGATCTCCTGCGCCAGCTCATAGAGATCGAGCGGCTCGAGCGGCGACACTTGCGTGGCCGGCGTCCCGAACCTCGAGAACGTGCGCGCGATCGCGTCGAGTCGATCGATTTCCGCGAGGATGCGCGCCGCCGTATCCTGCAGCGTGGCATCGAAGTCGCCGTGATGACGCACGCGCTGCAGGTGCTGAATGCCCAACCGGATGGGCGTGAGCGGGTTCTTGATTTCGTGCGCCACCTGACGCGCCATTTCTCCCCACGCGAGCACGCGCGCCGCGCGGTTGCGATCGGTCACGTCGTCCAGGGCGATTACGCTGCCGCGCGCTTCGTTCACCGGCCCGAGCGGCGCGAGCTGCACACGGATCTGCCTCGAGTCGACCGTGACCTCGTGGTCCTCGATCTCAGTTCTCTCGAGCCGCTGAAACTCGCGGACGAGGGCCCAGACCGGCTGCCACTCGCCGCCGGTCACCCGGTCGATGGCCGACCCCTGCTCGAGCAGGGCACCGAGCAGCTCGACCGCGCGCTGGTTCGCGAGCGCAATCCGCAAATCCGCGTCGACCGCGATCACACCGGTGGCGACGTTCGCGAGCACCTGCGCCATGCGGTGCCGGGCCTGCTCGAGGGAGGCCCGGCTCGAGCGTACGTCCGCGGCCATCTGTTGGAACGCGTTCATGACCGGACCGAATTCGCGGAATGCCCGTTCCGGGAACGGGGGAGGCGGGTCCCCCGCCCCGACCGCGATGGCGGCGCGCTCGAGTGCCGCCACCGGACGCGCCAGCGCGCCCGCGGCGAGCCCCGCGACCGAAATCGCGGCGCCGCTCGCGAGGCAAATCAGGAGCAACACCGTGAGCGCGAGGTCTTCCTCCTGTTGTTGCACGGCTTCGTCGTCCAGAAGCTGCGGCGCGGCGAGAATCGCTTCGTCACCGGCGGTTCGTGCGCCGACGACGCGATACCCGATCCTGATCGAACGGCCGGCGCTGCGGCCGTTGGCGACCGCATCGAGCTCGTCCGCCAGCGCGAGGCGCGTGAAGATCCTGGGCGTGAGGAACCGGTCGACGAGTCCCAGCTCGTCGAGCGCTGGGGTGCTGCTCGCGGTCAGCACGCCGTCGCGATACAGCCACAGGTCCGCGTCGAGCCGGCTCGCGAGCTCGAGCATGCCGCGCTGCGCTGCGTCCCGCTCGACGGGCAGCTCGCCCGAGGCGAGCGCGGCATCCTTGAGCGCCTGGCGGATGAGCAGGTCGCCCGCGGCGCGAGCTTCATCTCCAGTCCGGGCGAAGCCCCAGATACCGAACGCCAGCACGGGAATGACGAGCAGTCCCGCGAGCACGCCGGCCACCCGCACCCGATAGCTGGTCCGGAATCCGGAGACAATGGACGGGACGTGCAGCGTGATCCCCTCCGTCATGATCGCTCCGAGCACCCAGAGTCCCGCCAGGAGCAGCACATCCAGGAACACCACCAACATCCCGCGCACGAGCAACGGCCAGGGTCCGCGCAGATCGACGCGCAGGTGCACGTGGCGGGTTCCGCCGGGAAATGCCACGAGGCGTTCGCCGCGGGCCGACCAGCCGTCGCGCCGCCATTCGACTTGCCCGCGCGGCGTGGCAGCCTCGTCGCCGGGCGGCGACACCGAGATGGTGTAGGGCGCGATCGCGGCGTACTCGCCTTCGAGGAACCGCTCGACCCGCGTGGGCGGCACGAGCCGAGACCGCGGGCCGACGCCGACTGCCAACACGTCGCCGTCCGGCAGCGGGGCGATGAGCACGTAATGCACCCCTGGGACTGCGGGAACCCGCTCCACGCGGGCCCCCTGCGCAGTCGCGGGCGAGCGCACGAGGGCGGCAACGAGTGCCGTGGGAAGGTTGAGCGATGCGAGCGACAGCTCCGCTTCCGGATCGCCGGCCTTGGTCCACAGACTGAGTGTGGTGGGATAGCCTTCCCGTGCGAGCGGGGAGCCGAGCCAGATGCCGTACAGACCGCCAGCAGTGCGCGGCAGGGCAGCCGCTCCGACCACCCGCACGCTGAGGCGTTCGAGCAGCGCGGCCGCGAGCGGATCGCTTTCGTTTCCGAGCCCGCGGGCATCGCGGTCGGCGAGTGCGACCCGTCCCTCGATCGACGCCCCCCACGTCAAGAGCGTCGCGGCGGTGCCGGCGACGGTCGCGATCGCGATGATGGTCGCGCGGCGTGGCGCGGGCACAAGCACACCGGCGAGCGCGGGGGTCCAGAGATACGTGTACCACTCAGGCCACGCGTCGTTGGGTCCCCAGAGCCACAGGCCGAGCGCCGCCACGGCGGCCGCGCAGCCACAGGCAACCGGCAGTGGCCAGGGAACGCGATGGGCTTCGGCGCGGCCCCGCACGAGTGCGGCCGCGAGCAGGATGAGCGCCATACTCGCGACCGCCAGCGAGATTTCCCAGGACAGCCACAATCCGAAGCCGGCGCCGCGTGCCGGAGGGGTGATCCCCCGGGCGAGGTTGCGCGCCAGATAGGGCGCGGCGAGGATCAGCACGGCGGCGATCCCCCACGACCACCAGCGCCGCGGGAGGCCCGCACGCCACAGCGCCGCGCCGGCGAAGACCAGCAAGACCGCAACGAGCGTGAGGGCGCCAGTCGACGAGCTCACGATCCCGAGCTCGCGACGGTAGAATGTGACCGGAGAGAACAGCGCGGCGAGCTTGCCTGAGACTCCGAGCGGGACCGCTGCGAGGCACCAGGCGCTCGCGAGGGCGACGACCCAGCGCGCGGGGCCGGGAGGCGCCGCGGCAAACAGCGCCACCAGAATCAGCACGAGGAGCGCGCCCCCCAGCTCGAGCCCGGTGTCCAGCACGCGGATTCGCGCGTCGCCCTGCGTCGGAGGCAAGACCTGGACGCTGAACAACGTATCCCCCCCGGGCAGCGCATAGTCCGAGACATCCGATCCGGGCGGCGCGAGGTGGGGTGGCAGAAAGCGCAGCGTCACGCCGTGCGTTCGAGCGAAGCTCGCCGCGAGGGTCTGAGGTTCTTCGGGCGCCGCCAGCGTCGCATCGAGCAGCACCGTTCCGACGGCCACCTCGCCCCGCCCTGTCTGGCGTCGCGCCTCGAGCGAGACGTAGAATGGGGTGATCACAGCCCGGAGTTCGGCCGTGTCCAACGCAGGCACGAAACGGTGCCTTCCCGCCCATGCCCAGGGCGCGCCATCGCGACCGAGCACGAGGACTCCGTGCTCGAACCCCGGATCCGACGTTCGCGCCGCGCGCCGCAGCTCCGTGAAGGCGTCATTCCGCGACCGCGCGACGGCGCTGGCGCCGCTCGCTGCGAGACGTCGTGCGTCGGCGACGGCATCGGACAGCGGTTGCTCGAGCTGCTCGAGCGCGTTCGATACCCGACGCTCCCTGAGTCGCGCCCAACAACATTCCACACGCCAGAGCGAGAGTGAGGAGACTATGAGAACGGCACCGGTGGCGACGGCGGCTCCGGCAGCCGCCCAGTGGGAAACCGCCGACCCGGCCGCCCCCCGGTCCCCACGGGCGCGCAGCACGAGCGCCAGGGACGCGAGTCCCGCGACCCCGGTCACCCCGGCCCACACCAGTCCGTTCCCCGCCGTGATCGCTCTGAGCCAGGCGGCCGACGCGAACGCGGCGATCCCGACGGGGATCAGCACGTGACCCGGCCGCTCTACCTGAAGCATCTGTTACCGGATGACGTCCGCCTCGCACTCGAGCGCGACGCGCGCCTCCTGGTCCCGGTCGGCACCTGCGAGACCCATGGCATGCATCTCCCGCTGGGATGCGATACGCTCATCGTCGAACGACTGGCGGATGATCTATCCATCGAGTTTCAAATCCTCAGGGCGCCGACCATCGAATATGGGGTGAACTCCGTCTATGAGCGCCAGTATGTGGGGAATGCGGCGGTCCGCCGCAAGACGTTGCACCGCTGGATGAACGATCTCATCGCCTCGTGGGAGAGGGCCGGAGTCGACACCTTCATTATTCTGACGGCTCACGGGTACGATCCGCATCAGGAGGCGCTGTCCACCTTACGGACCCGCGCCGCGAGAGTATTGACGGTCGACATCCTGGCCCTCGACTTCGCCGGGGAGCTCGCGGCGCCCGAGGATCCCACACAGGGGAACGAACTCGATACGTCGCTGCTACTCTATGTAGCGCCGGACCTGGTCGATATGAAACTCGCGCGGCGCCGGGCCGCCACTCTGTCGCACGAGGCCCGCCAGGACGCCTCGGGGCGTTCGGACGGTGCTCCGCCACTGGGGGCGGCCGGAGGCGGGTTCGATCCCGCACTCGCCACTCCGGAAAAGGGGGAGCGACTGTACAAGATGATCTACGACCGGATCGCCACTCGCGTGCTCGAGAGCGCGGCATGACCGCGGCACTCCTGCTCGCGCTCGTCGTCACGCAAACTCCCCTCGATGCGGGAACCTTCGTCATTCGTCAGGATACGGTCGAAATCGGTCGCGAGACGTTCCAGCTGAGCTCGATCCCGTTCGGCGCGAGCGAAGCGGGGTGCCGCATCACGGCCGAAGCGCGGTACTCCGGCGGGCACGGCGCGGTGCTGCTCGAGCCCACGGTCGACATCGGACCCGATACGGAGCCTCTGTCGGTGTCGTACGAAATCGCCCGGGCACGCGAGCCGCTCCGGATCCGGGGGCAGCGATCGCGCGGCCGTTTCACGATGCGGTACTTGTCGCCCCATTCCGAGCGGGCGCGCGAATATCCGATGAGCGGTCCAACCGTCATTCTCGACGACTCGGTATTTTCGCTGTACATCTTTGCGGGCTGGCGCGTTGGATTGCCGGGACGGGGCCTGGACGTGGGGATCATCGTGCCGCGGGCGGATCGGCGGGAAATGGCTACGGTCGAGGAGCTGGCGCCTGGCCCGACCAGCTTGAACGGCGGCACGGCGGCGCTGCGCCACGTGCGGTTGACCGGAGGAGCGAACCAGGTCGTACACCTCTGGTTCGATCGCCGCGGGCTGCTGCAAAAGGTCGAGATTCCGTCGCGTCATCTGGTCGTGGAGCGGGTTCCGCCAGCTTGACCCTGCGCGTTTTGCCCGGCTACCTTCGCACGACTCTGATGCCATTCGCTCGCTCGCTCGCGGCGCTCGTCTGTTATCCGGTTCTCGCGCTCGGCCAGGAGCCTGCGACCGCCTTCCCGGCTCCCGTCGCCGCGCCCGCGCCGCGACAGCCGGCCGTGAACCTGTCGCTTGCCGACGCCATCGCGCTCGCCAAGCAGAACAATCCCGCGTATCGGCAATTCGTCAACAGCCGTCGCCCAGCGGCCTGGGGCGTGCGGAACGCCTACGCGAATTTCCTGCCGTCGTTCAATATGTCGGGGGGCATCGGCTATACGGGCGCCGGCCAGCAGCTGTTCCTGAGCCAGGCGTTCACGCAGAACGTGGCGACGTGGAGCTCGAACTACAACCTCCAGCTCGACTGGCAGCTGTCAGGCTTCACGCTCAGCCAGCCGGGGCTGCGGCGCGCCCAGCTCGCGGCCGCCGATGCGGACATCACTGGCGCGGAGACCAATCTCGTCTCCCTGGTGACGCAGCAGTACATCACCGTACTCGAGGCTCTGGCCAATTCGCGCGTGAGCGTCGCGCGGCGCGATCGGGACAACGAATTTCTGAAGCTCGCCCAGGCCCGCTACGATGTGGGCCGAGCGACGCTGATCGATGTGCGCCAGGCGGAAGTCGCGCGGGGGCAGGCCGAGGTTGCCGTGCTGCAGGCGCGCACGGCGATCCAGGTCGAAAAGCTGCGGTTGTTCCAGGACCTCGGCACGGCAGCGCCGGCCGAGGTCGATGCCGTGCAGCTTACGGACACGTTTCCCGTCACCACGCCGCCGTGGCAGCTCGAAGAGCTGCTGACGCTGGCCGAAGCCCAGAATCCCGCGCTCGCGGCGTTGCGGGCCCGGGAAAACGCTGCGAACTGGAATGTGCGCTCCACGAACGCGAGCTACGGGCCGTCGTTCTCCCTCTCGGCGATCTGGTCGGGGTTCACGCAGAAGCTGTCCGACATTGGACCGGCGCTGTCGGCGGCGCAGGCGAGGGCCGATACGAATGTGCGGCTGTGCCAATACGAAAACACCGCGTGGCTCAATGCCGGGCAGCCGCCCCTGCCCTGCGGCGCGCTCGCGTTCAATCCCGACAGCACGCTCGCGTATCAGAACCTGAACACGGCGTATCCGCTGCACTTCACCCCATCGCCGTTCCAGGCGCGACTCACCATCAGCCTGCCGATCTTCACCAATTTCAGCCGTCCCTACCAGGTGTCGCAGGCGACGGCCGAGCGTGACAACCTCGCGGAATCGGTGCGCGAGCGCGGCCTCGAGGTGCGCACCGACGTGAGCCAGGCGTTTCTCACGCTCCAGACGGCGTATCGCACCATCGGCATCCAGGACACGAATCGCACGGCGGCGCGGGAGCAGCTCCAGCTCGCCACCGAACGCTACCGGGTCGGCTCAGGCACGTTCATCGAGCTGCTCGATGCCCAGATCCAGCAACTCAATGCCGAATACAGCTACGTCACCGCTGTCTACGACTATCACAAGGCCGTGGCCGCGCTCGAACAGGCCGTCGGCCGCCCGCTCCGCTGATGTCCCGCCGCATCCGCTTCCTCGTGGCCGGGGCCGTGATTCTCGTGGCGGGAGTCGCAACGGCAATCGGGGTCAGCGCGAATCGCAGGAAGCGCGTCGAAGTGCGCGAGGAGCGCGTGACACGACGCGATCTCGTGGCCGCGGTCACGGCGAGCGGCAAGATCCAGCCCAAGAAGAAGGTGGATCTCAGCGCGGATATTACCGGGCGGATCACGCAGATCACGGTGCACGAGGGTGACGCCGTGACCCAGGGCCAGTTCCTGCTGCAGATCGATCCGACGGTATACGAGGCCAATCTGCGGCGCGCGCAGGCGGCGTACTCCGCGGCAACGGCCACGGTCGTGCAGGCGCGCGCCAATGGGACCCAGGCGGAACACGTGCTCGCGCGCACGAAGCAGCTGCACGACGAGAACCCGAATCTCGTCTCCCCCGAGCAGCTGGAGCAGGCGCAAACCGCGTTCGATGTCGCCCGGGCGAATCTCGACGCGGCCGAGCACCAGGTGGAGCAGGCCAAGGCCTCCGAGCAGGAAGCGAACGACAATCTCCGCAAGACGCGCATCATGGCACCGATCTCCGGGCGCGTGACCCGCCTCCCGGTCGAGGAGGGAGAGGTCGCGGTCCCGAGCACGTTCTCCAAGGACATCGGCCTCCTGATGACGATTTCGGATCTTTCGGTGGTGCAGGCGAAGGTGCAGGTCGACGAGACCGACGTCGTGCGGCTCCGACTCGGGGACTCGGTCGAGGTGGCGATCGATGCGTTTCCGGACACGACGTTCACGGGTCGCGTCACGAAGATCTCGAACAGCTCGATTCAGGGGTCGACCGGAACGACACTCGGTCAGAACGAACACGCCGTCGATTACGAGGTCGAAGTCACGCTCAACCGTCCGCCGCCGGACATTCGTCCCGACCTGTCGGCGACGGCGCGGATCGTGACCGACACGCGCCAACAGGTCCTGTCGATTCCGATCGTGGCGCTGACGGTGCGCGAGCACCGCGCAATCTCGACCGAAGACCGGCCGCTCGACACCCTCAGCACGTTCGAGCGCCGCCGACGTGAAACGGAAGGTGTGTTCGTGATCGAGAACGGCGCCGTCGTGTTTCGCCCGGTCCGGGTGGGCATTGCGGGAGACGAATATTTCGAAGTGCTGGACGGTTTGCGCGAAGGCGAGCTGATCGCGGCGGGCCCTTACCAGACGATCCGGGATCTCAAGGAAAACGCCCGCGTGCGCCCACTCAAGCCGAAGGCCGATTCCACCGGGGGGACGAGCACGCGTGCCGCTCGCTGACGCCGCCCTGCTCGCGCTCCAGGCCGCCTGGAGCCACAAGCTCCGGTCGTTCTTCACGCTGCTGGGCATCATCGTGTCGGTGGCGTTTCTCGTCGCGGTGGTCGCGATCATCCAGGGGATGAATGCGTACGTGCGCGAGAAGATCGGGGGGGCCATCGTCGGCGCCAACGCGTTTCAAATCCGCCGCACGCCGATCGCCGTCGGCCTGATCGATGACGAGCAATGGCGGGCGATCGAGCGCCGGCCGATCATCGCGCCCGAAGACGTGCCGTACGTGCAACGCGCGTTGCCCGACGCGAAGGCCGTGGCGCTGCAATCGGGGTGGCCGACGCCCCAGGCCGACGTCGTCTGGCGCGACCAGACGGTCGGCGATGTGTTCATCTTCGGGGTGACCGCCCCGTTCCAGGTGGTCCAGGACTACGAGTTCGCGGCGGGCGAGCCGCTGTCCGACATCGACGTTCGCGAGCGGCGACCGGTGGTCGTGCTCGGCTGGGACGTGTCCGACAAGCTGTTCGCGACCCCGGCGCTCGCGATCGGCCAAAAGCTCCGCATCCGCGGGGACCAGTTCACCGTGAAGGGCGTGGTCGCGAAAAAGGGAACGGTGCTCGGGCAATCGTGGGACGGGTTCGCGATGATGCCGCTCTCGACATTCGAGGCGCTCTATGGCCGGCGCAAGACGACCGTGATCTCCGTCAAGATGGCCGAGGCGGCCTTCGTGCGGGACGGGATGCAACGCGCCGAGGAAGCGATGCGCATCGCCCACCGGCTGCGGCCCGAGGAGCCCGATGACTTTACCGTCGATACGGCGGACGCCCTCGTCGACTTCTGGAAGAAGCTCACCGGAATTCTGTTCCGCGTGATTCCGGGGGTCGTGGCGATCGGCATCATCGTGGGCGGCATCGTGATCATGAACATCATGCTGATGAGCGTGAGCGAGCGCACGCACGAGATCGGCATTCGCAAATCGCTCGGGGCGACGCGGCGCGACATTCGCCGGCAGTTTCTCGCCGAGTCGGTGACCCTGACCGCGCTCGGTGGCGTGCTGGGCTTGCTCGTGGGGATCGCCCTCGCCGGCGTCGTGGCGGCCGCGTCCCCGCTGCCGGCTCGCGTGACCGCCTGGTCGGTGGCGGTCGCCCTCGCGCTGGGGGCGAGCGTGGGCATCGTGTTCGGGGTCTACCCCGCCTCGCGCGCGGCGCAGCTCGATCCCATCGAAGCGATGCGCGCCGAGACCTGACGGCATGCGGCTGCACTCGCTCTCCGAAGGCGGGCTGATCGCGCTCGCGCAGCTCAACACCAATAAGCTCCGCTCCAGCCTCACCATCCTCGGCGTCGTCATCGGGGTCGCCACGGTGATGGCCATGGCGTCGATCGTGCAGGGCATCCGCGACCAGATCATGAACGCGATCGAAGTCGCGGGGCCCACCACGTTCTACGTGATGCGGTTTTTCTCGTCCACGCCGCTCAATCCCGAGGCGCTCCCCAAGGAAGTACGGATCCGTCCGGTCCTGAAGCCGGAAGAGGCCCTGGCCCTCGCGCGCCTGCCCGGCATCCATTACGCCGGCATTTGGGTGCAGCTGTTCCAGCGGCTCGAATACGAAGGCACGCATACGCAGCTCCTCACGGTGTTCGGCGCCGACGATCATTACATGGAGATCCAGGGCGGCACCTTGCTCGACGGCCGGTTCTTCACGGTCGCGGAAGAGCGCACCGGCGCTCCGGTCGTGGTGCTCGAGGAAAAGTTCGCGAACAAGCTGTTCGGACGTCTGCATCCCCTCGGCCGGTTTCTGCGTATCGCCGACAAGCCCCTCGAAGTGATCGGCATCTTTCAGAATCCCGAGAACATCTTTCAACCGCCGAGCCAGGAGATCGGAGCGGTGCTCCCCTTCGAGACCGCCCGCCGGTTCTTCCATTACGATGAAACCAATGCCCTCTGGATCGTGGTCAAGCCGCAGGCGGGCGTAACTGTGGGACACGCCATGGACGAGGTCACGATCTCGCTGCGCCGGCTGCGCGGGATCCGGACCGGCGACCCGAACACCTTCGACCTGATCACCCAGGATCAGATCCTCGATGTCTTCAACAAGCTCACGGGCGTGTTCTTTCTCGTGATGCTCGTGCTGTCTTCCGTCGCCCTGCTCGTGGGCGGCATCGGCGTCATGGCCATCATGATGGTGTCGGTCACAGACCGGACTCGCGAGATCGGGGTGCGGAAGGCCATGGGGGCAACGCGGCGCGAGATTCTCTGGCAGTTCCTCGTCGAGGCCGCGACCCTGACACTGATGGGAGGCGTTCTCGGCGTGGTGGTCGGGCTCGCGGCGGCCGAGGGCATCAGGCTGGCGCTGCACTTCGAGGCGCGGGTCCCGCCGTGGGCCACGCTCGCGGCATGCGTCGTTTCGGTGCTCATCGGCCTGGTGTTCGGAATCGCGCCGGCGGCAAGAGCGGCGAAGCTCGACCCGGTTGAGGCCCTGAGATACGAATGAGGCCGGGAAGCGGGAAGCGGGCGTCTCCCCCCTCCCGAAAGCGTCGAAAGGACGGCTCGTGAAGCATGAGGTAGTCGATGTATTGGCCCTCGCGGCTCACCGCGATGACGTCGAGCTGACATGCGGCGGCACGCTCGCGAAGGCGGCGCGGGCGGGTCACCGGGTGGGCATCATCGACCTCACGCGGGGGGAGACGGGCACGCGCGGCGATGCCGCAACGCGCGCCGCCGAAGCGGACCAGGCTGCCCAGGTGCTCGGGGTCACGGTGCGACTGAACGCGGAGCTGCGGGACGCGTACCTCGCGAATGACGAGCCGTCGCGCCGCCGCGTCGTAGAGCTGATCCGGACCACGCGGCCCCGCGTCGTGATCCTGCCGTTCTCGATCGGGCGCCATCCCGACCATCGGATCGCTTCCGATCTGGGTCGAGACGCGTGTTATCTCGCGGGACTCACGAAATACGACGCGCCGGGGCAGCCCCACCGGCCGTTCAAGATCATTTATGCCCTGGCCTACCGCGAGGACCCCGTCAAGCCGACATTCGTCGTCGACATCACCGACGTCTTCGAAATCAAAATGCGGGCGGTCCAGGCCTATGCATCGCAATTCGCGGGGGCGAAGGCGGCGGGCGAGGTGTTCCCGGGCGGCGAGGGTCTGTACGAACAGATCCGAATTCAGTCGGCCCACTACGGCTCGCTGATCCGACGGCCATACGGCGAGCCGTACTTCTGCAATGAGACGGTCGCCGTCGACGACGTGATGCAGCTTGGCGTGGCCTCCATGTAGCCGGTAGATTTCGCCCGTGACCCCCAATTCCTTCACGGGCTCGCCGTTCGCCCCCGAACGGCTCGTCTATCTCGACCACGCGGCCACGACGCCGGTGCGGCCGGAGGTGCGCGAGGCGATGCTGCCGTTCCTCGGGGGCGGTGGCGAAGCGTTCGGAAATCCTTCCTCGCCGCATCGATTTGGGCGCGCCGCGCGCGCCGGAATCGAACAGGCGCGCCGCGCCATCGCCGCGGCCCTCGATGCCGATCCGAACCAGGTGATTTTCACGTCCGGAGGCACAGAGGCGGACAATCTCGCCGTCATCGGCGCGGCGCTGGCGGCCCGCTCGCGCGGCCGGCCGTTCCGCGTGGCCGTGAGCGCGATCGAGCACAAGGCCGTGCTCGCCGCGGCGCAGTTCGTGGCCGATCTGGGCGGCGAGATGCTCACACTGCCCGTCGATCACGGCGGGCTGGTCGATCCCGCCGGGGTGCTCGAGGCGTGCGCGCGCGGTGCCGCGCTGATCAGCGTCATGTGGGTGAACAACGAGATCGGGGTGCTCGAACCGATCCGAGAGCTCGCCCGGGCGACTCGTGAGGCCGGGCCCGACGTCGCGTTCCACAGCGACGCGGTCCAGGCGCTCGGCAAAGTGCCGGTCGCATTTCGCGAGTCCGGGTGCGCCCTGCTCAGTATCTCCGGTCATAAAATCGGCGCGCCCAAGGGCGTGGGGGCGCTGCTCGTGCGCGATCGCCGCGCGGTGATGCCGCTGCTGCACGGCGGTGGCCAGCAGTTTGCACTGCGACCCGGGACCGAGAACGTTCCGGGGATCGTGGCATTGGGCAAGGCGGTGGAGCTCGCGGTGCGCGAGCGCGCGGAGCTCGCGCTCCGCCTCGCGGCCCTGCGCGACCAGCTCGAGCGCGGCATTGTCGCGGCCGTTCCCGACGCCGTCGTCCATGCGGCGCGGAGCCCGCGCGCGCCGCAAACCCTGAGCGTGTCCATCCCCGGCATCGACAGCGAAGCCATGCTGATGCACCTCGACATGGCGGGTATTGCCTGCTCGTCGGGGTCGGCGTGCAGTACGGGGGCGGTCGAGCCGTCGCACGTGTTGAGCGCCATGGGCGTGCCCCAC
>Ga0335082_10001126_pt1 | contig 28473 bp, 53 predicted proteins | sample Lox_Sample_41_FD_206718 | JGI IMG/M metagenome (GOLD analysis project Ga0335082, IMG submission 206718) | Soil microbial communities from Loxahatchee National Wildlife Refuge, Florida, United States - Lox_Sample_4.1 | ecosystem: Environmental > Terrestrial > Soil > Wetlands | place: USA... | reverse complement strand
TCATGTACCAGGCGTACAAGTTAGCGGTCCAGGCAGAGACATCCGGCTGCCCCGCGCTGAACGGGTCCGGGGGCAACTGGGTCTCATCGCCCACTGGCGTCCTCCGCGTCATCATCAGGGTCGTATGCGTCCTCGGGCCAGACAACGCCCGTGTCGTCCCATCCGGGCGGCCAGTACTCGACCTCGGTGCGCTGGCCGTCTCCTGGGCCGCTGCGGAGCCACACCTGGCGTTTCACGCGGGGGCAGGCGCGCGGATGGAGGCCACCGCAGTCGACGCAGGCTTTCCCCTCAGCGAACGCCTGCTGGGCATCTAGCTTCTGCTGGCGGGTCAGGGCCAAAGGTCAGAACCTCCGCCCCGCCAGCCAGTTCCGGCCCGTGTACGACAGTTTCCCGCCACCGCCCTGCGACCCCGCCAGGGCCCGCGCGATGTACGTTTCCGGGGACGGGGCGCACTCTGGGCAGGAGCGTTCGCGGGGCGTGTACTTGTGGCCGTTCGGGCATGTCCTCAGGTACGCCTCAGACCACGGGACCTGAGCAGGCCTTCCCCCGGCATGCTTCGGCTGCCTCTTGGTGATCTTGGTGCCGCATTCGTGGCAGTAGTCGTCTTTGTCCTCATTGACCCGCGCGCCGCAGATGCAGTCGCGGAACCCGTAGACGATGCCCCAGTCGCCCTGGTTGCCGCCTGAAAGGTGAATCATGCACCAGGTGAATGCATCCGCTCTGTCATCATGCATGCGCGAACGGTCATCGTTTTCGGTCATCGCGGACAACTGGTCCTCGAGCTTGCCGAAGTTGTCCCCGACCATGTGAATACGGCCCTGGTTAAACAGCGACGACGCGCCCTGCGCCCGCGCGACCTTCCCCTTCATGCCGGTCACGGTCCGCAGCGGAATGCCGGCGTCCACGGTGGCCAGCAGCGACCGGATAAAGTCACCCGCCACGTTGACCTCAGCGACCACGCAGTCCGCGTCGTTCCGGTAGTACGCCTCCGCGACGACGCGCATCTGCTGCTCAGGCGAAAACCGCCCTGAGCAGTCCTCCAGGCAGTAGTAATCGCCGTCCACGCCCTCGGCCATCACGACGATCCCGGACTCGTCGGACGTGTCCTTATTCGTCGTGGCCGGGTCGTAGCCCACCACGACCCGCCGCCACTGCGGGAGCGCGTCCCTGTCAGGGAAGACGCGGGTCTCGGAGAACTGCTCCACCGGGAACAGGCACCCGTCAACCTCGCCGACCAGCTCGCCTTCAAGCTCCTGCTTCAGCAGGTACGTGTTCGCGTACTTGCGTTCCAGGGCCTGCTGCTGGCGCTTCGCGAAATGCACGTTCTCCCGGGAAGAACCACGGGTAACGTGGACGCCGGTCTCGGCTTCGTTCTCCCCGTCCCCCAGCAGGTCCCGGAGGATCCGGATCCGCTTCGGCGTCGTCGTGATGATCATCCGGGGGTTATCGCCCTTGCGGAGCGCCGGCATGAGGCCCTCGTGGTAGAAGGCCATGTAGCGGATGACGGCCAGCTCATCAAACCAGGCGAACGACAGGTTCTCGCCGCGGATCGAGTCGGGTTTCTCGGCGGAAAAGCCTCTTATCTTACTTTCATTGGCGAGTGCGATCTCAAGCCGATTTTTATTATAATCCTTTATTTCAATGCCGTTACGGCGCGCTTCGGCAATGATTCCGCTTTCGCCCTCAAAGCAAATAGAGCGCACCATATCGTATGTCGGGGCGCACACCCCGACATGAATGCCGGGCTTCGAAAGGGCCATTTCAAGGCTCCAATTGGAGCCCATCTTGGATTTACCAAATCCTCTGCCTGTGAGCAAAAGGTGTATCCACCAGGTCGGATTGCCCTTGCAGCCGCAGGTCAGGACCTTCCCGCGATCCTCTTCCGGGTGCTTGATGTCGCAGCCGCAGTGATAGCCCTGAAGGTCAAGCTTTGTATGCCGGGGATGGTCGGGCGGCAACTGCTTTCCGCGAGGCCCGCTATCTTCTTCTAGCGTCTCCGGCTTCTGCCACCAGCGGAGCTTCGGAAAGTACAGGGCCCGGAACTCTTCAAGGAACTTCTTCTGCACCCCGGGCGGCCACTGCTCGTAGCCATCGGGGAGGTCAGCGGCGTCCACGGCTGCCTCCCGAGCGTCAGATCACCTGTTGGTGCTCCAGGTTTCCGGCGGGTGGTACGCCGTTGATGCCCCCATGGTCGCGGCACCGGGGACAGGGAGTTTTGTCAAGGTCACGCCGCCGAGTTGGGGTTCGGGAGGCGCGTTCTCGCCGCGCTCTAGGCGTTCGACCGTCAGTACCGTGGCGGCGTTGACCATGGCGACGGCCCGGTGCCGGTAGTCCTTGAAGACGAGCATGCCGGGCATCTTCGCATCATCGGCTACAACGTAGGCGGCGGTGAAGACGCGGGTTGAGGTCGGGCCTGTCCCGGCGGCGAAGGTAACTTGGTGTTCGGCCATGTCGGCAGGGGTTAGTTCGGTGGGCATGGTTGTACTCCGTGGTGTTAGTGATGGTATTGCTGCGAGGTCAGGCTGCTACCGGAAAGTCGCGGCGCCCGCGCTTGCGGGTGTGCCACTCCGCTTTCTGCACCTCAACGGGGTCATAGAACGGCTTGCGGCCCTCGCGTTTCGCCACGGGGAGCACGAAATGGGCGGCGCGGTCCCGCGTCCAGTAGCCCCTCGTCGCCCAGATGGTCACGGCGTCCGGGGTGACGCCGCACAGTTCCGCCGCCTGGTCACGGTCGATAAGGCCATCGCCGCGGGTGATCCGCATGTCACCCCCGGATACGCGAAAAATCCCCGGGCCTCATGGCTCCGGGGACACTTCTGGTCTCAGAACCAAACTTACTGTAAGCCCGTGATCCTTGGCAACATCCGCCGCTCACGCCACGCCGGGAAGATTCTCAAGCGTCGCGGGTTCCTTGCGGCGGTGCCGCTCGTAGGCCGCGCACAGCGCCACCCACTCCCGGTACTCGGCTTCGGTGAGCCTGTCGCCGCACGCCGCGCACTGCGACCACCAGGCCGGGGCGCCGGGGTCGGATGGGAGGTCGGCGCGGCGCAGGGCCATCTGGCCGCACTCCTCCCACTGCCGGCACGGGACCCCGAGCAGTTCTTCCGGCCGGGCCCTGGTCTCCCCGAGGATGGCGCGGCACAGGTACCGCAGGGTGAAGATCTCCATACCCGCGTCGGTGCCGTCGAGGTACTCGTTCTCCACGATGTCCTCGGTGGACCGGCCTTTCGGGTCCCGTTCGGTGACGACCCGGCGGGTGCGCCACATCGGCTGGGAGTCCAGGGCGAGCATGACGTCGACCCGGTGGATCAGGGCCCGTTCGGCGTTCCTGACGGCGACCATCTGCCGTTGCAGCCTCGAGTCGGCCGCGCTGGGGTAGGTGAGGCTGTCAGCGTCCGCTACCCGCTCATGCCACGACGACAGGGACTCCACGATCGCCCGCATCAGGGTGTCGACGTCGAGGCGGATCAGGATGCGGGGCCCGAACGGCACGCGGATCATCTGGCCGTTCCGCACCGGGTTGCCGATCTCGGCGGCGAGATGGACGAGCTGGGCGGGCATCTGGTGCAGGTCGGTCTCGATCTGGTGCCGGTCTACCGGACAGAACGGCTGGTAGGTCCGTGCGGGCGCGCGTCTTGTTACGCCGTCTTCGGTGACGGGATGCCACGAGGAGCACCATTCGCCCCTGGCGCAGTCCCGTTTGCCGTCGTCGCCGGGTTCGGAGCGGTGCGGGGGGACGATGCGGGCCAGGGGCGGCGTCGCGCCGTCCGGGCGTTGTTTCCTGGGGGGCTGGCCGCGGAAGTCGGAGGACCGGAACGAGTAGCCCGGCGCGTACTTCACAGGGGGGCCTCGGTGCTCATGGCGCAATAGTGGAGCAGGGGGACGGGAGATGCCAACTGGGCGCGGCGCGAGTTACGCGCGCGGAACGTCAGGCGCCCATTCCGGCCGGTAGTCCGGGTGGTCGCTGTGGACGGCAGCCTTGGCCAGGACGACGCGGTGCAGCTGACCGGACAGGCCGACGCCGACGGCGCGCACGCTGCGCTCGTACTCGGCCAGGAGCTTCCGGTCGGCCTCGACGTCGCGGAGCACGCGGGCCGGGTCGTGGCGGGCGATGTGCGCAGCGTCCGCGAGATTGCCGTTTATGGACTCACACACGCCGTCGATGACAATGCCCTGGCCGTGCTCGATCTCGCCGCTCAGCGGGCGCCCGTCCTCGCCTTCCACATGGCCGACCGCCCAGGAGTTGTCCTTATCGCCGGTCGCTTCCCACGCCCATGCGGTGCCAGTGGCCGCCATCGCCGCCGCCTGATCCTCGGCGCGCCGGGCCTTCAGGAACGCGATCAGGTCGTCAGCCATCGTCATCCTCCGTTTCCGTGTCGCCGCTCACCGCAGGTCCCGCCACAACTGCCTCAGGTCTTCGGGAATGTCGTAGGCGTCAAGGACGTGCTCGAGGAATTCTTCCTTGAACGCGGCGAACTCGGGGTTGCCGTCGCGCTGAGCGCACGGCTCTGCGAGGTGCGGCGGCCCGAGGGCGGGATCTCCCGTCCACCAGTGGCACCGCCCGCAGTAGCCCTGTTCGAGATCCGTGGGGTGGTGTGACACTGCGGCGCAGCACGGGCAGGTGAAGGCCGGGGCGTTCACCGGGTCACCGCCGGGGCCTTGAACGGGACAGGGCTAGGCGTCGTAGACGGTGCCATCCGCTCCCGGATTTCCTCGACCTTGGTCCGCAGGTCAGCGACCTCAGCAGTCAGGTCCCCGTCAGCGACAGCACCCCCCGCGCTGATGGTGAGGGGTTCGTGGGCGCGGCATTTCTGCCGGGCCGCCGCGTCCAGCGCCGCCACGATCGCCTCGCTGAACGTCATCCCGGTGGTGTCCCCCAGCGTGACGGGGACGGGGTGGCCGCACCGGTAGCAGCGGGCGTAGCCGCATCTTGCCTCTGCGGCCTGCTCGATGAACGGGTTGGCGGTGAGGCGTTCGGCGTGGGCGCGGTCCTGGATGTCGTGCCACGTGTCGTTCCGGAACCGCACCGAGTGGGGCGGCCGGGCGTCGCGCCGGTACCCGTTCATGACCGTGATCCTTTCCGGTTCCCCAGCCATGCCAGGGTGGCGACGAAGCCGGCCCCGGCAAGGTAGGCGAGTTCGGCCCAGGTGGAGTGGATGTCCCACCGCCACCCGCCCGTGTCGGTCTGCCCGTGGACGACCAGCACGGGCCAGAACCCTGCGAGGAGGACAGCGAAGAATATGAGGATGGCGGGGCCGATGATGCCGTACCCCCCGGCCGGGCGGTTCCTGTTAGCTCCCATGCCCCTAAGTGTATTACGTCGTGTTACGTCTGGCAAGGGGCGGCGGTCCTCGCGTCCGCCGCAGCAGAAGAGGATAATGGGAGGGTGACCACTCCGGCCGAGGACCCCGAACTCACCGCGATGGTCGAAGCGCTCGCCGAAGGCCAGCCCGCCGGAGACCTCGAACACGCCATCCTCCGCCTCAAGCTCATCAAAGAAGCACGCGACCGGAACCTGTCCTGGAACAAGATCGCCGCCGCGCTCCGCTGCCCGTCAGGGAAACAGCTGAAGAAAGACACCCGCAGGCTCACCGAGGATGTCTCCCGGCAGTTGCGGCTCGCGCAGAACCGGAACGGCTAGGCTCGCGCCATGGACCTGCCATCCGGCTTCAAGCTCATCAACCCCGATTCGGAAACGGAACGCGTCATCGCGGACCGGCAAGACCCGCCTTGGCGTGAATGGGCAGTCCGCCACCCCAACGGCAAGGTGACCGTGCAGATCGACGGCCACGCCTTCCCGGCCTGCCCCGCAGCCGAGACCGAACGCATCACCTGCGAACAGGACTGCGACTCGTGCGACGGCGGCCCCCACACCCTCGTCTGCCGCGACAGGCAGCCATGGCGGGCGCCGTGACCGGACACGAACACCAGTGGAAGCGGCTGCCGGTAACCGACTTCACCGTCACCTACGAATGCGACTGCGGAGAACGCCACCGCATCCAGTGGTGCACCCTCATCCCGTCCGTATCCCACGTCGACACGAAAGTCATGGGAGCGTACGGCGGGATGGTCACTGGCGACGCGCACCAGGCCTGGGAGTACACCCTGTCGCGGCGCATCATCCAGATGGCCGAACTCGGACTGAACCTGGACGCCGAGGAACTGGAACCGGCAGCCGATGCCTGACCTCGAAGAGCGGGTAGCCGCCCTGGAAGCGATCGTCGCCCGCCTCGCCCAGCCCGAACCGGAGTTCATGGACCGGACCCGGGTAGAAACCCTCCGCGGCACCGAAGTCCTCAAAGTCCGCCTCACCCACGAACCCACCGGCATCACCGTCGCAGCCCGCGACCGCACCGAAGCCATCTACAAACTCCGCCACGCCCTCGCAGGACACGCCCGCCGCCAGTACGACCTCCAGGAACACGAACGCAGACAGCAAGCCAAAGCCGCCAGGGAAACCGCGGAAACAAACCCGGAACGCGCCAGCACCCCGTAACCCCGTACCACACCGCAACACAGCCTCGCCTACGCGCGGACCCCGATTTTTTGTAACCAGCGCACACGCAGCGTAACCAGAGGGACTTCGGGGCAAAAACCTGGGAAACACGAGAGAGTGCTTGTCGGTGCTTACGGTTTGTCCTTTTCCGTCCTGAATCATCCTTTACTGTCCTGTTTTGTCCTAGCGTGTCATGCTGTGTGCCCTGTGCTTGCACGGGGAGCCTGTGTCTCGTGGCTGGGGCTGTGTGTGCCTGTGCGTGGCTGTGTCGTGCTCCCCGTGCCTGAGCGTGTTACGTTCCGACCTGTGGGTGTGTGGCGTGAAAATTCCTGGTAGATTCCCCTTGACATGGCCTAGGTGTACGTGATGTAATACGGGCATGGTTGATTGACAGAGTGCCCGCGGCGCGCCTCTCGCGCGCCGCGCCCGCGCCGCGAGGCTCGGCACCGGGAACCCCGCGCACATGCGTGCGTGAGGCTAACTCCACAGTGACGGCCTTCCGGCAAGGGGTTGCGGTAGCGGCACGCACGATGCGCGCGATGACGGCTCCGAGGGATGTAAGACCGTAAGACGTGCGCTCATATGCGGGCACGGGGCAGCGAGGAGCCGAACATGGAACTCAAGCCCATCCCCACAGGCACCAAGGTCACTTACATGGGCGAGCTCGCTACCGTGATGCACGGCAACGAGCCTGACCCTGAGTGGAGCGGCAATAACCAGCCCGGCGCCACCGTGAATATCCGTTTCGACCGCAACGTTTCCCGTCGTATGTCGCAACAGCAGGACGTATACGTCACTTCGCTGTTGCCCGCCTGACCGAACCTATCCGTCCCTGCCCGCATACGGGCGCACGTCACCAGCAAAGCGCATGTGAGAGCACATGCGCGTGGGGCCGCCCGGTGCAAATCCGGGGTGAAGCCACCCCCTAGGGGTGATCGGTGCAAATCCGGTGATGAGTTCCGGCCCTGCGCGTTTGCGCTCTCACATGCCTTGCCCTGGTGGTGCGGCTACCTGGCCGTACCCCTTGGGTGAGGAGAGACTATGCGGAAGCTCATAGCAGGAACCGTGATCGGTGCCGCGGTACTGGCCGGCGCCACTGGGTACGCGCTGCACGGTCACGCTGCCCGTTCGTGCACGTTCGACGGTGGCGGGACGATCGCTTCAGGTGACGCCGCTAGGACCAGTGAGGGCACTGTGTGGATGTGCCAGGACGGGCAGCTGATCAGGGTCTAGCACGACGCGCGAGACTCACCGGCTACGGCCGGTGTCTCGCCTAAGCCACACGGACCCGAAACCGTGTGACTCAGGTGAGGAGACAGCATGGCACACCGTGAATGCACGCCAGAAGAAGCACAACGCTGGACACGCGAGCACCGTGACGGTTACGCCGCCGGGCGCGGTGACGGACGCTGGGGCCGGGCGCCACGTATCGACCTGATCGAAGTCCCCCCGGACATCCCTGGCGAGACAGGCTCAGCCTACGTCGCGAGGCACGTGGGTATCGCTTGGCAGATCGGTTACTCCAGCGGGTACGAGTATGCGCGGAAGCACGATCTGTGCACGTCCTACCGCTAGACGCGAGCTCACCCGCCCCGTGCGGGTGTCTCGCCCAGACCGCACAGTGTAGGGACTGTGGGGCCCGGGTGAGGAGACATTACATGATCGGCTGGTTTAACCACCTGAACTACCTCGAGAGCTGGGGCCTGGCCGCGGCGGTCGTGTTCGCGTTCATGCTCCTGCCCGCGCTGCTGTCCGGTGGCGGCGCGGAATGAGCGGCTACGTCCCGCGGCACGCACGCGGCACCACCCCAGAGCAGCTCCCCCCGATCCTGAGGGGACTAGCGGACAAAATCGAGATCGTACCCAGTGAGGAGGAGCAGTGAGCGCGCTAACCAAGCGTCACCGTGACTGGTACAAGACACCTAGCGGCGCTGATTGCGGGTGGTGCTTCGGCACCGAGTTTGACCCGTTCGACGCTGACGACGCTGAGGCGACACTCTGCCGCGGGCACCTCGCAGAATGGCTAGGCACGTCACTCCACTGGCTCGACGTAGAAGACGCGCGGTACTAAGGCAACCGGGGGGCCACGTGCCCCCCTCTTGCTCAGGATGCCCGGACAAGAACCGGACACCCCGAGTGAGCGGAGACAACAGCGAGGAGGCGACGCCATGCTCACATGGAACGAGTACCCCGGCACAGTCCGCTACATCCTGACATCGCAGTGCGGCACCTACCGCATCGAACGCGGCCAGGACGGATGGACCGCATACCAGCACGGGGCGACCCTCGGGACCTACCGCGCCATGCGGTACGCAATGGAAGCCTGCGAACACTAGGCGCGTGGTACGACACCAGCGCGCGACGAGAGAGAGGGAAGGGCACTCCATCGGATCTGGTGGGTTGGGTTTGTCGGCTCCATCGGATCTTGTTTCGGTGGGGTGTCCTGGTTCTAGGGAGCAAGGGAGATAGCGGCGATGAGGACGTTTCTAAGCCACGATGAGGCTAGCGGCACGCTTCGCCTGGTGATGACGGATCTGTATGACGGTCAGCACGAGCGCACCGAGTTTCACGTCGTCAATGAGGACGGGACGCCGGTCCGGCGCATGGCTGATCTTGACGGGCAGCAGGTTTACGGGCGGGCGGGGTTGTGGTACATCAAGCCGCTGGGCCGTGAGGTGCGGGTGAATACGCTTCCTGGGGAGCGTGCGGAGACGGTACGGACTCCATGCCCGAAGGTTGAGAACCGGCGTCGTAAGTGCGCGCTTTGTGCCTAGCCGCCGCGTGGTGCAGGTTCACGGGCCTTGGTCCGTGGCTTGCCCTGGGTGCCCGGGTGGGCCGGGCATGTTGGGTGAGGGGAGGTAAGAGTGAGGCCGAAGTTGAGTATCGAGCAGGTCGAGGCTATCGAGCGGCAGGACTGCGCTACGTGCGGTAAGCCTGCGAGTGAGGCTAGGGGCGGGCGGCATGGGTGCGTGACGGACTCGGGCGGTAGGTCTAGGTCTGAGTGCGTGTCGTGCTGGAATGCCAGTGTCGAGGAGTATCGGCGGCAGCGTAAGGCCGAGCTCGCCGCGCGGCCGAAGTGTGAGGGGTGCGGGCGGAAGCCGCAGACGTGGACGCTCGGCGGTTCGGATGGTCCGGTGGGGTTGTGCGGTTCGTGTAAGAACCGGGTTAACCGGGTGGTCCGTTCGCCGATGTTGTTTGGTCCTCCGTCTGCTAGCCGGGCGCGGATCCTTGAGGTTGCCCGGACTGTTTGAGCGGCGGTGTCTGGGGGGGGGGGTGGGGTGTTCCCCGTTTGGGGGGTTAGGCGGCGCGTGGGTGGCATTGGGGGCCGTTGTACCACCGTTCGCATTTGGTGCACCAGTAGCGGCCTGGGCATTGGCGGCCTTTCACGGCCCATGAGTGTTCGTGGGGGTGGGGTTCGTGGTCGCCTTGGCATGGTTCGGGTGCTGGCCTCAGATGCCTCATGCACCCCATTTTACTACGCACAGTGAAAGTTACCGGCGAGTACGGGTCTCAGGCCCGTGTCTGGGGACACTCCTACTCGCCGGTAACACGATTTTGGTTACCCAGTGTTGAACTACGGCGTGCCGGGTGCGGCGTTCCTGGGCTCGTTCGCGGTATCTGGGGTCGCAGAGCTGGCGGACTCGTTCGCGGGTCAGGCCGACCGCGGCCACGATTTCGACTTGTGGCATTCCCTGGTCTGCGGCTTCCCAGATGGCATCGACTAGGGCGGTGTGGGTTTGCTCCTGGCGCGCTGCGGCTTGCTTGTTGGCCTGGGCGAGTGACCGGAGAGATTCGGCGTTCATGCAGACAGAATACTATGTGCCAACACTATTGACAACGCCAAGACTCTTGGCATAGGGTTGAGCCATACGACAACAGCGAGAAGGAGCGGGGCAATGAGCTACAACGGATGGGCCAACTACGAGACCTGGAACGTGAAACTCTGGCTCGACAACGACCAGGGCACGTACACCGAGGTCACGGACCACGCGGCCGAGGTCTACGCCGAAGCCGTCGAAGACAACGCGAACGCGCTGGAATACCCCTACACCAGCAACTTCGCCACCTGGCTGAAGGAATACGTAGAGGAGATGCAGCCCGAGCTGCCCGCCTCCACGTTCTCAGACCTCCTCAACGCCGCGCTAGGCGAAGTGGACTGGCATGAGATCGCCCTGTCCTACCTGGGTGACGCAAAAGAAGAGGCCGAGCGTTCCTGACCAGCCAGCAGGGGTGCGGCCACCACGGGGCCTAGTCCGCGGTGGCCGCCATCGACCGGGAACTTGAGAAGGAGCTCCAGTCATGTTCAAAACTAGCAGAGGCAGACACGCCAGGATCCGCTGGTCGTGGCCCTGGAGAGAACTAACCGCCACCCAAGCCGCATGGCTGGCCGAACTAGCAGCCGAGGGGACCCGATGACCGAAGTCAAGCGGTTCGCCGGCCGCACGTGGCGGGTAACCAGGGCAGTCTGGGCGTTCGCTAAGAGGCGCGTCCCCAGGTGGATGCTTCCCGTCCTCGCAGCCTGCCTTTTCATCCCCGGGCCCCTAGACGAGCTCGCAGTCCTCGCGGTCGTGGCCTGGCCCGTACTCAGATCAGCGGAAGCACGGGCAGAGCTCGCCGAATCGGTACGCGGGGCGTGGCAGTCCTGACCGTAGGTTCACCGGGGGGACGCGGCCGAACGAGCGTCGCGCCCCGCCCGGCGGCTAGCCGGCCGGGAGATACCCCAAAACAACAGGTCAAGACATCAGTGAGGGAGAGGGACGTACCAATGTCACAGCCAATGAGCACCGTGGTAGCCGGCACTGCCAACTGTGAGATCGTGCTCGACAGCTACGGTTTCTACGCCCGGTGCCTGCACTGCCCCTACGTCAGCGAGTACACCGCAGCGAAGTTCCGGGCGCGGCAGTGGGCCGAAGCTCACGACCAGGACCAGCCCGGCGACCACCGCGCCGGCTAGGCCCTGTCTTCCCCGCTGGCCGGGAGCAGGACGGCCAGCGGGACACGATGGAAATGTCAATGTCCGGGTGTCCGGGCCGTGGCCGCTAAGCACCTGGCCCGACACCCAATTATAGCACCTGACCTGCGGATATACTAGGAAAGAGGCCCCGGAATGACCACCATGACCACCCAGACACAGCGGTTCACGCTAGACGAAGCCAAGGCCGAAGCATGGGTGAACCGCGCAGTCACCCAGTACGAAACCGGCGAGACCAGCGGCGAAGACCTGCCCGAAATCGGCAAGGACTGGAACCCAGTCGAACCCGACGAAGAGATCACCGTCTACAGCATCGTCAGGGCCGCAGTGGAAAGCGGCATAATCAGCAAGCCCGCAGACATTGACCTCGACTTCGAGTACGTCGAAGACGGCGACGGCGGGTACTACCACTTCGTCGTCTACGTCGGCTGGCGCGTCAAGCTGGCCTCGCACTCTTACGAGATGCGCAAGCTAGGCGAGCGGGACACTACCGGCGTCAAGGCAGCCCTAGCCATTCTCGATGAGGCCGTCCGTGAGGCCAACTGGGCGCTTGACGGCCTGGACGAGTACGTCGCGGCGCGGACGGGGCAGCAGTCATGAGCGGCGGCTACCCCGTCACGGTGACACGCACCTACGGAACCATCCACCACGAACAGGACGCCAATCCCGAACAGGGCGGCATCCTGCTAACCCTCAATCAGGTCAACGGATGGGCGGCCATCGGCCGGGACCTGACGGAGGAGGAGCTAGACAGGCTGGCCGACGCGATCCCGCACTCGTCCATCCCCGAGGCGATCACCGCCATTGTCAGCGACGCGCTAGGACTCGTCCACGTGGAGGACCTGGACCTTACCGCCGATGAGATGCGGGAACGCGGCATCGACCCGGTAGACCGCGCTACCTGCGAGCATGGCGGGCTGCTGCTCTGTGAGGACCCCGACGTGTACGACTGCACCAAAGGATGCGGAGACGATTGAGGGTTTTGAACTTCCCCCTCACTCCGATGGTGGAGGCTCAGGGCATAGATCGGCCAGGGCCGACCTTGCCGTGTTTTCTCACTCCGACGGAGCCAGGACGAGTCACACAGAACCCCCCGCTACGGGGGACCTCACCGAGTATGTGCCTGCTCCCGCCGGAAAATGCCCGGCCGCCGGGCACTAAGGGAGGCGTGTCTCGTGCCGGTGCAGGCTCGCCCATAGTCACCCCCGGGCTGCACTAGGGGCCAGCGAACGGGCATACCACTAGGGGCGTGACCCTGCTACTCGCTGGGGTACGTGTACGGTCGTGGAAGCCGCTAACCCTGGCACGTGGCAGGACGGTGATTTACGACATTTCCCGCTGTCGGCCCTACGGCACCCGCCCGGAGGCGTTGACCTTGGAGGCATCTCAGGCTAGCCTCAGTTAAGTTGTTCTCGACAAACAACAGGTTACGGCACCTCCGCTTGCAGGTCAAACCTCGCGGACGGTGCCGTTTCCGCTTTCTGGGGGGGCCTGATTCACTAGCCCGTCTTCCCTAAGCGTGTTACGATGTATTACGCATAGGGGACGGGAAACACGAAGCCGGCCGGATGCTGAGAACACCCGGCCGGCAGGAGGTCACCAACCTGAGCTTAGGGAGCTAGGAATGACCGTCACCACCGACTTTACGCCCGCAGCAGCGGACCCGCGAGTACCCGCAACCGCAAATCCCGCCGTGAACACCCACCGGAAGCAGCCGACAGAAGGGAGCAGGACATGAGCATCATCGGCACGGCAATAGCAGTAGACCGGGCACTCGAACGCAAGCAGCGCGTACAGCAGGTCCACGAGGCGGCACAGTCCGCGCAAGTGGCCGACCCGATGGCCAGCCTCATCGCGCAGGAAATGAGCGGACCGGGCCGGATCGTGCCCGGCGAGGACCGCGACGACGAGGGATTCACTCCCGGCGACCGCAAGCACGTCCTCGACGAGACAGCCGAGTTCGTAGCGAAGTACGTGTCATGCACCGACGCACAGGCCGACGCCATGACCCTGTACGCCACCGCGACGCACGCACTGAGGGCGTTCCCCGCGTTCGGCCGCATGCTGTTCACGTCCGAGACCGAAGCGTCGGGCAAGACGGTAGCACTGATGGTCACGGCCACGCTGTCCGCCAGCCCCCTGGACGCCTCCGGCACCCCCTACGCCCTCCAGTCGGCATTGGCCGCAGCGTCCAACGCACCCGAGCAGCCCGCGCCGACGCTGTACCTGGACGAGATCAGCGAGATATTCGGCCGGTCCGGGCTCGCCGCGTCCCGCAACCCCGTCGCGGAGATCCTCCGCAAAGGCTACAAGCAGGGCGCCACCCGCTCCTGGTCAGTCAACCGCACCTCAGAGCAGTACAGCATCTACACCCCGTTCATCATGGCCGGGCTCCGCAACGCGGTCCCCAGGGACATCCGCACCCGATGCATCCCCGTCCTCATGCGCGCCGGCACCCCGAGAGCGTACTTCGACACGCGGGAAGCCGAACCCGAAGCCAAGGCCCTCGCCGGGTGCCTCGCCCAGGCCGTCGCATCCCGCATCACCGCGATAGCCGCGTTCCGGGCTAGAGGCATCCACCCTAGGCTCCGCGACCGTCACCTCGAGGTGTGGGAGGCCCTGTTCGCCGTCGCGTACATCCTCGGCGGCCAGGAATGGCTCAACAGGTGCCTCGCCGCGTTCCGCGAGCTCGCCCTCACGGAGTCCGACGTTATCGTCCTCACGCCCAAGCAGCAGGTCATCAGGGACCTCGCCGCCGTCACCGAAGCGTGCGACCGCAAGCACCTCATGGAAGACGGAACCGAGTTCATTGGCGGCCTGGTCCTCATCGACGAACTACGCCGGATCGACAACCCGCTCTACACGTCACGATCCGACGCGAGTCTCGGGCAGCTGATCAGCGACGCACTGCCGATGAACACGATCCAGCGGACCGTGGCCAGCGGCAAGCGGGTCCGCGGCTACTACGCCGAGGGCATCACCGCAGCGTGGGAGCGGATCCGCCCGGACGACCCGGAGGACGCGGAGATAGCCGAGGAAGTCAACCCGTTCGAGCTGGACGACGACGAGGCGCACGAGGTCAGCACGGGCTGATCCGGGTGTTTTCCCAGCACTGCACAAGGTGCACGGGGTGCACAGGGTTCCGCTAAAATGTTCATAAGAGACCCCCGCACCTGCGGTAACAGGCCGGGGGCGTGGCCGAACCTGGATAAGAGGTCCGACATGGACGAGGGTACGCCAGATAAGACACAGCGCGAATGCTCTCAATGCGGCAAGCCCTGCCCCCCGCCGCACCGGGTTTGCCGCCCTTGCCGCCAGATCAAGCGAGCCTGCATCGAGTGCGGGAAAATGTTCAAGGGCGACAAGAGGCGTTGCGGTGCCTGTAGTGCACCAGAGCGCAACTGCACCGAGTGCGGGCGCCGGTTCAAGGGGAACATGCGCCTTTGCAAACGGTGCCGGGCAACCGACCGCATCTGCACCCAGTGCGGTGCCACCTTCAAGGGAGACCAGCGCACCTGCCAGGCATGCCTGTCGATTGAACGGATCTGCGTCGACTGCGAACGTTCGTTCAAGGGGCGCAGTCCCCGCTGCGCGTCATGCAAGCCCTCCTATGGGACGCGGACCTGCACTGAGTGCGGCAGACAGTTCCGGGGGACCACGATGGCCTGTCCCGTCTGCCGGGCGACCGACAGGACCTGCAAGGACTGCGGCCAGGAGTTCAAAGGCACTCAGAACCAGTGCAGTCCCTGCCTGCAACTCAAGCGTGAGTGCGCAGAATGCGGCACCCAGTTCAAGGGGACAAACCGGCTGTGCCGAGCCTGCAGAGTAGCGGAGCGCGAATGCAACCAGTGCGGCAGCACGTTCAAGGACGCCCAGCAACCCTGCCCCGCATGTCGCAAGAGCGACCGCACCTGCATCGACTGCGGCAAGGCCTTCAGGGGGCATACTCACCGCTGCTACACCTGCCAGATGATCGAGCGACAGTGCACAGAGTGCGGGCGGACGTTCCGCGGTAACATGCGCCGTTGCAGGAGTTGCCAGGCGATCGAGCGTGACTGTGATGGCTGCGGACGTACATACCGCGGTGTCTACCGCTACTGCCAGGCGTGCTGGCGGGTCGCGCTCCCGCCGGGCGAGTGGGAAGCGCGGGCCCGTTCGTACGGCAACAGCCGACGCGCTCGCAAGGAAGCCGCCCAGGTGGTCGGCCCGGTACCCCCCGAGGTCTACGCGGCCATCAAGGCGTCCGGGCCGTGCGTGTACTGCGGCGCGGAGGCAACGACCGTCGATCACGTGAGGCCGCTGTCACGCGGTGGCTGGGAGCATGAATCCAACCTGGTGCCAGCCTGCTTGTCCTGCAACTGCAGCAAGAACGATTCCCTACTCACCGCGTGGCGGCCCGACCGGGTTGCCTACGCCGTAGCGCACTCAGCAAAGGTAGAAGCCGAGTACATAAGACTGCTTAGCCTGGACGATCCGGGCGGCGAAGACATGAAAGGAGGCGACCGTGATGGACGAGGCGAATCCGCCGCAGCAGCGTGACGAACAGGGCAGGCCGTCCGACTACAGCCGGTACGTCATGGGAGACCGTGACCCCGCCGCGCTCGCAGCCAAAGCCGCCCGCAGCCGCCAGGACCGCGCCAAAGCCAGCAAGGCAGCAGGACGCGGCACCCCGGCGGATGAGGACAAGCGCACCGTCCCCGTCAGCCTCCGCCTGTACCAGCGCGGCGACAGGCCCGTCACCTTCAAGCTCAGCCGCCGCGAAGCAGCCGCACTCGACAAGCGCACAGACGACCGGGCCCAGTACGTCAAGGACCTGCTAGCCGAGTACGGGATCGAAGACACGGCCGGGCTCGACAAGCGGGCCGCCGACGCCTGGGTCCCACGGTCCAGTTTCGTCAGGAACCTGATACTCGAAGACCTCGGCATCGAGGACACCGCCAGGAGGACCGCGCGGCGGCGGCGCAACCCCACCCAACCAGGCAAGCAAGGGAAAGGACAGCAGCCATGAACAGCGAGGAACTCAAACGCGAAATGGACCTCGTGAACGCTGAGCGTGCCCGGCTAGTGACCGAGCTCCCAGCAGGATGGCCAGAGCGGTACGCCGAGCTGGGCGTGCAGCTCACCGACCTGGCCCGCCGCTGGCAGGCCGCCGCCGAGCACGAAGCGATCCGACGTTGGAAGGAAGGACGCCAGCCATGAGGTACCACTACGTCATCACCCTCCAAGGTGAGCCCCGGAACGGCGTGCAGTCCGTGGCCTACGAGACCGGCACCATCACCCCCGGCCCGGGACAGACACGCGCCGCCCTGTTCCGGCAGATCTTCACAGACGCGGCAGGCCGGGCCGGGCCGAACCCGGTCCCCCTGTTCTTCAGCCTGGAACCTGACGAACTGTGACTCACGCCCCGCCCGGCGGCAGCTCGCGGAGGACCTCACCGGGGACCGCCGCCGCCTGCCGCCGCAGCCGCTCCTTCTCCCGGTTGTCAGCTGCGATCTTCGCCCGCACCTCGGCAAGGAACGCTGTGGCCTGCTGCTGGGCCACCTCGTGCGTGACATGGGTCTTCTGCGGCCGGTCCCTCGCATCCAGTTTCCGCAGCGACTCCAGCACCTTCAACTCCAGCTCAGCCGCCTGCAACTTCACGTTCGTATCCTCGGCCGGGTCGCCGAACGGGTCCTCGGCAGGCTTGCCGGTCGGGGACATCTTGTAGCCGGGTGCGTCGAAAAGCTCTTTCACCTCGTCAAACAGCCGCCACAAGTAGCCGCGGTAGACGGAGCGGTCGAGGTCTTCGTCCTCCTCCGGGTGCCGTTCCGCGACGATCCTGCCGACTACCTGCCGGCTGATGCCGTACTGCTCACCGAGGGCGGTCAGCGTCTTGCCTCGCTGCCACTGAGCGAATATCTCGTCGTTGCGTTTGGTGATGGCAGGGCTACGTGTACGACCCACACGCCTCCGGCAACCTAAACCTGCACATACTCCGAGGATAGCCGGGGGCAGGGTGGTAGCGCATTCGGGCGCGTTCCGGTACGGGAAGATTTTCAATAGGAATATCTTGACCTTTGCTGACCTGCGAGTTAGAGTCAAGTTAGATTTTCAATACAGAAACCTAGCAAGGGGTGAGCATGAGCCGCATCAACATCTACAAGTCCTACACCGACTACGAGTACGAGGGCACCGGCGAGCCGGTACTGCTCGGCTGGTTCGACCCCGCCAAAGCCGAGGTCTTCGAGCAGGACAAGCGGTGGGACGGCAACAACATGGTCGGCGTCATCACCGGCTCGGAGTGGATCGACGAGTACCTGTACCGCACCAAGGGCGGACGGTGGGTCCGCAACCACGACGCGCACCGGTACTGCAACGGGCCCGACACCTACGAGTTCCTCACCGACGAGCAGGCGAAAGACTGGCTGCTCCGCTCCGAATGCAACGACGACGCCGTAGAACGCTTCTTCGGCGTGATCGAGGAGGAACGCGGACCCGGTCGGCCCAAGGTCGGCGAGCAGGTCTGTTTCACCGTCCCCGCCGAAGACCTCACCGCGATCGACGAGATAGCCGCGTACATCACCTCGTCCCGGTCGGCAGTCCTCCGAGATGCCGTCGCCGAGTACGTCCGCACCTGCTACACCCACGTGACCGGACGGCCCACCCCCGACACCTCAGGAGAACCGTCATGACCACCTTCGCTGCGGGTGACCGGGTGTTCAGCAAGACCCACATGGACAACGAACCCGGCACCGTGACCCGCGTCGATGTCGAGCAGGGCGTGGAACTCGTCTCGGTCACATGGGCGGACGACGGCGGTGTCTACGACACGACACGCGAAGTCTCCACCGACCTGTTCCTTGACGACTACAGCGAAGACGAGGCTGCTGCAGACCGGGCGTGGGCCGGGAACACCGACTACGACGACCTAGCCGAGCAGGCGGCCGGGAAGGTGTCACCCTCGTGGGTCGATGACGGCAACGGATTCGGCTGACCGCACGCAGATGCCCCGCTGGCTTCAGGGTCGGCGGGGCGTTTTTTATGTCTCGGCGTCCTCGTCGCTGTAGAACCCTGCCGCCTGGCCATCACGGGCCATCCGGTCCAGGATCTCCCGCCGGATCGCGGGGAAGTACTTCGACGCGCACAGGCAGGGCTGCAGGTGGACATCCGCCTTGTCGCAGCAGGTGTACGGGCCGTCTTCGTAGGACCGGCCACGCGAGATCATGGTCATTCCGCGCCATCCTCCTCGCCGTCGCGGCCGATGTCACCCTCAGCAATCAGGTCCTCGTCGCAGATACATTCGTTCACCGGGCGTAGCGGCTGCAAGCATCCCAGGCAGACCTTCACACGCCCCCGGCTGGTTCGTCGCCGTCCTGGCCCATCAACTGCTCCAGATCAGCACGGAACGCCCCCGCATGCTTCTCCACCAGCACCGCAAGAGCATGCAGCCTAGCCAGATCCGGGATAACCGGGATGCGGAGCTTCGGCAAGACAGCCATCAGCGCTTCTCCGCCCGCACCGCAGGACGAAACACCCGGTCATCAGGATCCGACAGCAACCCCATCACGCCAGCAGCCTCAGCAACCTCACGCGGCCCAGGGCGGGGCGGATCGTCAACAGCAGACTGGGCGGCGATGATCGCGGCGAGAAACGCCTCCAAGGTAGCCACGGCCACATCGTAGCGGTGCCCGCACCCTAGAGCGCGGAGTCGAACCCCCTCGACGGCACGCCATGCCCTTCCAGCCGGGCCCAGTACTCCCTCAGGGCATTACCCAGGACAGTGCCACCCAGCGCGGCCAGCCTGTCATCAGGGACAGCGGCCAGATCCGGGACGGAAGTCTCGTCAGTACTCACAGGTCTATTGTCTCACGCCGTCATCAGAGCGGGGATCGTCCCCCGCGTAGAACCGCAGCAGGATCGGGAGGACGAGCAAAGCGACGAGCATGAGCCACAGCAACCACGACATGAGAAAACGACAGCACCGATCCGGGAGAAGTACGGCAACGAGAGAGAAGCGCCTCCGCCGGGCCGTCTGACCTGCTGAAACGCTTGATTCTAAGTGTATCAGCCCGCCGTCTTCGACGGTATCGCTGGTCCCGTTACGGAGGGACCGGCGCCACGCCGCCCGCCGGGCCTGCTCAGCCGGGGGCACTGGCGCGGGCCCGGCACCTTGCAGGAATTCCGCGAAGTCGAGTACAGCCTCGCGGTCACCTTCGGTCAGGCGCGGGTTCTCGTTGAGCTGACGCACCATGCCGGGGTCGGGGTGGAACTCCCATTCCCCGGTGAACCAGCCGACCGGGCGGCGGTACAGCCGGGCAAGCTTACGCAACTCCTCCCCGGTGACCGTCGTGCGTCCATGCTCAATGTCATCGACCCAGCGGCGCTCACAGCCCATCGCCCCGGCGACCTCATCACGGCTGAAGCCGAGGTACACCCTAGCCTCACGGAGACAATCGGCCTTGACTGGTTTAGTACTCATCACTGTCATCCTCCATCGGCGGGAGCTTGACCATCCTCCGCAGGTGCGGTCAGGGCATCCCATTCGGCGCGCAGCGTCTTGATCTCGGCGATGATCTCCTCAGCCTCAGCGAGGCGAGCCTCGTCAAGGCCGGTGCCCTCAGCCTGGCGTTGCATCTCGCCGAGGAGGAACAGCCGGTAGTCAATCTCGGCCTGAAGTTCCAGCCACCGGGGAACTGCGGTCATCTCGTCCTCACCCATCAGCGCTTCCGCCCCCTGGCGTCCATGACAAGTTTCATCGACTCAAGCAATACCTGCGCCTGCTGCGGATCCTGGAGCGCCAGCAACTTGATCAACCCCGGGACGACCTTAAAGTTCTGTTCCCTGATCGCTGCTGCGATGCCCTGCATAATCTGCTCCGAGGTGAACTCACCCATCCCCGCCTCCGCTGTCGCGCTCTTTAGTTCCGTGCCACACGCCAGCCGACCCGCAGTAGAAGCAGTCACGAGCGCTCCTCCGGGTCATGCCCCTTGAGGGCGGCGGTGAATGGCAGTCCTGCTTGCTGCCTGATGAACGCCACCCCCGCCGCATCGTCGGCCAGCACCACAGATGTGCCGTCCTCAGTATGGAGGACCGCACTGTCATCGTCGACGAGGATGGTGCCGAGCACGCGTTCAGCGAAACCGTCGCGGATGAGGATGGTTCCGGCGTTGGGGATCACGTACGCGGTCATGTCCTACTCCTAGTTCCCGCTACCTGCCGCCGCCACGGGACGCGGGCCGGCCTCAACTTCTTTGATGCGATTCCCCCCCCATGTCCGCGACCGGCCATACATGGCCCCGAGAGCGCGGTCTGAAAGCGGCTGCCCATCCCGGAGGCTCTTGCGGTATGCGGCCCTAGCCTTGTCGGCTTCTGGCTCCTGTGCCCGCGCAGGCGGCCGGCGGCGGGGACGCACAACCGGGTTCGGATTGTGCGTCACGTTATGCCTCGGCATCTCGTCCTTGATGGCCTCCTCCTCGGCCTCTAGGGCCGCCTTGGCGTCCGCATACCAGACGACGCTCATGCGGTGAATCTCCCCGAACCACCCCTTGCTGCCCATGTGATCCTTCCAGCGCTGGCCGAAGTCCTTCGTCACCCCGACGTACAGCAAGTCACTGTCCACATCGAAGAAACGGTAGAGAGCCGTACCGCCGTTGGCGCTTCCGGAATCTGTGTAGACGATGCCGGGAAGAATCCACCCGACCGGCCCGTCATCAAGGGCATCCGTGGCACTTTTCGCTGGCGTGCCATCCGCGGCTTGCGTGGCCTCACCGGCCTCGTCCATGGCCTTACTGGCATCCTTCCTCGCGGCCTTCGCCGCGGCCCTCGACTCAGGCGACAGGATCACCTGCAAAGCCAGCAGCGCAGCCGAGTCAGTCACGATGCCGAACAGCGGCCACATGCCCCCCGACGCGGGCTTCACCACATACCCGGTGGCCCGGATCGACAAGGCCATCGCGCCGACCATGATGGCGAACGTGACGCCTTTCATGAACCAGCCGCCCCGGTACGCGGCGACCATGTGAGACAAGCCCATCGCCAGCACGACGGGGGCCAGGCCGTAGAGGATGGCGAGGAGGTACGGGATGCCGCCGTGGATGGCGTGCCACATGTTGAAGGCCACCATCGTGGTCCCGGCGAAAGCCAGGACGAGCCATGCCGCGATCCGGTCGTGAGGCCGCGCGGCCATGGCCTTGCGTGCGTGCGAGGGTCCGGGTGCGTGTGCCATGTCCGCAATGCTGACCCCGGGGAGGGGCTGGTCATGATGTATCACGAGCGTGTCATCCATTCCGTTACCGTCCTGTAGCTCTCGAGCGCCGGGAGTGGTCCCGCCGGCCGCCCGCATGATGCGCGTGCGGCCGGCGGGACACAGGCGGTCAGGCCGCGAACTCATCCTTGAGGGCTTGCCGCTGATTCGGGCCCAGCCCCCGCACCCGGCGGTCCTCCGCGATACCGAGCCGCTCCATGATCTGCGCCGCGCGGATCTTCCCCAGGCCCGGCATGGACTCCAGCAGCGCAGACACGCGGATCCCCGCGATCACGTCATCGTCCGCTCCCCTGGTGATCACATCAGGCAGGGTGACGGCCCCGGCTTTGAGGCTGGCCTTCACGGCGGAGCGCTCCTTACGGACCTCCGCAGCCCGCTCCAGAGCCGCGGCACGCTGCTCAGGAGTCAAGGTAGGCAGTGACATGGCGTTATCTCCTTCTGGTAGTGACGTCCCGGCCTATCCGGGGCTTACTGGTCAGAAACGCTTGCTGATCCTGGTCCCGAACGGCCCAGGGATGGACGCCCAGACCGAAAGGCCTCGGCGTCGGCGGCGACGGTAATGGTGGTGGTGAAATAGCAGGTAGAGGACTACAGCGACGAAGATCGTTTCGATCATGATGCCCTCCTGGAGCTGGCTGCTGGCCGGCGGATCGTATCGAACGCTACGACCTCAGCCACGTTGAAAATCTCCGTGTCACCCCCACGGCGCCGCTCCACCCTGACCGGCTCAGGGAACTTAACCCCCGGCGGCAACTCCCCCTTATCGGAGCGGTACCGGTCCATCTCCAGCGCCCGCTTCGACGGCGCGCGCAGGATCCTCATGTCACAGATCTCCTGCAGGGTCGCCTCTGTGACAGCTTCCGGACGCGGGACGGTCGCAACACGCTGACCTGCGGGCACGGGCGTGTGTATGGTGCCATTACCGCTCACCGTGAACGGTCCCGTGACAGGTCCGGGTGACCCGTCCATACGCCGGCCGGCCCGCGCGTAATCCCGCCAGATCGCCGCCGACTCCAGCTTGTCCAGCGCCCCCACGAACGCCTGGAACCACGTCTGCTTCCGCCCGTTCACCAGGCAGAAACGTCCCTTGATATCCGGCGCCTGCGGCACCGGGCGGGTCCCCACGCAGTTGATCCACTGGTTGTCCTGGTATCCGCCGAGCATCCGCAGCCCCAGCACCGGCTTCACGCCCTTCAGGTACTGGTGATCACCGTCCTGCCCGGAGATATCCACGTGCATCTCGAACTCGGCACCCTCGAAGCACAGCGACTTGATGTACCGCCACACCCGCGGGGTCTTCCGGTTGTTCCGCCGCTTGAAAAATAGCGACCCCGCATCCCGGGGATCCTCAAACTCCAATTCCTCCCACCAGTCGTCGGTCATCGAGGAAAACTGGCCTAGCTCCTCGACGCACACCAGGAACGGGTCGAACTCCGCCGTCGGGTTGTTCTCCCGCTCCTCCGCCCGCGCCTCCATCACGTCATAGGACCGGCGGACCAGTTCCCACATCCCCCGGATGTTCCGCGGGTTGTTCTCCAGCTCGAACCCGGGAATCCCCTCAAGGCCCTGGAACGAGATCCGCTTGCAGTCCGCCCCGGCCACCAGGCCGCCCTTCCGGGTTACCTGCGCCACCTTCGACCGGTTCAGCTCCGTCTTCCCGATCCGCGACCCGGCGACAGTCAGGTGATGCGGGTTCTCCGTCTTCCAGTCCAGGCACACCAGCTCGCCCATGTCATCGAGGCCCAGCCCGATCTGCCACGGCGGCAGCTTCGCCAGGTACGGCGCGTACTCCTCCAGGTATACGATGTCGGGCAGCGACCGCGCCCGGATGAAATTCACGTGCGGCCGGGCATCCGCCAGGTTCCACTGCGGCGTCAGCTCGAACCCCACCCGGCCCTGCCACAACTCGTTCGCCTTCGCCCGTTCCTTCGAATCGCCCTTGAACCCGCGCGGCAGGTACCACTTCGCGACCATGGCGCCCTGCTCCGCCGCGGCATACCCGGGGTTCCACTCGATGCCCCGTTTCACCGCCGCGGCGGACGTCCCCGTGATCGTCGCGAGAGCCTGCGCAATGTCCTGCGTCCGCGCGCCATGATGCTCAGTGAACCGAGGCGCCCGCTCCTCGATCAGCCGCCCGGACCACTCGGCGACCCGATCCGGCACCACCGCGGACACCACCGGCGCCAGCCGTTTCCGCGCCTGCCCGCACGCCCACCTGACCGCCCGCCGCGCCGGGGCAGCCTCCAGCAGCAGCACCACCGCCACCAGCGCAACCGCCGCTGCCGTCGCCACCGGGTCAATCAAGCCCCCGCCCGCAGCGAGCACCGGCCCGGTCCTGGCCAGCCGCCGCTGATATCCCGGCAGCTTCTGGAACGGCGAGCAGTGCTGCGTCTTGGTCTTCACCTTGTCCGCACGCTTCCAGTAGGTCGCGTCGGTGACCACATGCCCGTGGAACGTGCGCCCGGCCAGGAACCGGTGCGACGGCCAGCAGGTGCACTTGTCGTGGTGATTGCATTTGAACGCGTGCCGCACCGTCCACCACGCCTCATGCGAGGCCAGCGCGGCGAGGATCAGCCACCCAGTCGGAGCCAGCAGCGCACCCCCGGCAGCGGTGGTCACCCTCCGTCACCACCCGCAGGGCGGCCGAAAGGCGCGCGCCGCAGGCGCGCTGCGCTTGGGTGGCTTTCGCCTGTCACACCGATCACAGCGCGTGATAGGTCTGGTGATCGGTTCACGCGGCCCCCACCCACCTGGCTACCCTGGCACGCCACCCCGTCAGCGGCGGCCGACTGCCCTTCGCCTGCTCCGGGGTTCCCTCATAGCCGCCGTGCTCGATGGCGATCTGATATACCCAGCGGGCGGAATAGCCGAGTTGCGCGGCAACCTCGTCCAGCAGCTTGCCGTTGTTCAGCATCGCTGCGGCTGCGCGCCCGTTGGCAGCTACGCAGGCCTGGCAGTTGCGCCCTGCGTTGAGAACCTTGTTCGGGCAGCGGGGCGCGTTCCTGCACGGATGGGTGGGCTCTGGCGGGACAGGACGCGTGGTCTTGCGCCTCTCGTTAGTCGGCTGGTCTTCCCATGCGAGGTTCTCAGGCCACCAGTTCCACTCGGGGTGCTCGTGTAGATGGCTGGCCTGCATTCCGCGGGGGCGGGGCTTGTCGAACGTCCACAGGACGACCTTCTGCATCGTGAGGGTGTGGGCCCGCCTGCAGTCCGGGTTGTCGCACCGGAAATCAGCGAGGAGATAGCCATCTACGTGGAGGCGGCTGGATACGGGGCCGCCTTCCAGGGGTCGCCCGTTCCGGCTGAGCCTGTCGAGGGACTGGGCGTTGCCGGTATCGGACACCTCGTATCCGGTGAATGCACACCTGCCGATCTTTGCCATCGTCTTCCATGTCTCGGCGGGCTTGCCCGCGGCGAGGCGGGCGGCGAGCCACGTTTCCGGGTTGCCCCCGGTCATCGGCTTCTCCTCAGGGTTAGCGGGTTCTGGCGGGGATACGGGGCCGGGGGCGGGGCGTGCGGGTGCGGGGTGTGCGGGGTGCCGGGGCGGGGGTCCGGGCCGGGGGCGCGGGTGTCCGCTGCGGGCTGCTGCGGGGCTGCCGTTCCTGCCGCTGGCGGGGGCGCCGTTCCCGGCGTTCCCGCCGCTCGCGCCCATCCCGGGCCTTGCGGCGCTCGAGGGAATCCAGCAACTGGTAGTAGCGGTTCTTCCACGTGGTCATGTGCGTGTCCTTCCTGTGCGCTGCGGGGCGGGGCGGTGCCCGTTCGAGCGGCTGTTACGCGCGGGCCGGGTGCGGGCCGGTTCCGGCTTCCGCTCCGGGGGTGCCGGGGCGGGGCGTGCGGGGCGCTCGGGGTGCCGGGACCGCAGGTCCCTGGCTCTCTGCCGGGACCGCTCGGCTAGGGCGTGCTTGCCGCGTGCCTCGTGGCGTTCCGCCCGCTGGTCGTGCCGTTCGGCGCGGTCGTGGTCCCGGCCGTGCCGGTCACGGGCCTTCAGGTCCTTACGGCCCCGCACCGGGCCGTCCGGGCGGGACCGGCCTTTCGCGGTGCGCTGGCCGCGCTGGTCGATCAGGCCGTCAGCGAGACGGGTCCGGCGGGCGTGCTTCCACGCCTCGTTCATCGCGCGGCCTTTGTTCCGGGCTGCCTCCCGGGCTTTCTTGCTGGCGGTGCGGAACGTGTCCATGCACTTGTGGCCGTTCCACATCAGGCGGCTGTGAGTGACCTTGCCGCAGGAGCAGGTGTACTGGGTGCGGCCGAAGTTCTTGACACGCTGGGCAAGGCGTTCCCTCAGCGGCTTGCGGGCCACGCGGGCACCTCCCCGTCAGTCAGGGCCGGCAGAGGATCAGCGTGCGTGACGGGCGGCAGCGGCGTCGCGGGGGTGATGACAGGCTGCCCGGCGAGGATCTCCGTCGCGCGGCCCAGGTCGAGGCGCTGGTGGCCGGGGCGGTCCCAGATCGCCGGCAGGTCAGCCAGGACGGGTTTGCATTCCGGCATGAGGATCACCGCGCGGCCCTTCTTCATGGCCCGCAGCGCGCCCGGCGGCATCAGCGGCTCAGCGCCCGGCGTCCTGCTTTTCGCGCCGCTGGAATCCCGGGTGTCGGCCCACGTGTCCCGCTGGTCCAGGACGGCGGACACGGCTTCCAGGTCCGTGTGGCGCTTCTCCCCGCCGAGCACCACCTCGACGGGGGACGCGGACCGGATCGTGTCGCCGTCATGCTCACCCCACCGGGCGCGGAGCTGGGAGAACGACTGGACCCCCATGATGAGCTGGATGAGGTAGCCGCGGGCCTCGGCGAGCATGTCATGGACCGGCATGGGACAGGTCAGCGGCATCTCATCCAGGACGAACGTCGCCGGGACCGGGAGACGGCCGGACGGGGATTCCATCGCGTGCCATTTCAGCTGCTCGAAGATCTCCGCGCCGAGCGCCGCGAAGTAGGGCGCGAGGCTGCCGTAGGGGCGGTTCCGGCCGATCAGGTACACCGAATCCCGTGAGCGGGCGAAGTCCCACGCGGAGAACCCCTCCCCCGGGGGCGGGCAGGCGGCGGCTTTCATCACCCGGTCGTTCATCCACGCCAGCGCGGGCCGGGCCGAGGCGATGAGCGCGCCGAGACTGTCCGCGGAGTCGGCGAGCAGCGCGGCGAGCTCACCCGGCCAGTCCGGGTCGGCGGAGCGGGCTTCGAGGATCGACATGGGCTCGCGGGACAGCGGGTCGGACACCCACGCCCTGGCTTCCCGCATCGACGCGCCGGCGATGCGGGCGGCGTGCAGCATGTAGTAGAGCAGCTCGGTGCCGCGGGCTTCGTGCCAGGAATCCTTACCGGTCTTGTCGCGGGGAGATGCGGCCATCAGGTCCCCGGCGCGGCGCATCGCGGTCTCGGGGGACTCGCAGCCTTCGAGCAGGTCCCAGGACAGGGTGGTGGGGACGCCGCCGTACCCGTCCGGGTTCAGGATCCAGGTCCGGCCGCCCAGCCAGGTGCGGTAGGGGAGCGTGTCGAGGAGCAGTTCGGTTTTGGTGCTGGTCACGAACAGGGCGCCGGGGGCGTCGGCGGCGTGGCAGGCCAGCGAGCCGGTTTTCTGGTAGCCGGGCGGTCCCGCGTACAGGGCTGACTTTTCTTTGCACACGGCAACGGGCGGCTGGATGCCTCTGCCTGTCCTGGTGCCGAGGATGAGCAGCGGGGTGCCGGGGGCGATCCGGCCGGTCAGCTTCGCGTCGGCCCGGGTGACGCGGGCGACGTCGCGGCGGCTGGCCCAGCCCTGGTATTTGCGGCGGCGGAACCAGGCGATCCACCCGCCGGAGGAGTACCGCAGCCACCAGAACCGCACCCGCACTACCAGCACGGCCACGATGATGAGGGCGGCGGCGGCGATGATGGCGGGGCCGGGCAGGCGGATAGCGAACGCCCCGGCCACTGCCACGCCGGCAGCGACAGCCAGGGCTGTCCGCCCGTTGCGGGACTTCCCCCGGGGCTTAGCTGCGGTACTCACCGTGTCCGTCCTCTCGCTTGCTGCTGGGTTGCCCTGGCCAAGGTCTCCGCCCGGCCCGTGCCCTCGCGGCGCGGGTCAGAGCGCTGATGCCGCAGTTGCTGGTCTCGCCTGCGCGCCTGCCGGGGTCTCGGTGCCGGGCCGGGCCGCCAGTTGCCCCGCGTCACCCCATCCCGGGCGGCGGCTTCCCGCATCCCCCGGGCGAACGCTCCCTGGCGGCCGTTCTCGAAGCGCGCGGAGTCTCGTTCTTCCCGGCTACGCAGGAACGACGGCAGTCTCACCGTGTCCTCGCTTCCCTGCGCTGTGCGCGGTCCTGCCGGTTAGAGGCCCGCTGGTTGCGGGCCTCGGCCCGGTCAAATTCGCGCCACTGCGCACGCTCGCGGGCTTCCCGGGCGCGGTCAGCGACCTCACGGGCACGCTCATCGGGGGTGCCGTGGTTCTCGGCTCGGGACTGGCGGGCGCGTTCGGCCTCTCGCCAGTCGCGCACGCGATCGCTGTACTGGCTCATCGCTCTACCTCCCCGCGGACCACCGGGACGGGACGCGCCGTCATCCATTGCGGCTGAGGCTGCTGTCGCGCCTGAGCCAGCGCGGCAACCACGGCCATCGCAATGCCCGCGTTGGCCTCAGCCTGGATCGCGGCGCGGGCACGGTCCCGTTCCAGGACCCGCCGCCGCTTGTCTTCCTCGTGGGCGAGAACCCGGGCCTGGTGTGCCTGCCGGTCCCTGGCGTCCCGCGCGGGCTTGCCCTTAAGCAGCCACCAGGCCAGCAGCAGGGCGGCTGTGATG
>Ga0335082_10001125_pt1 | contig 28488 bp, 20 predicted proteins | sample Lox_Sample_41_FD_206718 | JGI IMG/M metagenome (GOLD analysis project Ga0335082, IMG submission 206718) | Soil microbial communities from Loxahatchee National Wildlife Refuge, Florida, United States - Lox_Sample_4.1 | ecosystem: Environmental > Terrestrial > Soil > Wetlands | place: USA... | reverse complement strand
GGGGAGCTCCTCAGCCAGGAGGCGCGCGGCCTGCCGGCCGGTGCCGAGGCCGGCACGAACGGCCCCGACGGACTTGGCCTTTTGATAAGCGTCGCGCTCCAGCAGGGGATGCTGCTTGGGCAGCCGTCGACGGTGGACGTGGTGGACGGCCACGTGGAGCTGCGCGAGATCGCTTTCGATCACTTTGTGTTCGTAGAGGGCCATGCCGATGCGGAAGTGGGTGCGGTCGAGGCCGCGAATGAGATGATACAGTCCGGTCAACGAGCCGCCCAGCACGCCGCCGCTCGACGCCTCGACGAAGAGGACGTTGGTCATCGGTCGGGGGAACTCGCTCACGCCCCGTCCGCCACCCGCCGTGGTGGACTCCCGGGGCGGATTGGTCATGCCGGCGAGTGCGCCGGCGCGCCCGCCTCCGACGCCGCGGGGGAGCGCCGGGCGGCGAAGCTGCAGCGCAGGGCCTCCTCCATCGGGACGCGCGGCTGCCAGCCCAGCTCGTCGTGGGCCCGGCGGGTCTCGAACGTCGCGCTGCGCAGGGTCCGCTCCACCTGATGTCGGGTGATGGGCGACGACCGGCCGAGCAAACGCGCGGCGTGCTCGGCGCCGCTGACCGCCGCGCGCAGCACGGCGAGCGGCGCATAGACGGGGACCCAGCGCGCGCCGCTCACCTGCCGGTAGAGCCGGGCATAGTCGGCCTGCCGCGCATGCACGTCGACGATGGTGTACGCGCGCCCCTGCGCCCGCTCGCTGCGCGCGGCCAGCCCGATGGCGTCGGCGACGTTGTCGACGAAGGCCAACGGCAACAGGTAGTCCGGGCTGGCGAGGAGCATCCGCACTGGACCCAGTGCGGCGACGCGGCGCGCGAGCGGGGGGAGACGCCCCGGTCCATAGAGCAGCCCTGGGCGGACGATGGTGACCGGCGCCCCGCCCTGCATGGCGCGGCTGGCCACCTGATCCGCGGCGAGCTTGGACCGCGCGTACAGTCCGCGCTCACCCGCGCTGTCGTCGTAGGGGCTGTCCTCGGTCACCCGGACGCCGTCGGCGGGGACGGCGTAGACGCTGAGCGAGCTCACGTGCACGATCCGGCGCACTCCGGCGGCGGCCGCGCAGTCGATCAGCGCCTGGGTGGCGCGCACGTTGACGGCCTCGAACTCCTCCCACGGACCGCTCGTGCTGACCCGGGCACCGGCGTGAATCACCCAGTCGACCCCGGCCACCGCGCGCGCCAGGCTCGGCGTATCGCGCAGGTCGCCGACGCAACGCTCGTCCACCACGCACGGCGCGCTGGCGGCGCGTACCAGGGCGCGCACATACACCCCGTCGGCGCGCAGCCGAGCGACCGTCGCCGCGCCCAGAAATCCGGTCGCGCCGGTGACCAGAGCCTTCACCGATGTCATCCGGTCAGGGCGGCGGGTGCGGGAGTGATCCCGCTCTGCGCGAGGATGTCGTCATACCAGGCCACCACGTCGCGGCCCTCTGCGGCGGTCACCGGCGGCTCCCCCCCCGCGGCGACGGCGCTGTACAGCGCTCGCAGATGCGCGCCGATGCCCGGATAGAAGCGTTGTCGGCCGCTGGCGTAGGCGAGGACGTTCTGTACCGTGGCGCTCAACAGCTGCCCGGCCTCGCTCAGGTTGGGCCACACTTTGCCGACGAGCTTTGGCAAGGCGCGAGCCCGGCGCTCGATCAGCGTCATGTTGTTCAGGTTGACGTCGAGGGTGGCCTCGCTGCCGAGCAGGGTCAGGCGGTTCATGAACGGCTGGGCGCGGGCCGAGATCGTAACCGTTGCCAGGGCGTGCTCGCCGTCGGCCACCAGCCGCACTTCCTCCAGCACACTGCCGTCGACCCGGCGGGCGACGACGTGCAGGTCGCGCACCGGTCCGGCGAACCGGCGCATCAGGTAGAGCGGATGCGAGGCGAGATTGTTGAGCATCCCTCCCGGCAGTCGGGCGCTCCAGTGGGCGTGCGTCGCGTTGAGCTTGTCCGCTTCGCCCGGTTCGGCTCCTTGAAAGACCTCGACCCCCACCAGCTGCCCGAGCCGCCCGGCCGCCAGCGCCGCGGCGGTGCGTTGCACGACCGGATCGAACCAGCGGTTGTGGTCCACCGTCACCCATCGCCCGCTGCGGCGGGCGGCCGCGATCACCGCGTCCGCCTCCGCTGTGGCGAGCGCGAGGGGCTTCTCCACCAGCACGTTGACCCCGTGCTTGAGCGCCTCGATCGCCAGCGCGGCGTGGGTCGCGGGCGGCGTGAGGACGTGCACCGCCTCCGGCTGCGCCCGATCCAGCAGCTCGGCGACGCTGCCAAAACCCGGCAGCCCGGTCTCCTGGGCGAAGCCTGCCCGCGCGCCGGCGTCGGCGTCACAGACCCCGACCAGCTCGACGTGAGGCAGCCCTTGCAGGTAGGCGCGGTGCACGCGGGCGATGCGCCCGCATCCGATCAGTGCGACCCGCAACCGCGCCCCCGCCTCATGCCGCGCCCTGCAGTCGCGCGTTGGCGCTCAACCACTTCGCGTTGTGGAACTGGTCCTGTCGGAAATCGGCGACCGCGCCGCTCGCCACCAGCTGCTCGACCTCGCCGATGGCGTTGTCCACCGTGCGCGACGGCACGAAGCCGAGTGACCCGCCGATGCGATCGAAACCGACCCGGTAGCTGCGCAGGTCGTGTCCGTTGGGGGCGTACTCGATGTGCGTGCCCGGGATCTGCTGCGCCACCCGCTCGGCGATCTCGCCGACGGTGAAGTTCTGGTGATCGGAGCCGACGTTGAACACCTTCTCCCGAGTCGCCGGCGCCTCGACGGCCAGCCGGAACGCCTCGGCGGCGTCCTGCACGTGCAGATGTGGGCGCCACTGCTTTTCGCCGCTCACGTTGATGCGCCCCTGCGTCGTCGCACACGCCGTCATGGTGTTGACCATGAGGTCGAAGCGCATGCGCGGCGAAACGCCGCACACCGTCGCCAGGCGCAGGATGATCACCTCGACCTCGCGCTGGGCGAGGAGTATCTCCTCCGACAACAGCCGCGTCCGGGCATACAGCGACACCGGGTTGAGTTGCGAGCCCTCGTGCAGCACTTCGTGGCCGCTGGCGCCGTACACACTGCACGACGACGCGAACACCAGCCGCTCCACGCCCGCCGTGCGGCACGCCGCCAACGTCTGGCGCGTCGACTCGTAGTTGATCGCCATGGTGCGGTGAGGGTCGAGGTCGCACGCCGCGTCCCCGACGATGGCGGCCAGGGCCACGACCGCGCGCACGCCCTGGACCGCGCGCGCCAAGTCGGCCTCGGCGCAGATGTCACCGGTCATGCGCTCGAAATTCGGATTGTCCCCGATCTCGTCCAAACCGTGATTGCCGTACACGAAGGTATCGAGTACGCGCACCCGATGCCCCCGCTCCAGCAGCTTGCGGGTCAGGTGGGAGCCGACGTAGCCGGCGCCACCCGTTACCAGAACCAGATCCCCCATGACGCTCCCCCTATGCGGACGCTTTGCCAGACTTTTCACTGCCGCGCCACTGCCACGCTGCCCGCTGACAGATCGGCACGCTCCTGTTCTCCGCCCTCGCGACCGAGCAGATCGCTCAGCGCGGGGACGATACGATATTCTACGCCGGCGCGCTCGCAGACGTCCACTACTTCTTGCGCCGCGCGTTCGCTCAGGTCGGACATACAGACGAACACCGCCTTGATCCGATTGGCCGATACCGCCAGCGGCAGCTCGTTGGCGCCGCCCAGGACGCGCACCCCGTGGATCAACGAGCCCCAGCGCTCCGGGACCTCGTCGATGAATCCCACCGGCCGGTACGGACAGAGCGGGTCTTCGAGGAGCGTGCGGGCGATCTGCTCGCCGCCGACCCCGGCCCCCACGACCAGCGCCTTGTGGCGCCGCTGCCCGCGCTGCCGCCAGCGCTGGCGGACCCAGCCGCGCAGCCCGTAGCGGACCCCGGCCAGCATGAAGAGGATGATCGCCCAGTCGATGATGAACACCGAGCGCGGGAAGGACTGGAGGCCGACGAAGAACGTCAGGCCACCGCTGATCACGCCGCTCAGGGTCACGGCCTTGAAGATCGCCGCCAGGTCCCACAGCCCAAAATAGGCGAACACGCCCTGGTAGGCACCGTAGTACATCAGCGACATGGACCGGGCGGTCACCGTGATCAACAGCGGCAGGACGAGGAAGCGCGGGTCGAGCGGCCAGTCGAAGTCGTGCCGGATCATGAACGCCAGATAGCAGGAGAGCACGATGAGCAGGCAGTCGGCACCGAACAGCGCCACCCGGTGCCGGCGCCGCCACAGGAACTGCGTCTTCACGGCGCCGCGCACGGTGGCCCAGATGCCCCGCGTCAGCAGCGACATGTCGCCCCAGAACGTCGCCCGCTGGACGTACTCGAGGTCGCGAGCCAGCTTCTCGGGCAGGATGTGCTCGATGTAGTACGCCTCGGTGTCCTTGAGGCCTTCCGGGTAGCTCTCCAGCTCGTCGCGCCCGAGGATCTGACTCGGCCCGACCATACCCGGGCGCACCGACAGGACCCCGCGCTGCTCCTCGCTGTAGTAGCGCACGAAGTACGGGTCCTCCGGGCGCGGGCCGATCAGGCTCATCTCGCCCTTCAGGACGTTGATCAACTGCGGCAGCTCATCGATCTTGAACCAGCGCAGGATCTGTCCGACGCGGGTGACACGCGGATCGCGCTTGGTGGTGAGGCGCGACCCCATCTTGTAGGCTCCGGTCACCATGCTGCGGAACTTGAAGATCCGGAACGACCGGCCGCCCATCCCCACGCGCGCCTGCCGGAAGAAGACTGGGCCGGTGCTGTCGATCTTGATCAGCAGCGCCACGACGAGCAGGAACGGCAGCAGGACGAGCAGCCCAACGGTGGCGATGGCCAGGTCAACGGTGCGCTTCAGCATCGGGGTCTCAACGGCGGTGGTGGTGGACGACGCTGCGCAGCGCGTTTGCCACGCGATCGACGTCGTTCGGGGTCATCCCGGGGTAGAGGGGCAGCGAGATGATCCGCTGCCACTCGGCGGTGGCGTGCGGCAGGTCCTCGGCGCGGACGCCGAGAACGTCTCGGTAGTAGCTGTGCTCGTGCAGCGGAATGAAGTGGACGCTGGTGCCGATGCCCGCCGCGGTGAGCTGCTCGATGACCTCGTCGCGGCCGATGCGCAGCTGCTCGGCGCGGACGCGCACCACGAAGAGGTGCCAGGCATGGTCGACATCGACCTTGCAGGTCGGCAGCTCCACCGCGCTCACATCGCCCAGTGCGGTGCGATAGTGGGCCACGATGCGGCGGCGTTCTGCCTGCATGGCCGGTAGGCGCTTGAGCTGGACCAGGCCGAGCGCCGCGTTCATGTCGGTCATGTTGTACTTGAAGCCCGGGTACGCGACGTCGTAGCGCCAGGTGCCGTCCTTGTTGTAGCGCTTCCAGGCGTCACGCGTCATGCCGTGCAGGCGCCGCGTCCGCAGGCGCTCGCTGAGCGCCGCGTCGCCGGTGGTCACCATGCCGCCTTCACCGGTGGTGAGGTTCTTGGTTGCGTAGAAGCTGAACACCGTGAGGTCACCCAGCGTGCCGATCGGGCGGCCGCGGTAGTGCGCGGGCAGCGCGTGCGCCGCGTCCTCCATCACCCGGATGCCGCGCGCTTGCGCCAGCGCCAGCACGGCGTCCATGTCGCACGGGTGGCCGGCGAAATGCACCGGGACGATCGCCTTCGTCCGCGGCGTGCACTTGCGCGCCGCGTCGGCGACGCTCAGGTTGAGCGTGTCGGGCTCGCAATCGACCAGCACCGGCCGCGCCCCGGTGTGAATGACGGTGGCGGCGGTCGAGGCAAACGTCAGCGTCGGCACCAGCACCTCGTCGCCGGGACCGACGCCCAGCGCATCGAGCCCGAGGTGGAGGCCGGCCGTCGCCGAGCTCACTGCCACCGCGTGCGGCGCCTGGACGGCGGTGGCGAAGGCCTCTTCGAACGCGCGTGTCTTGGGCCCCATCGTGAGCCAGCCCGAGCGCAGCGTGTCGACCACCGCGTCGATCTCTTCCTGGTCGATGCAGGGCCGGTGAAACGGGAGGAACGCCGGCTCGGCGGTCGCCGTCGTGGGGCTGGTGGGTGCCGCCTCGGCGGATTCCGGCGCCGTGCCGCGTTGCCGGGCATCTACCGCGCCGACCGTCACGCCGCCCTCCGTGCCGCGGCGTCGAACGCGCCGCCCGCCTCAGCAAACCGCACCAGGCCCAACGCCTTGCGCCAGAACCCCGCATCGACACCGCGCGCCGCGGCGTATCGGCAGGTCAAGGCGCGCACGGCGCGTGGACGCAACAGCGCCTGCAGCACCGGATGGAAGACCACCCGCTGGCGCAGCGCCGCCGGCCGAAACCCCATGCCGAACTTGAACTGGTCGAGCGGACCGACCGGCTCGAGCGACTCGATTCCGAAGGTGATCTGGCGCACCCCGCGACGGACCAGCATTTCCCGCGTCACCTCGAAGATCAGCGCGTTGTTCGGATAGGCATCCCGACAATCGCTGCGCGAACGCGCGAGCAGGAACTCCACGGTGTCCGGATCGGTTTGGACGGAGACGAGAAAGGCGGCCATCGCCCCGTCCACGTACGCCGCCCACCCTTCCATGCCCGGTGTCGCGGCCGCCGCCGCCCAGAAGCGCTGCCATGCCGGCGCATCGAGGCGGATCGTCCGCCCCTGGCGCGCCAGGGTATCCCGATCGGCGGGCAGACCGTGCTCGGCGATCGCCGAGAACGCCGCGCGCGCCACCTCGCTGCGCCGCAGTCCCCGCCGCACCTTGCTGCGGACGTTCGCGCTCAGGCTCTCGATGCCATAGCCGCGGTCGTCGCAGACGATCTGGTAGCTCAGCTTTCCGGGCCCCTCGAGCGGCGCCGTGAAGCGCAGTCCCGCGCAGGGCTGGCGGCGCAGCAGGTCGCGCAGTTCCTCGGCCGACGGCGTGAGCAACCGGTGCGACGGCAGGCTGAGAAAGAAGCCCGGGCTGGCGTTGTACCAGTACGCCCCGGCGCCGCGCAGAATGCGGTGTCCGGTCACCGCCAGAAAGTGGGCGAAGGGCTCTGCGGCCGGAGGGCGAGCAGCGCTGGGCACGGCACCCGCCGCTGCCCACTGCTCCCGGTTGGTTGCCGCGATCGCCATCACCCCCCGCGCGGCCTCAGGCCAGCTCCGGCTCGAGCTCTGGAGCCGACCACACGTAGCGCTGGATCAGCACCGCCGAGACGGCGACCAGAAAGTAGGAGAAGATTAGATCCCACAGATCGGCGAACACCGAGAAGACCATGAACGAGAGCAGGCAGATCCGGGTCCCCACCACCACCCACTCGAGGCCCTCGCTGCGCGCGCGAGCGATGATCTCCGGACTCCACTCGCAGCGCAGGATGTTGCTGATCGTGATGTAGAAGAGCAGCATATACAGGCTGAGGGTGACCACGCCCCCCTCCGCCAGCATCTGCAGGAACGAGTTGTGCGCCGCGCCGCCCGACCGCATCGGGTCGTTCAGAAAGCGCACGTACGACCAGTTGCCCGGGCCGACGCCGATGATCGGCGCGGTCTTCCAGACCGTGAGGCCGATGCCGATCGTGTACTCGCGCTTCTCGACCGATCCCTGCCCGGTCGAGTTCTTGTCGTCGCTGGAGTTCAGTCCGGGGATGCTAGTGATTCGCGTCAGGGCTTCCTCCGGCACGATCTCCTGGATGAGGGCGCCGGCAATGGCGATGGCCACCAACCCGTACAGCCAGCGGCCGGACCCGCCGCTGCGCCGCACGAACAGCATGACGCCGGCGAAGACCAGACCGATCAACCCACCGCGCGAGGCGGTGAGGAACACCGTCACGACCAGCAGTAAGATCAGCCCGAGTGCCCCCAGCTTCAGGAGCTTGCTACGGCGGGTCTCCGAGAACTCCCAGATGTAGATCAGCGCGAGCGTGGCGATCATGCCCAGCCGGTTGGGGTTCTGGGCGCTCGTGATGAGCACGTTGGTCCCCCCCGCACGGTACGTCCCGACGGCTTGCCGGCCAGTGTTCGTGACCGCCGCTCCGGAGCCGCTCCACGCGGTGAGCACCGAGAGGGCCACGAACAGGGCGATGAACGCCAGCACGTCGCGCGGGCTGCGCACGAAGTACACGAACAGCACGACGAACAGCGCGCGCGAGAGCAGCATCCGGGAGGGATCCTCGCCGGTCGTCGCCACCAGACCGACGGCGGCCTGATCGGCGACCGTGATCCCGCTGACGAACGCCGACACCAGCAACACCGCAGTGCTGGCCAGCACCAGCTGCACGATCGGACTCTTGAGAAAGGACCAGTCGCGCTCAGCACGCAGCCGATAGGCCATGAGGGCCAGCAACATGATGCCCATGACGTTGTTGACGCTCAGCAACCCGGTGCCTTGGGGAATGAGCGACGAGAGGCCCGCCGCGCCGGTTCGGTCGGCCTGCCGCGAGCCGTACTGCACCATGAGCATGAACAGGATGATCGCCACCCCGAGCTGCGGTCGCACGCCGACCACCGACACGCCGACGACGCCGATGAGCGCGTAGGTGAACATCTCGGGCCCGAGCATGCCCGACATGGCACCGATCACCGCCAGGCCAATCAGCGGCCAAACCGGGAAGCCTTCGCCCACCCCGGCGGCCGGCCGCCGCATGGCGGTGCTGGCCATCAGAGCAGCCCTCGCAGCACGGCCGGTACGTAGGACCGTTGACGGTTGAGGACGACGCCGAAGATCCGCGCTCCGACGCGATCCAGGCTCCGCTTGGCGCTCTCGGCGTCGACCAGCGGGGTATTGTCGGCTTCGACCACCAGCATGACCCCGTCGACCTTGGGGGTCAGGATGGTCGCATCAGGGTAGCGGTTCACCGGCGGCAGATCGATGATGACGAAGTCGAACTGGCCGAGCACTTCCGCGATGGCGGCCGCGATGGCCTCGCAATCGATCACCCCGGTCCGGTTTCCGGCCGTGATGACCGAGAGGTTCCACTCCCGGACCGGCGCGATCAGCGACGCCGCGCTGGCTTCGCCGGCGATGAACTCGCTCAGCCCGGGCGTTTTCGGCAGCGAGAGCTTCTGCGTGAAGGCCGGGGTCCGCAGGTTGGCCTCGACCAGCAGCACCCGGGTCTCGTGCTCCGACGCCAGCGCCCGCGCCAACCCGACCGCGACGCGCGTCGCGCCTTCCCCGTGGCGCGTCGCCGCCACGCCGATCGTGCGCACGTCCGAATAGGCCGGGGTGAACATCAGGCTCGCGCCCAGGCGCCGGTAGTCCTCGTCCTCCTGTTGGCCGTTGCGCCCTGCGACCGGTTCGGCGGAATGGCCGTTGTCGCCACCCCGCTCGCGGGCGCCTTCGCGCTCGCGCTCGGCGCGCTTCAACGCATCGTAGATCTTGCTCACGGCGACTCCCTGCCCCCGAATCCGGTCACCCGGTCAATAGCCGAGTTGGCGCAACCGTTCCTTGGTCGATTGATCCACATCGACCGCTACAGCGGACGCCACAGACACCTTGTCCCCGAACCGAGCCAATAGACTCTGCAGTTCCCCCAGACCGTTTTCGCTCACTGCGTTGGGATTTTCCAGTAGATTTCGCTGCTCCAACCCGTCTCTTTCGAGGTCAAACAGCTCGGCGCGCTCCTGGCCCCGGGTCTCGTCCCGAGATTCCTGCAGCTTCAGACCCCCCTGCTGGACCATGCGCGACACGTACGTGCCGCCCTCGAGCCACCAGTGTTCGGCAAAGGCGACCGGCGTCCCGCTATCGGTCCCGGCAAACAGCGCCCGGCCGTCCAGGCCCTTGGCCACCGGCGATCGGTCGACCAGGTCGACGATGGTCGGGAACACATCGACCAGCATCGAGAGGTCCTCCCGCCGCCCCGGCGACAGCTTGCCGGGAAGCCGGAAAGCCAAGGGAACATGCACGATTTCACTGTAGAGCTGGTTGCCGTGCCGCCAGTTGCGGTGCTCGTAGAACTCCTCGCCGTGGTCGGCCAGCACCACCACCAAGGTCCGATCGAGCTTGCCGGTCTGGCGCAGGCCGTCGAGGAGGCGCCCGAGCTGCGCATCTGAGTAGGCGATTGCCGCGTCGTACTGGGCGATCAGCGCCTGCCGCTCGGGCTCCGCCAACGGATCGGCGGTATCGAACACGGTCTGGACCCGGGGCGGCGGAATCTTGCGGTCGACCCGACCGTCCCATCCCGGCTCGCGGAACTTCCGCACGTAGTCGATCGGGGGGTCGTATGGGTCGTGCGGGCCGATGAGGTGCACGTAGAGGAAAAACCCGTCGTTCCCCGGTTCCTCGATCCAGTCGACGGCCGAGTCGACCAGCAGGCGATCGCGCTCCGAGTTGCTGAGGTTGGCGCTGGTCCCCCAGAACGCCCAACCGGAGAAGTTGGTCCGCACGCCGTGCGCCGCCAGCGCGCGATCGGTGCGGCGCAGCACCTTGTAGAGGTTGGTGAGCTGCGCCTCCATGGCGCGGCCGCCCTTGAACGCGTCGAACCCGCGGTCGAAGCGGAACTCGGGCGTGATCCAGGGATTGGACGAGAACGCCACCGTTTGGTAGCCGCGCCGGCGCATCTCCTCAGCCAGGGTCGCGTGGTCGGTCCCGAGAGCGTCGCGACTGGAGATCACCCCGTGCTTGTGGACGAAGACGCCGGTCATGAGCGAGGCGACCGAGGGCTTGGTCCACGCGGCTTGCGCGGTGGTGCGCTCGAAGAGCACGCTGTCGCGGGCCAGCGCGTCGAAGTTTGGGCTGGTCGGGCGCGTGTAGCCGTACGCCCCCAGATGATCCGCTCGCAGGGTGTCGATCAGCACCACCATGACATTGAATGGCACCGCCGCGCGCTGCTCCGGCCCGCCGCTGGTTCCGGCCCGGCCCGCTGCCAACAGGGGCCGCAGGTTGACGGCTAGCCCCAACACCAACACGGCAACGACCAGCGTGCGACGCAGGCGCGCCAGGAGCGGGACCGCCAACCCGATCAGCACGACGGCCGCCGCGTTCCCGAGCACCGAGCGCAGGCTGCCGAAGCGCGGCAGCACGGAGAAGTTGAGCCACGGCAGCACCAGGAACAGCACAAACCCGGTGGCCGCCAACGGCAGTGCCCGGCGCCGGCTCAGCAGAGCGGCCAGGGTCCACAACGCGACGCCGACGACCGCGTAGCCCACGAACAGCGCGCTGCGCAGCTCCCAGCCGGGCGGGGCAATGCCACCCGTCTGGATACGCAGGACTTCGGTCGCTTCGGCGAGCACCCCGCAGACTGCCCCAAACACGAGCCCGGCTCGCCAACCGCACGATGAACGCGCGCCGTCGCGCGATCCGACTTTCACCACACTGGATCCTCAGCGAACCCGGGCCCCCCGACCCGTCCGCATCCGGGCTGTCCGACTCCCCGAACCCCTCGGGGAGCCGGCGCCCACGGCTTTACGATTTGGCGTCGGCCACCGTTCCGAGCACCGGCAAGCCGAGGTAGCGCTCGACATCGCGTTCGAAGCGCAGGGTGCGCTTCAGATACTCGATGCCATACGCGCCACCAAAGCTCACCGCCAACCCCGAGACCAGAGCGAGGACCAACGGGATCTTCGGGTTGTCGCTGCGCTGCAGCGGTAGTCCCGGTCGCTGAACGACCGCCACGTTGACCAATTTCTTCTGGTCCATCGCGTCTTCGATCGCCGCCTCTTCCTGGCGCCTGGTGTACAAGTCGACCGCGGCGCGATGCCGCTGCACCTCCTGATCGAGGTGGTCGAACTCCAGCCCGCGCTGCTTCAGCGTGACCAGCTGACGGCGCTCGCGCCCCAGGTCTTCCTCGAGCGCCATCTTGCGCGCGCGCTCATCGCGCAGCTGGGCTTCGAGCTCGAGCAACGCCCCCAGCCGCGCTTCGTACACCGGATTGGTCCCATACGTTTCGCTGCTCACCGACATCGGCTCGGCGACCGCTTCCTTGCCCAGCTTCGTCGACAGCTCGTTGATCTCGGTCTGGTTGTCGCGCACGTGGCGGTCGTTCTCGGTGTACTTGCGCAGCAGCGCCACCTGATCGACCTCACGGTCCACCAGCTGCTCGCGCAGCTGCTTGAGCACCGGGTTCACCTCGAGCTGCTGCTGCCGCTTCATGGTCTCGGGCTGTCCGGTGAGCTGCTCGCGCACCGCCCGCAACTTCTCCTCGGTGCCCAGCACGCTGGCATTGCGGATCCGCAGGTCGGATTCGATGTTCGCCACCGTCGTGACCGCCGCCTGGATCTCGGCCGCCGGGGAGACGATCCCCTCGCGGGTGACGTAGTCGCTGAGCGATTCCTCGGCGTGGCGGAGATCCGCCATCAACTGCGTGCTCTGCTCTTCGTAGAAGCCGGTCAACCCCTGCTGCGAGTGCACCATGGCGTGGTACGACAGGTACTCGTCGATCATGCGGTTCACGACTTGCGCGGCTTCCGACGAGTCACCCGAGTTGAAGTCGATCTCGATGACGTTCGAGCCGCGAATCGGTGTGACCTTGAGGCGCTGGCTGATGCGCAAGACGCGGGAGGTGATGGCTTCGCGGTCGTCGGCGGCGTTGGCGATGTTGACGACGTTGCCGCCCGCCCGGGCGAGGGCGAGCCCGCGGACGACCTGCTCCAGCAGCTCGCGGCTGGTGATCAGGTGGACCTCGGACTGAACGATCGCGTCGTTCAGCTTCAGCGTCGCCAGGTTGTCCACGTCGGTCGGCTGAATCGTGGCGTCGGCGCGGTCGGTGACGATCATCACCTTGCCGGCGGCGAGGTACTGTGCCCCGCGCGAGAGCACCGCCAGCAGGCCCGAGAGGGCGACGACGGCGAACAGCCCGGCGATCAGCCGCCAGCGCTTGAAGAACACATGCAGGATCTCGAAGACCTGCTCCTTGGCGCTGACGCTGCGGTACTGGATCCCGTTGCCGTTACCGTTCCCATTGCCGTTGCCGTTCCCGTGCCCGTTGCCGTTGCCATTCCCGTTGCCGTTGCCGTGCCCCCGGGCCTGGCCGCTGCCATTCTCCGGACCGGCATTCATACGGCCGTTGTTGCCGTTCCCGGCAGCGCCGTAGCCGTTCCCGCTGGCGCGCGGCTGTCTGTTGCCGCCGCCGGTCCCGGCTGCGCGTGGACCCTGGGGGCCCGCTTGAGCGCCCCGGTTCCCGGAGGTCAGAATCGCCCCTACCCTATATCCTGCCATCGTATCACTCCCTCGAACTCACGGGCTGAACCCGATGCCGATGCGCGGCGTCCATGGCATGAGGTCGCGAATGTACAGGCGAACGAATGCGTCCGTGTCGCCGATGAAGGTTCGCGGCACATAGATGACGTCGTCGACAGCGAGTGCGTTGAGTTCGGGCGTGCCCTTCTTCAGCGCGCCGCTGAAGTCAAGCCGCGTGGCCTCGACGCTATTACCTTTGCTGCTGACGTGCAACACGCTATCTGTTCGCGCCACTTCGGTGAACCCGCCGCGGTCGAGAATGGCCTGCAGCGGGGTCATCCCCACCTTGTAGACCACCGGCCCGGGCAGGCGGACCTCGCCGCCGACGTACACTTTCCGTGGCCCGAGCTCCGCGACGATGACGGTGACCTCGGGATCGCGTAGGTTGACGCTCGAGACGGTCTGCACGTCCTTGGCCAGCTCGTCGGCCGTCTTCCCGGCGGCCTGCAGCTCGCCAACCCCCGGAATGTCGATGTTGCCGTTCGGGTCGATCTGGACCTTTACGTCCATCTCCGGTTGGTAGATGAACTTGATCCGCAGGACGTCGCCCGCTTCCAGCCGATATTGTCCGGTATTGACCAAATCGGGGGTCAAGGGCTCCGCGACCTGCGGCAGCGGCGCCTGATTCGGCTTCGCCGCGCAGCCGATCCAGGCGCCGACCAGCAGCGTCCCGGCCACCACGGCCAAGCGCCGCCGGCCGCGCCCGCCGGTGCGGAACGACCGGCGGTGCTCCATTGGGTTGCGATTTTCCACCATGGCGTACTCCACTTCGCGCGCCGCTTCGCGCGGTCCCATGCGACCGCCGCGGCCGCGCTCGATCACGCGGGCATACACTGACGAGAGGCGCGCCAGGACGCTCGCCGCCCCATACCGTTCGCGCGCCACGAGGCGCGCCTGGCGGCCGAGTTGAGCCGCGAGCGCCGGGTCGCGCACGACACGCAGGAGCGCCCGGCCCAGTGCGCCCGGATCGCCGCCGTTATACAGCAGACCGGTCACACCGTCCTCGACCGCGTGTGCGCTGGCGCGCGCGTGCACGATCGGGCGACCGAGGGCCATGTAGTTCAGCACCTTGATCGGGAACCCGGACCACGACGCGCGTGGACACACGAGCACGTCGGCCGACCCGAGCGCGCGTACCGCCGCCGCGAACGAGTTCGTCACCTGCACGGCCACCCCGGGTTGCTCGGCGAGCACGCGGGTACGGGCCACCGTCTTCGGATGCGTCGCCGTGTGCGTGACCAGCACCAGCCGCGCCTGCGGCTCGACCGCGCGCAGGCGCGCGAAGCCCTGCAGGAGGCAGTCGAGGTCTTGGTACGGATCGAGGTTGCCCCCGTACATGACCACCGGGGCGCGTTCCCGACGGGGCGAGATCTCCTCCGCCGCGGCCAGTCGCGCTGCCGCCGGCGCGATCACGGTGATGCGGCCCGCCGCCCCGCGCGCCGCCAGGTAGGCGGCAAGCCGATCCGACAGCGCGATGGTGTGGTCCGCGGCCTTGGCGAGCAGCCGGTCGAAGAACGCCCCGGCGCGGCGTGCCAGGCGGCGGAAGCCGGCGGATCCGAAGTAGCTCGGCAACTCGTCGGCCAAGGCGCCGTGCGCATGGTAGACGACCGGCACGCCGGTGAGCGCGCGCACCAGGAACGCGAGCAGCGGCGCTTCGAGGTTGTGGGCATGGATGACGTCGATGCGCTCGCGCCGCACCACCGTCCACAGCTGCCACGCCAGCAGCACGTCGAGGATGAGCTTCTGCCAGCCGAACGGCCGCGCCGTCCACAGCCCCGGCACCTTGGCGACGCGGTGAATCGCGATGCGCTCGACCGGTGTGAGGTGTTGGGCGGTCGGATAGGTCACCACGTGCACCGCATGCCCGGCTTGGGCGAGGCTTTCGGCGATTTCCCGCACCAACACCTGCGAACCGCGCAAGCTCGGGAACGGGCAGGCCGCCACCACCGCGATCCGATAGGTCTGACGCACGCTCATGCCAGGTACCCCAGCTGTTCCAGGCGCTGTCGGAGGTCGGCCTCGGCGGCCGCGCCGTAGGTCATCTCGCGTCCGGCGTGGTCCCGTGTGGCCGCCGCTTCGCCACCCACCCTGCCGACGCATGGGAGCGGCCGCCCATCCCATCGATCCGGCGACGGCAGCCCACACAACGACAAGATCGATGGCGCCATGTCGGCGATCTGCGCACCGGCGAGGCGTCCCGAAGTCACGCCCGGGCCGGACAGAACAAACAGCCCGTCAGCCCGGTGGCTGCCGCTCATGCCGGTGAGCTTGCCGCGACCGAGCGTGGCCGGATCCATCGCCTCCAGGGCGGGCCCCTCCTCCGCGTAGCTGGGCAAGCCGACGTACGAATACCCGTGCGGCGTCTCGAGATCCAAGATGAGATCCGGGGCCAGTGCGACGTGCGGGCCGCGGTAGAGCGCGTCACGCTGCCACACCTGGCGGATGACGCGTCCGCCGTTGAGTGGATCGCGCCAGCCGAGCAGCCGCTCGGTCAAGTCATCGCAGAGCGATTGATACTGCGCCACCGGTACCGTGCCGGCGGAATCGCGCCCCTGCACGTTCAGCCACACGGCGGGGAAGTAGTTGAGCTCCTCGGAAAACGCGCGCGTGCCCCGCCAGTCGATGCCGCCGAAGCGCACGCCGCTCTCCACGCGGTTGGCGAGGCGGCCCCCGGCGGCGCGGAAACACGGCGCCTGCCAGCGCTCCGGCACGGCGCGCGCCGCCGCCGCGCGTACCGTCCCCGCCCAACGGGCCCGCCGCGTGCGCGGCGCGAACGCCAGGTAGCCTTCCTGCGCCAGCCAGCGGTTGAGCCGCAGGGCCGTGGTGCCAGCGCCGCCGAAGCCATGGTCGGACACCACGAGGAGGTTGGCGTCCGGAACCTGCGCGGAGAGGCGGCCGATGGCGTCGTCGAGCGCGGCGTAGACGGTCCGCAGCGGGTTGCCGAGCGCCGCCGCCGCGGCCGGGTCGTAACGGGGCGAGGCGGAATCGTGGAACGACCAGAAGTGGTGCGCCGCGGTGTCGGACTCCCCGAACAGGAGCATGAAGCAGTCCCAACGCTCACGCGCCAAGAGCCGCTCGGCCAGACGCACCTTTCGCGCGATCCCCTCGCACAGGCTCGCCATGGCACGGGCATGCCAGCCGGGCCCGATGTGCAGCTCCTGAAAGTCGGCGAACGGGAACCCGCCGGCGCGGTCGACCTCCTCGGCAAAGCTCGGCGGATGCACGAAGCTGGCATCGCTGCGGGTCGTCACCGGCGTGTCGAAGCCACTGATCATGTAGCCGTTGATCGCCTCCGGCGGATACGTCCCTGGCACCCCGAGCACGCTGACACGCCGTTCGGCCTCGCTCAGCAAGCGCCACACCGTGGGGGCCTTGCGAAACGTCGCGTTGACGAAGCGAACCCGGTAGGCACCCGGCTCGCGCCGCGTGAAGTCGAACACGCCGTGGCGGCCGGGGTTCACACCGGTCATGAAGGTCGTCCAGCTGGGGAACGTCGCCGCCGGCACCGTCGACGCCAGCCGCCCCGACACGCCCGTGCGCAGCAGGCGCGCCAAGTTCGGCAGCGTGCCGTCCGCCGCCCACGGCTCGACCAGGTCGAGCGTGGCGCCGTCAAGACCGAGGATCAGCAGCATGACTCGTGGCACTCCCCTCGGTGCCGGTGCGGTGGCTGGCAATCCGCGCGCGCAGCTGCTCGAGCTGCGCCAACATTTCGGTGACCCGGTCGCCGGCGCTGTCGGCGAGATTGCGCTTTTCCTGCGGATCCTCAGCCAGATTGTAGAGCTCGACCGGCGCCAGGCCGCGCGGGTTGTCGCGGTTGGCCGTGATCAGTTTCCAGTCGCCGGAGCGGATCGACGTGAGGCGATTGCCCTCGAGGTCCTCGTCGGCGAGCACCGGCTCGGTGACCAGACCCTGGAACAGGTCGATGCCCTGGAACGCATCCGGGACCGGCAGCCCCGCGGTGGCCACCAACGTCGGCGCGATGTCGACGCTGCGCGCGATGTCACTGCGCTGGTGGCCGGGCTCCGGCTCCTGGGCGCGCTTGATGATCAGCGGGACGTGCACCTGCTCCTGGTACAGGGCCGTACCGTGCCACCACCCGCCGTGCTCGCGAAACTCCTCGCCGTGGTCGGCGGTGAGCGCGATGATACTGCGGTCGTACAACCCGCTTTGCTTCAGGTTGTCGACCAGCTGCCGCAGGTAGCCGTCGAGGTAGCGCGCCTCGTCGAGATAGAGATGGTGTAGCTCGTCGACGCGGTCAGGGGCGGGATCGGGGGTCGATACGCGGGCGACCCCGTGGCCGTCATAGGGAATGTCGAAGTAGGGATCGTGCGGATCCATATAATGAATGAACAGGAAGAACGGCTCGGCCGGCTTGCGGGCCAACCAGGCCTCGACGTTGCGGTCCACCACCGCCGCGTCCTGATAGAAGTTCTCCACCCACATCTTGCTCGAGACCTTCTCGCGCGCCGCGCGCAGGCCCTTGTAGACGGCGAGCCGCGTCGCCGAGTCGGTCGCCCCGAAGTAGAAGCTCGGCTCGAGGTAGTGAAACTCGTCGAAGCCCTGCTGGAAGTTGAAGATCGGGGCGACGTTGATGTTGGTGGTGAACGCGGCGGTCCAATAGCCCTGCGCCTTCATCACCTCCGCGAGGGTCAACGCCGAGTTGGGCAGGAAGTCCATCTTATGCACGGTGCCGTGCGTCGCCGGGTACTCGGCGGTCAGGATCGTCGCGATCGACGGCCGCGTCCACGACGCCTGCGAGTAGGCGCGATCGAACACCACGCCGTCGGCGGCCATCTGGGTGAAGCCGCTCGGCCCGCGCTGCTGCCGCAACCACTCGGCGGCATCGGCCCGCAGCGTGTCGACGACGATGAGGATGACGTTCGGCTTGCCGGCCGCCGCCGGTTGCGATCGGTGTGCGACCACCGGGTGCTCGCTGTGGTCGGTGACCGCACCGATGAGGGCCGCGACGGCGATCAACGCGACCAGCGCTCCCGCCATCGCCAGGCCGCCCGCGGCGCGCACGAGCGCGCGCACGATCAGGATACCGAGCAGCGCCGCCAGCACCGCGCCGCCGGCCAGCAACACATGGGTGACGATCCCCTCGCGCGTGGCGAGCGGGAGGTTCTCCTGGAAGAGGCGCTGGGCGACGTTGTAGCGCGCCACCGCGAACACCGGCAGCAGCACGGCCGCGACGATCCCCAGCTGGGCGAGCTCGCGATCGCCGGCGCGGCCGCGCCGTACGAGCTGCCACACCACCGCCGCCGCCCCCGCGAGGGCGGCGCCGATCAACCCGTAGACCACCGCGCCGAACAGAAAGAGCCAGTACTCGTCCGCTGCCGCGGAGGTCAGACTGACGAACGCCGACTCGCCGACGCCCACCAGGGCGCCGCCGAGGGCACCGGCCAGGATCGCCGTGGCGAGCCCGCGTATCCAAGTCAGCAAAGTGCGCATACGTCTGGACGCGCTCCGTTCACCGTGCCGGCCCCACCGGTGCGTTGGGGTGTCATCGTTCGGACCATATGGCTCCGCCCTCTCTGTCCCGAGCCCATGCGTGTTTGCGATCGTTTTCCCTGCGGGCCTCCACGGCACACCCTCCACGTGATCGAGCCACCCCATGCGGCCGGGGCAACTCGAAACGCCCGCTTCTTCCCACCGGCCCGTATCGGCCGGCTATATGTGTATTTTACACTCGTGCAGTAGGTCGACGGACACCGTCACGGCGCATGTCCCACGCGCTCGAGCAGCTGCGAGGGCACACTCACCTGCGTGCTCCGGCGCAGCAGCTCCATCAGGACCCGCACGCGGCGCTGCCCGCTGACGCGCCCTTGGACGACGCCCACCAGACCGCCCAGCGGCCCGTGGGTGACGCGCACTAAGTCGCCGTCGTCAAACGTCGGCACCACCCGGACGACCCCCTCGGGGCCGCAGCGGGTGAGGAGGAACTCCACCACTTCCGGATCGACCGCCGCCGGCACGTCGCCAAACGCCACGAAGCTGCGCACGCCCGGCGCCCAGATCACGTTGGTATATTGGGCCAGCAGGTCGAGCCGCGCGAACAGATAGCCCGGAAAGAGCGGACCGACGCCAGTCTCCGTACGACCGCGCAGCGGCTCGACGATGCGCGGCAGGAACGTCTCGACGCCGCGGCGAATCAGCTGATCCTGGGCGTACTCCTCGCGCCGCGGCTTGCTGCGCACGACGTACCACTCGCGCGAACCGATCATCGCTCGCTGGTCTCCAATCGCTCGGCGAGGGCCGCGATGTGCATGTCGTCGCGCACCACTCGCTGCAGCTGCTTGCCCACCGTCTGCGCCGCGGCGCGGTCGGGAAGGCCGCCAATGACGACCCGCCACACGAACCGGCCGGCGCCGAAGTTGGCCCGGCCGACGCGCGCGTCGAAGCCGTGCTTGCGCAAGGCCTTGCCGATCTCGCGCGCCCGGCTTTCCACCGGCGTCGACAGCACCAGCAGGACGTAGCGTCCGTCCGGCTGCTGCAGCACCGCCAGCCCCTGGTCGAGCTGCGGCAAACGCAGCTCCTGCCCGACCGAGATGGTGTCGATGTCGCGGATCGACGGGTTGGCCATCTTCATGAGGTCGAGCATCGTCGCGCTCGCCTGCCCGTACGTGTTGGTCGCGATCTGCGACACCGAGTCGCCGGCCTTGACCTGGATGCGACGGTAGTCCGGCAGCACCAAACGCAGGTCATCCGCCGTGTCCGGCGCGGCGGCGTCCGCGGGCACCACGGCCGCCGCGGGCAGACCGTTGCCATGCGGCATGGTGCCGGCGCGCGCTGCGGCCGCCGGAGCTGGCACGTCCAACATCGCGACCTCAGCCGGTGCGGCGGGAGCCGGTGCGGCGGGCGGGCGCTCCGGCGCGCTCGCAGCCGACGCGGAGGCGCCGGCAGGCGGCTCGACCGCGGCCGCGCGCGGCGGCGGGGCCCCCTGGTCCGCAGCAGCCGCCGGGTCGGGCGCGCTTGCCGCTGGCGCCGGATCCGGGTCGGCCGCCGCGGCAGCCGGCGCGGCCCGCTCGGCCACCTCGACCGCCGCCGCCGTATCGCCCCCCGCGTCGCGCGCCCCCGGCGCCTCGGGATCGACCGCCGGGGCCCGCGCAACCCGTGGCTCGGCGTCGTCGCGCAGGCCCGGCTGCACGACCTCGAGCGGCTGGCGCACCGACGCCGTGTGCTCCAGCCCCGTCGTGCTGCTGCGCAGGAGACTCCGACCCACCGACAGCAGCCCGATCACCAACGCGACCACGACCACCGCGATGACGCCGACCTGCGACAGCCGGCGGCCGCGGGGCAAGGTCACCATCGGGATGGTCGCCGGCGCGATCCCGTCCGTGGGCTCGCCCGCGGTGTCGCGCGTCTCGATGGTCAGGAGATCGGCCGCCGCCTCGTTGACGACGTCGGCGCCGATGCGCTTCTTGCCCAGCGCGTAGCCGATCACCAGCGCGTTGTCGCAGACGATGTTCACCAGGCGCGGGATGCCGGTGGAGATCTCGAAGACGCGCTCCTCGGCATCGCGCGTGAACAGCTTCGGGTCGGCCGCACCGGCGGCGGTGAGGCGCGACTGCATGTACTCGGTGAGCTCCTCGCGACCCAGCGGCAGCAGGCGACAGCTGACGGCGACGCGTTGGCGCAGCTGGCGGAGCCCCGGATTGCCGAGCTTTTGCCCCAGCTCCGGCTGCCCCGACAGGACGATCTGCAGGATCTTCTCCTTCGCCGTTTCGAGGTTCGACAGCAGCCGCAGGTCCTCGAGCACGGAATAGTCGAGGTCCTGCGCCTCGTCGATCAACAGCGCGACGTTGCGCCCCTTGCCGAGCTCGTCGAGCAGGAACGTATTGAGCCGCTGCAGCATGTACAGGCGCTTGCCGTTGTGCACCGGCAGGTCGAACTCGCCGAAGATGTACTCGAGGATCTCGTCGAAGGTGACGTTGGTGTTGAAGACGAAGACCGTGCGCGTGGTCTGATCGAGGTCGTCGAGCAGTTTCTTGAGCAGCGTCGTCTTGCCTGTACCGGCCTCGCCGATCAGCGTGATGAAGCCCTTGCGCTGCGTGATGCCGTAGTGCAGCGAGGCGAGCGCCTCGCGGTAGCGCGCGTTGAGGTAGAGGAACTTCGGATCGGCCGTGACGTTAAACGGCCGTTCGCGCATCTGGTAGAAGTCGCAGTACATGCCCTAGTGCACCCGGCCGTTCTGGCGGAAATCGCCGGCGCGCAGGCCGTGCGCTTTGATCTTGCGGTGCAACGTCGCCTGGTCGACCGACGCGTGCCGCGCGCAGCGCGCGATGCCTCCCTGGTACTGGTTCAGCAGCTGCGCCAGGTAGTCGCGCTCGGCGCCCTTGAGGAATTCGCGCAGCGGCAGATGGTAGTGCGCCGCCGCGCCGCGCCGCCCGTCGCTCTTGCCGCTGGTCGGGACGTCGACCTCGCGCACGGTGTCGCCCTTGGCGCGCAGCACCGCCCGCTCCATGACGTTCGACAGCTCGCGAATGTTGCCGGGGAAGTCGTACGCGAGCAGCTGGTTGACGGCGCGTTCGGTGAGCCGGTTGAGCCCCTTCTCGCGCGCCAGCGGGTTGTTGCGGAGGAACTCGGCGACCAGCAGCGGGATGTCCTCGCGCCGCTCGCGCAGCGGCGGCAGGTTAATCGGCACCACGTTGATGCGGTAGTAGAAGTCCTCGCGCACCTTGCCTTCGCGCACCAGCTTGCCGAGGTCCTGGTTGGTCGCCGCCACGACCCGCATGTCCACCTGCACGCGGCGGTTGCCGCCCAGGCGCTCGATCGCGCGCTCCTCGAGGACGCGCAGCATCTTCGCCTGCATGGGCAGCGGCATGCTCTCGACCTCGTCGAGCATCAGCGTCCCGCCGTTGGCCAGCTCGATCTTGCCGACCCGCTCGTTGAGGGCGCCGGTGAAGGCGCCGCGCTCGTAGCCAAAGAGCTCGCTCTCCATCAGGCTCTCCGGCACCGCCGCGCAGTTGATGGCGACGAAGCGGCCGGTCCGCCGTTTGCCCTGGTAGTGGATCGCCCGCCCGGCCAGCTCCTTGCCGGTGCCCGATTCGCCCGTGATCAACACGGTCACGTCGTTGCGGGCGAGCATCTCCAGCGTGGCGAAGATCTCCAGCATGGCGGGGTTCCGGCTCACCATGTTGGCGAACGCGTAGCGGTCGGAGAGCTGCCGGCGCAGATACTCGATCTCGTCGATCAGGCGCCGGCGCTCGAGGGCCTTTTGCGTCGCGTGCAGCAGCTCCTCGGGTTGGAACGGCTTGGTGATGTAGTCGACCGCGCCCTGGCGCATCGCCTCGACGGCGTTCTTGATGCTGCCGTAGCCGGTGATCATGATCACGTCGACGTCGGGCCAGCGCTCGCGGATGTCCTTGGTCAGCGCGATGCCGTCCCCGCCGCCGATGCGCACGTCGACCAGGGCGAGCGCGAACTCGCGTTCCCCCAGGCTCTGCAGCGCGTCGTTCACGCTCGCGACGCACTCGACGTGGTACGGGTGCGTGGCGAAGAGCGACTCCAGCTCGTCGCGGATGAGCGGGTCGTCGTCGACGACCAGCAAATGCGGTTCGTAGGTCGCGATGTCCATCACGTCGCCGCCGGCAGGACCACGGCACAGACGCACGCCGGGCGTGGGCGCGCGTGCAGCTCGCCGCCCTGCAGCTCGATCAGCCGGCCGGCGACCGCGGTCGCCAAGTCGGCATGCGCCGTGGTCGCCGCCGCCGGTCCCCCGGCCGATTGGACCAGGAACTGGACGCGGTCGCCGGCCTGGTCGTGCACGATTTCGACCGCCACCGTGCCCCCGCCGGCACAGTGCCGCGCGCAGCCTTGCGCAAGCAGGAGAAAGCTGCGGCTCAGCACCCGCGTATCCGCCAACACCTGGAGACCCGGCACGCCCGGCGCCATCCCCTGCGCCACCTCGGCCACGCCTTGCGCGCGCAGCTGCGCCACCAGGCTCTCCGCAATCCGCGTCGCGTCGGTCGGGCGCACCTGCACCTCGACCGGAGAGACGTAGTCGAACAGCAACTCGAGCAGGCGCTCGAGATCGTCGAGCGCGCTCTGCAGGCGCTCGCCCTGCGCGCCGAGGCTGGTCTGCGCGGCGCGCGCGGCGTGATGCATGCGCTGCAGCAGGTTGCCCACCGCGTGCTCGACGTCGTTTAGAACCTCGCGCCGCACCGCGACCAGTTGCTCGTCGCCGCGCCGCTCGGGCTCTGTCGGCAGTTGTGCCGTTCCTTGCAAGCCGTCCCCCTCCGATCGCCTATCGCACGGCTGCCCAGCCGTGCCCTGGATTGATGCTTTGTGCGTCCTTGCCCGACGCAGCCGCGCGATCTCCGCCGAAAGGCCCTCGATCAGCGCCTCAGTACCCTTCCACGATCGCGCAAATCCACTCTTCCACAGTCTCGCAAATCTGTCTGCCAACAGCTGCAGTCCTGCAATGCCATGACCACCGAGCTACCATGCGTTCATAAACTTTTTCAAGAAAATTGTGCGCCCCCCTCCCGACCCGTGCACAGGCGCCGCATCAGAACCCCGGAAACGCTGTCACAAATTGAGAAAAGCATTGACTTTTTCTAACAGTTCCCGGTATGGACATTTTTGAGCGCAGCGCCTGAAAGGTGGCTGGGTTGCATGGGGTCGGAGGAGGAATTGAGTGGCGCTTCACCGCATCCTGGTTGTCGACGATTCGCCAGCTGTCCGTGAGACGGTCAGCATTCTGCTCGGGGGGGACTACGAGGTACACGCTTCCCGGGTGGATGACTACGCGCTGAAGGGTGTTCACGGTCAGTTGCCGCATCTGATCATTGCCGCCCGGGCGGCGGCGCGCCGCTGTGAGCCCCGGCTGTTCCCGGCCGGCGTGCCGGTGCTCTGGATCGAGGGTCCCACCGAGGCGACCGCGGTGAGCTGGCATGGGCCATCTCTGCCGCGCCGCTTCTCGCCCCGCGAGCTACGCCAGCGGGTGACGGATCTGCTCGCCGAGCCGATCGGCCGCCGTGGTGCCATGTCGCACGGCGCGCGGCTCCAGCCCCCGTATGTGACGAGCGACGCGGCGCGCGCCATCGCCCACGCGCTGGCCACCGAGCTGCCGCTGCATCTCGTCGGCGAGCCGGGCGTCGGCAAGCGCTCGGTCGCCCGCGCGGTCCACGCCGCGTGTGGCAGCGGCCCCTTCCTCCCCGTCCCCGGTGCCCACTTCGATCCCGCGTTGTTGGTCACGTCGACCGGCCGGGGCGGCACGCTTTTCGTCGACCGGGTCGAGCAGCTCGCCCCGCCGGCGCAACAGGCACTGCTCGCGGCGCTCGAGCCCACCGGTCTGGTACGGACGGCGGAGGGCGCCGGCCGCCGCCTGATCACCTCTGCGAGCGCGGAGCTCGGCGCCGCCGCCGAATCCGGCGCGTTCGCGCCCGATCTGTACTACCGGCTGACCGTCCTCAGCGTCAGACTCCCACCGCTGCGCGAGCGGCCGGACGACATCCCGGCCCTCGCCCAGATGCTGGCGGCGGAGCTGGCCGCCCTGCTCGGCCGCACGCCGCTGGTGCTCACCGACCGGGCGCTCGACCGACTGGCCAACTATCTCTGGTTCGGCAACCTGGCCGAGCTCGAGGCGGTGCTGGCGCGCACCGTCGCGCTCAGCCACGATACGGTGATCGATGCCGACGACCTGCTCTTCGATGGCAGCCGGTTGCGCGCCGGGCGCGCCGCCGCGACCCCGGCGCGCGACGGCCGGACCACGCTCGGCGGCCGCCCGCTCGACCTGATCATCAACGAGCTCGCGCACGAGTTCAAAAATCCCCTGGTGACGATCAAGACCTTCGCCCATCACCTGCGCCGCTCGCTGCCGAGCGGGGGCGACGAGGAACAGGTGGCGCGGCTCACCGGCGACGCGGTCGAGCAGATCGACCAGACGCTCGAGAACCTGCTCGAGTTCACCCGGCTCGACACCCCGGTACCGCAGTCGGTGCCGCTGTCGGCCGTGCTCGATCCGGTGCTGCACGAGTTCAGCGACGCCCTCGGCGCGCGCGGCGTGGTGTTGGAGCACTCCCCGGCCCCGCCGGTCGCCGTGCGCGGCGACCCGCAGCAGCTCACCTACGCACTGACCAACCTGGTCCGTGCCCTGTCGCGCGATCTGGGCCCGCAGAGCCGGATCGCGATACGCTACGGCGCCCCGGCCGCGCTCACCATCGAGCTGCCGCCGGGTGCCGACGCGTTCGGCAATCACCTCGCCACGCTCCTCGATCGCCCCCGGGACGGCTCGCCCGCCCTGCCGCTGGGCGTGGCCATCGCCCACGCGGTGCTCGAACGAAACGGTGCGCAGATCGCACTGGCCGACGACGCCCCCTCGACCGTCACGGTCCGCTTCAGCCCCGCGGACGACGACGCACGGGTAGCCGGAAATGGAACGTCCCCGCGTACTGGTAGTTGACGACGAAAACAGCGTCCGCGAGTCGCTGCGCCTGGTCCTCAAGGACCGCGCCGATCTCACCCTCGCTGCCTCCGGCGAGGCCGCCCTCGAGCTGGCGGCCGCGCGGGGGTTCGACGTGATCCTGCTCGACATCCTCATGCCGGGAATCGACGGCCTCGAGACCCTCGAGCGCCTGCGCACCCAGGGCCACGGGCCGCCGGTCATCATGCTCACCGCAACCAAGACGGTGAAGACGGCAGTGCGGGCGATGAAGCTCGGCGCCTTCGACTACGTCACCAAACCGTTCGACATCGACGAGCTGGTCCTGCTGGTGGAGCGCGCGGCGGAGTCGTCGGCCCTGCTGCAGGAGGTCACGGCGCTGCGCCAGGAGGTCGGCCAGCGCTACAGCTTCGACAACGTGATCGGCCGGTCCGCCGGCATGCAGGCGGTGCTCGACACGGTCAGCCGCGTCGCCCCGCTGCGGACCACCGTGCTGCTGACCGGGGAGAGCGGCACCGGCAAGGAAGTGATCGCCAAGGCCATCCACTACCACAGCCCGCGCGCCGGCGGCCCATTGGTGGCGATCAACTGCGCCGCGATCCCGGACAACCTGCTCGAGAGCGAGCTGTTCGGCCACGAGCGCGGCGCCTTCACCGACGCGCACGCCCGCAAGATCGGCCACTTCGAGAGCGCGCATCGTGGCACCATCTTCCTCGACGAGATCGGCGAGATGAACCCGGGCACGCAGGCCAAGCTGCTGCGCGTGCTCGAGCAGGGGACGTTCACGCGCGTCGGCGGCTCGCAGCTCGTCACCGTCGACGTGCGCGTCATCGCCGCCACCAACCGCGACCTCGACAAGAGCATGCAAGACGGGAGCTTCCGTCCCGATCTCTATTTCCGCCTCAACGTGGTTGCCATCCATCTGCCGCCGCTGCGCGACCGCCGCGACGATCTGCCGCTGCTGATCCGCCATTTCCTCAAGCTCAAGGCAGCCACCATCGGCCTGCCCGAGAAAACCTTCGAGCGCGACGCGCTCGACTGCCTGCTGCGCTACGCCTGGCCCGGCAACGTCCGCGAGCTCGAGAACGTCATCGAGCGGGCGCTCGCCCTCTCGCAGGGCTCGACCCTGACCATGAACGACTTGCCGCCGCACCTCGCCGGCGCGCCCGGCGCCTTGCCCGTACGCACCGTCAACGCCGCCGATCCGAACCGCAGCTCGTCGCTCAGCGCCGCCGTCGAGCAACTCGAGCACACGCTGATCCTGGAAGCGCTCGCCCAAGCCGACCACAACCAGACCCGCGCCGCCGAGATCCTCGGCACCACCCGCCGCATCCTGAAGTATAAGATGGACAAGCTGGGCATTCAGTCCCAGGACAATAGCGAATTCACGTAGTTACGCGCCCGGGCCGCCTCCGCTTACCATCCGCTTACCATTCTTGGCCGCGGACAACGCGGCGGCGAGTCCATCTACCGCCTCGCGGTTGGACTCGCCCTGGTACCAATGGCTGTACCTTTTGAGCGTCATCTGTGGGTCGCTGTGGCCGAGGAGCCGGGCCACCTGCGTGACCGGCTTTCCTTGTAAGAGCAGCCAGCTCGCGAAGGAGTGCCGGCAGCCGTGGAGCCCGATGCGCGGGAGCCCGGCGCGTGCGAGCGCGTCGTGGAGACCCTTCGACAGGTGGGCACGGTGGGAGCGACTTCCCGAGGCTGTTCGAGAACACGAGGTCATCGTTTCTCTTGAAGCGCGAGCGCATGAACCACCCCTTGAGGCGGTGGACCAGGTCGTCAGCAATCTCGAGGGTGCGCCGCGACGCATCGTTCTTGGGCGGCCCCAAGACGGGCGTGGATGACCCGTAGGTGTGGACGGTGCTTCTGCGCTCACCACCTGCTTACCAACCCTGCCACAACCTCCCCTATCTCGCCGCACCGGCCGGTGCGAGTTCAGGAAACTCTGTCCGGAGTGATTCCGGAAATTCTGTCCGGTCTTCGAAGCGAGGTTCGAAGCGATGGATAGACGATTCGCAGGGTTGATCGACCGACCGTCGGCGGGCGGTCCTGTCTCGAAGGGGTGGGGGCGTAGCGGGCCGCAGGGAGAGCCCGGCGTAGCGGCGGCTTGTGATTGCGCAATGCGCACACTCACTGAGTGTCCCGGCCACGTTTGGCGGGCCGGATGCGGTCCAGACGTGACCCCGGCGGGTATGGTGAGCTCCGGGGCGCGGCGGCTTCTCCGACGATGACCCGTCGCTGCCCCTAGCGCAGCGAGCGCACCTCGCCTCGACGTCGCAAGCGACGGATGCCGAGCGCCAGGAGGGCGACCCCAAGCACGCTGAGGGTCCACGTGCTGGCGGCCGGGGCGCCAGGATGCTGTTCCGATGCGACGATGACGTCCAGGAGTTTCGCCAGCGCCGGCTCCGTCACACCAGCAGAGGACTGGCACAACAAGTACCCATCGTCGACCATGGCTCGAGCACGCGCCATCGCGACGCCGGCGTTGACGTTGATCAGACATTTGAGCCCGGAGACGCTCTTGTCGTTGCTGCCGTTGGCGGGAAAGCTGATTCCCGACGACGCCTCCGCCGTTGGCGTGCAGTTCGCCCCGTCGTTCACGTTGCACGTCAACTGCGCGACGGGAATCTTCGTGCACCCACTAGGACCCGGCTCGGGCAGGCCATTGGCAGCCGGACAACAGAACGTGACGAAGGCGCTTTGGATGTCGCACGCATCAGCATTGGCGGCGGAATTGTTATTCACGTCGACCAGGTAGGTCACGACGGTGCCGTTCGGTGCGACCAAGGGGGACGCTTGAATGTCGATGCTGAGACGGTTCGCGCTGCACCCCGCCGGACTCTGACCAGTGCACGCAGCCTCCGCGCCGCGCGACGCGAACAGCACCAGCGCGACGCCCAAGAGCCGAACTCCCCCCATAACCAGGCTGGCTGG
>Ga0335082_10001124_pt1 | contig 28489 bp, 22 predicted proteins | sample Lox_Sample_41_FD_206718 | JGI IMG/M metagenome (GOLD analysis project Ga0335082, IMG submission 206718) | Soil microbial communities from Loxahatchee National Wildlife Refuge, Florida, United States - Lox_Sample_4.1 | ecosystem: Environmental > Terrestrial > Soil > Wetlands | place: USA... | reverse complement strand
AAGGAAGAAAATAAAGGAAATCCTCCAGCGTCTTGATCCCCAGCCGCGAAAGCCATTCGGCCCGCTTGGGGCCCACCCCTTTCAGGTATTGAATCGGCCGCCCCCACAGGCCCCCGTCGAGAGGCGGCGCGGGCATCCCGACAACCGGGGCCGTGTGGAACGTCCGAGGGCCCGCCGGCCACCGGGCAAGGCGCTCCAAAACCTCCTGGGCTTTTCGCAAACGATCTTGCCGATCTCCCTCGAGAAGCTCGTCGAAATCGGCAAAAAGTTCTTTTAAGCGGACCCAGTCAGGGGCCTCCTCTTCGGGCGGGTTCTGTGCGAGGGCCGCCCGAACCTGTTGCGTTACAAACGCAGCCAGTCCCTGAACTTTCATGAGATGGGCGAAGTTTTTTTGAACAGCGTATTGAACGGGCTTCCGAATGCGGTCGAGGATGGTCTCACGCGATTCGACGCTGTCCATGGTTGACACGAGGGTCGAGGTTAGAAGAAGCGCGTCAAGTTGCGCCTCCGCATGCACTGCAGAAAAACTCTTGTCACACGACGGACATTATGGTAACATACCCAGTTGGTTTCTGCAACTTTGACAACGAGAAACAAGCATCGTCAACAAGAATAACTGATGATAAGGAGAATGTCCGTGGCATACGTTTGTGCAATCTGCGGCAAAGGAAAGACGATCGGTTTTAAGGTCAGTCATGCCCATAACAAAACAAAGCATCCCTTTTATCCGAACCTGAAATCCGTCAAGGCCGTCGTGAACGACACGACCCGGCGGCTCAAAGTCTGCACCCGTTGCATTCGTTCCGGCTGGGTTAAGAAAGCCGTCTGAAATTTGATTTCGACTGCCTGACGGCGGCCGTGTGGATCTTCCCAGCGAGCAAAGCGAGCGAGAGGGGGAGGCTCCATCCAGCTTCGCCGGTGGAGGGGGCGACGCGAGCCCCTACAAACGATGATCGAGATTTTTGCCTTCTCAAAGCAAAACGGCCTACGGAGGATCACGGATGCCGAGTCTTTACCCAGTCTACTGAAAGACGAAACCGAATCGGTCTGGGTCGATCTGGAAGCTCCGACGGAGGAAGAGACCCAAATTCTGTCTTCCGTCTTTAATTTTCATCCCCTGGCCATCGAAGACTGCGTCGGCGAATCCCATCTCCCGAAACTGGACGACTTCGGCGACTATCTCTTTCTCGTGCTCCACGGAGCCCGTAGAGGAGACGTTCCCGGATCGTTCAAAACGGTCGAGCTCAATTTTTTTCTGGGAAAACGCTATCTGGTCACCTATCATCAGCCCTTGTCCCGCAGCGTCAACCGCACGAAGGAACGGTGTCTGAAAAATTCCCTCACCATCTCCCGGGGAACGGATTTCCTGCTCTACGAGCTTCTGGACGGCACGGTTGACAATTACTTTCCCATTTTAGATGATTTCGACGAAGTTTTGGATGAGCTCGAAAGAGAAGTCACGGCATCCCCCAGCAAGGAAACCCTGAACAGGATATTCTCACTGAAACGGGACGGGATGTCCCTTCGGCGGGTGACCAGTCCGCAGCGGGAAATCCTCAACCGGTTGAGCCGGGATCCCTTCGCGGTGGTCAACAAACGGACGGCCATTTATTTCCGAGATGTGTATGACCACCTCGTGCGGATTAACGACTTGGCCGAATCGTACAAAGACCTTACGACCGGCCTCCTGGAGGCCTATATTTCGATGGTATCGAACCGTTTGAACGAGGTCGTTAAAGTGCTCACGGCGCTTACCGTCGTATTTATGCCTCTCACCGTCATCACCGGCGTCTATGGCATGAACTTTAAGAACATGCCCGAACTTGAATGGCGCTACGGTTATCCCGCGACACTCGGGGCGATGGTGGCTATCGCCGTCATGATGCTCTGGTTTTTTCGCCGAAAGAAGTGGATTTAGAAGAGCGACTTATCGCAAAGGGAGTGAAAAGCGATTCCAGGGGCAAGACGCGCCCCTAAAATAAATACCGGAATCCCACCGACAGACTGTAATCCGGACTGGCCTGGGTCAACCCCATACTCCATGCCGCGGTCAGTGCCTTGTTGGTATCCAAATCGTACAGCAGACCGATGAGCGCCGACAGCGGGTCCGCGGACGTGTCGGCCGAGAGCCGGGATGCCAGATCCGATGACTTGGGATACGGGTTGGACTGGCCAGCCAATTCACCCACCACATGAAGATTATCGGCCGTCGTCAAATAGTCGAAGGCAATACTGTACGTCAGGACGTCGTTCAGATCGGTATTGGGCGGGTTCCCGACGAAAATATATCCCAAATTCACATGTACGGTCACCGGAAAAAATTCTTTCGACGCGATCGCGCGCAGACCGACGTCGGGCTCGCCGGTGCATTCCGGAGAGAGGGCCTTGTCCTTGTTGCAGCTCGGAAACTTCACGGATAGTTGTCCGGCGATCGAAACCGGATTCGCCTCCCGACCTTTGATGAAACGAACCTTGACCTTGAGCGTCACATCGCCCACGCCGTCTTCGTCGCCGACGCCGTTTACATCCCCCGAGCCTTTCACCTTGCGAACCAGATACGGGACATCCACCGAGAAATCAAGATTGTTAATCAGGCCGTAACTCAGTTCCGCCTTCAGGTCATAGGTGGAGAGGTTGCTTTTCCAACGATCGAAGAGCATGCTGACGTCCAGCCTCGATTTGCCTCGATCCACCGGAACAGCCGTCTCCGTATCGAGGTACGGCATAAGCGCAAAAACCGGACGAGATTGGAGAAGAGCGAGCAACGTCATCAGTCCGAGGAGAAAGACACGCGAAGTCATCCTGACCCTTTGAAGATTCCCCGGCCTCACAGCCGGGTATTCTTCGATCCGTTGGGAGAAATTCTCCATTATTAATTCGCTCGCTCACCCCGCCTTAATAGACGGGGGTTGCGCTCGCTGTTCGGATTCGGTAATCGGATCAATCCGAATAAAACTGGCCGCATTCTACTGGGAGCATGGTAACCTTGTCAAGGAATTTTGAGCGCGAATTGGAATGCAAACCCTCAGTTTTTCCCTCGCCACTTTTCTAAAAGGGCTTGAGCTTTTTCCTGCGCGGCTTGATCCTCTACCCGGAAATCCGACCGGGGCGCGTCATGAATCAAATCCTCGGCCAGCGTCAGCGCCTCTTTCCGTGAATCGTTATTCCAATCCCAAAGCACCTCGGCCAGATAGAGCCGGTTGGCGGAATTGCGGGGTTCGATCTGATAGGCTTTCCGAAGGAACTCGACGCCCTTTTTTGTGGAGGCCCAGCCGGTGATGAAGGGAACATAGGGAGTCTGATGATGAAGACGTCCCAGAACCCGATAGCCTCCGCCCTGCGCATATTCCGGATCCATCATCGTCACCGCGGTCGCCAGGTCGCGGATTTTTCCCGCGGCTCCTTGTCGGACGGCTTGAAATTTTCCGTATGCCAGCGCCCACATTCCCCAGTTGGCCGAGGACCAGAAAAAACATCCGACCACGTCGGGTGATTTTTCAAAAACGGGAGCCAACTCGACCGGGCCGGCGTTGTCGAAGGATTTGCCGGTGCGCCGGGAGGCCTCCTCCCGGATCAACTGAAGCGCTTTTTCCCCGACGGTCCTGCCTTCGTCAAAAATCTTTTTCTTGGCTTCTTTGTCTTCTGTCGCATATTCCCCTTTGAAGAAAAGGGCCCGCATCAAACGCCACCGCGCGGCCAAGGAGTCCGGGGAGGACGCCAGGACTTGACGATAAGCGGCAATCGCCAGATCGACCTCTTTGGAATCCGCCGCCGTACCCTGCGCGCCCTCGTCCCGAAGATCCCAGTGATGGTCGCCTTCCTCGATTAACGATGAAACCGATGGCGCGGTTTCCTGGGAATAAACGGGGACAGAGAAAAACAGCACGGAAAAAAGGGAAAGAAAAAGAATCTTCATCGACTGGTTTTGAAGAAAGCCCGGCAGATGAAACACCTCCTCTATATAAAGGTAGGGGCACGGTATACCGTGCCCCGGAGAATGAAACAAGGATTATGATTACTGGAGCGGGCGACGGGATTTGCAAGCTGACGCCGCGCCCATCAGGCGCGGAATATCAATTCTCGCGCGCCAGCGCTTACCTCACAGATCCAAATCCCGTCAACCGGGATCAAAAATGTATAATTACTGGAGCGGGCGACGGGATTTGAACCCGCGACCAAGAGCTTGGGAAGCTCCTACGCTACCGCTGCGCTACGCCCGCACGATTGCGATCATTATACACCATCCACCCAAGCTGTCAAAGCTTTTGTCAAAGGCCTGCGTGGCCAACCTGAGTCAGTGAATCGGTTTGGCTAGACCCTCTCTGCTCCGTGGCTTCCGTTTGACCCGGCTAAGGCTCGACCGCTAAATTTCCCGAAGGTAATGCACGGGAAATTTTCCAGGGTTTCACTGGCCGCGTCCTTCGCCAAGCCGGGTGCCCAAACGCAAGCCAAGTCGCGGTTCGGGCCAAAGCCAAACCGACGACAAATTTAGAGTGCCATCCGGCGGGTGGCCGGAGGCGGGGCGCCCTGTCCGCCCGCAACGGAAAGGCCAAGGAGCTTTTCGTGTGGTTCCACTGCAACCCTTAGAAGGATGCTGAGTGAGGACGGATGGGGCTGCCGAAGGACAGGACCCGCCGATGGAATAGGGTTAAAGTCGTTTATATTAGATACTCACTGAGACGAATCGCTTTTTGCCGACCTTGATATGGTAGGTCTTGCCACGGGCCAGCGTGTGATCCACCTCGGTGATCCGTTGCCCGTCAATATCCACCGCACCCTGCTGGATCAGACGCCGGGCTTCGCTCTTACTTTTGACCAGATTGGCTTCGAGCAGCACGTGTACAATATCAGTGTGGGCAGTGATCGTGGCGGAATCGGAAAGGTTAACAGCATCGCCGGCAAATATTTTTTTGCTAAATTTCTGGTCAAATTCATGATGAGCCTGGGCAGCGGCCTCTTTCGAATGGTACTGGGCGACCAGTTCCTCGGCCAATTTCAGTTTGGCCTCCTTCGGATGCATCGTCCGAATCGCGTCCAGGTCGTGGTCCGTTAACAGCTCATAGTAGCGCAGCATGAGCACGTCGCTGATCGACATGATCTTTCCGAACATTTCAGACGGCGGATCTTCAAGGGCGATGTAATTCCCGTAGCTCTTGCTCATCTTCCGGACGCCGTCGGTGCCCTCGAGCAGCGGGAGCGTCATGACGACCTGCTCTTCCTGTCCGTACCGTCGTTGCAGCGTCCGGCCCATCAGCAGATTGAACTTCTGATCGGTTCCGCCGAGTTCGACGTCGGCCCGCAGTTCAACCGAGTCGTATCCTTGAAGGAGCGGATAGTAAAATTCCAGAATGCTGATGTCTTTTTGTTCCCGAAACCGCTTGGTGAAATCGTCCCGCTCCATCATCCGTGCGACGGTCACTTTGGATCCGAGCCGCGCGAACTCAATGGGGCTCATCCGCCCCAACCACTCGCTGTTGAAGCGCACCCGCGTCCGCGGACGATCCAGGATCTTGAACACCTGCCGCTCGTAGGTCTTGGCATTTTCCCGAACGTCCTCTTCCGTCAACGGCTTTCGTGTCTCCGTCACACCGGACGGATCCCCGATCATTCCCGTAAAGTCGCCGATCAGGAAGGTCACCTCATGGCCCAGATCTTGAAACTGTTTTAGTTTGTGCAACAGGACCGTGTGGCCGAGATGCAGATCGGGCGCGGTCGGGTCGAACCCGGCCTTGACCCTCAACGGCCGCTTGAGGTTCAATTTATCGATCAGTTCTTTCTCCTGGATCACCTCGACGATCCCGCGGAGAAGAAGCTTCGTCTGCTGTTCGGCCGGCTTCATGAGGGTCCCGGCCCTCCGGCGGGCGGGACTTTTCGCCGGGGGAGATGGATGGCGGAACCGTGAACATCCTCGGCCGCTTCCATCATCGCCTCCGGCAGCGTGGGATGGGCGTGTATCATCTCGGCCATGTCCGATGCCTTGGCGCCCAGTCGCATGGCGATCGCGGCTTCATGAATCATGTCCGATGCATGCGGGCCCAGGATATGGACGCCCAAAATCCGGTCAGTCTCCTGTTCCGCGATGATCTTCACCACGCCGACGATCTCATCCATGGTATGGATCCTGCCCAGAGCCCGGAAGGGACATCGCCCGATTCGGACATTCAGACCGCGCTCGACCGATTCCCACTCCTTGAGGCCGACCGTCCCGATCTCGGGCTGCGTAAAGATCCCGGCCGGAACGACGTCGTAATTCATCGAATGACTTCCACCTTCTGCGACGGCGTTGGCCGCGGCCACCTTGCCTTCCGCCGACGCCACATGGGCCAGCATGATCTTTCCGACCGCATCGCCAATGGCGTAGACACCGGGGGCGCGGGTTTCCATTCGATCGTCAACGAGGATCTCCCCGCGCTTTCCGAGCAGCACCCCGGCCTCTTCCAGCCCCAGTCCTTCCGTATTCATGCTTCGTCCGATCGAAACCAGAACCCTGTCAACCGAGACCGTTTGCCCATCGCTCAAGGTCACGGCGACCCGTGTGGATTCGACCGCCGCTTTTTCGACACGCACGGCCAGATGGAGTTGGATCCCGCGCTTGTTCATCTCGCGCTGGACCAGCGAAGAAATTTCTTCGTCTTCGGTGGCCAGGGGCCGGTTTTTCATTTCCACCATCGTCACGGAAACACCCAAGGCCTGGTACAGGAAACCGAATTCGCAACCTTCGACGCCGGCTCCGACGATGAGAAGACTCTTGGGAAGAACACGGGGTTCCAGGGCCTCTTCGCTGGTGATGACACGGTCTCCATCAAACGGGAAAATCGTCGGCTTGATCGGTTTTGAACCGGTTGCCAGAACCACGCGATCCGCCTCCAGGCGACGGACCGCCCCACCGGTATCGGTCACTTCGACCGCGCGCGGACCGATTAATCGGCCGCGGCCTTTGATCAGGGCCACTCCCCAACTCTTCAGCAGGGCGTGAATCCCGCGGACCTGCGTCTGGACGATCCGCTGTTTGCGTTCCAACATCCTCGTGACGTCATACGCCGGTTCGCTGATGACGCGCACGCCGAACTCCTCGGCGCGCTTGAGCAGACCCACCACTTCGGCGTTGAAGATCAGGGCCTTGCTGGGAATGCAGCCCATGTTGAGACAGGTCCCGCCGACCTCCCGCTCTTCAACGAGACTCACGCGCGCGCCGAGTTGGGCCGCCCGTATGGCGGCGACATAGCCGCCCGGCCCCCCGCCGATCACCGTGATCCGTGGGCTGTCTGACATCGCGGTTCAGTCCGCCTTCTCTTTGAGATAGGCGCCGTATTCCCGGGCGTCCATGAGTCGTTTGGCTTCCGACGGATCGGACATCTGAATTTTAACGATCCATCCTTTGCCATAAGGATCCTGGTTCACCAGCTCCGGATTCTCTTTGAGTTCCTCGTTCACGGCCAGAATCTTTCCGCTGACCGGCGTGTAAACCGGAGACGTGGTCTTGGTCGACTCCACTTCGCCGATTTCCTGACCGGATCGAACCTCGACGCCGACCTTGGGGAGCTCCAGATAAACGACGTCACCCAATGCATCCTGGGCGAAATGGGTGATGCCCAACACCGCCGTCTGATTTTCCTGGCGGATCCATTCATGCTCGGTGTGATAACGTAACCCTTCAGGTATCATATCTCCTCCGTATTTTAGGGGCTCGCGTCGGCGCCATTAATATGTGGTGGCCCGTGCGGCAGAAAAAAATTAAATACTAAATTAGTGACGCCGTCTTGTCAAGGAGTCTTCCGCCCTTCTTCGGCGTCCGAGAATAGAAATCCCGCTCCCTGAAAATCGTTTAGATGTGAGACGGCCCCGTGCGATTGCGTCATCGGGATCAGGGCCATCGTGCGTTTGGGATCCCCGATCAGATTCATCATCCGGTCCAGAACGACAAACGGATTGTCGGGTCCGGCATCAAGGGACAGGGCGATCGCAAAATAGTCGAAGCCGTGCGTTTTTTCCTCCAGAAGATCGATGCCCGATCGGGCCAAGGCCACGTGAGGCTGAGTGACGGCCGACATCGGAATGATGCGGATCCAGTCCACCGCAGGATAACGAGTCCGGACCGCCTTGATGACTTCGGCCACGTGGCCTAATGCCTGACGGTTTTTCCATCCGGTCCATTTCCAGAACAACGGCGTTCCGGACAATTCCGGCGGGGGAGCCGTGCGGCCGGCCGAAGGGGTGATTGGGATGAGCCGGTCGGGTTCAAGGCGTTCACCAAAATCCAGAAGAAAAGCGGCCTGCGCCGCCGGACTGAAACCCTCCCACGGACCGATCAGCGGATCCTCGTCGATCACGAAGCCGTCCATGCCCGTGGCCGCCAGATCCAGATCGAATTGTTCCAGACGCGCCAGAGTCGAGGGATTGAAGAAATCCAGCGCGTCGGTCGGGACCGGCCGTTTCCGGACGGGATCATAGCGGAGGTCGCGTTCTTCTCCCGAAACCTTGAACCAAGGAAGATGCTTTATGGGAATACGAACCCAGACCTTGTAACCGTGTTGATGGGCCGCCTTCACCGCCCCCGCAACCGATTCACGAATCACGGAAGCCTGCTGCGTCTTGAAATAAACCCCGTCGGGCCCATATCCCTGAATCACCACCACGCGGGGCCCTTCGATCGTAATATCCTCGAAGGCTTTTTCCAACCGGCCGACCGCCTTTTCCGGATCGTCAGACAGGATAATCCCCACATACCGTTGAAACGATCTTTTTCCTCGCTGCCGTTGCAGAACATCTTCCAGAAAATCGATCCGCAACGCCGCCTCGTACCGGTGAGCGGATTTTGGAAAATTGATGTTGAAAGATTGATACTCTTTCAACGCGCGTTCGAAATCATTGGCGGATTCGTAGGACTTCCCGATCATCCATTGCGCTTCTTCCAAAAGGGGGGAGCCGGGAAAACGCAGAATCACGGCTTGAAATTGTCGTACGGCTTTTCCGTAGTCCCGCTCTTCATACGCCTTCATCCCCTGGTCGAATGCCTCTAACTGTTTGGGTGGAACCGGGGCGGAGGAAACGGCCGGCGGACGGGACGCCGCACACCCGGCGACCCCCAGGCACATGAATAATCCGAGGCCCATCCAAACAAGGTCCACTTTCGTTACTTTTTTTTTCACGGATCAGCGATTTTTTGCAACCCGGTTGGCCAACTCGACAGCCGAGCGGGCCGATTCCAGAGCGGCAACGGGACGACCGCCCAGGTCCGGAATAAGATAGAGGTTCTTGAGCGAGGTCATATCGTAGTAACCCCCGTCCCGCGACACCCTCCGAGTGGTTCGGATTTGTTCCGCCAGCTTTATGGGGATCCGGGTCGCCGCCTCCGTCTCGCCGAGGTCATCCCCCAAAAAGGTCAGGAGTCCATCGGAGAACGGCATCAGCCATGTCAAATGGGCGGTGACCGATGGAACGAGAGTGTGAAGAACTTCTTGACGGGGCCGATCCGTCTCCGGAAGATAGCCGATGACCTGCAAGGCTCGCTGTCCCTTGGGCGCGGCCCACTCCTCTTGAGACGAATTCATCTGAAGGTATAAAAAATTATCCGACAGCGACGGTTGCCGATAGGAATGAAGGATGAGAAGATGCTCCTTCATGGGCGGCGGGACGGCCTTTCCGGCCACGCCGAAATAAAGGGCGAATTCCCTTTGAAAGACCGACGGAGCGGAAGTGGACGGCCAGGGAAGATTGAGGATCACGTTGGTTCCATGAACGGTCTCGCCGGTAACGGTCCGTACTCCGTCCGGAGATCGGTGTCGGACAATCACTTCGGAGGCTTGTTGGCGATACACGACGTCGCCGTGATGTTCCTGAACGACTTTTACGAGCAACTCGCAAAGACGGGGGATCCCGCCGCTGATCGTAATCATTTCACGCTGGAGGAGACCCAGCAGATGGATCAAGTCCAGGCCGCTCGCCTCCTCCATCGTCCTCCCGGCAAAAATGAGGAGGAGCAACTCCAGTCCTCGGTGAATTTCAGGCTCCAGCCGGTACGGTCGCAGAAAATCATCGGCGCGTTGCCGGCGCAGGGTCCCGACCGCGGAGGAATACCGCATGCGTTCCTGGAATTCGTTGATCCACTCCCTTACGGTAGACGGATTCGCCCGTTGGGCCTGGTGCATCCTCGGACGAATGATCGCCTCACACCGGTCCATCTCGGTCCAGAGCGACTTGAGTTCCCGAACCTGGTCCGGAAACTCCCGGCGGAATTCCTCCGCCAATTCGCCCGGCTCCGTGTAGCAATCCAACCGGTGGTCCGGCAGAACGATCTGGAGCGGCGGCTGGGTTTTGCGGAACAGGACACCTTCGCGCTTGAGCAAGGACAGCGACAGGCCCAGCTCGGTGAAAAGACGGTCATACAGCCCGTCGCGTTCAAATCCCAAAAAAAGGGTCGGCCCTTTGATGAAGGTATATCCCGCCTTGGAGAGTCGAAGCGAGGCGCCGCCGGCCGTCGGTGCTTCCTCAAGGACAACGACCTGTTTACCCCGTTTCGCCAACAGGGCGGCGCAGAGCAGCCCTTCCAGGCCAGCGCCGATGACGATCACGTCGTACCGTCTGGAGGTGTTCAGCATGATGGATTCGGATCAGGGCTGGAGTTCAAGGCCGCTGAAGAAATATCCGATCTCAAATTGCGCCGACTCGGGGGAATCCGATCCGTGCACCACATTATGTTCGATGTCGGTGCCGAAGTCACGGCGGATCGTCCCCTTGTCGGCTTCTTTCGGATTGGTCGCCCCCATGAGTTCCCGGTGGCGTTTAATGACGTCCTCCCCTTCCAGCACCAAAACCACGATCGGCCCGCCGGCCATAAAGTTCGCCAGGCTCTCGAAGAACGGACGATGCCGATGGACGTGATAGAACCCCTCCGCCTGGGACTTCGTGATGCGGGCCTTTTTCATCGCCACGATCGTAAAGCCCTGGCGCTCGTACCGCTGAAGGATTTCCCCGGTCAGTTGACGCGAAACCGCATCCGGTTTTACAATGGCCAATGTCCGCTCAACCACGCCGTCACTCCTTTCCGTCGATAGAATTTCTGTCGATGCCTAAAAACGCTCTATTGTAATAAAACGGCCCCGGAATTGCAATGGATTTTCCCGTCCGGAGTCCGGGGTTGATTTGCACCGCCCGGTGTGATAATTTTAAAACATGAAACGAACCGCCGCACAGAAAGTCCGGGACTACCGGGACGTTGTCCAGGCCATCGACCGAGCGACGCGGGAAATCCCGGCGCTTCACGCGGTCGAGATGGGAACGGTTCAGGCGGGAACGGGACAATATCCTTTCTATCATCTCACGCTCAAGGGTGCAAAGACCGGAAACCCCAAACCGCGCCCGGTCTATATCGGGGGTGGGATTCACGGGGATGAGCCGGGCGGCGTCTGGGCCGTACTGGAATTTCTGAAGCGCTACCGGTCGCTTCCGGACCTGTATCAGCGATTCGAATTTACCGTTTTACCCTGCACCAACCCCTTCGGGTATGAACACAGCACACGAGAAAACGCCGCGGGAATCGATTTAAACCGGCAGTTCAAGCATCCTTCCCCGCCGCCGGAGGTTCAGTTTGTCAAGAAGGCGGTCGGCGACCGACCTTTCCTTCTGGCCATGGAATTTCACGAAGATATCGACACCCCGGGGTTTTACCTGTATGAACTGACGCAGGACGGCGGCCCCTCATGGGGCCGAGAGATGATCGCGCGAATCGGCGCGAAATACCCCATCAACCGGAATGAAGAGATCGAAGGGATGCCGGCCGTAGGAGGACTGATCCACCGCGAGAATTCAGACGAAAGTTTCCGGAATATGCTGTCGCAACGTCCGGACTGGCCCCAGGCCTTCTATCATTATGCCAACGGCAGCCGGCGCTGCTACACCACCGAAACACCGATCCATCTCACACGCGTGGAGCGTGCCGAGATCCATCTCACCGCGCTCGACGAAGCTCTGCGGAAGTTATGGGAATCCTGAAAACCGCCGCTCCGGTCAAGCTGCTGGTCGGAATGATCACCGGCCGGCCGGGGCTGTTTGAAGAAATCCGGCCCTTTCTCATCGCCCGATTTGGACCGATCGATCTCGAAAGCCCCGTCTACGCCTGGGACCATACAACCTACTATCAAAGAGAGTTGGGGTCGGATCTGAAACGCCAATTCTTTTTTTTCGAACAACCCGTCCCGCCCGACTCGCTGCCGGAGATCAAGCGTTCTACAAACGCTCTTGAACAACGGTGGTTCCGGACAACGGCCGATGGAAACTTCCGACAGATCAATCTCGATCCGGGGTATCTCGCCCCGTCGAAGATTGTGCTGGCGACGACCAAAGACTATTCGCACCGGATCTATCTCCGAGACGGGATTTTCGCCGAAGTCACGCTCGTGTATCAGGGGAAGAGTTTCATTCCCTTATCCCACACCTATCCCGATTTCCGGTCGGAGGAATACCTCTCGCTCTTCAACGAAGCCCGAAAACGGCTTTAAAAAAATATTGACTCCCGCCGGTTCGGTATGTCAAGTTAGGGAAACCAAATTCAAGAACGCCCCCAAAAGGATGGTCATCATGCAGATCGCCAAACACAAAATCGTTACGATTGATTATACCTTGACCAACGTAAAGGGCACCGTCCTCGACAGCTCCATCGGGACCGAGCCGCTGACCTTCATCCAGGGCGTGGGAAGCATCATTCCCGGCCTGGAGACCGCGTTGGAAGGAAAATCCTCCGGCGACACGTTCACCGTTCATATTCCACCCGAAGAAGGCTACGGACCGCGAAACGAAGCGCTGACGCAGGTCGTGTCGAAAGATCTCTTTGTCGACGTGAAGGAACTACAGGTGGGGATGCAGTTTGAGGCACAGACGAATTCCGGAAAACAATTATTGACGGTCACTCGCATCGAGGGAAGCGACGTGACGATCGACGGGAATCATCCCTTGGCCGGAGAGACGCTGAAATTCGATGTCACGGTCCGGGATGTGCGTGACGCCACCAACGAAGAGCTCAGCCACGGCCACGCCCACGGCCCGGACTCCGACCACTAAGATCGTCCCCTGACGCAAGCCCCTATAATAAATGCCGCCCGCCGTCCACCCGGATGCACTCGCCCGTAACGAAATCGGTCTCGATCAAGAAGAGAACCGCCTTCGCGATCTCTTCCGGCCCTCCCCACCGCCCCAACGGGGTGGCCCGCTTAACCGCGCGGTTCTCCTTCGCCGACAGATCCGGCGGCGGCAGGATCGGTCCCGGCGCGATCGCATTGACCAGAATCTCCGGCGCAAGTTCCAGGGCCAGTGCCTGGGTCAGGCCGATGACCCCCGCCTTCGAGACGTAATACGGAAGATACGCTTTATACCGCGGCCGGCCGCTGGCCGCGACCCAGTCCGAGAAATGAACGATGCGTCCTTGGCCCCGCCGCTTCATCCACGGCGCGCACTGAAGCGAGAGGAGATAGGCGCTCTCCAGATTCGCCGCCATGTTTTTCCCCCAGACTTTGGCATCGAGCGACGCGAGCGCCGTCTTTTCATAGATCGAGGCCAAGTTGACCAGAAAATCCAGTCGGCCGAAAGACGAGGCCACCTTTTTGACCGCGCCGATGAGATCGGCCGCTTTCGTCAGATCGGCCCTCACGGCCAGTCCGCGGACGCCCACGGCCTGCGCTTTTTTCACCGTCTCTTCGGCGCTCGCCCTCGAAGAACGATACGTCATGGCTACATCGACGCCGCGACGGGCCAGCGCGACGGCGATGGTCTGACCGATTCTCGCCCCGCCTGTGATCAAGGCCGCTTTGCCGTTCAGGTTCATCGAAACCTTCCTTCATTCACGATTTGAACACGATGCATCAATGTCCTGCCACCATACTCAATTGCTTCCTAACCTGTCAAGCCGAGCGCCTGGACGTACAGGGTCGCCTATAAGCCGGAGGCTGCCGGTTTACCTGTCGTGTCCCGATCAAAAAAGACAAAGGCCTTTGCGTGCGGCATCTCGGATGGGCGGAGGGTAATCATCCAGTTGATCTGTGTTCGATCGGGAAGATGTTGATAGGAGATCGCAAAACCCAGACATTGGCCGATGTATTCCAAACCGTAGTCAACCTCGGCATAGTCCCGGTTTTGGATGTCGTAATAAGCCTTGGCGGACAGAATGACTCTCCCCGGAAGATCGATCCGGGTTTCGCCCGTTAAGTAACGAATCAGAGGAGAAGGTTGACTGTACCAAAAGGCCGGATCTCCGGGTGCCAGTGGATTAAAAGGGTCCCCGTTCGGTGTCTGCGCTCCCTCACGCGTGTAGCGCTGTCCGAGATTGATCGACCAGGCAGGCAAAACCTGCGTTCGGAGATCGGTATCGAAGGAAACCGTTCTGCGATTGTAGAGATCGTAAAAGGTGTCGATGTCCAGGCTCGTTCGGGTCCACGGCCGAAAAATGGACTCCGATCTCAGGTTGGACAGCGGACGCGACGGTCCGGGGTCTCCTTCGAGACGTCGCGCGTGAATATCGTAAGTCTGAGTAAGCTTCCAGAAAATCAATTCCCGCGAGGATGGCTTGTCGGGATCGGTATGGTCTTCCAAGGCCAACCGATTGGTCAGCGAGTATGTCACGTCGTTTTTTTGGGGCAACTGATCGATATCATCGAAATGGGGCAGCCGGGTCTGATCCACAAAGGGAACATAGTCGTAGACCAGGGCCGGCTCGATGGAGTGAACCATCTGCTGAGACCCGGAGAATTCAAACGCTTTATAGAGCCGGGTGTTGGCTCCCACGTCAAAAACTTCGACGCCCCGCGTCGTCGGCGAATCCGAGGTGAGGTCACGGCTGTACCAGGTTTCCCGGTACCCGACACGCGGGGTGAGGACGATGCCGTCCAGATTGATGCGGGTCCACAACCGCGGAAAAAGATCGAGGCGTTGGGCCCGAATCAATCCGGCCGCCTTGTCTTCATGTTCCCGCCAGAAATTGTCGGCCTTTGCATCCAGCCCCGCATACAAGGGCCAATCGCCCAGCTTATATTCACTTAAGGAATAACCTATCTCGGGAAGCACCTGCAGGGTGGTGTTGCTGACCGAGACGAGATCCTTCGTCATCAGGGCATTGAGGTAAAGCTCTTGATTGTCCCAACGTCTAAAGACAGAAAAGGTCGAAACGGTGCTGGGCTGGGTCCGTTCCGTCGTTGAACTGCTGAGGTCTCGCAGCTGGTTGATGTCGCTGAGAAGGTGCACATCCAACCGGGCCTGGAAGTCGTCCGTAAACCGTTGGGTGTGTTGATACTGCGTCTCGGTCCGCTGGCTGTTGGTAATATGATCATCAAAAATCGTATACCGCAATTCGCCCTCGGACTGCCGGCTGAGTTTGTAGCGGTAATCGAGTCCCAAACCGGTTCCCCGGATGCTTCGATAGTCCAGCAAGATGGTGGCATCCTGGCTGGGACTGATGGCCCAGTAGAATTCCGGTTTCACAATCAATCCATCCGTGCTGCTGTAGCCAAACCGGGGGGGGAGGAACCCGCTCTGACGATCCGTGTTGACCGGCAATATCATATAGGGCGTGTAAAACACGGGGACGTCCTTGACGTAGAGAACCACGTTTCGGGCCACCAGATAATGTCCCACATCCACGCGGGCGGTTTGCCCGCGGAAATGCCAGAGAGGGGCTTCCCCCTCATTCGTGTCGCACCCGGTGAGCGCCCAGGCCTTCAATTCATACTGATCCTCCCCCACTTTATCCATTTTCGCCGCATCGACGTGATAATTTTCCTTTTTGATAAAAAGTTGTCCCGGCACTGCCGTGCCGTATTTGGTGTTGAGATCGTAATCGAGTTGGTCCCCGGAAATGACGTTATCACCGTCACGCAGAACGGCATGCCCGGTGGCCTTGATCTGCCCGGTTCCGTGGTCCAACGTTAAATGATCGGCTGTAAGATGGGCGGTCCCTTGAATCACATTCACCGAACCGTCCGCGATGTAGAAATCCGAGTCTTTTAAATACTGGATCTGGTCCGCGGTGATCTCAATCGGTTCCTCGGTCTTCTTTACATGGTCGGAGATTGACGAAGGCACCTTGAGCGTCCCCGCAAAGGACGGTGAGACGATGAGGAAGACAAACCCAAATACCGAGACCGTGCGAATCGCTCGAAAACACCACGGACCGCCCGTCATCTCGATATTCCCGAACAGGTTCTCGGATCGATATTGAACCGGCGGAGCGAACCACCGGTGCCCCCTCCGGAAAATGCCTGAACGATAGCTCCTCGATGTGGGTCGGAAGGCCGCAGCCCCAACAAGTTAACCCCTCAGTGCGGATGGTTGTGCCAGTCCTTTCAGATACGATCGCGCCTCGCCTATCGTGTAGAGGGAACCGGTCACGCAGATCAGATCGGCGGCTGTCGCCACAGTTTGCGCGTATCGTACGGCCTCCTCCACGGGCTCCCGAATACTCGAGCGGACCGAAAGGGAATCAAGACGTCGCTTGAGATCGGCCGCGGGTGCGGCCCGGTCATAATCGGGTCGGGTCACGACCACCTCATCGGCCAGCGGCGCGAGTTCGGTCAAGATGCCATCGATGTCCTTATCGCCAAGAATTCCCAAGACCAAAATCAACCGGGCGGGACGCGACGGCCGGTTCTCTTCCAAGAAGGCTCGAAGGACCCGGGCCCCGGCCGGATTGTGGGCGCCGTCCAGAAGCACGGCCGCCCCGGAGGGAGTCGTATGAATGATTTCCATCCTCCCCTCCCACCGAACCGTCTTGAGACCGTGACGCATCGAGGCTTCACCCACCGGCAGACCTTGAAGCTCCAGCAATTCCAGGGCGGCCATGGCGCAGGCGGCATTCATCAGTTGATGCTTTCCCAAAAGCGCGAAGTTCAAATCGGGATAAGACTGACGAATTCCTTGATAACGGAATTGCTGCGTCGAGGGTCCTTCCGCGCGGATCTCGGCGCCCACCCGATATAAGGGAGCCCCTTGTTCCCGGCAAACGGCTTGGATCACGTTCATAGCCTCCGGACGATCCGTCGCCGTGACCACCGGAACCCCGGGCTTGACGATTCCGGCCTTCTCGAACGCGATCTTCTCGAGCATGTTTCCCAAAAACGCCTGGTGATCAAAATCGATATTGGTGATCACGGAGACCAGGGGCGTCAACACATTCGTGGCATCGAAACGCCCCCCCAGCCCGACCTCCGCCACCGCAAGATCGACCGAGGACTCCGCGAAATGAAGAAACGCCATGGCCGTCGTGAACTCAAAAAAGGTGACCGGAATTTCTCCGGCGGCAATGCGAATCCGTTCCGTCAACCGCGCCACGCGATCCGGAGCGATCGGCTCCCCGTTGACACGGATCCGTTCGGTAAAATCGATCAGATGGGGGGAGGTGTAGAGGCCGATGCGGTACCCCGCGGCCTGAAGGACCGCCGCGATCGCGCTCGCGGTCGAACCCTTTCCGTTGGTCCCGGCGATGTGAACGGATCGGAAACGCTCATGGGGATCTTCCAGCGCGGCCATCAGGCGTTGAATATTTTCGAGTCCCAGCTTGATCCCGTGCCACTTCAGATTGTAGAGATAATCGATCGCCTTTGTGTAGGAAAGAGTCATGGCCTGTTATCGGACCGCGCGGCGTTGTCACGCACTGAAAAACGTCAGGAGCTTGGCCAGCGTCTGCTTGAGCTTTTTCCGTTCCAGGATTAGATCAATCATTCCGTGATCCAACAGAAACTCGGACCGCTGGAACCCCTCGGGCAACTGTTGTTTGATCGTCTGTTCGATCACGCGGGCGCCCGCAAACCCGATCAGGGCCTTGGGCTCCGCGATCACGATGTCCCCCAACATCGCGAAGCTGGCCGTGACGCCGCCGAAGGTCGGGTCGGCCAGAATCGAAAAGAATGGAACCCTCGCCTCCGCCAGTCGGGCCACCGCGGCGGAGGTCTTGGCCATCTGCATAAGCGAAAGAATGCCTTCCTGCATCCGCGCTCCCCCGGAGGCACTGACAAGGATCAGCGGCCAGCGCCGACCGGCCGCTTTTTCGGCCGCGCGCAGAATCTTCTCCCCTACGACCGAGCCCATGCTGCCGCCCATGTACGAGAAGTTAAACACCCCCAGCACGACCGGCAGATGATTGATCGTGCCCTCGCCGATCACCATCGCATCCCGTTGACGCGTCTTGTCCTGGGCCGTCTTAATCCGCTCCCGGTACCGAACCGAATCCTTGAAATTCAGAGGATCCATCGGTGAAAGACCGGCGTCCCATTCTTTGAAACTCCCCTCATCCAGCATCAGGGAGATCCGTTCGCCGATCGAGATGGGGAAATGATAGTTGCATTTGGGACAGACCTTGGCGTTTTTTTCGATTTCTTTCCGGTAGACGACTTCCTTGCAACTGTCGCACTTAAGCCAAAGCCCCTCCGGAATCTTAAACCGTTTCCCTTCGCCCGACTTGTCTTTTTTGAACCACGCCATCGCCGCTCCGTTAGACCGGAAAAATATCCCCGTCTTTCAACACCCGGACGTTGGGAATGTTCAACGCCTTGATCTCGGCCGTCAGAGCTTCGATGTATTGAGGCTTCATATGGTAGACGTACAATGGAATGTCCGGTTTTCCAATCTTGGCAAACTCCTGCGCGAGGAGCCGAGGCGTCAAATGGCCGCTCTTGACCGCCAAATCGTAAAGGTCGTTCGGAAACGAGGTCTCGATGATGGCCGCTTTGAGATCGGCCATTTTGGAGGCCGTCTCCCAGATCTTCTTGGTTTCATGGGTATCCCCGCTGTAGAGCACGGCGCCGGTTCGATCTTGAATAATAAAACCGACGGCGGGGACTTTGTGATTCACTCGCACCGGGGTCACCTCCAACTCGCCGATGGTCTGGCAGACCTCTTCTCGAAGCGCCGACAACCGAAACGTGGGCTGATCGTGACTCGGAAGTTGGGTGAAATCCGGCCAGACCTTATCGTTCAGGAGATGCTCATGAAGGGCGGTTAAAATCTCGTCCAGGCTATGGATCTGGATCGGAGCCGCAATTTTTCCGAAAACGGCGTCGGCCAGAAACGGCAATCCCATAACATGGTCGAAATGAATATGAGACAACAGCACGTGCCGGATCTGCTTCAGGTCATCGGAGGTCCGAGAGGCCGGGAGGGCCCCGGCATCGATCACCACGGATCGGTTCACCAGAAATCCGGATGGCTTGTACGTCACGGCCTGTCCCGTGGGACCGGTGATCGAAAACTCCGCCCCGTAACAGCCCAGTGTTGTAATGATCATTCCGGGATCAATCCTTTCATATCATCCTTTTCGAGGCCTCGAGCCTCCCTAAAAACGCTGTCAGAATAACATATTCCCGGAAGACGATCAAGAAAGGCCGGAATTCGGAAGGAAGGAATCGCTGAGTTCCCCATTAGGGCCGGGGCTCAACCCAAATCTCACCTTGGGGCGTCGTCTCTTTTTTCCAGATGGGGACGACCGCTTTCAGCTCCCCGATACACCACCGGCAGGACCGGAAGGCCTCGGCCCGATGCTCGGCGGCCGTCAGGACTAAAACAATGTTTCCGCCGATGGGAACTTCCCCGGTGCGATGAATCATGCAGACCTCGATGATCGGAAATTTTTTCAAGGCCCGCCGCCGGATTTCGGCCAACGTTTTTTCGGCCAGACCGGCGTAATGATCGTAAATCAGACGGCTCACCGAACGTCCCTTGGAAAAGTCGCGCGCCGTACCGACAAACACCGCAACGCCCCCGATTCGACTCGAGACGGCCTTGAGTCGGCGCAATTCTTCGTCCAAAGAAAAATCTTCCGTCTGGATTCGCGTCCACCGGTTCTCGGTGGAGTCCCCGACCTTTATCTTCATCGTCGTTTTTTTAGCGATTCCTTTACGAGAATGCGGATTGACCGGGCCGCCGCCGGAGAAAGGCGGCATCAGTCCGACCTCGTCCCCGTCCCGGATCAGGGTTTCCTCGGTCGCCATCTCACGATTTACGGCGACGAGCACCTTTTTCTTCCCGACCCATCCCTTCAGTTCAGGAATCTCAGACTGCAAGAGACTCCATAAACCTTTTAAGGGCATCGGGCGACTCAGCGTCAGATTAATTTCCGGACGACCCGCCCGGTCTTTGAGTCCCGCAAACAAACGGACCTTCACCATCCCGACCCTTTACTTTCTGCCTCTCGACGGCCGTCTGAATGTCCCCGACTTCCCACCGGCTTTTGAAAGCAGCATGATTTCGCCGATACTCATCTCCCGATCGAGCGCTTTGCACATGTCATAGATCGTCAGAGCGGCCACACAGACGGCCGTCATCGCTTCCATCTCGACCCCGGTCTGACCGAAGACCTTCACGGTGGCCGTAATCCCGATACTGCAGCGATTTTCGGAATCCGTGTTTGGGTCTTCCTTGAAATGCATCTCCACGCCGGACAGAAGCAACGGATGACAAAGCGGGATAAGGTCTGGAACCTGTTTGGCCGCCATCACGCCGGCCACTTGTGCAACGGCCAGGACGTCGCCTTTGGTCAGGCTTCCTTTCTGGATGAGTCTCAAGGTCTCTGGGCTTAAATAAATCTTACCGGTCGCCGTGGCCGTCCGCGTCGTTTGGGGTTTTCCACCGATATCCACCATCCGTGCGCGGCCGTTCTTGTTCAAATGGCTCAAGGACATGTTGATTTTCCTTTCGGTTCCCATCGGTTCTGTAACGTCTTCCCGCTGTGCTGAGGCAATCTTATCGAGCCCGACGCCGTCTCGTTTCCTTCCCGTCTTTTTTTTCTGCCGCCTTCGCCTCTTCCCAGAGCCGGTCCATCTCGGCCGGGGTCATCTCGGACAACGGCGTGCGAGATTTCCAGGCTTGCTTTTCGATATAATGGAATCGGTCCACGAATCGTTGGTTGGCTTTGCGCAACGTTTCTTCGGGGTCGAGCTTCAAAAATCGGGCCAGATTCACCAGGGCGAAGAAAAGATCTCCGAATTCGTGCCGAATCGGCCGGCCCTGTCCCTCTTCGACGGCGTGCTCCAGCTCCTTTAACTCCTCGCGAACTTTATTCCAGACCGGTCTCAATTCCTTCCAATCGAAGCCGACGCGGGACGCGCGCGTCTGCAGCTGATAGGCCCGCATCAGCGCCGGCAAGGGTTTCGGAACCCCGTCCAACACCGATTTTCTTTTTCGATTCCGCTTCTCCTTCTGTTTGAGCTCTTCCCAGCGGGCCAGCACATCCTTGGCCGTTAGCCGTCGGCCCTTGCGAACCGCGGAGGGGGCCGTTCCAAATACATGGGGATGCCGTCGTGTCATCTTTTCAATCGTACAAGAGAGAACATCCTCGATCCCAAACTCTTTCCGTTCCTTGCCGATCTCGGAGTGGAACAGGATCTGAAACAGGAGATCGCCCAGCTCCTCCTTCAAAATTTCAGGCTCCCCCTCGTCGATCGCCTCCAGGACTTCGTAGGCTTCCTCCAGAAGAAACGGCTTCAGACTTTCCCGCGTCTGTTCCCGATCCCACGGGCAGCCGTTTTTTCCACGGAGCCTGTCCATCACGGAGACTAATTCGTCAAATCGTTTCGACACGAAGGTATTCTCCTCAAGCCTGGGGTTCATTATACCGGCTTTTCGATCAGATGCAAACTGCGTTGCTTCAGCGTCCATCCCCGCCTTGCAAACAAACCGGCTTTATGTTACGGTATTCTCGTCGGAATTTGCTCTTTTCATGCATTTAAGGAGTTGTGTATTGTATAAAAAGTCCATCGCCGCAGTGGTAATCGTCATCCTACTGGTCCTGGCGCTTCATCTACTTTTGCGAGGCGGATTGTTTTCGGAGCCATTGACGCATTTTGCGGAGTCGCGGATTCAGCACCTGGCCGGAACGCCCATCACCGTGCACCGCGTCACGCTGAGTCTCTTGCCTGTCGAAGTGGTTTTAGACGGCGTCGTGCTTCCCGCTCCCGAAGCGGGCCGTCCTCCGATCGCCTTTCAACGGATCCGGGTTTGGGTTTCTCCCTGGTCGCTTCTGACTCAAGTGACCTTCATCAAAAAAATCCGTCTGATCGGGCCGGAAATTGTCCTGCGCATCGGACAGGATTCTGTCCTTCCGATCCATCCCAATCTTGCAAACGGATCGTCGCCCTCTTCCGGGGGTCCGTCGAAAACATTAACGTTGGTCATCCGCCAGATCGAGATCCAAAACGGCCGTCTTGAATTGCAACGGCCGTCCGGCGAGCCCTTCCTGAGAATGGATCAACTGGAGGGAAGCGTCAACCCGGATCTCCTGATGGAGAATTTTCAGGTGATCCTGTCCGCGAAGAATGTGGCGGTGGACAGCTACGACTTTCACAAAAAACTGGATTCCATGACGGCCCAACTCGACATCCGGCCGAACGATCTGGAAATCCGGACGCTGGAGCTGACCGACGCCTCGTCGCATTACACGGTCAGCGGATCGATCCAAAACCCGACCCAGCCGCGGCTCGCGCTGTCCGTGGATGCCGCCTTTCCGTTGGAGGACCTGAATTCGCTTCTGCCCAAGCGCTTCCCCATGTCGGGTGCGGCCCGATTCACCGGCCATTTGGTCGGACCCGGATCCGAACCCACGGTCCGGGGAAACCTCCAGATTTCAAATTGGGCCGTTTCTTCGAAATCCGTCGGCAACTTGAAAACCGTTTTCATCTATCAGGATCACGCCCTCTCCTTTTCCGATTTCTCGGCGGATGTGTTCGGAGGGAAAATATCCGGAGCGGTCCGGTTGACGATGAGCGAAATTTCAAACACCGGCGAGCCCATCCCCTACGGTTTGTCGCTTCAATTCAGCGAATTGGATCCATCCGCCTTTCTTCCCATCCTGGGTTTCGAAACGGTTCTTCCTTCCCATCGCCTTGAGGGAGCCGTCGAACTGAAGGGCCGTATCAAAGCGATGCGTTTTGATCCGAAAGACCTTTCCGGAAGAGGCCGGCTGCGTCTGGTCGGCAAAGAAGGAAGTCCTGCCGATTCACCCTCGGAGAAACCCTCGCCCGGATCGGAAGCCGGGCTGATCGGCCTGTTGACCCGACTCCGTGAAGCCTCGACCGGTTTTCAGATCGATTCCGGAATCCTGTCCCTCGATCAAACGATCGTTCGCACGAGTCGATCTTCCCTGACGGTCCAAGGTCAGATTCAAACCGACGGACCGATCGCGCTTGAGACCGCTGTGGAAAGCCGCGACATGGGCGAGCTGGCCGCCCTCGCCGCCTTCCCTCCCGTCGAAGGGAGTCTTAAACTGACCGGAAAGGTAACCGGCACCTTAAACGATCCCATCTTTAAAGGGGACGGCCGCCTGCGCAACGTCCAGTTACGAGGCCGGCATTTCGACTCGGTCGAATCGGAGCTGCTCTACCAAAACCGGACGATTCGATTCAAACGAGCGGTCGTCCAAGAAAAGAAGGCCCGTTACGAAATCAACGGGCTCGTCGCGATTGAATCGGCGGTCGACGGCCGACCCGGCCCCTTCTTCGACCTGGCCGTAAAAATCCGTCAAGGCGCTCCGCGCGAAGTGGTTGCACTTTTTACGAAGGAATTGCCGATCGACGTTCCGGCCACCGGCGATCTCTCCGTCAAAGGCGTCCCATCGCAGTTCCGGCTCAACGCACGGCTTCAGGCCGGTCCGGGTTCCATCTACGGTCAATCGATCGACGAAGGAACCGTCACGCTGCTCCTGACCGGCGATCGGATTGCGTTCAAAGAAGTCCACGCCCGCAAAGGCGAAACAGAACTGACCGGAAAAGGATCGATTGAGTTCAAGGGAGAGTACGAGCTCTCGGCCGAAACCTCGCAGGCACGGCTTGAGGATTTTCAACCGGCGACGAAGAACCTCCCGGCCTTTCGGGGACCTTTCACCGGCCGGATCGGCGGCTCGGGTCGGTTCCAGGATCCCCAAATTGAAGCCCAAATTTCGTTCCTGGACATCGTCTATCAAAATCAGTCTCTTGGGCCCGGGACCCTTTCGGCCGAGATCAAAAACCATCGGTTGACGACGGATTTTCAACTGGCCCGGGGTGCGAAAGGATCCGGTGAAATGGAATGGGCACCCGGCCATCCTTACCGCCTTGATCTTTCTCTCGACAATCTGGATCTCAAGCCGTGGTTCGGGTCGGCCGTTCCCAATCTGACGGCTGTCAACCGCTTTACGGCCAGCGGAACCCTTTCGGCCCACGGGCAGCTCGATCCCCCGGACGGCGTCGGACAGGACGCATTGAATGCGACGGACGCCGTAATCCATTTGACCGCGCTGACGGTTGATGTTTCCGATTACGTCGTCACAAACGACGGAGAGATGCAGTTCGAACTTCATCAGGGAAATGTCTCGATTCAATCGCTGAAGCTCAAGGGGCCCGGCACCTCGTTAACGGTGTCCGGCGATTTGGGACTGTTCAAGACCTACAACCTTTTTATCAACGGCGAAGCCGATCTGGATCTGTTTCGGATTTTCACGAAGGAGATCACCTACGCAAAGGGACTCGCCTATCTGGCGCTTCAGATCACGGATCGTTGGGAGGATCCTAAAATCCGGGGCGGCTTGACCATCCATGACGGGATGGTGAGGAGCGCCTCGCTGGGGCAGGCGCTCACCATGACCTCCGTAAATTTTGCATTCAACGAGCGCCAGGTGCTCCTCGAAACCTTCGATGCCGAATTTGGAGGCGGACGTCTCCAGGCCGCCGGACGGATCGATCTGGCCCGGTTTTTTCCCTCGCACTACGCACTGAATCTGGAGATGACGGGCAGTCAGATCAGCCCCTTCAAGGGATTCACAGCGGTTGTCGATTCATCCCTGTTCTTTCAAAGCGACACCAAGATTCAGTCGCTGGCCGGGGAGGTCCAAATCCGCCGGGCCGATTATGAACGACGATTGGACTGGCAGACCTGGATCCTTGCCGTGGTCAAACCCAGCACAAAGGAAAGCAGTCCGCTGCCGTGGTGGCTCAAAGAGACCGCACTGAACATTCAAATCCAGGGAAAGAATAACATATGGATCAAAAACAATCTGGCCAAACTGCCGCTGGACGTCGACCTTCTGCTTAAGGGAACGGTCAACCGGCCGATCCTTCTGGGCCGGGTGGAAGCAAAGGGCGGATCGTTTTTGTTCCGTCAGAATGAATTCAAGATCGTCTCGGGCACGGTCGACTTCATCAATCCGGAACAGATTCGGCCCGTCGTGGATGTGCGGGCCACCACGCACGTGACGACCTACGACATCGAGCTGAGCCTCGTCGGGCCGGCCGACAAACTCGACCTCACGCTTACTTCCAATCCATCGGTAACGGACCAAAACGACATTTTCTGTTTGTTGACCTCCCGCCGGCTCTGCAAGGACGTCGAGGCCACTTCAAAAGGGATGGGCACTTCCGAGGCGTCATCAATCGCGGCCCAGGCCGCGATCGACAGTATCATCTCGGAGCAGGTCGAATCGTTGACGGGAATCGATCGCATTGAAGTGAACCCGTATTACTCCTCGAATAAATCGGGAAGCGTGCCCATGGTCTCGGTCTCCAAACAACTGCTGGAGGACAAACTGTTTGTGACATACGCCGTCACGATGGACCCCTCCCAGGGAGAGATCATCCAGCTGGAATACACCATTAATAAGACGGTCTCGATTCTCGGTCAGCGGGACGAACTCGGCCACACGGGAGGAGACTTAAAATTGCATTTCGAGTTCCGGTAGCGAGGACGATTGCGGACACGGACGGGACAGACCGGGAGGGAACAGCGAGCTTGCTTTAATTTTTTGCGTTGGTGTCTTCTGATCGTGGTCATAGGAACAATGGTTTCGGTTGTCCTTCCGGGTCTCGCGATGGCCCAATCCTTCGAGGGACAAACGATCCTTTCACTGGAGGTCAATTCCCGAGTGGGTATAACGCTTGAAGCGCTCAGCCGGCTGACCGGAATCCATACCGGGATTCCCTACTCCGGCCAAATGATTCGCCAAAGCCTGAACTCCCTGTACGCCACCGGCCTCTTCACAGATGTCGTGGTGGATGTATCGCCGATTGAAGGGGGAGTGGCCGTCGTCTACCAGTTCATCGAGAAGACGTTTCTGGCCGATCTACAGATTGAAGGGGATTGGGTGATCTGGCCTTATAAGATTCGGGAAGCATTGGATCTTCAAATCGGCGAGGAATTCACAGAAGAGCGGTGGAAAAATTCGATCAATCGTCTCGCCAACTATCTCCACCGAGAGGGCTACTTTCGGGCCAAGATCGACACCGATGTTTCCCAGGTGCCGGAAACAAACCGGATCAAGGTCTCCGTGAGGGTCAAGGAAGGCAGCCGTGCGAGAATTCGGGAAACGAAGTTCATCGGCGACACGGCCTATTCCAAATTCCAACTCTGGTTAAAAACGATGCGGTCAACGGGCGGTGAATTGTACCAGGCCGATGTATTGGATAAAGATTTGACGCGGTTGCAAAACTTTTATCATGCCAACGGCTATTTAAAAGCCACCGTCGGCCCCCCCGAGATCCAGTACGAGGAGGCCACGGACGAAGTGACCATCACGGTCCCGATCGAAACCGGAACACAACTGAAGGTGCGTTTTGAGGGTAATGGCCCCTTCCCGGAAAGCGAGCTGATGCCTCTGCTTCTATTCAAAGAAGAACGCAGTTACGACGACTCGGTCTTTCGCGCGAGCGCGGACCGCCTGGCCGACTATTACCGCGCCAACGGTTTTCCCTTCGTCAAGGTGGACTATACTCAACGGGACCTTCCGACCGAAGGTGCGGTGGAGGCGGTCTTTAAGATTGACACCGGAAATTTCGCCTGTCTTCGAACCGTCCTGTTTGTCGGAAACACGTTCTTCACGCCTTTCCAGCTCCAGGAACTCATCCAGACTCGGCCCGGCAATACTCTCTTCTGCGGCACCGTCACCCCGGATCGCCTGGACTCCGACGCCAAAATCCTCCGGGCGCGATATCATGAACAGGGCTTCCAGGATATTAAGATCGAACCGCGGGTGGAATACAACGAGGCCAAGACAGTCGCCTATCTCATTTTCGCCATCGCCGAAGGCCCGCGTACGATCATTAAAGACATCGAATTTGAGGGCCAACAGGCGATGACCCCGATCCAACTGCGGACAACGATCCATCTTCATCCCGGACAACCCTACGATGAGATTCCGGTCCAGAGAGATCTCGAGGAAATTCTGGCGCTCTATCACAAAAATGGCTATGTCTACGCCCAGGTCGATTCCCAACTGGATTTTTCCAAGGATCGCACGCGGGTCGGAATCCGGTTCCGGATTTCGGAAAATCCGCAGGTTCGGATCGGGCGGATATTTTTGAGCGGTAATACATATACCAAGGACAGGGTTATCCTTCGCGAACTCGATTTGAAACCGGGCGATCCGTATGACGAAAGCCGCATACAGATCAGTCGCCGGCGGATTCTACAACTGGGCTACCTCGGCAACGTCCGATTCGAACCCGTCACGCCCCTCAATCCCGAAACCAAGGAAACCGTGAAGGACATGCGGCTGACCGTTCGGGAAAATCCCACCCGGACCCTCGATCTCGGAGTAGGATATGCCGATGTGGAAAATCTCCGTGGATTTGCCCAGTGGACCCACCGGAACCTCTGGGGCACCGGCCAATCGCTGACTCTACGGTGGAACGGCAGTTCGATCGAACGAACGGCTTCCGCCACCTACCTGGAGCCCTGGCTTCTGGGGTATCAGCTGGAGGGTCGTCTGGTCGCCTATTTACAGACCCTGGATCGCACTTCCTATAACCTGACGACGACCGGAACGACCGTGGGACTCGGAAAGCAGCTGACGCCTACGGTCAAGGGCAGCCTGCAATACCAGTTTGATGTCGACAGTTACGCGAATGGCGTGGAGTTACTACCGGAGGATCAGCATACCATCGTCGGCAGTCTGACCCCGGCCTTATACTGGGATACCCGAGACAATCCCTTCAATCCGACCTCGGGATTCATCAACGGAGTAGCGATTCAGGACGCTGCCACGAGTCTGGGGTCGCAGGTCGAGTTTATTAAAACGACGGTTCAGTCCAGCTGGTATTATTCGCTCACGCGTTGGATGGTCGTCGCAGTCTCGGCCCGCGCCGGAGTCTCGAATCGATTCGGGGTGTCAAAAACGGAGGCACCCGCGGGGGATACCTCGTCGACCAGTCTGCTGCCCCCCAACGAACGGTATTACCTCGGAGGACGGACCACCGTTCGGGGATACCAACAGGACGAGTTGGGCATCGTTCCAACAAAATGTCACGACGGTGAAAACTGTGCGACGATCATTCCAAACGACACCAATTCCGGCGTCGATTTTACCGGCGGGAACGCGATGCTTCTGTTCAACGGCGAACTCCGGATCTATTTGCCGCACAATTTGGGGCTCGTGTTCTTCAACGATCGGGGCAATGTCTTTCGTCTATCGAACCAGGTCGATATCAATCTGATCAAGTCGACCATCGGAGCGGGCGTGTGGTACGGGACCCCGGCGGGGCCCCTGGAGCTGGAC
>Ga0335082_10001123_pt1 | contig 28490 bp, 27 predicted proteins | sample Lox_Sample_41_FD_206718 | JGI IMG/M metagenome (GOLD analysis project Ga0335082, IMG submission 206718) | Soil microbial communities from Loxahatchee National Wildlife Refuge, Florida, United States - Lox_Sample_4.1 | ecosystem: Environmental > Terrestrial > Soil > Wetlands | place: USA... | reverse complement strand
CGTTTCCAGAGGAGCACACACAAGGCCCCTATTCCGTCCGCATGGAGCCAGGTCGGTCGTGATGATGGATCCAAACCGGGCTCTCCGGCCGCGCCACGGTGCCTCAGTAAGATCCGATGGTGTCACTCGAGCGTCACATGACTGACATGCAGCTGACGTAGCCTCGCAAGTTCCCATCCGGTCTTAGAACGAATCCATATGAACCAGACCGTCGCTGCGCATCATCCTCTCGCTGGCGCGCCCTCGCTCGGGAAGCTGCCCCTCATGCTCTTCGGCGGTGTCATCATCGCCGCGGTGGCATATATCGGCGTAGCCCTGACGGGCGACCTCGCCGCCACCCGGGCGACCTCCTGGTTGCCGTTTGCGCTGTTGGCGATCGCGCTGCTGATTGCGCTGGGCTTCGAGTTCGTGAACGGCTTCCACGATACCGCGAACGCGGTGGCCACCGTCATCTACACCCACTCCCTTGCGCCGCACTCAGCGGTGGTCTGGTCTGGCTTCTGGAATTTCCTCGGCGTGCTCCTCTCCAGTGGCGCCGTGGCCTACGGGATTATCTCGTTGCTGCCGGTCGAGCTCATCCTCCAGGTGGGCAGCGGGGCAGGATTCGCCATGGTATTCGCCCTGCTCGTGGCTGCAATCCTCTGGAATCTGGGCACCTGGTACATGGGTCTGCCTGCCTCAAGCTCGCATACGCTGATTGGATCCATCATCGGGGTCGGCGTAACCAACCAGCTCCTTGCCCCGGCCGGCACAGCGACCAGCGGCGTGGACTGGGCCCAGGCGGCGAACATCGGGAAATCGCTGCTCTTCTCGCCCTTGATCGGGTTTGCGGTTGCGGCGATGCTTCTGGTGGTGCTGAAGGTGGTCGTGAGAAACCCGGCATTGTTCAAGGCCCCCGAAGGGAAAAGGCCTCCCCCTTTATGGATCCGATCGGTGCTGATCCTCACTTGTACGGGAGTGAGCTTCGCGCACGGCTCGAACGACGGCCAGAAGGGCATGGGGCTCATCATGCTGATCCTGATCGGAACCGTTCCGACCATCTATGCCCTCAACCGGGCGCTGGAGCCGGCGAGGGTGCAGACGTTCACCAGCGACGGCACAGCTGTCACCCAACTGCTTGCGTCCCGGCTGGGGACGGAGCGGTTACCGGCCACCGATGAGGCGGCCCGGGCTGCTGTGGGAGCCTATGTCCGCAGCCGCGATTTCCGGCCGGACACCCTGCCCGCGCTGACGAAGATGATCGGCGCCATCGACGCCCAGGTGAGCTCGTACAAGTCGCTCGCCAACGTGCCCACCGACAAGGTGAACAACGCCCGCAACGACATGTACCTGGTGAGCGAGGCGTTCCGACACATTCTGAAGCAGAATCCGGCCGGATTCACCGGAGACGAGCAGAAAGTGATCAAGACCTATCGCAGCGGGCTGGATCACGCCACCAAGTTCATCCCGACCTGGGTCAAGGTCGCGGTGGCCCTGGCGCTGGGACTGGGCACGATGGTCGGCTGGAAACGCATCGTGGTCACGGTAGGAGAGAGGATCGGCAAGAGCCACTTGACCTACGGGCAGGGCGCTTCGGCCGAGGTGGTTGCGATGAGCACGATCAGCATCGCCGATGTCTTGGGCCTGCCCGTAAGTACCACTCACGTGCTGTCCTCGGGCGTCGCAGGGACCATGGCCGCGAACGGCTCCGGGCTCCAATGGAGCACAGTGCGCAACCTGCTGCTCGCCTGGCTGCTCACGCTGCCGGCCTCGATCCTTCTATCGGGCTGCCTGTTCTGGGTGTTCCGCTCCGTCTTCTGACCCGCGGGTTTCCCGGAGCCCCGCTCGCCCCAGCGCGACGAGAGGCGTTGTCGTTGGCGCCGCCGCGCCAGCGCATGACGCCGAGCTAGATCAGGCCGCGCTCACTGAGGTTGCGAATCAACTCGGTCACGCCGAAGGTCCACGGTGCAATGCGGTCACAGTGGTTGACCCGGTTCGACAAGGCCCCGAGCATCGGCGAACGGATGGTGACGACGTCGCCGACCTTGTGGGTGAACCCGCGGCCCGGCTCGCCCCGATCCTGCGTCGGCGCAAAGGCGGTGCCCAGGAACAGCATCATCCCATCGGGATACTGATGGTTGCGATTCAGCGCCTGCCCCACCAGGTCGAGCGGGTCGCGACTGATCTGCGCCACGCTGTAGCCGCCCTGGGCACGGAACCCGTCGGTGCCGCTCACCTCCACGTCGACGCGGGTGCGGCGCAGATCGTCGAGAGCGAAGTGTTCGTCCAGCAGGCGGATGAACGGACCGAGCGCGCAGCTCGCGTTATTGTCCTTGGCGCGGCCGAGCAGCAGCGCGCTGCGCCCTTCGTAGTCGCGCAGGTTCACGTCGTTGCCCAGCGTGGCGCCCACGACCTTGCCGCTGCCGTTGACTGCAAGCACCAGCTCTGGCTCCGGATTGTTCCACGAAGAAGTCGACAGCACGCCGATCTCGGCGCCGGTGCCCACCGCCGACATCGGCTGCGCTTTGTTGAACACCTCTGCGTCGGGGCCGATGCCGACCTCGAGGTATTGCGACCACATCCCGCGCCGGATGAGCGAATCTTTGAGGCGCATCGCCTCGGGCGAGCCGGGCTTGATCGCCCGCAACTCGCCCCCGATCTCTTCGCCTAGTCCCTTGCGGATCGCCTCCGCGCCGGCGGGATTCCCCTTCGCCTGCTCTTCGATCACGCGCTCCAGCATGCTCGCGATGAAGGTCACGCCGCAGGCTCGGATGGCCTGCAGATCGACGGGCGCAAGGAAGTAGGGCCGGTTCGGGTCCCGCCGTTCCGCCACCGAGTTGGCGAGCATGTCGGCGACGAACCCGATCGGCGTCGCCCGCCCGTTGCTCACCGCCGCCCGAGCCCGTGCAACCGGGTCGTCGCCGTTGATCAGCTCCGCACTCGTGGGTGCGATCTGAGCGAGATCGAAGGCCTTGCCTGCCGTGATCAGCACCGGGCTGGGCCCAGGCAGGGGACCGGGCACCCAGGCACGCCCGATCAGGGTCGCGCGGTCGCGATCTTCGGGGAGCGCCTTACGCTCGTCGACCATCAAGGCGGGTGCAGTGCTCACGGTCGCCTCCATCATCCGGGGAAGAACAGTCACACGCGCAAGGGACACCGGCGCCGGCTCACCGGTTCATTGGCAGGGCGTATGATCGCAATCCATCGGCGGCGGCGCGAGACAGCTGCTGCGTTTGCCGTCGCCAGGGTGCACGTAAGGACCGCCACGTCGCTCGACCGGCCGCGCAGCCCGTTCGCGATGGATGAGGGATCCTCCCGCCGCTCACCCAGGCGATCGATTATACATTCCCAGCTCGGCTGAACCGGCGGCCATCCAAGTTTGCCTGCTTACCACGAGGAACATGCTGCTCGAAACGCTTCCGGCACGGTCAAGCCATCGGCGCAGGTTGATCGCGCCTCGAACTCTTCCCTGATGCGTGCGCGGGCAGCCCGACATGTTTGACCCGCGGATGGTCTTCCTCGATCTGGAGACCACCGGGACCAGCGCGGACCGCGACCGGATCACCGAGGTGGGGCTGATCGAGATCGACGCGGGGGAGTATGCGGGCGAATGGTCGACGCTCGTCAATCCGGATCGCCCGATCCCCGCAGGTGTCGCCTCGTTGACCGGGATCACCGACGAGATGCTGTGCGGCGCGCCGAGATTCGCCGACATCGCGAGCGAGCTACTCGAGCGTCTCGAAGGCCGCCTGCTGGTTGCGCACAACGCTCACTTCGACTACGCGTTCCTGCGGGCCGAGTTCCGCCGCCTCGGGGTACGCTTCCGCGCGCGCACGCTCTGCACCGTGCGGCTATCGCGCACGCTGTTTCCCGAGCACCGCCATCACAATCTGGACAGCGTAATTGAGCGTCATTCGCTGCCCTGCGCTGGACGTCACCGAGCCCTGGGCGATGCGCAAACTCTGTGGGCGTTTGCCCGCGAGTTGCAGCGTTGCTTCGAGCCCCAGCGGCTGGCGGCCGCCGTGGCCGCGCTCACGCGGGCACCGGTTGTACCCCCCGGGTTGGATCCGCAGCAGTTCGAGGACTTGCCGGCGGCGCCGGGTGTGTACGTGTTCTACGCGCGGGACGGCAGCGCCTTATACGCGGGCAAGGCAGCCAACCTGCGCTCTCGGGTAGCGGCACACTTCGCCCAGGGGGCGGACCGCAGCCGGGAGCTGTGCCGTGCACTGGAGACCGCTTCGCTGGAGTGGACCGAAACCCCAGGCGAGTTAGGTGCGGCGCTGCGCGAGCTCGCATTGCTGCGCGACCTCAAACCCCGCTTCAACCGCCGGCGGGAGGCTTCGGAGGCGTGGTCGGTGCGGTGGCAGCCCGGGCGAGCGGCCGAGGTTGTCCCAATTTCAGAAGCCGGCGCCGATGGTGAGCCGGGTCTGTACGGAACATTCCGCAGTCGCACCGACGCCATGGCCGCGCTGAGCGGGCTGGCGCGCAGCCATCAGTTGTGTCCGATCTCGCTCGGGTTGGAGGCCGGCCCCGGTCCATGTTCCGGGCACGCGCAGGGCACGTGTCGCGGAGTGTGCATCGGCGCCGAGGCGCCGGCGCGGCATTCTCTGCGCACGACTGAGGCCCTCGCCCGACTGCGACTTCCCGATTGGCCGTTTGGGGGCCCCATCGGCGTGCGCGAAGCGGATGCGCGCCGTGCCGTATCTGAAATTCACGTACTCGACTGCTGGCGCTATTTCGGGACGGCACGCACGCAAGAAGAGCTGGAGGCGCTCGTGCTTCGGCGTGAGCTTCCACCGTTCGACCTCGACGTCTACCGCGTGCTGACCCGCCATCTGGGTCGGACGCAGGAACGATCGACCGTCATCGACTTCAGCCGCCGGAGCCTCTCGGATGAGTTGTGGTGAGAGCAGTGTGGCGTGTTGGCCGTCCATCCCGGCGCTCCGGGCGTACAATCGCGAGCCAGGCCACGGCGTGCATGCAGCCTGACCGGCTGTCGCTTCCTGCTGCGGGGCGCGTGGCAAAACAAAAAGTCGACGGCCGGCCCCCTGCCCGTCATGAATTGGAGCCCGCGATGGCAAAGGACCTCGGACCGATTCCGAAGGCGCCCCTGTGGCTGGGCACCGCAGGACTGTTCCCGTTTGTCGCGCTGGCCAGCGCGATCTGGGCGCTGCCCGAGCTGTACTTGCAGACTCTACTGTCCGCGTTGGTCTCCTACGGCGCGGTCGTGTTGAGCTTCGCCGGCGCATTGCACTGGGGCTTCGCCATGTTGCACCCGGAAATGTCCGAGCGGGACCGCACGGTGTTCATGACCTGGAGCGTGGTGCCCGCGCTGGTCGGATGGATCTCCATCTGGGCCCCGCCAAAGACTGGCCTGTTGCTCCTGATCGCGAGCTTCGGGATCCAATACGCCGCCGACCGCCAGCTCGCCCAGCGCTTTACTCTGCCATCCTGGTACCTGCCCTTGCGCGGCGGGCTGACCGCCGTCGTGGTCTTGTGCCTGCTGCTTGCTCTGGTCCACCTGGCGCGAGTCTGAGCGAAGCGTGGTGCGCCTCACGCGCGGGCGAGAAACCCGACCAGGGCGCGGTTGAATGCGTCCGGCTGCTCCAGATTGGATAGGTGCGATGCGCTCGGAATCACCACCAGCTCGGACGCGGGAATCGCTTTGTGAATCGTCTCCGCCATCGCGACCGGCGTGCCCACATCCTGTTCGCCTACGATCACCTGCACGGGACACTTGATCGCGCCCAGCCGCTCGGTCAGATCGATCTTCGGGATCGCATTGCAGCAGCCGATGTAGCCTTGCGGCGGTGTGCTCCGAATCATCTTGGCGACGCGGTCGACCACAGCCGGACGCGTGGCGAGGAACGGCTCGGTAAACCAGCGTTTGAGCGTGGGCTCCACCATCGGCTCCATTCCCTTCGCGCTGACTGTGTCGATGCGTTCCTGCCAGATGGGGGCCGCCTCGGGGCCGATACGGCTGGAGGTGTCGCACAGAACGAGGCTGCGCAGGACGTTCGGGTGCTTAAGCGCGTAGGTCATCCCGATCATCCCGCCCATCGAGAGGCCGACGAAGTGCGGCCGCTCCACCCGCAGCACCTGCAGCAATCCGTGCAGATCCTCCGCGAGCATGTCCAACGTATAAGGGCCGCGGGGCGCGTCACTCGCCCCATGGCCCCGGGTATCCACGCACAGCACGCGATACTTCTCACGGAGGGCGCGGACCTGGTCGTCCCACATGTGCAGCTCGCAGGCGAGCGAGTGGCTCATCACCACCCACGGGCCGGTGCCGTCGATCTCGTAGTTCACCTGGATGCCGTTGGCGCTGGTCTTCATAGGATCTCCTCTCGGGAATAGCACAGGCGCGACTGTACGACGGGCCCTCCCGGAGCGCCGCGCCGCGATCGTCGCAAGCGCAAATCTCCCACGACAGGATGGCTCCTGACAAGTCGCCTGCCTACGAGCCCGGCCCGGGGCACTGCTCCAGGGCCTGCCGGCGGCGGGGCCTCAAGTGCGGCTTGACCGCACCGAGGCTTCGATTCATCCTGCTCAACTGACCCGGCTCCGGGGACGGGGCGCGACGCGTCGGCCGACAAACAGCACAGCGAGAAAGAGGAGCGATGAGACTGGTGCAATTCATCGACCGCGACGGATCGCGGAGAGTGGGCGTCGCCTCAGACGACAGCGGGGAGGTGAGAGTGCTGCGGCAAGTGCAGCGCGTCTACGACCTCGCCCTGGAGGCGGGACGGCGCAAGCTCGCGCTGGCAGCGCTAGCGCAGGATCGCCTCGGCACCGAGACGGTGAGCTATGACGCGCTCATCGCCGAGCGCAGGTTGGCGGCGCCGCTGGATCACCCCGATCCGGCCCGTTGCCTGATCAGCGGGACCGGGCTGTCGCATCTGGGCAGCGCGGCCGCGCGCGACGCTATGCACGCGAAGCTCCAGCAGGACGAGAGCCAGCTCACCGACTCGATGAAGATGTTCAAATGGGGCATGGAGGGCGGCAAGCCAGCCGCAAACACGATCGGGGTGCAGCCAGAGTGGTTCTACAAAGGCGACGGGCGCTGCGTCGTCGCACCGGAGCATCCGCTGGAGCTTCCCGCGTACGCGTTGGACGGCGGGGAAGAAGTCGAAGTCGTCGGCTGCTACGTGATAGGCGACGCCGGCGAGCCGCTGCGCATCGGCTTTGCACTCGGCAACGAGTACGCCGACCATGTCATGGAGCGCCAGAATTATCTCTATCTGGCGCACTCCAAACTGCGCCAGTGCTCCTTCGGCCCCGAGCTGCTTCTGGGGGACCTACCCGCCAACGTCACGGGGCAAGCACGCCTGCTGCGGAAGGGCCAGCCGGTCTGGAGCGACAGCTGGCTGTCCGGCGAGGACAACATGGTCCACTCGATCGCCAACCTCGAGCACCATCACTTCAAGTACCGCGACTTCCGCCGCCCGGGTGATGTGCACATCCATTTCTTCGGTGCCGCCACCGGCAGCTTCACCAAACAAGTCAAAACCGAAGTCGGAGACGTTTTCGAGATCGCCTCCGCTCAGTTCGGCCGCCCGCTGCGCAATGGGCTGGGCGCCGCCGCCGAGCGCGGGGAATTCATCGCCGTGCGACCACTATAGCAAGGACCTGCCGGACGAGGGGCGCGCTCATCCCTGGGCGAGAGGCTGAATCAGCTCCGGCCCTTCGTTCTTCACGTTGTTGACGCGGGTCGCGATGGGATAGGCGCGCATCTCGCCAGCGGGAAACGGCACCAGCAGCTTCCCGATCTGCGCCGGATCCTGCAGCTCGGGGTCCAGCCACCGCGAATAGTTCTCGGGCGCCACGATCACCGGCATGCGCTCGTGGATCGGCCGCATCAGCTCGTTCGCGTCGGTCACGACGATGGCGCAGGTGAGCACTGGCGCCTCGCCATCCCTGGCCCAGTACTCCCAGATCCCACCGAAGGCGAGCATGCGGCGATCCGCCATGCCGATGTGCCACGGCTGCTTCCCACCCGGGCGCTGCTGCCACTCGTAAAAGCCGTCCGCGGGGACAAGACAGCGGCGGCGCCGGATCGCGGTCCGGAACATGGGCTTGTCGAAGATCGTCTCGGCGCGCGCATTGATCGGTCTCACCCCGGAGAGATCCTTGGCCCAGCTCGGGACCAACCCCCACGACATCGCGTCCAGCTCGCGCTTGCTTTCCCGAATACGCACCGCCGCGACTTTCAACGTCGGCGCGACGTTGTAACGCGGCTGCAGTTGCGCCGCGTCCGCGGTGAGGAAGGCGTCGAACTGGCGTGCGATCTCTTCGACGGGTGTGTGGACTTCGTAGCGGCCGCACATCAGGATACGGCACCGAGCCGATCAATCAGATCCACCCGTATGTTAGCATCGACGCTGCGCGAGGCGGATCGCAATCCCGCCTTCGCCCGGATGCACGCGCATACAAGATCCGAGGAGACCCAGCATGATCCACGAGCTTCGCATCTACCACTGCATGCCCGGCCGGCTGCCGGACCTGAACAAACGCTTCGAGACCATCACGCTCAAACTCTGGGAGAAGCACGGCATCCGGCAGGCCGGCTTTTGGACCGTCCTGGTCGGCCCGAGCAACAAGGACTTGTACTACCTGCTGGAGTGGAAAGACATGGCCGAGCGCGAACAGAAGTGGAACGCCTTCGTCTCCGACCCCGAGTGGCTGGAAAAGCGTGCGCAGACCGAGCGGGACGGTCCGTTGGTCGAGGTGGTGGAGAACATGTTTCTCGCCCCCACCCCGTATTCCAAGATCAAGTGAACAGCGGAGGGGCACGAATCAACAGCGTGCGCGCTACCCCTTCGGTTGACGGTGCGTGAGCAATGCGCTGTCTTCGCTATTCACTATCCATCGCGCATCGCTATAGCGATTCCTTGATCAGCCGTCCATTGGCGGGCTGAGTGGGACGGGCATTCATGCTGTAGAGCTTGCCGAACACGCCTACCTGCTCGGCGGAGACGGTGACCGGTGCCTTCATCACCAACCACAACACGCCCTCGGTGCACGGGGGCGTGGTAAGCGAGCCCATGTACGCATAGTAGCCCCGCGACTCGGGCAGCAGTGCGTTGAGATCGACCGACACCTCGGGCAGCGCAACCTCGCGACCGGGCTGCAGCGGCAGATGCGGCCAGAGCACATGGAGAAACGCGTTCGGTGCGCCCGCCTCCATGAGCACTGCGACCACCGCCAGCCGGCCCTCCTGGCTTCGGTGGACCAGGTGCACCGCCATGTCATAGGTTTTGCCGTCGATGCGCTCCTCGCTCGGCTTGTGAAAGTGGAACTGCTTGAGATCGTAGCGCACGCCGTCCACGACGATGAAGCTGCCCTCGGCATAGTTGATCTGGACCGTGTGCCCCTCGTCGATGATCCGCAAGGCGGACGGTTTATAGTCGAATCGGATCGGCTCCAGAGCGAGCTTGGCGCCATCGCGGATATCGATCGGCGACTGGCGCTTGCCACTCTTGCAGGCTGCGTTTTCGGGGTCGATCTCGCTCCAATGCTGCGGGGCGCCCTTGCCCTCATAGCTCCACTCGAGCTTCTCGCGCTCCACCGGCTTCGCGACTGCCTTCCGTCTGGACACCCGATGCAGCGGCACGCTGTCCCGCGGATTGATACAGGTGGGTACCGGCACGACCGGGGCGAACTTGCGCTCGCTGTACTTCACGGGAGATGGCGCTGGCTTGGGTGGCTCCGCCTTGAGCGGCTCTTTCGCAGGCTTTGGCGTCTCGGCCTTGAGCTTCGCGGGCGCGACTGCGGCCGCAGCATCGGGCTTGGGGGTCTGCTGCGCGTTCCCGGCGTCGGCCGGTGCCGATTTTGCACTCGCCGCCGGTTCGGTCGTGCTTGGCGCTACCTTCTTGGCTTCCGAAGGAGGGACGTCGGTCTTGGGCTTCGCGTCGGCGAGGATGATCTTGGATGGTTTCTCGCCGGTGCTTTTCTCCGGCTGGCAGGCGCGCACGAGCACCTGCTCCTGGAGCGAACCCGGCGAGACGGTGGCGGGGAGCTCGACGTCGTCGAGGCGGATGCGGCGCAGCTCGGTACCATCGCCGCCGTAGAACACTCGCATGAGCGGACCGCTCGTGCGCCGCGCGCAGTCGAACCGCATCAGCGAATTGGCGCTGTAGTAGATCACGCCGGTATGTTCGGAGCGTTGCTCATCGACATACACCTCGCGCATCCAGGCGCGCACCTCATATCCGTCCCGCTGCAGGGCCTCGAGCTCGAGGTAGATCGCGCGCGGCGGACCTTGAGTGATATTCACCCAGTGCGCAGCGACCGCCGGCCCTGCGGCCAGCAGCAGCGCGAGCGGGATCCAGCGGGGGCGGCACATGTACTTGGTCTGCATCGCAATTGCGGATGCACGTCATATCGGCGCGCAACCGCGCCGCTTGAGCCGCCCCTGGCGGGCTGCTTGGACCGGCGCGCCGGCTCCGGTAGAATCCCAGCTTCTCGCCAGTCACCTTCAAACCATTAGCAAACAAGAGATTACATCGATGGACGACAAGCGCATCTACAACGTGAACGTCCTCTCGCAGGATGTCCTGCTCACTCCGGAGCAGGTGAAGGAGCGCGTCCCGATGACCGCGAGAGCGCAGAACACGGTATTGGACGGCCGTGCCGCGGTGGAGAAGATCCTGGACCGCGAGGATCACCGCATCATGGTGGTCGTGGGGCCATGCTCCATCCACGATCCCGCCGCGGCACTGGACTACGCACGTCGCCTCAAGCGGCTCGCTGACGAAGTGTCCGACACGCTCTATCTCGTTATGCGCGTGTACTTCGAGAAGCCGCGTACCACGACCGGCTGGAAGGGCTTGATCAACGATCCGCACTTGAACGACTCCTTCGCCGTCGAGGAAGGCCTGCAGCTCGCTCGCCAGGTGCTGCTCGACATCAACGAGGTCGGCCTGCCCGCGGGCACAGAGGCACTGGACCCGATCAGCCCGCAATACCTGTCGGACCTCATCGCCTGGAGCGCGATCGGTGCGCGCACCACAGAGTCGCAGACCCACCGCGAGATGGCGAGCGGCCTGTCCACACCGGTGGGCTTCAAGAACGGCACCGACGGCGGCCTGCAGGTCGCGATCAACGCCCTGCTATCGGTGTCCAACCCGCATAGCTTCCTGGGCATCAACCAGTACGGCCAGGTGGCGGTGATCCGCACCAAGGGCAACCGCTACGGGCACATCGTCCTGCGTGGCGGGACCAAAGGTCCCAACTACGACTCGGTGACGATCGCGTTGGTGGAGAAGGAGCTCGCCAAGAACAAGCTGCCATCCAACATCGTCGTCGACTGCAGCCACGCCAACTCCAACAAGGATCCGTCGCTGCAGCCGCTGGTCATGAACGACGTGGTGCACCAGATCATGGAAGGCAACCGGTCGATCGTCGGCGCCATGCTGGAAAGCAATCTCCACGCGGGGAATCAACCGATCCCGGCCGATCTGTCGCACCTGAAGTACGGCGTGTCCGTCACCGACGCATGCATCGACTGGGCGACGACCGAGGCGTTGCTGCACGAAGCGCGCGCCCGGCTCAAGGACGTGTTGCCGCGGAGGATTCCGCGCGCCGCCTCGGTTCGCAGCCTCCGCGGCTGAAACCGGTGGTCAACCCCGGCGACCGACTCTCGGCGGCCGGCGCGAGCTCGAGAAAGTCCGCAGCGCGGCTTCAGCGCACAAAGCTCACGACCACGCGCCGGTTGTGCGTGCTCTTCTTCTCGACCTTGGTGACGGCCACCGGCCCGATCTCTGCAGTGTTCGCCACGTGAGTGCCGCCGCAAGCCTGGAGATCTACCCCGGGAATGTCCAGGAGGCGAACCCGCCCGAGTCCCCTGGGCGGCTGCACGGACATCGTCTTCACCAGCTCGGGACGAGCGTCGATTTCCTCGTCCGTGATCCACCGCGGCAACACCCGGTGAGCCTCCTCGATCAACCGATTCAGTTTCTCGGTGATCTCGTCTCGGTCGAGTAGCCGATCCGGGAGGTCGAAGTCCAGCCGTCCATAGCCGGTATGGATCGAGCCGCCCGTGACGCCTGCGGGCACCACCGCGCAAAGCAGATGCAGGCAGGTATGCATGCGCATATGCCGATGACGCCGCTCCCAGTCGATCATCGCTCGCACTCTGTCACCGACGTTAAGCGTAGTGAGGCCGTCCGCGGGGACATGCCAGATCTCGCCGGGCCGTTCCCCTTTCCGGGTATCGCCGATGCGCACCTCACGCCCGTCCTCTGCGCAGATGACGCCCGCATCGCCCGGTTGGCCGCCGCCCATGGGATAGAACACCGTGCGATCCAGCCGGATGCCGTGCTCGTGGACCCCCGTCACCGTGGCCTCGCACGATCTCGAGTACGGGTCGACGTAGAACAGGCTCTCGGTCATCGCGTGAGCGACCGCCTCAGCGCATCACGAACGGGTTGGCCGTCGCCGCTCCGGTATTGACCCAGACGCTCTTGGTCTGCAGATACTCGTAGATCGCGTGCGAGCCGTTCTCGCGCCCTAGGCCGCTGTCCTTGTACCCGCCGAAGGGAGACATGTAGCTCACCGCCCGGTAGGTGTTGACCCAGACGGTACCGGATTGGATGCGCTCCGACATACGGATGGCACGGCCGATGTCCCGCGTCCAGACACCCGCGCCCAGGCCAAAGCGCACGTCGTTGGCAACGCGCACCGCATGGTCCTCGTCCTTGAAGGGAATCACCGACAGGACCGGCCCAAAGATCTCCTCCTGCGCGATGCGCATGCGGTTGTCCACGCCGGTGAAGATCGTCGGCTCCACGAACCAGCCCTTCCCGCACTCGGGCCGCGTCGCCGGGCCCCCGCCCAAACGCAGTTGCGCCCCTTCATGTTTGCCGATCTCGATGTAGGAGAGCACCTTGTCGTACTGCGGGCGCGTGGTCACGGGCCCCACCTGCGTTTCGACGCTGAGCGGGTCGCCCATCTTCGCGGTGCGCGCCAGGGCCAGCAGCTTTTCCACGAAGCGGTCGTGAATACTCTCATGCAGCAGCAGGCGCGAGCCGGCGATGCAGGTCTGCCCGGTGGCGGCGAAGATGCCCGATACGGCACCGTTCACGGCGTCGTCCAGGTTGGCGTCATCGAACACGATGTTGGGCGATTTGCCGCCGAGCTCCAGCCCGACCCGCTTGAAGCCCCGCGCCGCGGCCTCGTTGATCACGCGGCCGGTGGCGTCGGACCCGGTGAAGGCGATCTTCTTCGTGAGCGGGTGCTCCACCAGCGGCATGCCCACCTCCTTCCCGTAACCGGTGACGACGTTGACCACGCCCGCAGGAAAACCGGCCTCTTCCAAGAGCTTGACGAATTCCAGCGTGGAGACGGACGTGAACTCCGAAGGCTTGATGACAACGGTATTGCCGGCTGCGAGCGCGGGCGCAAGCTTCCATGCCGTGAGCAGCAGCGGAGAGTTCCAGGGCGTGATCGCGACCACTACGCCGAGCGGCTCGTGGCGCGTGAAGTTGAAATATCCCTTCTTGTCGAGCGGGATGACCGCGCCTTCGACCTTGTCCGCCAAGCCGCTGAAGTAGTAGTACCACTGCGGGACGTAGTTGAGCTGTGCGCGCATCTCGGCGATTAGCTTGCCGTTGTCGAGGACCTCGGTCTCGGCCAGTCGCTGGGCGTGGTTCGCCACCAGATCGCCGAGCTTGCGCAACAGCGCACCGCGCTGGCTGGGCGTCATCTGGGGCCAAGGCCCATCGGTGAAGGCGGCGTGCGCGGTACGCACGGCTTGGTCGGCATCCTGAGCGTTGCCGCGCGCGATCAGGGCCCAGGGCTCGCCGGTGAACGGGTTAAAGCTCTCGAACCACTCTCTTGAGGCGGGTGCGACCCACTCTCCGCCGATGTACATCTGATACTTCTTCACGGCATCTCCTCCGCGATGGGGAAGCGCGTGCCGACGCGTGGCGGCCGCGCGAAGAGCCGGGCGATGGGGTTCCCGGCCGACGGGGTGCTGCAGGAGGATGTTAGCCCAAGTTGGGCAGGTTCAGCTCGACCAGCTCGAGCTGCGTGAACAGCGCTTTGTGCTCAGGAGACTCGGACAAGGATTGCAGGCACAGGCCGACGCGCTTGCGCAGCTCGTCCTGGCTCATGCCGACGAACTCGCCCAGCAGGGTGGGGATATCATCCAGACCGCGCGCCCTCGCATCCACCACGATCTGCTTGAGTCGCTCTTCGATCGCGGAGCGGTCGAGATTCATGACGAGCTCTACAGTCTTATCTTGATCCACGGCTGACTCGTCCCTGAGAACGGTATGGCGCACCCCGGTCGCCGATGACGCACTCCGCCGGGGTACGAGCAGTATCGGCCCGGCGCGCGAGGATTTTATGGTATTTATCCACCGGATCGGGTCAAATGATTGCAAACTGGAGGACAGATGGATGCGTTCGATTTGACGGGCAAAGTGGCGGTCATCACCGGATCCAGCCGGGGCATCGGCCGGTCCATCGCCGAGCACCTCTCGGCCGCTGGCGCTACGGTCGTCATTTCCAGCCGTAAGGCCGCGGCCTGCGAGGAGGTTGCAAACGCAATCCGTGCAGCGGGTCGCCAGGCAGCAGCAATCCCGGCGAATATCGGGGACAAGAGCGAGTTGCAGCGCCTGGTGAGCGAAACCAGGCGCTTGCTCGACCGCGTCGACATCCTCGTGTGCAACGCAGCCTCGAATCCTTATTTCGGCCCGATGTCAGGGCTCTCCGACGAGGCCTTCGACAAGATTCTGCATAACAACGTCATCAGCAATCACTGGCTGTGCAACCTCGTGCTACCGGAGATGGCGGCGCGCAACGACGGGGTGGTGATCATCGTCTCCTCTATCGGGGGGCTCAAGGGGAGCGCTACGTTGGGCGCCTACGCCATCTCCAAGGCCGCCGACATGCAACTCGCCCGCAACCTGGCCGTGGAATGGGGCAAACACAACATCCGCGTCAACTGCATCGCACCGGGACTCGTCAGAACCGACTTCGCCCGCGCGCTCTGGGAGAACCCTGTGCTGCTCGAGCAGACTCAGGCGCGCACACCGCTCCGACGCATCGGAGAACCGCAAGACATCGGCGGCATCGCCGTGTTCCTCGCCTCTCGGGCCGGCGCGTTCGTGACAGGCCAGACCATCGTCGCCGACGGCGGCATCACCATCGCGGGCTGAACGCCTGCCGGGGCGCGGCCGACGCGCCTTTCGATTCCACAGATGCCGGCTCTGCGCGCAATCTGCACACCGTCCGCGCCGTGGCAGGGCCGAGTTCCCCTGCCGCCGGGCGAGCCCCCGGACGCTACCCGCCGGCGAAGTCCGCGCGGCCTCGCTAGCTCTTCTTGGAAAAGCCGAAAAGCTGGTTGACGAGAAACAAGAATACCGAAATGAACAGCGCGACCAGCAATGCTCGCCAGAACCCCCCGACCTGGAACCCCGGCACCAGCCATGAGGTGAACAGCAGCATCAGCGCGTTGATGACGAGCAGGAACAACCCAAGTGTCACCACGGTGATCGGCGCGGTGAGGATCACCAGGATCGGCTTCAGCGTGGCGTTGACCAGGCCGAACAGCAGGCCGGAGACCAGCAACGCTTGCCAGCCGCTGAAGCGCACGTCCGGGAAGACCTGCGCCGCCACCCAAAGGACGATGGTGTTGGCGGCCCAGAACCACAGGAACCGCACAAGAGGGTTGCCGTTTAGCATGCGGCATGTTAGCACCCGTGTAGCCCTGCTCCCCGCGTGAGGTGCAAGACCCCACCGACCAGGACCAGCCGTCCCGAAGGACCGTTCCGCACCGCGCTCAGGCCGTGAAGATCGGAGCTCCGTGGCCAGCCGAGATCATGGGCCGCGGCCCTGATCTCCGCCCCCGGAGTCCAGCCCGGCCACTGAGATCCCTCGGACTGTGGTCTCGCTAGGCCAGGTTCGCCGCACAGCCTCGACCTCCGGCACAGGCCTTGCTTTTCAACGGGTTGTGTAGCCCGCGCGGCAGATGCGGCCCGCTGCGCTCGCTTACACACCGAATATCGTGAACGGTGAATGACGGTGCAGAGAGCCCTCTCGAGCATGCTCGTAGCTGTCGCTCTGGCAGCTCCCGCTGCCGTGCACGCTGATATCTATCGATACGTTGACGAGAACGGCGGCGTCCACTTCACCAACCTGCCGACCGACAGCCGGTACAAACTGTACCTAACCACCACCAAGGAGCCGGATGCCGTCAGCTCGGCGCTTGTGAGCCGGGGCGTGCGCTACTACCCCAGCGCAGCGCGCAAGCGCTACCAATCCCACATTCTGGAGGCGGCACGCGCGTACCAGCTCGAACCCGCGCTCATCCACGCCGTGATCTCGGCCGAGTCGGGCTACAACCCTTTGGCCCGCTCCGCAAAGGGCGCACGCGGGCTGATGCAACTCATGCCCGACACTGCGAAGCGGTATGGAGTCGTCAACCCGCTCGATCCGCAACAGAACATCTATGGCGGCGCTGCCTATCTCCGCGACCTGCTCCGGCTGTTCGGAAACGACCTCAAGCTTGCGCTTGCCGCCTACAATGCCGGGGAGGGTACCGTGATCGAGTACGGCAACCGCATCCCGCCCTACCTCGAGACAACGCAGTACGTGCCCAAAGTGCTTTCCTACTACAAGCGCTACAAGGCTGCGATGTAACGATCGTCCCAACGCGCATCGTTGGGGTGAATGTGGGGGACGGGCGATCCGTCCCGGGTCGCGTACATCGTTTCTTTCAAACGCGGCCTACACCTTCCCCTGGCTCAAGGCGGCCGAAGCCCGGAGCGTGGTGGCTTGCGGGCACGAATGGTTCTCATTATTATTCTCTTCAGGAAGCAGCAAGGGTTGAACACGGCGGCTGTCGTGGGACCGCCTTGCTCCGCTCAGCCCCGGACCCCAAACGCGTAGTTGCCCGTGGTCGCTGCATGTTCGGCAACGAGCATACCTTGCACGATGTCGGGCGTTTTCGAGTGAGATCATCTGTGTCGATTGGCGGGTAGCCCGATGGACGTGCTCAGCAATTGGCTGCTCCCGGCCGCGGCGATCGTCGTGGCGCCGAGCGCCTACGCCACGCAGTACCTGACCCTGGAGCAGGCGCAGCAGGCGATCTTTCCCGGAGCTACGTTCACCCCGGCGTTTATCACGATCACCGACCAACAGCGGAGCGAGATCGAGAAGCGCACCGATGTCAGCGTGCGCGTACGGGAACAGCGCGTCTGGCGTGTCTCGACGGGCGGCTTCTTCATCGTCGACGAGGTGGTGGGCAAGCACGAGTTCATCACCTATGCTATCGGCCTGAACGGGGATGGCAGCGCCCGGCAAATCGAGGTGATGGATTATCGCGAGAGCTACGGCTACGAGATCCGCAACGCGCAATGGCGCCGGCAGTTCGTCGGGAAACGCGCTGGCGACAAGCTCAGGCTCGACGATGACATCAAGAACATCAGCGGCGCCACGCTCTCCTGTCGGCACGTCACCGAAGGCGTCAAGCGGGTGCTGGCACTGTATGAGGTAGCGCTCAAGTGAATGGACCCGTGGAGATGCGGAGCGCGCGAGCACGGCTGAAGGTACCGCTGGTTGCGCACCCGCGCATGGATGCCCGTGGCCGCGTGCGCTTAGCGCCTCAGCCAGACGAACCGAGGCGCAGCGCCAACGGCGTCGCGGTGCATCGAGGGCATGCTGCGCAACGCAAAGGCGGGGCGGTGCGAGGTCGACAGGCGGTGGGTCTCTGGCCCGCAGTGCGGGCGGCCTCACTCGACGCCGCATAAGTCCGATCATGCGACTATCGCACGGGCATCGGCGCTGGGTTTACTGGAGCAGCGCGCTGCTGCTCGTCAGCGGCATCCTTTGGCTTGTCTTCCACTACTTCTTACGCATGCATGGGGAGCTTGGGGAGGGACCTAACCCCCTCGAGACATGGTGGCTGCGCCTGCACGGCGGTGCGGCCATGCTCGTCCTGGTTGTGCTCGGCTCGTTGCTCCCGGTACATGTCCGGCGGGGCTGGCACCAGCGTCGCAACCTGCTTGCGGGAGCAGCCCTCGGCACAGCGGCGCTGCTGCTGATCGCCTCCGGGTACACTCTCTACTACTTCGGCGGCGAGGAAGCTCGGCCGTGGATCAGCGCATTCCACTGGGGGCTTGGGCTGAGTGCACTGCCTCTAGTGATCTGGCACATCGGGCGCGGCAGGACGAAGGCAGAACCCAAGGTCACCAGCCGCCCAGACCTGATGAGCCCCGCCTCCGAACCCCTGCCAGCGGTGCGCAAACAGGTTTCCTGAGCGGAGGCTGCCGCGGAGCCCGTAGGCCCGGGATCAAGCCAGAGGGCCGAGTTGAGCAGCGTAGCGGCGGGCGCAAGTCATGCCAAAGGCGGTGGGCGCGATCCCCGGCCCCCGGTCATAGACTTCCTCCAGCCCCAGGCGCATGGCCGCGATGCGCTTGCCGTAGCAGAGCAGGGTATCCAGCGACTGCAACGTGAACACGATCGCCGGGAGCACACGCTGATACACCGCCTCCGCCTGCGCGTCGTCCGGGCTCGAACCGCTGCGCAGGGCTTGAAATACCCGTACCTGGTAGTCCACTGTGTCGGTCGCGGGAATCATTCCGGCACATCCGGCTCGCAGATTGTCGGGAAGCTCAAGGCCGCCACGGCCGTTGAAGACGGAAAGGCGGCCATCCAGCACTTCGATCAGATGGCGAATCGCCAGGAGCGGACCCTCCGCTTTGAGCAATGTGAAGTTGTCGCAGCGGTCCTTGAGCCGGCAAATGCTTTCCGGCGCTAGTCCCACACCGATGTAGTCCGGCGCATCCTGGATCGCGCAGGGTATGCGCACGCGATCCATGACTTCGGCGAAGAAGTCGGCGTACCAGGCTTCGGGTTTGCCGCGTTCCGCGGGTGGCTGCAGAATCGCCCAGCTTGCCCCGCGGTCCGCCGCCCAGTTGGCGAACTCGACCTGCGTCTGCACGCTGTGCTCGGAGACGGTGACGGCGATCGGCACTTGTCCGGCAACGTCGTCGATCACCCACTGCACCAGCGCCCGCTTCTCCTCGCCGCTGAGCTTAGCGGCCTCCGTCGCCAGCCCGAGGACCGCGATGCCGTGCGCAGCCGCTCGGGTGCAGGCCTGGACTTGGCGTCGCATCGCGGCACGATCAAGTCCGCCGTCGCGTCCGAAGAACGCGTAGAGCATCGGGTAGATTCCGGCGTAACCCTGGAGAGTGCCCATCTCCGCTTTCAGCCCGCACGCTCGGTCGCTTAGTCCCCGGCCCGCCCGACACTTGTCAGGAGCGGTCCGATTTGCAGTACACTATTTCCCGGGGGTTGCTCTTCACCCCAAGTCCGCCGGAGGTTAGCCATGGAGATGGTCCTGACCGAGGAAGACGCCGAGGCGATCCGCGTCAGGATCTCCGTGCTCAAGGTGGAGCACAGAGATCTGGATGCAGTGATCGCCCGACTCTCAGAGGATCCCGCCCAGGACGAGTTGCAGCTGAAGCGCCTCAAGAGGCGCAAGCTGCTCGTCAAAGACCACATCGCGATGCTTGAGCGTCAGCTCGTTCCCGACGTGTCCGCCTAGGACGGGACGGCAACGCGAGCTCCCGCCATCGGAGCAGGTCGGCGTCAGCAGTCCGGGCACGGGATTCGGTAGTAGGTTTTGGCAACGTAGGAGGCCACGTTCTCGATGTCCTCCGCGTTCCAATGGAGCGATGTGTTGGTTTGCCAGCGAGTCACTTGCGCGCGTACCTCGTCATAGGTGTGCGCGATCTTCTGGTCGCGCTTGAATGCGACCGAGTCGTGGCACATCCGGCAGTGGTTTTCGTACAGCATCTTCCCGCGCTCCAGATCCGCCGCCAACGCAGGTGCGCGGGCGATGATCGCGATTAGCGCGGCGAGCAGGGGTGAGCGAAGCGACATTCGATCCTCCTTCAAAGCGAGCCACAGGCTATTCCCGCCATGCAGCCAGCCGCTTGATCCAAGTCAAATGGCCCTCGCAGGGACAGACGCCGCGCGAGGTCGCGGCGCCGGCTGCGAGCCCGTGTCAGGGATGCGTCAGGCCGACGCTCGACAATGATCGACGATCTATGGACCGAATTTCAACCATTCGTGAGCACTCCATCAGACAGATGAGCGTTCGTTTATGCGTTACCGGCGCGGTGCTGCTCGTGCTGAGCGCCTGCTCGACGTTCTACACGTCGCGCCATCCGATGCCGATCGCGGATGTCGTCAACCTCAGCAAGTCAGGGGCCCCGCCGCCGGTCATCATCCAACGGATCCGGGACACCGGCACGACCTACGCGCTACGTGGCTCCGACTTCGCGAAGCTCAAGGCGGACGGGGTGCCGGATCCGGTGCTCGATTACCTGCAGCAGTCCTTCGTCGACGACATCGACCTGCAGACCCGTTACTGGGTCGAAAACGGAGGTATCGGCGGCTGTCGCTTCTGCTACCCGCAGCCGGTGGATGTGGACAAGCTGGAATCGGGCTACGGTGTGGTTCCAGCCCCGCCTCCGGGACGCTACCAGGTGAGCAAGCCAATGGGCACACCGGATTGGGTGCCGTACCCGCCTCTGGAGCGCTCCAGCGGAAGCCTCTCGGTCCAGGAGATCGAGAAGATGGCGAAGGATCGCACGCCGGATGCGCAGATCATCGAACGGATCAACCACTCGAACCTGACGAACGTGATCGGTGTAGGTGGCACTTTCACGGTTCGATCGCAGCCGGTTGCCGGCCTGTACGGGTCCGAACTGGCGCGGCTGTACAGCCAGGGCGTCAGCTATGCCGTGTTGGACGCCTTGCAGGCCAAGTTTCTCGCCCAGTTCATCGAAGCCGAACGGCTGCGCTACACGAACATGGTGGCCCCCGGGCCGATGCGCTGAGGTCGCGGTCACGCGCTGTCGGCTGTTAGCACGCAGGCGCCCGGTCGCGAGGATGATCGCGCTCGCCTAGGCCGCGCAGCGAACAACCACGAGAGAGCCGATCGCGCGCCTGTTCACCTGTCCTTGGCCCAATCGAGCGGGCTGGGCTTTGAATGCGTCCGCTGCACCGACACCTTAAGCCCATCTCTCACGTTTCGGACCGATCGGTCACGGCGCCTCGGCTCGAGGTCGACACCAATTTGATGTATTTGGCCATGACGCCACGGGTGTAGCGTGGCGCGGGTTGCGTCCACCGGGCCCGCCTCCGGGTAAGCTCGTCCTCAGAAACATTCACCTGCACGAGCCGGCGGTCGGCATCGATGGTGATGGAGTCGCCCTCCTGGACCAGTGCGATCGTGCCCCCGACGTACGCCTCCGGCGCCACATGCCCCACGACCATGCCCCAAGTGCCACCCGAGAAGCGCCCGTCCGTGATCAAGCCTACCGAGTCCCCCAAGCCCTGCCCGATCAGCGCGGAGGTCGGCGCGAGCATCTCCTGCATGCCGGGCCCGCCCTTGGGACCTTCATACCGGATCACGATCACGTCCCCCGGCTTGATCCGCTTTGCGACGATTGCCTCCATGCACTCGTTCTCGGAGTCGAACACGCGCGCCGGACCGCTGATCTGATGGCTCTTAAGCCCTGTGATCTTGGCGACGCAGCCTTCGGTGGCGAGGTTTCCGCGGAGGATGGCAAGATGGCCCTGAGGGTACATCGGGTTGTCCCATTGGCGGATCACGTCCTGGTCCTTGCGTGGCGCGCCAGGCACTTCATGCAGCTCCTCGGCCAGCGTCTTGCCGGAGATCGTCATGCAATCGCCGTGCAGCAGGCCGTGGTCGAGAAGCATCTTCAGCACCTGGGGCACCCCTCCCGCGCGATGGAAATCCACTGCAACATAACGTCCGCTAGGCTTCAGGTCGCACAGCACGGGAACCCTCTGGCGGACGCGTTCGAAGTCGTCGATGGTCCACTCCACCTCGGCGGCCGACGCGATGGCGAGGTAGTGCAGCACGGCGTTCGTGGAGCCGCCCGTCGCCATCACCAGTGCAATGGCGTTTTCGATCGACCGACGCGTGATAATGTCCCGCGGACGCAGCTTCTTTCGTATGGCATCGACTAGCACCTCGGCGGATCGGGCCGCCGAATCTGCCTTCTCCGGATCGGGCGATGCCATCTGCGAGGACCCGAGCAGGCTCATTCCCAGTGCCTCGAAGGAAGAGGACATGGTGTTGGCCGTATACATCCCTCCGCATGCCCCCACCGTGGGGCAAGCGTTCTTCTCGATACCCTCGAAGTCCTCCTTGCTCATCCTTCCCGCGGTGAAGGCGCCTACCGCCTCGAACGGGCTCACGATGGTGAGAGCTTGGCCCTTCCAGTGGCCCGGTTTGATGGTGCCCGCATACACGAAGATCCCCGGCACATTCATCCGTGCCAGCGCCATCATCGATCCGGGCATGTTCTTATCGCAACCGCCGACCGCCACGACACCATCCATCAGTTGACCGTTCACGGACACCTCGATCGAGTCAGCGATCACCTCCCGCGAAACGAGCGAGTACTTCATCCCTTCCGTGCCCATGCCAATGCCATCCGTGACCGTGGGGAAGCCGAATGTCTGCGGCATGGCTCCCGCATGCTTGAGCGCGCTTACGATGCGGTCTACGAGCGGCTGGATGCCCGCGTTGCAAGGGTTCATGGTGGAATGCCCGTTGGCGACGCCGACGATAGGTTTGTCGAAATCGGTGTCGGTGAAGCCCACTGCGCGCAGCATGGAGCGGTTGGGCGAGCGGGGCACGCCCTGCGTGATGATTCTCGACCGCCAGTTGTCAGCCATGATGGATCTCCTATAGGCTTCTTGGTTGGTGTTCGCCTTTTCTCCGCGGCAGGCGTGGCACTCGCATCGGAGCAGCCCGCCCGCCCGGGAAGTATACGAATTTTGGAGGGGGGCGACGTACCTGCGCAATGCTTGCTTCCTGCGGCGACACCGCGCTGCGAAGGCGGGACGCAGCCCGATTGCCGTGGTGCCTCGCGAGCTTCCGGGAGGAGGCAAAACGCTCGAAACTCTGCGGCGTCTCGCCATGTCGGTGTCCCCGCGGCCAGTGGAGTCAGGGCCGCTGGTGGTCGCATGTCGCCGGCACAGCGGCGTTCGGACGTGATATGCCGCTCGCGTTTCGGATCGACCCAGACGGGACGCTCCTGGCGCATCTGGCAGACGAGAGCGCGACGTTGGAATTGGGGCGCCGGCTGGCGCACGCCCTCCAGCCGGGCCTCGTTGTGTACCTGATTGGCGAGCTCGGGGCGGGGAAGACCACCGTGGTGCGGGGATGCTTGCGTGCGCTGGGGTATCAAGGCCGGGTCAGCAGCCCGACCTTCTCCTTGGTTGAACTTTATCGCATTTCTAACTTATACTTGCATCACTTTGATTTCTATCGATTCCGCTCGGCAGGAGAATGGATCGATGCAGGCTTTCGAGATGCCTTCGGCGCGGATTCCGTGTGCCTCGTAGAATGGCCGGAGAGAGGCGGCGATCAGCTTCCGGCGGGCGACCTTCGGATCGAGTTGCAGCCAGTAGGCAGCGGACGCGAGGCGAGGATCGCCGCGGGAACCGCGAAGGGGAAGCAGTGCCTGGACCGGTTCATCGTCTAGCCGCATCCGCATCGGGCATCTTTGTCCCGGGAGGGCCGCTCAGTTCGCTGGGCGGTGTCCTGCTGGTCGCCGTTGGGCTGCTCTGCCTACCACCTAGTGCGGCGGAAGCCGTGGTAGCGATCTCGGCCGTGCGGGTTTGGCCGGGCCCCGACTACACGCGGGTGACAATCGAATCCGAGCACCCGATCCGGTACACGCTGTTCGGCGCCAAGAGCCCGGAACGTCTGGTTCTCGATCTGCAGGACGTCGAGTTGAAGGGCCAGCTCGAGACGCTGCCCGCCCGCATTGGCCCTAATGATCCATTCATCGCTCAGGTCCGGCTCGCGCGCAATCGTCCAGGTGTGGTGCGGCTCGTGCTCGATCTGCGCGTCGAGGCGAAACCGCAGGCGTTTTCCCTCAGTCCGGTCGGGGAATACGCCCACCGTCTCGTGCTCGATATCTATCCTGCGCAGGCACCCGACCCGGTCATGGCGCTGCTGGAGGAACTCAACCGAGCGCATCAGCCTGGCCCGCCCGCCAACACGGCAGTGGCGGAGCTGCCTACCGAAGCGTCGGGGGCGAACCCGCCCCCGCCCCCGCCGGATTCGGCTCCTGATGCGGTGCAAGGGCACGCGCCGGCCCCGCCTCGGAACGGAAGATCGACGGGGAGCCAAGCGCCTCCACGCGCGTCCAACACAGACTCCAAGATGGCGCGGCCGATCACCATCGCCGTCGACCCCGGCCACGGCGGAGAGGATCCGGGGGCAAGAGGCCGCAACGGGACGCAGGAGAAAGAGATCACGCTCGCGATCGCCCGCAGCCTCAAGGCGCTGATCGACGCCGAGCCGAACATGCGCGCGTTGCTGACGCGAGACGGAGATTACTTCGTGCCGCTGCACGAACGCGTGAACAAAGCACGCAAGGTGCGCGCGGATTTGTTCGTATCTATCCACGCGGATGCCTATGTCCGGCCGCACGCCCGCGGCTCGTCGGTGTTCGCGTTGTCAGAGCGCGGCGCCACGTCGGCCGCCGCGCGCTGGCTGGCCAGGAAGGAAAATGAGGCGGATCTCATCGGCGGGGTCAACCTGGACGTGCCCGACCCCTACGTGAAGCAAGTGCTCCTCGATCTGTCACAGACCGCCACCATCAACGACAGCATCAAGCTGGGGCGGGCAGTGCTGGACGAGATCGGCGAGATCGCCGTCCTGCACAAAGCCCGCGTCGAGCAAGCCGGGTTTGCCGTGCTCAAGGCCCCGGACATTCCATCGATATTGGTCGAAACCGCCTTCATCAGCAATCCCCAGGAAGAGAAGAAGCTCTCCAGGCCGCAGTACCAGCAAAACATCGCCGCGGCGATTCTGCGCGGAATCCGTGGTTACTTCGGAAAGAACCCACCGCTCGCACGCGATAAGGTGGCTGCAAACCCCTAACGGCGCGCCGAATTCACTGCGCCGGCGGACACGCGCCTACCCGTTCCGGCCCGAATGCGCCGGCCGGGAAAAGGTGGTTGCGCCGCCTCCGCCGACGCTTTAGGATGGGCGCAAGCGACTGCGCTAGTGGCCAGCGCCGGTCCCGGCGCTTCCATCCCGCGGATCGAAAGGGCGGATCACCGCTGCGGAAGGGATGACAACGGCGATACCCGCTCAAGGAACTGTAATGGAACAACTCAGGATCACGCTCCCCCCGCGCGACGCGGCCAATCCTCTGGTCCGACTGCTGTTCGGATTGGGGGCGACGGTCGTCGGGCTCGCCGCCCTCGCGATGGTGCTATTTGTCTTTCTACCACTCGTGGGAATCATCGTCTCGGCGGCGGTCGGCGGCGTAATCCTCGCCCTCGCCGGGGTGGTCATGATGATCCCGTTCCTCTTGCTGGCCGCCACTGTTCTGGTGCTCCTCTCCCGCTCGCAAGCCCGACGGCACGCGAGCGTCCGCTCCCATACCTTCGGCCGGTGAGGCCGCGGGACAGCTCCGCGTAAGGTCGTCTCGACGCGTCGATGATCTCCGGCATTCTGTTGGCGGCCGGGGCTGGCGTTCGCTTCGGCGGCCGGAAGCTTTTACAGCGGCTGCCGGACGGGACGCCAATCGGCGTGGAAAGCGTGCGCAACCTGCGCGCCGCGCTCGTTCAGTCGGTTGCGGTGGTACGAGCCGGCGACCAGGAGTTGCGCAGGCGGCTGTCGGAGGAAGGCGTCCCGGTGATCGAGTGCGCCGATGCCGCGTTGGGCATGGGCCACAGCTTGGCGGCCGGGGTCGCGCATGAGTCTGGGGCCAGCGGATGGGTGGTTGCGCTCGGCGACATGCCGTGCATCCACCCCAGCACGATCGCGAAGGTTGCACGAGAGCTGGAACGCGGGGCCGGCATCGTAGTCCCGGTCTTCGCCGGTCGGCGCGGCCACCCGGTGGGGTTTTCCAGTGCGTTCCGGGACCAGCTCATGGGGCTGCGCGGGGATGCGGGCGCCCGTGGGATCTTGTCGGCGCATCCCACCTCGATCCGGCAACTCGAGGTGGAGGACCCGGGCGTCGTGCAAGACGTCGACACCCCGGAGGACGTTCAGCGCCTGATGCAGCCCTGATCAGCGCAGGGCGACCGGTGTGAGTCGCCCCGTGGCACGCGCCGGGGTCTCACGGCCTGAGGACCATGGCCTTCGGGTCGCCGAGGATGCGGAAGTTGCCCCTCACGACATTGGCATTTGAGCGCAGCTCGACCGAGGCGCGGCCGCTGATCTCCTTGTTCGCGGCGACCTCGCCGCTTGCCGTTGCGTTTAGCAGACCCGCGGTCACACGCACGTTGGAGTACGCATAGCGTGCGCCGGCGATGGACAGGTTGCCGGTCAGCTCGTCGAACTTCGTCTTGCCGCCTTGTACACCCTCTCGGCTCGGGGATTGCAGCGCGCGGACAAAGTCGAGACCCGCCAGGTCGCCCTTCTGCACGCTGAAGGCGGCCTCTACCCGGGGATTCTCGAACAAGGACTCCAGGCTGTTGCTCTGCATGGCGTAGCGGCCTTTGGCGGACAGGTTGCCGTCCGAGGTGATGTCGATCTTGAGCGCCTTCATGGCCGACTCCAGATCCAGGTGCTTGATCTCGAACTCGCCCTCGAGCGTCCACTTCTCGCCCCATGAGATGAGGGTCTGTCCAGTGACTTGTCCGTTGTACAGGTACAGATCCATCTCTGTCAGGTGGACCTGATTGCCGCTCAGCACTCCTTTGGCCTGCCCCTCCGTCAGGTCGAGGGAAGGCCCGAGCGGGAAAGGGGTGTTCTTGGCTTGGATGGTGAGGTCGGCCTGCTGACCCTTGGGGAACAGCTCAGCCGAGAGGCGTCCGTCCGTAGACTCGATCGTTGCGCGGGTCAGGGTGCCGTCCGCCGCCAAATAGAGCTGCGCGTCGAACGGCGGCAGCGTCGCACCCTTGACCTCGAGCTTGGCGCCCTTGAACTGGATCCGTTGGAGCTTGATCCTGCTGTCCTTGGAGGTGCCCGCGTTGAGCCAGCGCGGCAGTCGGGGAAGCACGTCCTGCGTTGCCTGCAGTTGTTCGATCTGCAGTGTCTTGATCGCCTTTTCGCCCCCCAGCACGGCTCCCAGATCCATGTAGGCCACGATGCTCGGCACGCGCACGTCCTGCTGGATGCCAACGGTGACGCCGTCCAGCGTGAGATGGAAGCCCGGAAACACCGATGCGTGCACCCCGCCGATCCGAACCGGTTCGCCGATCGCATCCGAGGCAAGCTTCTCGATCGCTGGCGCATACGCGGAAAGCGGGGCGACTTGGATCGCTAGGATCACCAACCCGATGAGGGCCCCCACCGCGACTGCGGCGATGCGTCCGGGTCCCCATGCCCGCTTGCTCGCTTCGTGCGCGAGCCGCTCGCGTTCCGATTTCTTGCGGTCGCGTTCTTGCTGCTCGGCACGCTGCCGGGCGAGGGCCTCTTCGCGCGCCCGTTGCTCCCCTTCCCGCCGTTCGCGATCGCGCCTCTTGCGCTCCTCTTCGGCCTTCTTCTTCCGCTCTTCTTGCTCCCGGATCCGCTGCTCCTTCTCCTCTTGCTGACGGCGGATCCCCTCCTCGCGTGCCCGCTGCTCGGCCTCTCGCCGTGTGCGCTCCGCAGCCTCGGCCAGCTCCCGGGCCTCGCGGTCCGCCTTCTCACGCGCCTCCCGCTCGGCGCGATCCATCGCGATCCGGGTTTCCTCTTCCAGCCGGAACCGGCGTTCCTGCTCCTCCAGCGCCTGGCGGATCGTCTCTTCCTTGGCCAGGAACTCCCTCTCGACCTCCGCCTCGACGCGCTTCAGGGCCTCCAGGTCGGCGTCGAAGTTGGAGGAGACCTGCGGGCCGGATGCGGGTGTCGCGCTGAAATCCAGGGTCGGGAACGCACTCGCAGAGCGCTGCTGCTCGCGTTTGCGCTCCTCCTCTTCCCGACGCTTGCGCGCCTGCTCCTCGTCGCGCCGCTGCCGCTCCCCTTCTTCACGCCGCCTGCGCTGTTCCTCGTCGCGGCGTCGACGCTCTTCCGCTTCCCGCTGCATGCGGTCGGCGTCTTTCTGCCGCTGGCGTTCCTGATCTTCTTCCCGCCGGCGGCGCTCCTCTTCTTCCGCCTCCCGGCGCGGCTCTGCGTCGCCCTCAAGACGCTCCCGCTCAAGCCGCGCGCGCAACTCCTCCTCTTCACGTCGGTGACGCTCTTCCAACTCTTTGCGCAGCCGGTCCTCCAGTTCCTGCCGGCGGCGTTCTTCTTCCTCCTTCCGCTCGCGCTCCTCCTCCTCGCGGAGGCGACGCTCTTCCTCTTCCTTGCGCCGGTGCTCTTCCTCTTCTTCCCGGCGCTTGCGTTCCTCCTCTTCCCGGCGGCGGCGTTCCTCTTCTTCCCGGCGCTTGCGTTCCTCCTCTTCGCGGCGGCGACGCTCCTCTTCCTCTTTGCGCCGCCGCTCTTCCTCCTCGCGACGCTTGCGCTCTTCCTCTTCCCGGCGCCGGCGTTCCTCCTCCTCCCTCCGCTTGCGCTCTTCCTCCTCGCGACG
>Ga0335082_10001122_pt1 | contig 28492 bp, 28 predicted proteins | sample Lox_Sample_41_FD_206718 | JGI IMG/M metagenome (GOLD analysis project Ga0335082, IMG submission 206718) | Soil microbial communities from Loxahatchee National Wildlife Refuge, Florida, United States - Lox_Sample_4.1 | ecosystem: Environmental > Terrestrial > Soil > Wetlands | place: USA... | reverse complement strand
GCGCGTTCCACGCGCCGTCTCCGCACGCCGTCCCGGTCGGCATCGTCGCGCCCGCCACGGTGACCGGGCAGGTCGAGGATGCCCTGGACGCCGGCGTCCAGGGCGGCTTCGACCTGCGGGTCTACCCGAGCGAGGCGCGGGCGAGGACCGGGATCGCGCACCGCGAGGTGGACGGCGCGCTGATCGCCTCCGGTAGGCAGCCGCGGCTCCTGGTCGCCCAGGCGGACGGGACCGGCCCGGCCCAGGCCCTGGCCAAGGCGTTCGACGCGATAGCCGCCAGGTCCGGTCAGCCCCTCACCGTGACCGACGTGGCACCGCCGCTGGCCGATGACTCCGAGGCGCTGTCACCCTTCTTCATCATCCTGGGCGTCCTGATCCCGAGCCTGGCGGCCGGATCGGCCTCGGCCCTGGTGTTCCGGCGGACCCGGCCCGCCTGGTGCGTGGCCGCCCCCGCGGTGGTCGCCGTGGCGATCGGCCTGGTTGCAGCCGGCATCGCCGACGGCGTGTCCGGCCTGGGCCACTACGCCGCGATCGCGGCCGTCGTCGCGCTGTTCTCACTGGCCGTGTCCGCCCCGATGGCCGCGCTCGGGCGCATCTGGCCGCCGCTGGTGTCCCTGGCGCTGCTGGTGTTCTTGGTGTTCGGCATCCCGGCCAGCGGCGGCCCGGCCAACCTGGCGCCCTTCGGCCCGGCCTTCCTGCGGCCGCTGCACCCCGCGCTGCCGCTCGGGGCGGCGGCGGACGCGCTCCGCGGCGCCGTCTACTTCGACGGCTACGGCACGGCCGGGCCGGTGTGGGTGCTGGCCGTCTGGGCCGTGGCCGGCGTCACCGCCCTGGCGCTGGTCGTGGCTCTGCGACGGCCAGCCCCGGCCCGGCTCGTCTCACTGACCAGGCCGGGCGCCCCCGTCCTGGCCGAGACCGTCGCGAATGGCCGGCTCCGCCTGGGCCTGCACGCCGCCCCCGTTCCTGTCCAGACCGTTCCGGCCCGTCAGGCGAACGAGGACGCGTTGTCATCGGCGGGCGGCGCCTTCGCCGGGCCGGACCCGGCGGGGGTCGTCCCCGGGGATGCCTTCCCGGGTCCGCCGGTCACCCTGGTGGTCGGCTTCGACAACTCCGGGCCCGCCCGCCGCGCACTCAGCTGGACGGTGCGGCAAGCCGCGGCGCGGCCCGCCGTGCTGCGCATCGTCTACGCCGATCATGTCATCGTGAACAGCGATCTCTCCGGCTTCGCCCACGCCGAGATGGCTACGGCACAGGACCAGGAAGCGGCCGAGGTCGCCGGAGCCGCCGCGGAGATCGCCGCCGGGTCGGGCGTCCCGTACACGTTCGAGCGCCGCCTGGGCGCGCCCGCCGATGCCATCCTGTCCAGCGCCAGCACCCAGGCCGCGGCCGGCGACAGCGAACCTGTCATCGTGGTCGGCCGGTCCGGGCACGCCACCCGTCACGTGCTCGGCTCGGTGCCCGTTCGGCTCCTCCATCACTCGCCGTACCCTGTCCTGGCCGTCCCGTGAGACGGCAGGTCACGCTGATACCAGGTGCCTGACTTACCACCAATGTGGGCTGGGTCGGCCGGGCCAATCGGGACGAACCCGGCCTTGACCAGCACCTTCTGGGACGCGACATTCTCGCGGGAGGTGGCAGCCCGCAGTGTGCGCAGCCCGTGCCGCGCGGCCGCCTGTCGACCTACATGTCCGGGAAGGTCGTGCCTTCGGCAACCCTGATGGTACGGATGCGGCGGGCAGCGCTTCACGCCGCCAAGACGGCTTCATGATCTCCAGCGATGTGTTATCCGCTTCTTGGCCTCTGCTCCCCGGGGCATCATCGCAAGACCTTGCGGCCCGCCGGGCCGCTGAGATGGGCTACGAGCGCTGGGGCCGCCGCCGAGGTGACCTCGATGTCGGCGCCAAGAGCCTTGAGCGCCGGCGCGAGGGAACGGGGATCGGGATGCTCGATCCGCACGGACGTCAGGCTGAGTCCGCGCGGCGCTGAGGTGGCGGGGTGTTCGGTATCGCCCCAGCAGATGAGGAAAGGGACCAGGGCGCCGGCCAGGGCGCCGCCCGTGGCGCGCCACCGCAGCACCACCCCGGCCGGCCCGACTCGTTGCCCTTCGCCTACCTCACCTGGGTCATAGCCGTGACTCCGGGCCTCGGCCACCGCCCGGTCGATGTCGTCGCAGGCGAGCGCCCAGCCCACGAGCATGCCGCAGCCGAGGTCGTCGACTCCGAAGAGTCGCTGCACGGAAGGTCCGGGCTGCCCCGGGTCGGTTGCGATGATCTCCAGGTACGTCCGGGGTCCGAGCGCGAGCAGCGCGTTGTGCGTGCCGAGTCCGACGTGCCTGCCACCGGCCTGCGCACAGACCCCGAAGCGGTCTTCCAGGTCGGCGACTGCCACGGGGAGGTCGGGGGCGGCGTAGATGAGGTGGTCAACCAGCATGTGAACCTCGCCTCGGCAACGTGCTCCGGCCGGAACTGCCGATCCGGCCCTTATGCATCAGCCGGAGGCACCGGGAGCACCGGTCCTATCCCGTCGATAGCGTTCTGCCGGGCCTCATCGAGCAATGCCTCCGCCGCCTGCCTCGACTGCTCTCCTGTCCGCCCCATTCGCGCGGCGATCATGCCGCTGACCAGCGGCGCGGCGAAAGATGTCCCTGACCACCGCGCCAACGGGCGCAGGAAGTCCTGCCGGGCGGGCTGTTTCGGCGGCTCGTGGTAGCGATACTGGCCGACGGCAAAAGCGTTCACTATCCCCTCGCCCAGCGCGTATACGTCGACCCATTGCCCGTAGTTGCTGAACCAGGCGAGGTGTTCCTGATCTGGACCCAGTGCACCGACCGAGACGATCCCGGGGAACGGGAACGCGCCCGGATACAGCGGCCGGTCCGTGCTGTCGTTTCCTGCCGCCGCAACCAGCGTCAAATCCGGGTGGCGGTTGATGAATCCCTCGAATGCGATCGGGTTCCAGTCGTTACGGGTGTAGGTGCCCGACGACACATTGATGATGGCCGGCTGGAATCGCGCCACCACCTGCTCTATTTTCCCGATGATCTTGCTTTCCAGCGTTGCGCCGGCAATGTTCAGCTCGTTTCCCACGAATATTTCCGACCGCGGGGCCATACAGCGAGCGACGCCAGCGACAAACGTCCCGTGGCCGGCGAAAGGAGGGATCAGCCGAAGCCCGCCGGGAAGCACGGTGATCAGCGGGTCGTCCTCCCCGTCAACGCCAGCGGACAACCACGTCAGGGCGGCATCCACGGGCTTTATGAGCCCCGTATCCACCAGCCCGATCCGGACTGGCTGCTCACCCTCGGCCGGTTCGCGCGGTGGCGGCCACGGCTGCGACGATCCGCCCGGCACCTCGGGCTCAATCGCCGAGCACAGTCGTTCCACGTGGAAAAGATGGTTCGGCGAGATTAGCGGCGTCACTCCAGGCCTGCGGTCCAGGTCGCGGTGGAATACGGGATCCAGCACGGCAAGCGCGTCCGGGACGCTCAGGTACCCACCCCGGAGACGGTCGATTGACACAACGGCTAGGTCCTCACCTCGCTCGATCACATGGGCACCATCCAGGTGCCCATGGAGCCGATCGAGGTTATCGTCCGGCGCGGCGACGAGCAGGCGTCCCCGCTCGTAGATGTAATCCGGCTCCCCGTTCGGGGTGTAAGCAATCTCCAGGGAGATCCCGCGCAGGGCGAATTCGTCTTGCACGATGCGGTAGTGCGCGTCGAACACAGCGTCCATCTGGCTCTCTCATTTCCCTGCGATCCCGTCGGCTCCCGGCTGATCGGCCTGGAACCCGTTTCAGTCTGGCATGCTGGATTTGTAGGATCTACGCTATGGGGCCGAGTTGTGTTCACGAGCAACCGTAGGCTCTCGTGCACGGCACTACCGCTCCGCCCCATGCTCAGCCTCCGGACCTGCTGTCCCTGGCGCTGTCCCGGCCCAACGATGCTCTCGTGCTGGCCCGGGAGGTGCTCGCGCATGACCCCGGGCCGCTTGAGGCGTCCATCGCCCGGCAGGCGATCGGCATCGTGCTACGCGAGGTCGGCGACGTCGACGCCGCCATCCGGGAACTGAGGCGGGCACGCCGCCTGGCACGCCGGTCCGGTTCGGCCGACCGCGAGGCAGACGTGCTGGCCACCCTCGGTCTCGCGCTCGTCTTCGCGGGCCGCACGGCTGCGGGACGTGCCGCCCTGGAGACTGCGGTCGAGCGCTCGAGCGGGCTTCTCCGGGGGCGGGTGCTGCTCCGGCGCGGCGGCGCGCTCCATGTGCTGGGCGACCATCGCAACGCGCTGGCCGACCTCAGCAACGCGATCACGTCCCTGCGCCTGGCCGACGATCAGGTCTGGGAGGCCCGCGCACTGACCGCGCGCGCGTTCACCCACCTGGCGTCCGGTTCGCTACGGCGGGCCGAGGTGGACCTACAGCGTGCCGAGCAGTTGTTCACCGCAAACGGGCAGGAGCTGGAGTCGGCGGACGCCGTGGTTCACCGCGGCATACTCGCGCTGCGCAATGGTGACCTGCCTAGGGCCCTGGCCAGCTTCGATGAGGCCGAACTCCGGTTCAGCCAGATCGGAACCAGCGACCCTACCCTGAGCATCGAGAGGTGCGCGGCCCTGCTCGCGGCCGGGCTGCCAGGGGACGCGCTGGCCGAGACGGACAAGGGCATCCAGCGCCTGGATGAGATCCGCGGTCAGCAAACCAAGCGGGCCGAGCTGCTGTTGGCCAGCGCGGTCAGCGCGCTCGCGGCGGGGCAGCCGGATCGGGCGCTGGAGCGAGCCGGCGAGGCAGCGGAGCTGTTCACCCGGCAGGGCCGACCCTGGTGGCGCGCTCACGCGCGGCTGGCTGAGCTCAGGGCGGCCTTCGCGGCCGGTCCGCCCGATGCCGCTCTGCTGCGTGCGGCACGCAGGAGCGTACGGGAGCTGGCGGGCCTGCGTTCGCCGGAGCTCGCGCTGGCAGAGCTGCTCACCGGCCGGATCGCGCTGGCCATTGGCCGGATGACGGCGGCCGAGGAGTACCTGGCGGCGGCCGGCCGCCAGCGCCACCGGGGCCCGGCGCTGTCGCGAGCAGTGGGGTGGCAGGCCGAGGCCCTGCGGGCCGAGGTAGCAGGAGATTCCCGGCGGCTCCTCGGCGCCTGCCGTCGCGGCCTTGACGTGATCGACGAGCACCGCAGCGCCCTCGGTTCGTCGGAGCTGCGAGCCCTCTCCACCATGCACGGAGCCGAGCTGGCGATGCTGGGTCAGCGGCACGCGCTGCGGCTCGGCCGGCCGCGGCTGCTGCTGGCCTGGAGCGAACGATGGCGAGCCAGCGCCCTGGCCGTCCCTCCCGTCCGGCCGATCGACGACGGGCTCCTGCAGGCCGACCTGGTCGCACTGCGGAGCATCACCGACCAGCTGACAGCCGCCCGGATCAGGGACGCGCCCTCCGCCGGGCTGCACCGTGAACAACTCCGGCTGGAGCGGGCCGTTCGCGCCCGGGCGCTCAGGACCAGGGGCACGGGTCCGTCCGGGAGCGCGACGCTGGCGGCGTTCGACGTCAGGGCACTCCTGGACAGGCTCGGCGACGACCGGCTGATCGAGATCGCGGCTGTCGACGGCGAACTGCAGCTCCTGATCTGCGGCGGCGGACGAGTACGCCGGTACGGTCCCGGGCCCATGACGCGGGCCTTCCGGGCGTTGGACTTCGCCCGGTTCGGGTTGAGCCGGCTCGCGCGCACGCGACCCGATCTGCATGCCGAGCAGGCGTTCGAGCAGCTCCGCCACGCCGGTCGCCAACTGGAAGACGCGCTGCTCGGTCAGGCCGTGACCCAGCTGGGCGACGGCGCCTTGGTGGTGGTGCCCCCGAGCGGGCTGCACGCAGTGCCCTGGGGCCTGCTGCCGAGCCTTCAGGAACGGGTGGTGAGCGTCGCGCCTTCCGCCTCCACCTGGCTGCGAGCGCGCACGTTGCTCGACAGCCCCGGCGACGGCGGTGTCGTGCTCGTGCACGGCCCGGGGCTCGTCCACGCAGGCGAGGAGGTGGCTCAGCTCGCCGACGTGTACGCGGGAGATGGCGATGTCTCGGTGCTCGGCGGGGGGACGGGCGACGTGGCCCGGGTGCTGGCCACCATCGACGGCGCCCGGCTGGTACACATCGCGGCGCACGGCACCTTCAGAGCGGATAGCCCGTTGTTCTCCGCGCTCCGCATGGATGACGGGCCGCTGACGGCGTACGACCTCGAGCGCCTGACCCGCGCGCCGCAGCGGATCGTGCTGTCGAGCTGCGACTCCGGCCGGGGAGCGACGGCCGGAGCCGACGAGCTGCTCGGCCTGGTGAGCGCGTTGATCCCGTTGGGCACGGCCGGCCTGGTGGCAAGCGTGGTACCGGTGAACGACGCGGCGGCGGTTCCGCTGATGGCCGGGCTGCACCGGCGCGTGCGAGGGGGCGCCAGCCTGGCCGAGGCGTTGCGCGACGCCCGTCAGGACCTTGTCCCGGAGCCGGCCATCACGGCGTGCGGCTGGTCATTCGTCGCGCTCGGTGCGGGGTGACGGGACCATCCTGTCCCTCAGATCCCGGTAACCGCGACTACCGGCACGAGCGCGGAGGCGGCGGCGATCGCCAGGGTGAGCGCGGTCAGCGCCAGCCCGTGGCCCAGCCAGCGGACCGGAGGCGGCGGGTCGGCGAGCCGCCGGACGCGGGCGGCGACCACACCGCCGGCGGCGGGCAGCCGGGCGGCCGGCGCCTGCCCGGGCGCTAGCCCGGCGGCCATGGCGAGCAGGGCTGTCAGCAGGGTACGGCGGCCAGTGAGCGGGTAACCGCCAGCAGCAGGTGGTGCCTTCCGGCCAGGTGCGCGCGTTCGTGCGCCAGCACGGCCGTGAGCTGGTCCGGCCCGAGGACGGCGAGGGCGCCGGTGGTGAGCACGGTGGTGGCCGGCCGGCCGGGCACGCAGTACACCGCGGGCTGGGTAGCGTACAGCACGAACGCCGGGTTCCCGGCTCCGATCCGCTGACCGGTGATACGAGCCGCCTCGGCGTGCGCCCTGGTCCTGACGCTGGCCCGGCGCAGGCTGCGGCCATAACGCCAGCCGAGGACCACCATGGTGATTCCGCCGAGGAAAGCCGTGATCGCGAGCCCGAGCTCGTAGGCGGCGCTCCGGTAGACCGCCGGCGGGCACGCCCCGGTGGTCACCGACTCGCACACGGTCCGCGCGAACGCCGGCCACCCGTCGATCGCCGTCCTGGCCAGCAGCCCCAGCGCGGCCAGCGCCAGGGCGAGCACGCTGATGATCGCGGTCAGCCAGGCGGCGATCCCCAGCCGCGGGCTGGCGCCTGCCCCGGACAGCCGCCCCAGCGGCCGCGGCAGGAGCCAGGCCGCGGCGATGGCACAGCAGAAGACCAGCAGCGCGGGCTTCATCCGCGCCGCCCGGCCCGCAGCTTGCGGAGCACCGACCGCAGCGCCTCCGATTCCCCGCTGTCGATCTGCGCCACGAAGTGGCTCAGCACCGCCTCGGCGTCCCCGCCGTCGACGAGAGCCTCCCGCATCAGCCGGGCACTGTATTCCTCCCGGCTCGCGGTCGGCGTGTACCGGTACGCCTTGCCTTCCTTGACCCGGTCCAGCCATCCCTTCCGGTGCAGGTTGTCCATGGTGCTCATGACGGTCGTGTACGCGATCACCCGCTCCGCGGACAGCTCGTCGAACAGTTCCCGCACGGTTACCGGACTGCCGTGCTCCCACACCCGGTGCATGATCACCGCTTCCAGGTCACCGAACCCGCGCACTTCGCCTCCCGCGTCATCACGAGCAAGCATAGACAGCCCGGGACGCGATTGCTACTATCTAGCTACGTACTATCTACGTACGCAGATAGTAGATACCGGATACCGGGTGGGGCATGATGGGAAACGCGGCACGGATGCAGGCACGGACCGCCGCGAAGGCGACGGCAAGCGCGGCCGCCCCTAGAGAATGAGAAGGTCTGGGTGGTCGCTTCCGCCGGTTTAGGTATCGTCCGGCTGACGTGCCGACCAGGTTTTGGGGCGGGGAACGTCTGCCAGTTCAGGGGCGGCCGGCCGCGGGCGGAATGAGCCGGCCGCGGCGAAGGCGGCGAAGAACAGCGCAACGATGAGCCACAGCGCGTTGAGCAGGCCAGCGGACTGGGCGAGCACGCCGATGGCGGGCGGTCCGGCCAGGTTGGCGAAGTAGCCGATGGAGGCGACAACGCTGACCCGTGCGGCCGGGTCGGGTCCGCTCTCCGCGGCCGCGGACATGCCCAGGGGGAAGCCCATCGAGACGCCGACCGCCCACAGCACCACGCCCACGAGGACGATCCAGCGGTTCCCGGCCAGGATGAACAGCACCATGCCGACGGCGCCGAGGGCGGTGGTAACGCGGATGGTCCGGACGCGTCCGAGCCGATCAACGATGGGCCCGCCGAAGATCCGGGTGATCGCCTCGCTGGCGGCGAACGCGGTAGCGAACAGCGCGGCGACCGCGGCGGCCTGCCCGTGACCGTTCCGCACCGCGAGCGTGAGCCAGTTGCCTGCCGAGCCCTCGCCGAGTTCGACGCCGAGCATGACGACGCCGATGAGCAGCAGCCGCCAGTCCAGCCAGCCGCGCAGCCGCTGGCGGAGCCTGGCTCCCCGGTCCTGCGGCGGTTCCCCGGCCGGCCCGCGGCTCCCGCCCGGGATCCCCGCCGCCGTCACCAGGGCGGCGACCGCGATGAGGACGGCTTCGGCGATGAGCTGCGCCGCGGGAGAGACGCCCAGCGCCGCGCAGGCCGCGCCGATCCCCGCCCCGGCGGCGACCCCGATGGACCAGGCGGCGTGCATCATCGGCATGAGGGTGCGCCCCGCAGCCCGCTCGACGGCGGCGCCCTCCACGTTGATCAGCACGTCGAGGGTGCCGATCCCCAACCCGACGATCACGAAGGCGACCGCGACCAGCGGAACCGAACCCACGATGAGCGCGAGGCCCATGACCGCCAGCGCGGCCGTGATGAGCAGCAGCGCTGCCGCGATGGCCCGGCGGCTGCCCAGCCAGTGCAGGACCGGGGTCGACCCGAGCAGCCCGAGGATGGCCCCGACGGTCACCCCCGCCAGGAGCAGCCCGATCGTGGCCGTGCCGATGCCGAGGCCCGCCTTGATAGCCGGCAGCCGCGGACCCCACGCCGAGATGGTGATCCCGCCCAGCCCGAACGCGGCCGTGACCGACCACCGCCACCGGGCCCGCGCCGAACGCTCCGTTGTGACGATCCGCCTCCGATCAAAAACCTTCCAGTGGAAAGTATCACGGGTCTCGCGGGAGCAGGCGCTCGAGGATCGACAGCGAGCGGCTGACGTCGACGGCCCCGGGTTCGAGGAGCCACTGGATCTGCAGGCCATCCGACGCGGCGATCACCAGCGCCGCCGCGTCCAGCGGGTCGATGTCCGATGCGATGCGGCCGGCCCGCTGCCCGGACTCGATCCGGGTGGCCAGCGTCTCCCGCAGCGCCCGGAACCGGTCGCGCACGAATTCCCGGGTGACGGCGTGCCCTTCCTGCAGCGCGTCGGTGGTAAGTGTGGCGTAGAGCTCCACCAGGCCGGGGATCGAGCGGTTCCTCTCGGCTGCCTCGATGATCACGCCGACGGCGGACTCGTCCGCCGCGGATGCGTCCCCGACGGTCAGCGCCTCGTGTGTCCGGTACACCTCGACCAGCAGCTCGTCTCGTGACGAGAAGTAGTGACGCAGCGCGGCGTGGGACACCCCGATCGCCTCACCCACCGTGCGCAAGGACGCCCTGTCCACCCCTTGCTGCGCGAACAGGGCGATCGCGCTCTGCAGGATCTGCTGCCGGCGCCGCACCCCCTTCGGATACGAGCGACGCCCAGGCGCGCCTCCGCCGGCTTCCTCAGTCACCCCGCCATCGTAGGAGCCAGTGTTTGAGCTTGCGCCGGACCGGTAGCCATGAGGCTGGGTGTCAGACAGGGAGGGCGCGTGGCGGCGGACATCAACGATTACCTCCGCGAAGTGTCCGAACGGGCCGGGCGCTCGCCTTCGTCACCGTGGCGGCCGGAGCTCGGCGGCGGTTCCCTGGCGTAGGTGTTTACCCTGATGGTACGAATGCTGAATGAGCCAGGTTCCTACTGTCCGCGGCCCGGTGGAGGTCGCCGACCTCGGGCCGACCTACATGCATGAGCACATCTTCGTGCTCACCGCCGATGTGCAGCAGAATTACCCCGGCGAGTGGGGCAGCGAGGACGAACGGGTCACGGACGCGGTGACCAGGCTGAGCGCGCTGGCCGCTCAGGGCGTCCGCACGATCGTCGATCCGACCGTGGTCGGCCTGGGCCGTAACCTGCCGCGGATCCAGCGGGTCGCCGAGCAGGTGCCCGAGCTCAACATCATCGTCGCCACCGGCCTGTACACCTACGACAGCGTGCCGTTTTTCTTCTACCACCGCGGCCCCGCGCTGAACGAGGCGCTCGGCACCGAGGTCCCCGACCCCATGGTGGATCTGTTCGTGGGCGACATCACCGAGGGCATCACCGGCACCGGGGTCAGGGCGGGCATGCTCAAGTGCGCCATCGACGAGCATGGCATGACCCCGGGCGTCGAACGCGTGATGCGCGCGGTCGCCGCGGCCCACCACCAGACGGGTGTGCCGATCACCGTGCACACCCATCCCGGTTCGCGGACCGGGCTGGAGGTCAAGCGGGTGCTGTGCGACGCCGCCGGGGTTGACCCCGGCCGGGTGATACTCGGCCACAGCGGCGATACCGCCGACTGCGACCATCTCGCGGAACTGGCCGACGCCGGGTTCATGCTGGGCATGGACCGGTTCGGGATCAACCTGGAGATCACGTTCGAAACGCGGGCGGACACGCTGGCGGAGATGTGCCGGCGCGGTTACGCCGAGCGCATGGTGCTCTCCCAGGACGCGGCCTGCTATATCGACTGGATCGACCCGAACGTGCTGCCGTTCCTGCCTCAATGGCACTACCTGCACATCCAGGACGAGGTGCTGCCGTACGCGCGCGAGCACGGGGTGACCGAGGAGCAGATCGCCATCATGCTGACCGCCAACCCGCGCCGCTTGTTCGAGCAGACCCGATGAGCGGGGAGCCGCCTCCACCGGGGACGTCACCAAGGACCTGATCGACGCGCTGAACCCCTGACCACTGGGTGGAACACTAGCCGGATGGGCGGCTGGTGGGCCGTCAGAGCGTGATCCACCCCGTCATCACGTACGCGCCGTCGGTGGTGCGGAACCGCAGCAGGAACGGGCTGGGCGGGATGGGCTCCACGGCGAAGAAGCCGCCCTCGTCCACCGGCGAGGTGGCCATGCCCGCCTTGGTACGCGTCTCGAGCGTCCCGGCCTGCGGCGGGACGACCTGGCCGAGCAGGGAGCCGTCGGCGACCTCGAGCTCGATGGACAGGTGAGCCGACGTGAAGGTCAGGGCCCGGATCGAGGCGGTCACCGACCTCGCGACCGCCATCGCGTTCGCGTCGGTTCGCGAGTCGTAGGTCAGCTGCGCGAGCTCGGCGTCGATGTTGTGCCAGGCATAGGCGTTCTTGCCCGTCTGGACGAACCACGACGGAACGGCGGCCCGCGCCCTTATCGCCTCGCCCAGCGCCGCTAGGAGCTGCTCGTCGTCCCAGTCCTCAAGCACCTGAATCACCTCCCGGGCGGTTACCGCCGGTCTCAGCCAGGCCAAGCCGGGCGCTGGATTCGCGTATCCGTTCCAGGCAGCGGGCCCTTAGCAGGCCGATGCTCTCGACCGGGATGCCCAGGGCGGTGCTGATCTGCGCGAACGAGTACGGCGGATCGCTGACCAGCATGTCCATCAGCGGCTGGCAGGAGGCAGGGAGCTCGGCGAGCGCCGTCCGCAGCGCCGCATTCCGGTCGGCCGTGATGACCTCCTCGCCGGTCGCGGCGGCGTCCGGCGGCTCCGGTGGCGCTGGCCCGCGGGCCGTCGTCACCACCCGGCGGCACTCACGGCGTGTGGTGGCGGCCAGCCAGCCGGCCAGCGCCGCAGGGTCCGGGAACTTCCCTAGCTGCTCGACCAGCAGCAGCCACACCTTCTGCGCCACGTCCTCGAGCTCGCGGTTGCTCAGCCGGAACCTGGTGCAGATCGGCCACATCATCGGCGCGTACCGCTCGACGATCTCGTCCCACGCGTCCTCGTCGCCCGCTGCCGCGCGGGTACACAGCGCGGCGGCGGCTGGGTCGTCACGCCGGGCCAGACCCGGAACCTTGATCCGACTCGCCTTCAGCCCCATGTGCGCCTCAAATAGTGCAGCCTCAAAGGTGCCGACACCCCTTTTCCACACGGAGGGCGCTGTCCTGCTATTTGATACACGACGGCGCCAGGATTTCACCATTACGCTCGCATCGCATCCGCGGCTGACATCGCGTCTCCCGGTGCGGCGTGGTGAGATCAGTATCGTGATCGAAATCGAGGGCGATGTGGCGCCGGGCTTCGAGCGGGTCCGGGATGTGTTCAGGGGCAACTTCGAGAACAACGGCGACGTCGGCGCGGCGGTCTGCGTCTACCGCCACGGCCGCAAGGTCGTCGACCTGTGGGGCGGCCTGGCCGACGCCGGGACGGGCCGGCCGTGGTCGCGGGACACGCTGCAGCTGGTGTACTCCGCCACCAAGGCCGCCACGGCGACGTGCGCGCACCTGCTCGCGCAGCGCGGCGAGCTGGACCTCGACAAGCCCGCGGCTGACTACTGGCCGGAGTTCGCCGCTCAGGGGAAGGCGGACATCCCGGTCCGCTGGCTGCTGTCGCACCGGGCCGGGCTGCCCGCCATCGACAACCCCATACCGCTGGCCGACCTGCTGGCCTGGGACCCGATGGCGGCCGCGCTGGCCGCCCAGCGGCCGGCCTGGGAGCCCGGTACCGCGCACGGGTACCACGGCCGGACGTTCGGCTGGCTGGTGGGCGAGGTGATCAGGCGGGTGTCCGGCCGCAGCGTGGGAACGTTCTTCGCCGAGGAGATCGCGGGGCCGGCCGGGCTCGACTTCTATATCGGCCTGCCCGCGGCCGAACGCGGGCGGGTCAGCCGGATGGTCATCGATGACCCTCCGGGCGCCGAGGTCGCCAGTATCCCGATCGAGCAGATTCCCGAGCAGTTCCGCCCGCTGCTGGCCGCCTTCACCGATCCCGATTCGCAGATGAACCGGGCCTTCGCGCTCAGCACGCCGGACATCGACTTCAACTCCCCCGAGGCGCAGGCCGCGGAGATCCCCTCGAGCAACGGGATCTGCACCGCGGACGGGCTGGCCCGGCTCTACGCATGCCTGATCGGCGAGGTTGACGGCGTCCGCATCCTGGACGCCGCATCGCTGGCCGGCGCGATCGCCGAGCAGGCCGCCGGACCCGACCGGGTCCTGCTGGTACCCACCCGTTTCGCGTCGGGATACATGCTCCCGACGGACGAGGCCCCGCTCGGCGGCCCGGCCTCGTTCGGCCATCCGGGGCGCGGCGGGTCGCTCGGCTTCGGCGATCCGGAGAGCGGAGTCGCGTTCGGCTACGTGGTTAGCCATATCCGGCAGGACATGGACGACAACCGCGCAGGGCTGCTCGTCCAGGCCGTCCACGCCTGCCTGGAGTAGGCCCGCGCCATGCGGCACGGTCTAGCTGCTGACGGACGCGAAGACGCCCCGGCCCGGATGACGACCCGGGCCGGGGCGGCCCCCGCCTGCGATCCGGCCGCTGCGCTCGCCAGCGTGACCATGGCTGCCTCGCTGCCTGCGCCCGCTAATCTGGGCGCACCGAACTCCCGGCACGACGTCGGTCCTTGCTTAAGAAAACTGATATCACTATGATAGATACCTGGTATCTTGCGCGTCAACCGGAGGTGGTGGCGATGAGCATGGAGGTACCGGCCGGGGCAGGTCAGCGGCCTGATTCCGTTCAGATAGCGGAGAGCGAGGGATGGTCGGCGCCCGGCGTCCGGGTCATGGTGTCCGGCATCGTGCTGCTGCTGGCCGGGATCGTCCTGCTAGCGCTGGGCGTTTCCCTGGGGCCGAACGCGGCGGGACCGATCGCGCTGATCTGGATCGCCGCACTCCTGCTGGTGGTGGGCTACCTGGCGGTGCGCGGCCTGACCGCGGTCGTGGCGGGCGAGCCGCGCGTGGTCCAGCTGTTCGGCCGGTACCGCGGGACGGTCCGGGCTCCCGGCCTGCACTGGGTCAACCCGTTCGCCCGCAGGCGGAGGCTGTCCGTCCGGCTGCGGAACCACGAGACGGCGCCGGCCAAGGTCAACGACGCCGACGGCAACCCGATCGAGATCGCCGCCGTGGTCGTCTGGCAGGTCCACGACACGGCCCAGGCGCTCTACGCCGTCGACGACTTCACCCAGTTCGTCGCCATCCAGACCGAGACGGCGGTCCGGCATATCGCGTCGAGCTATCCCTATACGAGCGGGGCCGCCGGTGAGCTGTCGCTGCGCGACAACGCCGAGGAGATCACCCAGCGCCTGTCGGAGGAGATCGCGGCCCGGGTCCGGCCGGCCGGGGTGACGATCGTGGAGTCGCGGCTGACCCGGCTGTCGTACGCACCGGAGATCGCCCAGGCCATGCTGCGCCAGCAGCAGGCGAACGCCGTGGTCGGGGCGCGGACGCGGATCGTCGAGGGAGCGGTGGGCATGGTACAGCTGGCGCTGCGGCGGCTACAGGAGGAGGACGTGGTAGAACTGGACGAGGAGCGGAAGGCCGCCATGGTGTCCAACCTGCTCGTGGTGCTGTGCAGTGAGCAGGCCACCCAGCAGGTCGTCAACACCGGTTCCCTCTACCAGTGACGGCTCTACCAGTAACGGCTGGCACGGTAACGCGGTGAGCGAGCGCAAGGGCATATTGCTGCGGCTGGACCCAGCCGTGCACGATGCCCTGGCCAGGTGGGCCGCTGACGAGCTGCGCAGCACCAACGCCCAGATCGAGTTCCTGCTGCGGCGCGCGCTGGCCGACGAGGGGCGGCTGCCGGGCAAGGCGGGAGAGATGCGCAGGCCCGGCCGGCCGCGCCGCAAGCCGCCGGAGTGACGGCGCCTGACGGCACCGATTACTCTCGGGCGATGAGCACTGAGGAGCCGCAGCCGGCCGCGGCGCCGGAGCCTCAGCCGGAGGCGGAGGCAGCGCCGGGGCCGCGGCGCCGGGGGTTCAGGACCGGGCGGCTGGAGGCCTTCAGCGACGGCGTCTTCGCCATCGCCATCACCCTGCTGGTCCTGGACATCGGGGTCTCCGCGACGGCCGGCCAGGATCTGGGGGCCGCGATCCGCGGCTTGTGGCCGTCCTACCTGGCCTACGTGGCCAGCTTCTCCACCATCGGCGCGGCCTGGCTGGGGCACAACGCGATCACCGAGTACCTGGAGCGCGCGGACGCCGCGTTCGTCCGGCTGAACCTGCTGTTGCTCCTGTTCGTCTCGTTCCTCCCGTTCCCCACCCGGCTGGTCGCGGAATTCATCCACCAAGACACGGCCGAACGTGTCGCGGTGACCTTCTACGGCATCATCCTGCTGCTGTCCTCGGTGCTGCTGCAGGTCTTGTGGCGCTATGCGGTCCGGGCGCACCTGGTGCGGCCGGATACCGCCGACGAGGAGATCGAACTGCTGACCGAGCGCCTCACCCCCGGGCTCGGGGCGTACGTGGTCCTGATCGTCTCCGGGCTCTTCGTCCCGCTCATCGCCGTAGCCGGGTTCCTGGGCATCGCGCTGTACTACATCATCCCGTTCCGGCGGCTGTCGGCCAGCTTCATGCTCCGGACCCGGCGCAGGCAGCGTCGCCGGCGCTAGCCGGCTTCGGGCCTCCAGTAGACGGCCTTGACCCAGATCGTGCACAGCGCGTCCAGCGCCAGGCCGTCGTCGAACGGCACGTCCTTCTCGCCGCCCTGCCCGAGCCAGATATAGCAGAAGTGCTCCAGCATGGCCGACAGGGCCGAGGCCGTCATGACCGGATCGACGCCCGGGCAGTAGCCGTCCGCCTGCGCCTTCCTGACGGCGGTGGCGATCCGGGTGATGGCCTCGCCGCGCAGCTCGAGCCAGCGGTCCCGGAATCGGCCCTCGACCATGGCCGCCTGGAAGATCCCGATCAGCTCGCCGCGCCGCTTGGCGTAGGTGCGCCAGAAGCCGGCCACGGCCTCGCGCAGCGCCTCCTCGCCGGACAGGCCGGCCCGGTACGGCAGCGCGGCCAGCTGGGAGGCTTCGGCGTGGAATTCCTCGGCCAGCGCGATGAGCAGGTCCGCCTTGGTGTCGTAATAGTTGTAGAAGGACGCGACCGACCGGCCGGCCGCCGCGGCGATGTCGCTGATCTTGGCGTTGAGGTAGCCGTCGCGCGCGAACACGAGCCGGGCCGCCTCGCGGAAGGCCTCGTCGGTCTGCCGGCCCTTGCGGGTGGCCTTGGCCCGCAGCAACGGGTTAGGCCGGGATGCCGGTCCGGTCGGCCGCGGTCTTAGGCTGGTGCCGGACGTCGCCGGGCTGGCCCATGGCCCGCCGCCAGCAGGCGAACTCGAGCACGATGCCGTCCGGGTCCTGGAAGTAGAACGAGCGGACAAAGACGCCCGGATGGAACTCCCTGGCCACGCCCATCTCGCTGTCGTCGTGGTCCAGGATGGGGCTGACCCGGACTCCCTTGCCCTTCAGCTTGGCGCGGTACTCAAGGAACCGCTCCTCGGGCACGTTGAACGCGACGTGGTTCATCGAGCCGATCGCGCTCATCCATTCGCCCAGGCCGGGCGCGTTCACCGGGGCCGAGATGCCGGGGACGGGTTCGGGGGCGTCAGCGAACCAGAAGAAGGCGAGCGCGTTGCCGCCGCCCATGTCGAAGAAGAAATGCTGGCCCGCGCCGCCCGCGAGGTTGATCGTCTTGATCAGGCGCATGCCGAGCACCTCGGTGTAGAACTCGACGGTCCGCTTCATGTCCGAGCAGACCAGGGCCAGGTGGTTGACGCCGCCGAGATCGAACTCCTCGTTCCGCCATTCCATGAACGTTCCTCCTCTGGCCTAGTGGTCAGATCTAAATCTAAACTCAGTTTCAGTTCCGCGCTAGAGCACCCCAAGGGAGTGGCCGGTGACCGGGATCGTGAGGGAGTTCGTCGGGCTGCCGTCCCCGGTGGTGGGCCGGGCTGGCGCGGGCGGTCATCCGTGCCAGGGCATCTACCACCGCCCGGCGTCCGGCCGGCCCCGGGTGGCGTTCATCGCCACGCACTACAACGTGGACTTCTCCGAGCACTACCTGGCCAGCTTCATGGCCGAACGAGGCTTCGGGTTCCTCGGCTGGAACACCAGGTTCCGCGGCAACGAGGCGCACTTTCTCCTGGACCACGCGCTGGCCGAGATCGGCGTCGGGGTGCGCTGGCTGCGCGAGCAGGCCGGGGCCGAGCGGGTGGTGCTGCTGGGCAACTCGGGCGGCGGCTCGCTGATGGCCGCGTACCAGTCCCAGGCGACCGAGCCCAGCGTCCGGCCGGTGACCGGGATGCGGCCGCTGCCGGCTAGCGAGGACCTGCCACCCGGCGACCTGTACGTGGCGCTGGCCGCGCATTCGGGCCGTCCGGAGGTCCTCACGGCCTGGCTCGACGCCTCGGTCACCGACGAGAGCGATCCCCTGTCGGCCGACCCGGCCCTCGACCCGTTCGACCCGGGCAACGGCCCGCCGTTCGGCGCGGACTTCCAGCGCCGCTACCGGGCCGCGCAGCGCGACCGCAACGAGCGCATCACCGGCTGGACCCTGGCGGAGCTGGACCGGCTGGCCGGGACGCGGGCCAGGGACCGGCTGTTCACGGTCCCGCGCAGCTGGGCCGACCTGCGCATGATCGACCCGTCGATCGAGCCGTCGGACCGGCGGCCGAACTGGTGCTACCTGGGCGACCCGATGCGGGCGAACTACGGGGTGTTCGGCGTGGGCACGGTGAGCACGCTGCGCAGCTGGCTGTCGATGTGGAGCCTGCGCACCTCGCAGTGCACCGCGGCGCCGCACCTGGCGAGGATCACCCAGCCCGCGCTGGTCATCCACGCCACCGCGGACACCGGCGTGTTCTCCAGTGACGCCCGCGCCCTGTGCGACGCGCTCGCCGCGCCGGACAAGACGCTGGAGTTCATCAAGGCCGATCACTACCTGACCGAGCCCGACGGCGCCCGCGCCCAGGCCGCCGACCTGATCGCCGCCTGGGTCACCGCCCGCCTCTAGCCCCGGCCCGCGCCCGCTGGCCCGCTGATACCGCGTGGATGCCGCGTTCACGTCGTTCTGGCGAACGACTGGGGGAACACTCACCTGATTCCGGCGCCGCCGTCGGAGTGGACGACGGTGCCGGTGATCCCGCGGGCCCGGTCCGAGGCCAGGAAGACGTAGCTGCCAGCGTGGTCGGCGCCGCTGAGCGCGACGTGCAGCGGGGTACGGCGGCGCAGGTCCTCCTCGCGGCCCTCGGCCGCGTCCAGGACCCGGCCGGCCAGGCCGAGGCTGGCCGGCCCGGTGAGCTCGGTGCCCAGCGTGCCGCCCGGCGCCACGCCGTTGACCCGGACCGCCGGGGCCAGCTCGTGCGCCAGCGCGATCACGCAGCCGCGGACGGCGAACTTCGACGCGACGTAGAGCACGCCGCCGCGGCCCGGGTAGAAGCCGGACGTGGAGACGGTCAGCACGACCGACCCGCCGGCCCGGCGCAGCTCGGGCAGGGCGGCGCGCACGGTGACCAGCTGGCTCTTCACGTTGACGGCGAACATCTCCTCGAAAGCCGCGTCGAGCTGGTCGTCGGCGAGGTCGGCCAGGCCGCGGTAGAAATCGAAGATGCCCACGCAGTTGACCAGGACATCCAGGCCGCCGAACGAGCTCGTGACGGCCTCGACGGCAGCCCTTGTGTCGGCCATGACGGCGGCGTCGCCGCGGGCGGTCACGCAGTCAGGAAGCTCGGCCGCGAGCCGGGCGGCCTTGGCCGGGTCCAGTTCCAGTGCGCCGACCTGAGCTCCCTCGGAGACGAATGCGGCCAGCACGGCGCGGCCGATCCCTGAGCCCGCGCCGACGACCAGCGCCCGCTTGCCGTCAAGCCAGCCCATCAGGTCTCGCCCGGGGAGGCTTCGTCCTCGGGGCCGTGCGGGGTCTGCAGCAGGCGGGAGAACAGGTCGTGGTCCTGCCAGGTCAGGGCCTCGAGCTCGAGCGGGCAGAGCAGGATAGACCGGCCGGAGGCCGGCACCGAGATGCGCAGCCGGGCGCCGTTGCGGGTCGGCACCCGTTCCACCACGACCTCGCCGAACTCGTTGGCCAGCCGGATCGGGCCGCTGGCCGGGTCGGGCTCGCTCACAGGAACACCGCCAGGTTCTGGGTGCGCAGCACCGATTCGTCCACGGTGATCTCCCGCAGGGCCAGGCGGAGGCCGTCCGGGGTGGCGCGGAGGAGGTCTGTTCGGCCTGCCGAGATCAGGGAGGGCTCGCGCGTGTCTCCCCGGCTGCGGAACAGCAGCAGCGCCGACTCGACCCGCAGGTCATCCCCTTCGGCCCGGAAGGTACGGACGTTGGTGACGAAGTGCCGGGTCCGCGACGGCGGGTCCTCGGTCCAGGCGTGGTCGGTAGCTAGCCGCTGCACCCGCTTGCGCAGCGCGTACATGTCCTCGTCGAAGTGGCCCATGTCCGCCAGGGAGTCGAAGCCCGCGCCGCGCGCGGTCGTCACCCGCACCGGCATCACGTAGCGGATGTCCTCGCACAGCAGGCCGAGCCAGCCCGCGAAGTCGGCCGCGTCGAGCAGCGCCGCCTCCTCGACCAGGAACTGGTGCGCGGCCAGGTGAGCCGGGTCGCCGTACGGGAGCGGCCGGCCGGCGGTCACCGCGCCTCCCGGGACAGGCAGTCGCCCCACAGGCCGAACCAGTGCCGCTGGCCGTACTCACCGAAGCCCTGGTAGGCCACGCCGGGCCCGGCGAACGTAGCCAGCGGCGGCTTGACCGGCTTGCCTTCGGAGGTCAGCCCCATCCGGCTGTTCAGGGTGAGCCGCCGGGCCATCGACCCGGCGGCCATGTCGGTGATCGACACCCAGTTCTCCACGTCGTCCTGCTCGAACATGCCGGAACTGCCGAAGCACATCAGGTAGGCGGTGTACGACCGGCGCTTGAAGTCTTCCGGCGCGGCCGCGTCCACCGCGAACCAGGACAGGACCTCGGTCTCGCGCTCGCTGACCGGCTGCCACTGGCGCAGCGAGATGAACGGGGCCACGGTCCCGTCCGCGTCGATCTGCGGCCAGTTGTGCACGAAGCTCAGGTTCGGGAACAGGGTCGCGGCCGAGGGCATGAACCCGCTGTCGGCGATCAGGGCCCGCTGGCGGTCCGACCAGGTGGCGGCCATGGCGGGGATCATCGCGTCCGGGTAGCCGACGTACCGCAGCTGATCGGCCAGGTCGCCGCCTGGAGGCAGCTTGTAGGTGGTGCCCGCGCCGGGGCCAGCCTGGTAGAGGGCGCCTTCCTTGCGCTTGCTCGCCTTCGGCTCGCGGAACAGGCCGATGTCCACCACGCTGGCGTGGGTGTGCGGGGTGTGGTAGCTGTCGCCGGCGAAGTTCTCCGCGCCGATCTTCCAGTTGGCCTTGATCCGCCACCGCTGCGGGCCGCGCAGCTCCACCCCGGCCGGGCCCTGCCGGGTGTAGAAGTCGAGGTAGAACGCGAAGTCGCCGAGGTAGTCGGCTAGCGCGGGCGCGTCCGGGTCGCCGCTGATGAAGATCAGCCCGTTGTGCGTGCCCATCGACGGCGCCGGCAGCAGCGACTGGCCGGCCCGGGCGAAGCCGTCCTCGCCGCCGTAGGCCTCCTCGTGGAACGGCAGCCCGGCCAGACGGCCGTCGTTGCGGTAGGTCCAGGCGTGGTAGGGGCAGCGGAAGTGCGAGGCGTTGCCCAGCTCGGCCCGGCACACCTGCATGCCGCGGTGCAGGCACATGTTGAACATGACCCGGACCACGCCGGCCTCGTCCCTGGCCACGATGAACGAGTCGGCCAGGACCCGGCGGACCACGTAATCGCCGGGATCGGGGATCTCGGACTCGTGGGCGAGGAACACCCAGGACCGGGCGAAGAGCCGGTCGCGTTCGGCCGCGAAGATCTCCGGATCGGCGTAGACGTGCGCCGGGATCATTCCCCGCCGTACCTGACTGACGATGGCGGCGAGGTCGATCATGATGCAACGATACGTTCCGGACGAAAGGGTACTCGCGGCATGCAGAGCTGGATCCACGTCATCGAGTGGCGCGCGAACGTGCGGCCTGAGCTGACGGCGCTGGCCGACGACCGGGGCGCGGCGTACACCTACGCGCAGCTTCGCGCCGGGACCGAGCGCCGGGCCGGGGGCTGGGCGGGCTTGGGGGTCGGATCCGGCGACGTCGTCGCCGTGGTGGCCAAGAACAGTGCCGAGGCGGTGCTGGCCCGCCACCCGGCCGTCGCCGACGTGGCCGTGCTCGGCCGGCCCGACCCGGCCTGGGGTGAGGCGATGCACGCGGTCATCATCCCGGCCGCCGACCAGGCCGTCCCGGCCACGGAGATCATCGCCTGGTGCCGGGACCGGCTGGCGCACTTCAAGTGTCCCAAGAGCGTGGAGTTCACCGACACGCTGCCCCGGACGACGACCGGCAAGATGCTCAAGCGGGAACTGCGGGCCCAGCTGTCCGGGCAGCGGGTGCGGTCGTGAGCGGGCTGGGGCTGTCGATCGCCTCGCACAGCGGGCTGCCGCCGGCCCGGATCGGCGAGCTGGCCGAAGCGGCCGAACGGGCCGGGTTCGGCGCGGTGTTCGTGGCCGAGGGGCACGGCGACGCGCTGGCGCTGTGCCATCCGGTGGCGGCCGCGACCACGCGGGTGCCGGTGGGCACCGCGGTGGCGAACGCGGCCCTGCGGCCGCCGGTGCTGGCGGCCAAGACCGCGGCGCAGCTGGACCAGGCGGCAGGCGGCCGGTTCATCCTCGGCCTGGGCGTGGGCAACGCGGTGATGAACGCCAGGTTCGGGCTTTCCCCGCAGGCGCCGCTCCGGATGGTCGAGGAGTACGTGGCCGTCGTCCGTTCGGTACTCAATGGGGGCACCGGCTACGACGGCGAGCTGTTCCGCACGGGGATGATCCCGCTGGACAGCCCGCCGGTGCGGGCCGGCCTGCCGGTCTGGCTGGGCGCGCTCGGGCCGCGGATGCTCGCCCTGGCGGGCCGGATCGCCGACGGCGTGATCCTCAACCTGATGACGCCGGCCCAGGCGGGCGAGGCGGCCGGCCTCGTCCGCGACGCCGCGCGAGCGCCGGGGCGGGACCCGGAGTCGGCCGAGGTCGCCTGCGTGGTGCACTGCTGCCTGTCCGACGACCCGGCCGCGGCCGCGGCGGCGGCGCGCGCCGTGGTCCTGCGGTACGTGCTGCACCCGGCCGTGCCGCGGCTGTTCGGGGAGCTGGACGGGGGATTTGATCTGAGCGGGGTGCGCGAGCGCGTGCTGGCCGGCGACCGGGCGGGCGCGGCCGGGCTGGTGCCACAGCAAGTGGCCGACGGGTTCGTGGCCTGGGGTGATGCCGACCGGATTGCTGCACGGCTGGCGGAGTATCGGGCGGCCGGGGTGGACCTGCCGGTCATCTTCCCGATACCGATCGGCGGCGACTGGGGTTACGAGCGGACCATCGCCGCGTTTGTCGAGGACGTACTGTCATGAGCGAGGAACTGGTCATCCGCTTCTTTGCCGCGATAGAGGCCGGCGACCTCGGCACGCTGCGCGAGATCTACGCGCCCGATGCTGTTATCTGGCACAACGACGACCTGCTCGAGCAGTCGGTCGACGACAACCTGAGGGTGCTGCAGGGGCTGCACCGGGCCCTGTCCGGCCTGCGCTACGACGTCGTCCGGCGCGCGGCGACCGCCGACGGCGTGCTGCAGCAGCATGTGCTGCGCGGGCGGCTGCCGAACGGGGCCGAGGTCGAGTTGCACGCCGCGATGTACCTGCAGGTCCGGGGCGGGCACATCACCCGGATCGAGGAGTACCTCGACTCGGCGCGGCGTTCGGAGATCAGGAAGGCCCGCGAGGCGCTGTCTGGCTGAGCGCTGTCTGGCTGGGGCGCTGCTGGCTGGGGTTCGGCGGGGCCGGTACGTGAGTGATTTCTGATGCAGGCGAGTGCGGTGTGTGTCTGCTGTGCATCATGATTCGCTTGCCGGTGCGGCGGTCGTAACTTTTTCCGGGGAGAATTAGGGCTTGCGGGTGGATTTGGGGGACTATGGTGCACAAAACTCTCCCCGGAGCCCCAATCCACCCGGTTCTTTTCGGGGCTGGCCGCCTCAGGCCGCACGCGTGCATCCAGGACCCCGTGAGTACTACGACGAGCGCCGCCGACCGGGATTGTCTAGGGTTCCGGTGCCCAGAACGCGCAGTGGTGCTGGGCGGCGAAGTCGGTCTCGACCTGCGGGGCGGGCGGGACCAGGGATAGCATCCGCTGGCTGGTGCCGGCGAACCGCGGCCAGCCGGCGGCCGGGACCCCGGTCTTGGCCAGGTTCGTCCAGTCCTGCTTCATGGCCGCCGCCAGTTGCAACTGGCCCGCTGAGAAGCCGGCCGGGTGCGCGACGGCGGTCTGGCTGAACAGGTACGGCAGCTCGGACGCGTGCGCCGCGCCGTAAGGGAAACCTGCCGGGGGCAGGAAGAACTCCGGAGCGTTCTCGTCGTTGAACTCGTACGCATAGGTCGGCACGTACCGGGCCAGCAACTGATCGGCGGTGAGCGCGTGGCAGGCGAAGATCGCGTCGGTGCCGACGGCGCCGAGCGCGACCGGCGGGCTGGGATACCGGCTGAGCGGGTACTGCGCGGCTATCGCGCCCGCGATGGCCGCGGACACGCCGAGCGTGGAGGCGATCTTCGTCTGGTAGTTCGCCGCGGTCACCCGCCCGCCGAAGAGCTGGATTCCCGCCACGAACAGCCGGTACTCGTCGTGGTTGGTGCCGATGACCACCGGCACGCGGTTGAACTGGCCGCGGGCCAGCGCGGTCTTGACCGGCTGGGTGAGCACCGTGCCATCGACGTCGGGGGTGTAGCCGACCGGGTTCTCGTTCGCCAGGATGGTCGAGACCGGCAGGCCGCGCAGGCAGGCCGCGGTGTTGGCGGCGCAGCCGGCCGTGGCGGCGAAGGCCTGCCCGGCCGCTTCGGCCGCGGCGAGCGACTGCTGGGTCAGCTGGTACGTCCCGCTCTCCACGATGGCCCGCTGGAACAGCCCGCGCGCACCCGGCGAGACCAGCTGGGCCAGCGTGGACAGGCCGCCCGCCGATTCGCCGAACAGGGTCACGTCGCCCGGGTTGCCGCCGAAGCCGCCGATGTTGCGCTGCACCCAGCGCAGCGCGGCCTGCTGGTCCATCAGGCCGTAGTTGCCGGCCGGGCCACCGGGGCGGCTGGTCAGCGCCGCGTCGGCCAGGAAGCCGAGGGCACCGAGCCGGTAGTTGATGGTGACCACGACCACGCCGTCCCGGACCAGTCCGGCCGGATTGTAGTCGTCGCTCTCGCCGGTACGCAGCGAGCCGCCGTGCACCCAGACCATCACGGGCAGGTGCTTTCCTCGTGCTCCCGCGGGGGTGAACACGTTCAGGTACAGGCAGTCCTCTGACGTGCTGGCCCGGCCGAACGCACCGGGCGGCTGCGGGCAATGCGGGGCGTAGGCGGTGGCCGCGCGGGTGCCCTGCCAGGGCGCGGCGGGCCGCGGCGGCTGCCAGCGCAGCGCGCCGACCGGAGGGGCCGCGTACGGGATACCCAGGAACTCGCGGGTCGCCGCGACGGTCTTGCCGCGCACGGCGCCGCCTGCGGTGGCTACCACGAGAGTCGCGGTGCGGTTCGTGCTGGTGCTCGTGCTTGCACTGGGGGTGGCCGTGGCGGTGGTGCACGCGGCCGCCGCGGTCAGCACCGCGGTAGCGGCCGCGCCCGCCGCCAGACCGGTCCGTACGCGCCGTCCGATCGGTATCGCTCGCACCGCCGCGCTCACCCGTTCGAGCCTGTTCGAGGACAGAACAGTCTTACTGCGTTGAATAATTAACTTAATAGGCAGGCCGTCAGGAATCCATGCCGCCCGGGTCTCATTTCAGGCAACCGTGCCGATGCTCCGTGAGCACGGCCGTTCTGGGTACTTTGAACCCATGGCACGTGCTGGGCGGACCGAGCCGGATTCGGTCTCCATCTGGCTGAAACTCTCCGCGGAGGACGCCGCGCGGATGACGCAGGTCCTGACGCGGCCCGAGTTCGCCGGGTGGACCCGCGCCGAGTGGTGCCTGGAGATGATCCAGACGGCCCTGGGCTACTACACCAGGCCCCGGCCGGCGGCCGGGGCCGACGGGGAGCGCTCCGGGGTCGCGGAACCGGCGGAGGCCGCGGAACAAGCCCCCGCCGAATCTGCGCCCGCGGAATCTGCGCCCGCGGAGGAGCCCGTACCTGACGCAGCGGAGCCGATGGCCGATGAGCCAGAGCCGCCGGTCAAGGCCGATTGCCCGCACCCCGCCGACGCCCGGGACTACCAGAGCGGGACGTGCGCCGCCTGCGGCGCCATCCTCTGGGACTGAGCCACGGCGAGGGCCGCGTTCGTATGGCATTTCCCTGCATAATGCCGGGCTGTGGCGAGACCCGGGGCTGGCAGTGACAACGGGCGACCAGGCAGCTTGGATGATGGTGTCTGCTGATGCGGCGGAGGGCTGGGAGGTCACCCGATGATCAAGCGGCTGCTGGTCGCCAACCGGGGCGAGGTCGCGGTCCGCATCATGGCCACGGCGTCCGTGCTCGGCATCGAGACGGTGGCGGTCTACCCCGCCGACGACGCCGCCTGCGGGCACGTGGGCCGGGCCGACGCGGCGGTCGAACTGCCGGGCGCCGGTGCGGCGGCTTACCTCGACGTGGACGCGATCATCGCCGCGGCCACCGGGACGGGCTGCGACATGCTGCACCCCGGGTACGGTTTCCTGTCCGAGCGGCCCGAACTAGCCGCGCGGTGCGCCGCCGCCGGCCTGCGCTTCGCCGGACCAGGGCCGGAGGCGCTCGCGCTGTTCGGCGACAAGGCCGCGGCCCGGGCCCGGGCATGGGAGCTGGGCGTGCCGGTGCTGGCCGGCACCGGCGCCGACCCCTCGCCCGGGCAGGTGCTCTCCCTGCTGCGCGAGCACGGCGCGGTGATGATCAAGGCGGTGGCCGGCGGCGGCGGGCGCGGGCTGCGCCCGGTGACCCGCGAGGAAGACCTGACCGAAGCTCAGCTCGCCGACACCATGCGCCGCTGCGCCTCGGAGGCGGCCGCGGCCTTTGACGACGGGCGGGTCTTTGCCGAACGGCTGCTGCCCCGGGCCCGGCACGTCGAGGTCCAGGTTGTCGGCGACGGCACGGGCGCCGTGGCCGTGCTCGGCGACCGCGACTGCAGCCTGCAACGGCGCCGGCAGAAGCTGGTCGAGATCGCCCCGGCGGCGCTGGCCGGACAGGTCCGCGCCCGGCTGTCCGCGGCCGCGGCGGCGCTGGCCCGTTCGGCCGAATTCGCGGGCCTGGCCACCGCCGAGTTCCTGGTCCAGGACGACGAGATCGCCTTCCTCGAGGTCAACCCCAGGCTGCAGGTCGAGCACACGGTCACCGAACAGGTCACCGGGCTGGACCTGGTCGAGCTCGGGCTGCGCATCGCCGACGGCGCCACCCTCGCCACCCTGTCCCTGGCGGCCCTGACTCCAGGGCCGGGGCCGCGCGGGGTGGCCGTGCAGGCCCGGGTCAACGCCGAGACCCTGCGGCCGGACGGCACGCTGCTGCCGGGCGACGGCACGCTGAGCCGGTTCCAGCCGCCGGCCGGGCGCGGCGTCCGCGTCGACACCGCGGGCTACCCGGGCTATACCGTCAGCCCGCGCTACGACTCGCTGCTGGCCAAGGTGATCACTACCGGCGGCACGCTGGAGGAGGCGGCGCGCCGGGCGGTGCGGGCGCTGGCCGAGTTCGACATCGCCGGGGTGCCCGCCAACACAGCCCTGCTGCGGGCCGTGCTGCAAGCGCCGGGGCTCGGCGAGCACGACGTCGGCTGGATCGACGCGCACGCCGCGGAGCTAGCGGACGGCGACGCCGGGGAGCCGCCCGGCGACGACGCGGTGCGCGCGCCACTGGCCGGGACCGTGGTCGCGGTCGCGGTGGCGCCCGGCGACCCGGTGACGGCCGGCGACGAGCTGCTCGTCATCGAGGCGATGAAGATGGAGCACGAGGTGCGGGCGCAGGCCACCGGCCTGGTGCGCGAGGTGGCCGCGGCGGTGGGCGCCACGGTGGCGGCCGGAGAGGTCCTGGTCGTGCTGGCCGGGTCCGGCGCCGGCGCCGGTGAGCAGGCGCCGGCCGGCGAGGTCCCGCTGGATCACGTCCGGCCCGATCTGGAGGAGGTGCGGGAGCGGCACCGGACCGGGCTGGACGAGGGACGGCCCGAGGTGACCGAGCGGCGCCACGCCGCCGGACGCCGAACGGCCCGGGAGAACATCGCCGACCTGGCCGACCCGGGCAGCTTCACCGAGTACGGCGCGCTGACCATCGCGGCGCAGCGCCGCCGCCGCCCGCTGGATGACCTCATCGCGCGCACCCCGGCCGACGGGCTGGTCCTGGGCACCGCGTCGGTCAACGGCCGTCCGGTCGCGGTGATGTCCTACGACTACAGCGTGCTGGCCGGCACCCAGGGCCACATGAACCACCGCAAGACCGACCGGCTGCTCGAGCTGGCCGAGCGGGAGCGGCTGCCCCTGGTCATGTTCGCCGAGGGCGGCGGCGGGCGCCCCGGCGACACCGACACGACCTCGGTGGCCGGCCTGGACGTGCCCACGTTCCGGCTGACCGCGCGGCTGTCGGGCCGGGTCCCGCTGGTCGCCATCGTGTCCGGCTACTGCTTCGCCGGCAACGCCGCGCTGGCCGGCGCGTGCGACGTGATCATCGCGACGCCAGAGGCCAGCCTGGGCATGGGCGGGCCGGCCATGATCGAGGGTGGCGGGCTCGGCGTCGTCGCCCCCGACGCGGTCGGGCCGATGTCGGTCCAGGTACCGAACGGGGTGGTGGATCTGCTCGTCCCGGACGAGCCTGCCGCCGTGGAGGCGGCGCGGCGCTACCTCTCGTACTTCCGCCCGCCCGGCGATGACCCGGCCGAGCACGCGGACCAGCGGGTGCTCCGCCACCTCATCCCGGAGAACCGGGTACGCAGCTACGACGTGCGGCCGGTCGTCGAGGCGCTGTGCGACACCGGCAGCGTGCTCGAGCTGCGCGCGGGGTTCGGCGTCGGGGTCGTCACCGCGCTGGCCCGGCTGGGCGGGCACGCGGTCGGGTTGCTGGCCAGCAACCCGCGGCACCTGGGCGGCGCGATCGACGGCGACGCCGCGGACAAGGCCACCGCGTTCCTGGGGCTGTGCCAGGCGCACCGGCTGCCGGTCGTCTCGCTGGTCGACACGCCCGGGTTCATGGTGGGCCCGGAGGCGGAGCGGACGGCGATCGTGCGGCGCTTCGGCGCGATGTTCGTGGCCGGCGCCCGGCTCACCGTGCCGGTCTGCGCGGTGGTGCTGCGCAAGGCCTACGGCCTGGGCGCGATGGCGATGACAGCGGGCGACCTGCGCCGCCCGGCCATCACCG
>Ga0335082_10001121_pt1 | contig 28500 bp, 21 predicted proteins | sample Lox_Sample_41_FD_206718 | JGI IMG/M metagenome (GOLD analysis project Ga0335082, IMG submission 206718) | Soil microbial communities from Loxahatchee National Wildlife Refuge, Florida, United States - Lox_Sample_4.1 | ecosystem: Environmental > Terrestrial > Soil > Wetlands | place: USA... | reverse complement strand
ATGCGCTAGCCCGGATTATTCATGAGTTCGCGTAGCGAGAGCGCCGAGCGTGCGTCAGATCTGGCCAAGCGCAGCGACGACCGACGCAGGCATACTCGACAGTATGTCGAGGAGAGAGGCGCGAGCACGGCCAGAGATGGCGCGCGATCGGCGCTCGCAGTAGCGAACTCATGAATAATCCGAGCTAGGCGCCGACGACGCCACGCGGCGTCACCACGGCGTCCAGACGAGCAGGTACAGCGTGTTGTTGTCCGACGCGCTGCGACCGTAACCGTCGTAGTTGGACGAAGCGCCGTTGAACGTCGAGTACATCGTGTACTGGAGCGCGAACTGGGTCATCGGCAGGGCGGGCCACATCTGGTGGAACCACTGCGAGAAGGGGATCAGGTTGAGCTGCACGAACCCGCCGAGGGAGGTCGGCCTGCCGGTCCGGCTGCCGCTGACGGGCTCCGGCGCATAGATAAGGTTGTCGTGGGAGCCGCCGATGTTGAAGAGACTGCCCGTGACACCGATCAGGTTGTACCGATAGTACTCGAGCCAGAACTGGAAGGTGTACAGGTCCCCCGACCCGTGCTGGGCCGCCCCCGCCGCCTGAGCGGCGGAGAGACCCTGGTTCTCCCAGATGAACGAGGACCGGAAGGTGACGAACTGCGGCGCGCTGTCCCACTGGTATTGCAGGTCGACCCCGTTATCGAGGAAGTCGTTGGTCGGCCCACTGCTGCCGCTCTGGAAGATCTGATTGTAGAACCCGACGTAGCCCAGCGACACCGAGTGCGGTCCGCTGTTCTCGGTGCAGACCAGGCGCCAATACGGCGCCGCGCCGTTGACCACCATCTCGGTCGGGTTCCCGAGGGTGAGGAAGCTGAAGAAGCCCGACTTGCCGGAGGCGTAGGGGGTGATCTCGGCGTAGACGAAATCATCCAGCAACGCGTACAAGCCGATGCCCGACACCTGAGCGGACAGGTTGCTCATCGAGGTGGCGGCGGCGGGCGCCGGGGCGACCTCGGATCCGATGTACTGGCTCCACGCCGGCAGCGTATTCCAGACATCCTGCACGCTGGGCCCGTTGTTGAAGGTGGCGCCGTAGGTGAGGCTGTGCGCGCCGAGCTCCTGCGTGCTGGTCACGCGGATGTCGGTGTTGTCGAAGGCCCACGCGTTGTCGGCGCCGTCGTACGTGCCCATGACGAAGCCGCCGACCGGACCGTAGAAGCGGCCAGCCAGGAAGAAGTTCGCCTGCTGGGGATACGACACGTTGTTGTTGCCGTCGGAGGCGTACGTCAGGGTGGGCAGCTTGCTGAGCCCCGGCTGGCTCTGGTTGGTGTAGGTGTACGACCACATTTGCGCCGCGGAGAGTGGCGGGTAGGGCTCGTACTGCTGATCGGCATGGGCGCTCATGACGTAGCCGTGCATCTTGAACCAGCGCCCGAACGCGTTGAGCTCCGGATAGAAGCCCGCCGCGTGGCAGCCCGAGCATGGCTGTCCGGTCTGCCGTGCAAAGCTGGGCACCGCAAAGGCGCGCGGCGTACCGAGCAGCGCGATGGAGAGACCCACGAGGGTGACAGCCAACCGACCGCATTCCCCGCGCATCAGCGTCCTCCTCCTCGTCGGCGAGGACAGCAATTCTCGTTCCGGACGGACCGCGCCCTCGTCGCCGCCCACCTCGCGGGCGGCGACGGCGGCAGGCCCGGTCACGCTTCCCGCCGGTGAGAAGCCCGCCCCGCCGCGCTTACCGAAACCGGGGCGCGCGAAGGCGGGATGCCGTCTCGGCGCTTACGCCCGCGGTCGGCTGACGCGGATGACGCCGCGCAGCTTGCCGATCGCGCGGATCACCTTGTTGAGCTGGTCGGCCGTGCCGACCATGATCTCGAAGCTGTTCAACGCCTGCTTGTCGGGCGTGCTCTGCACCTGGGCGCGGGTGATGTTGACGCCGACCGCGCTGATCGACTTGGTGATCGAGGCCAGCATCCCGGGCTGGTCGATGCAGATCACCTCGAGGTTGACCGGACGCGCGCCGCTGGCGCCGCTCTCCCACACCACCTCGACGCGCCGCTGCGGGTCGCTCTCGAGGACCCGCGGGCAGTCGATCGCGTGCACGGTGACGCCGCGGCCACGGGTGATGAAGCCGAGAATGCGCTCGCCGGGCAAGGGGTCGCAGCACTTGCCGAAGCGCACCAGCACGTCCTCCACCCCGCTCACCTGCACCCCGGTGCCCTGCCCGGCCATGCGGCGGAAGAACTTGCGCAGCGTGCCTTCCTCGCGCTCGGCGCGCCGCGCCAGCTCGTCGGGCGGCAGCAGCTTACCGAGCACCTGGGCGGTGGTGATCTTGCCGTAGCCGACGCCAGCGATGAGGGTCTCCTCGTCCTTCACCGACAGCGCGTGCGCCGCCTCGCTCAGCTTCCCGTCCTTCTGCAGGCGTTTGAAATCGAGCTGGTGCCGGGCGAGGTCGCGCTCGAGGATCTCGCGCCCGACCGCCAGGCTGCGGCTGCGCTGCTGGTAGCGCAGCCAGCCGCGGATGCGCGCCTTGGCGCGGCTGGTCTTGACGTGGTTGAGCCAGTCCTTACTCGGCGTCTGATTGGTGGTGGTGACGATCTCCACCGTGTCGCCGTTGCGCAGCCGGTAGCGCAGCGGCACCAGCCGGCCGTTGACCCGGGCGCCGGCGCAGTGATGGCCGACCTCGGAGTGGATCCGGTAGGCGAAGTCGATCACCGAGGCCCCCTCGGGGAAGTTCAGCACGTCGCCCTTGGGGGTGAAGACGAACACCTCGTCGCTGAACAGGTCCTCCTTCACCGAGCCGAGGAACTCCTGCGGATCGGAGACGTTCTGCTGCCACTCGAGGAGCTGGCGCAGCCAGGCGAAACGCTGTGCCTCGGCTGCCCCCACGGCTTGGCCACCCTTGTATTTCCAGTGCGCGGCGACGCCGAACTCGGCGACGCGGTGCATCTCGTGGGTGCGGATCTGCACCTCGACGCGCTCGCCGTAAAGGCCGATCACGGTCGTGTGCAGCGACTGGTACATGTTGTTCTTCGGCAGCGCGATGTAGTCCTTGAAGCGCGCCGGCACCGGCTTCCAGCTGGCGTGCACGACGCCGAGGGCGGCGTAACAGTCGGTCACCGTGTCGACCAGCACGCGGAAGCCGACCAGGTCGAAGATCTGGTCGTAGAGCAGGTTCTCGCGCTGCATCTTGCCGTAGATCGAGTAGAAATGCTTGGGACGGCCCGACACCTCGGCTTCGATCTCCGCTTCGGTGAGCTTCTTCGACAGGACGCTGCTGAACTCGTTGATGTAGCGCGTGCGCTCGGCCTTCTTCTTCGCCACGTTGCGCTTGAGCTGGTAGTAGACCTCGGGGCGCAGGTAGCGCAGCGCCGCGTCCTCGAGCTCGTTCTTGATCCACGACACGCCGAGGCGGTGGGCGATCGGCGCGTAGATGTCGAGCGTCTCCTGCGCGATCTCGCGCTGCCGCTCGGCGACGAGGTGATTGAGCGTGCGCATGTTGTCGGTGCGGTCGGCGAGCTTGACCAGGATGACGCGGATGTCGCGCGCCATCGCCAGCACCATCTTGCGGAAGTTCTCCGCCTGCTTCTCCTCGCGGCTGATGAAGTTCACCTGGCTGATCTTGGTCACCCCGTCGACCAGCGCGGCGATCTCCTCGCCGAACTCGCCGTGGATCTGCTCGAGGGTGGTCAGGGTGTCCTCGACCGTGTCGTGCAGGAGCCCGGTGACCACGCTCGGCACGTCGAGCTTCAGATCGGCGATCAGGCAGGCGACGCCGACCGGATGCACGAAGTACGGATCGCCCGACTGCCGCTTCTGGCCGCGGTGGACGTCGCGCGAGAAGTCATAGGCGCGCCGGATGAGTCCGATGTCGGCGCCGCTGTGGTAGCTGCGCACGCGGCTGGCGAGCTCCTCCGCGCTGGTCACGGGCGCCCGCCGTCGAGGCCGAAGCGCTCGCGCGCCCGCGCCGTCAGCTCCTCGACCAGCGCCTCCGGCGTCCGCTCATCGGTGTTGAGCACGACGTCGTAGACCCGGGTGTCGCCCAGGTCGAAGCCGTAGATCGCCTTGTAGCGTTTCGCGTCCGAGCCATGCCGGGCGCGGTTCACCGCCACCACCTCGCGCCAGTCGCGCTGCTCGCGCTGCGCCACGCGCCGGGCCCGCACCTCGTCGCTGGCGTCCAGCCACACCTTCAGCGCCTCCAGCCCGTTGGCGGCGGCCAGGTATCCAGCCAGGCGCCCTTCGAGGACGACGTGGCCCTCGCGCGCCCGCGCCGCCATCTGATCGTCGAGCGCGCGGTCGATCGAGTGGTCGCGCTCCGCCAGCTCGTTGAACTGCTCGAGGCTCAACCCACGCCGCTTGGCCTCTTGGCGGTAGAGGTCTCCGGCGTAGACGTGCGGCAAGCCGAGGCGCGTGGCCAGCCGCGTGGCCACCGTCGTTTTGCCGCTGCCGGGCACGCCGGAGATGGTGATGAGCATGTGCGCATATTAACCACGATCGCCAGGCTGCGAAACAGCCGGGAACCCCTGGGGTGCGGGGGTGTGCTCCCGCCTCGGGTCGGTGGGGGCCGAGTCGGCCCCTCGATCGACCGGAAGGGCGGCCCCGCACGTTCGCCCCGCAACTGGCGGGCTGCCGGAGAAACCGGCCCAGTTCGGTGGGAGCAGGCCGGGCGCCCGCCCCTGCCCTCCACCCACCGCAAAGCGGGAGCGAGCTCCCGCACTCCACAGCTACTCGACGTTCTGGGTCTGCTCGCGGAGCTTCTCGACCTCGGCGCGGGCTTCCAAGGTCAGGTTGGTCACCTCCAGGTCGGCGCTCTTCGAGGCGATGGTGTTGATCTCGCGGTGGATCTCCTGAATGAGGAAATCGATCGCCTTGCCCACCGAGCCCGACTGGCGCAGCAGCTCCCCGAGGCGGGCGAGATGGCTCTTCAGGCGCACGAGCTCCTCGGTCACGTCGGCGCGTTCGGCGAGGACCGCCGCCTCTTGCACCAGACGCTCCTCGTTGACCACCCCCTTGCCGATCAACGCGCTCACCCGCTCCTGCAGGCGGCGCGCCATCTCCGGCACCAGCGCCGTGGTCCGGCGCTGCACCGCGGCGTGCACCCGCAGCAGGTGCTTGAGGCGAGCCTGCATGTCCGCCGCCAGCGCTTTCCCCTCGCGGTCGCGGGCCCGGTTGAACTCCTTCAGGGCCGCCACCAGGAGCTTCCGCACCCGCGGCAGGTCGGCGCTCGCGTCGGGCTTGCGCTCGACCACCCGGACGAAGTCGCTGCCGCGGCTGAGCAGCATGTTGACGTCGATCGTCCCGGGCAGCTTGAGCGCGCGCTGCAGCGTCCGCCAGCCGCCCAACACGGTGCGGGCCAGCGTCTCGTTCACCTCGACCGCGGCATCGTCCGCCATGGCGCCGGAGCGGAACACCGTGACGTCCACCTTGCCGCGCTCGGCGACGCCGCTCACCAGGTCGCGGAGTTCCGCTTCCCACGCCTGGCACTCGCGCGGCAGGGAGAGCTTCACGTCGAGGAAGCGCTGGTTGACGCTCCGCACCTCGACCGACAACCGTCGTCCGTTCCCCTGCCAGCTCGCCTGCCCGAACCCGGTCATGCTGCGCATGGCGCGATCCTCCGCATTTTATCTTGCCTTTCTCCGCCGCGGGGGCTTCCGCGCCGCCGTGCGCAGGTCCGCCCGCAGCTGCGGTGCCGTCACCGTCGCGGTCCCCACCTCGCCGACGACGATCCCCGCGGCGTGGTTGGCCAACACCGCGGCGGTCTCCAGGCTCGCCCCGCTGCCGAGCGCCAGCGCGCAGGCCGCCACCACGGTGTCGCCGGCCCCGGTGACGTCGTAGACGTTCCGCGCCACGGTGGGAAAGTGGCGGGCGGGCGCCTCGGGCACGAACAGCGACATGCCCTGCTCGCCGCGCGTGATCAGCACCGCGTCCGCCTGCCAGCGCGCCAGGAGCGCGGCGCCGGCCCGCGCCAGGCTCCCCGCGTCGCGGATGTCGATGCCCGACGCCCGGCTCGCCTCGTCGCGATTGGGGGTGACCAGGCTCGGCCGGCGGTAGTGCGCAAAGTTGATCTGCTTGGGATCGATCACGAGGGGAAACGGTCGGCGCGCCCGCACCGCCGCGAGCACGGCGAGCAGCGTCGGCGTGATCAGCCCCTTGCCGTAGTCGGAAATCACCACCACGTCGGCGCGGCCGAGGTTGGCGAGCAGGAAGCCGCGCGCCCGCGCCGCGGCGCGCACCGCGCTCGCGCCGGCTTCCTCGCGGTCGAGCCGCACCACCTGTTGCTGGTGAGCGATGATACGGGTCTTGCGCGTCGTCGCCGAGTCGCGGCTCCGCACCACGCCGGCGGTGTCGGCGCCGAGGCGGCGCAGCTCGTCGACCAGCTCGTGCCCGGCGACGTCGCCGCCCACCACGCCGCAGGCGGTCACCCGCCCGCCGAGGGCGCGCAGGTTGTGGATCACGTTGGCCGCCCCGCCGAGCCGACGGCTCTCCGCCGTCACCTGCACCACCGGGACCGGCGCCTCCGGCGAGATGCGCTCGACCCGCCCCCAGATGAAATGGTCGAGCATCAGATCGCCCGCCACCAGCACGCGCACGCGTGGGAAGCGAGCGATCAGCGCGCTGGCCGCGCGCGTATCATGCCGTCGCGTCACGGAGGGGCTCCGTTGTCCGTTGTCCGTTGTCCGTTGCGCGTTGCCCGTTGTCCGTTGTCCGTTCCCCAGCCCAACGGAAAACGGGAAACGGACAACGTCCTCGACCAGACGTCATCCGTACCACTCCTGCCGCACCGCCGTGCCGGTCAGCACCCGGTCCACCCGTTCCGCGACCGCCGCGGGCGTGATCCGTTCCATACAGAGCTGCCCGATCGGGCAGCGCGACTGATAGCACGGTGCACACGGGACGTCGCCGCGCACGACCAGATGATGCCAGCCCCACGGACCGGAGCGGGCCGGGCTGGTGGCGCCGAACAGCGCGATCACCGGCGTGCCGGTGGCGCTGGCGACGTGCATCGGGCCGCTGTCCGGTCCGATCGCGACGGCGGCTGCCTCCATGACGGCGATGACCTCACGCAGCGAGGTCTGGCCGACGCCGTCGACGACGTCGCCGGCGCCGGCGGCGAGGACGGCGAGTGCGAACGCGCGATCGGCCGGCGCACCCACCAGCACCACGCCCAGCCCCCGCCCGCGCAGCGCGCGGCACAGCTCGGCGGTCGGACGCGGCAGCCACTGGCGGCTGGCCCAGGTCGAGCCGATGTACAGCGCGGCGAAGCGTGGGCCGGCGGCGGCCACCAACGCGGCGACGCGGTCGCGCTCTGCGGCCGTGGCGGCGAGGCCGAACGAGATCGGGGCCGGTGGCACGCCGAGGCGGTCGGCGAAGCGCAGAAAGTGCGTCAACTTGGGCGTGAAGTCGCGCACCGGCTCGATCGATTCGGTGTTGAAGAGCCGGTTGCCCTCGCGCGAGTTGCGCCAGTGAAAGCCGATCCGCCGGGGGGCGCCCGAGCGCCAACTGGTCAGGCCGCTCTTGAAGTGGCGCTGCAGGTCGAGCGTCAGATCCGGCCGCCACGCACGCACCGCGCGCAGGAATTCGACCAGCGCCGCCGCGCCGTGTCCGCGCCGAAAGACGATCACGTCGTCGACCGCGGGGTGCGCCGCCAGCAGCGGCGCCGCGGCCGGCTCGATCGCCCACGCGATCCGCGTCGCCGGCCAGCCGCTGCGCACGCGTTGGACGAGCGGCATCCCGCAGACGACGTCGCCGATGGCGCCGAGCAGCACGACCAGCAGCCGCTCGGCCGCGATCACGGCGCCTCCACGGCGTCGGAGATCCCCGGCATCGGCAGCCACGCGTCGGCCCGCACGCCGCCCGGGTAGTGCGGCCAGAGGAGCACCGCTGCGGCCACCTGCAGCGCCACCACGGCGGACGCCGCAGCGCGCGCCCATGCGGGCCGCGACGAGTCCCAGCACCCGCCGGCGAGCAGCGCCGCGAAGGGGGCCATGACCACGCCGCCGGACTCGCCCCAGGCCAACCAGAGCGGAGCGCCCAGGCAGAGCAGCGCCGCGATCCAGGCGATGTCGCTATAGCGGCGCTGCGAACGCCACGGCCGCGCCGCGGCCAGCAGCAAGGCGGCGAGCGGCAGCGCCGCCGCGCCCGCCGGCCGCGGCGCCGGTGTCGCCGCCGCATCGGCACCCGCGGCCTCCGCCGCCCGCACCGGGAGGACCGCGTTGAACCGGCGCGCCGACGGCGCCGGCCGCGCGCTCGAGTACTCCTCCGGCGACGGCAGATGCGAGGCAGCCGCGACGAGCAGCGAGACGGCCAGCACCGCCGTCCACGCGAGCCCGACCGCCACGGCGCTCGCACGCGCCACGCGGACGCGACCTTCCCAGCGCTCGGCCGTGGCCACCCGCGCCGCGACCAAGAGGAGAGAGAGCACCGCCATCCCCGCGGTCGGCACCGCCGTCGATCCCTGCAGGAAGGCCCCGATGGGCACCAGCAGGATCGCGCCGCTCGCCAGGAAGGTCCACTGCAGGGTCGGGTCGAGCAGATCGCGCGCCAGCGCATACGTCGCCGCGAGCTGCGCGAAGCCGCCGAGCAGCGTCGTTCCACCCGCCGGCGCGAGCAGCGGCGGAGCCGCCAGCGCCGCGAGGACGCCGGGCGCGAAGGCGACGGCGGCGAGTGCACCCAATGCGCCGCGCGGTCCGTAGACGGCCAGCCCCCACCGGAGCACCACCGCGCCGCTGGCGACGTACGCCGCCAGCCCGAAGACGAGCGGCCGCCACAGCAGCCCCGGCCGCCCCGCCCACAACGCCCCGGCCAGGCCCAGCACCCCGCCCGCGGCAACGATCGCCGCGCCCCACGTGTGCGCCCGCCGGTCGGTCATCGTGCGCTCTATACCGGCTCGCTGCCGGCGCTGCGAGTGCGTGCCTTTGCTGGCTCGGCGACTCCCGCTATGGTCGCACGCCGTGCGCCTCAGCGGGTTCAGCTTCGTCCGCAACGCCGTCGATCTCTACTATCCGGTGGTCGAGTCGATCCGCTCCGCGCTGCCGATCTGCGACGAGTTCGTCGTCGCCGCCGGCGACTCGACCGACGGGACCACCGCGTTGCTGCGCGGCATCGGCGACCCGAAGCTGCACATCATCGAGACCGTGTGGGACCGCGAGCAGTTCGTCCGCGGCGCCAGCAACGCCGTGCAGACCAACCTCGCGCTCGACGCGTGCCGCGGCGACTGGGCGCTCTACCTGCAGGCCGACGAGGTCCTGCACGAAGACGACCTCGCCCCGCTGGCCGATCGCCTGCGCGCCTACCAGGACGACCCGCGCGTCGACGGCCTGGTGTTCGAGTACCTGCACTTCTACGCCGACTACGACCACTACCAGACCTCGCACCCCTGGTACCGCCGCGAGGTGCGGATCGTGCGCGGCGGGCGCGGCATCCGCTCGTGGAAGAGCGCGCAGGGCTTCCGGCACCAGGACGGCCGCAAGCTGCGCGTCGTGCCGGCCGGCGCGCGCATCTTCCACTACGGCTGGGTGCGCCCGCCGCGGCGCATGACGCGCAAGGCGCGCGCCCTCGCCGAGGTCCACCTCGGCGCCGCCGGCGCACAGGCCTACGTACCCGACCTCGAGGCGGGCTACGACTTCGGCCAGCTGCACGGCCGCGAGCGCTTCACCGGCACGCATCCGGCGGTGATGCACGAGCGCATCGCCGCGTGCGACTGGCAGGTGTGGCCGACCGCGACGCGACGCAAGCACGACCGCCCCGCGGTCCGCATGCTGTCATGGCTCGAGAACCGCGTGCTCGGCTTCCGCATCGCCGAGCACCGCAACTACGTCCTGCTCCCGTCGTGAGTGGGCGGGTGGGCGCGTATGCGGGTGGGCGCGTGGGCGCACGTGGTTGGCGATTTCGCAATTCGTCGTCAGGACGAACACCCGAGCGACCTCACAACCAACAACCGGTCCAGCTCGACGTCCGCACGCCGGGGCAAGGCGCGGTCACTGGTCACCAGGTCACTTTTCCTCCGCGTCATTGACGCACCGGCGGTGCTCAGACAGAAGGATGCCGATGCCGAAGAGCGGGTTGATCGAGGCGGTCAAGTCGCTGCGCTACGCCGGCGGCGTCGCCAACTGGGCCGAGATCGGCGCCAACGCCTGGCGCGGCACCGAGACCACGACGCTGCGGCTGCGCAACGGGCTGCGCATCGAGAGTGCCGCTGGGGCGCTCGTGGTGCCGTTGTACAAGGAGATCTGGTATCGCGACGACTACCGCTTGCGCGCCGACCCGCTGCCGCGCGGCGCGACCGTGATCGACGTCGGGGCCAACATCGGTATGTTCGCGCTCTACGCGGCGGTCGCGTGGGGCGCGGCGCGCGTCTACGCGTACGAGCCGTTTCCGGAGAGCTTCGCGCTCCTGCAGCGCAACGCCGCCCGCAACCAGATCGACGCGATCGTGCCCGTGCCGCTGGCGATCGCGGGGACGGCCGGCGTGCGCGCCCTGCACATGCAGGGGCGGCACGGCGTCCACTCCCTGTTCGGCGACACCACCGGCGCGGCGACGTCGATCGAGTGCATCACCCTCGCCGACGCCTTCGCGCGCGACCGCATCGAGCGCTGTGACCTCCTCAAGCTCGACTGCGAGGGCGCCGAGTACGAGATCCTGCTCACCGCGCCGTCCGAGGTGTTCGCCCGCATCGGCCGCATCGCCCTCGAGTACCACGACTGGATGACCGCGCATCACCACGACGAGCTGCGCGCGCTCTTCGAGCGCCACGGCTTTACAATCACCGGCCGCGACCACCTGCCGTCACGGACGGGGTATTTGTTCGCGAAACGGTGAGCGCGCGTGCGTGGGCGAGTGCGCGAGTGAGCGCGTGGACGAGTGAGCGCGTCTCGGACGCTGTGACGGCGCGCGCACTCGCCTACGCGCCCACGCGCCCGCAACCGACAACTAGCAAACTCGGACGCGGCGGCCGCAGGGCATTTCGGGGCAACCCCGTCGCCGGTCACGTTTCGGATCCGATCCCGTACGGGGTCGCGGCCATGTGGAGGGCGCGGTTGGCGTCGTAGAGCGCTTTGTTCGCGGCGATCACCGCGTCGGTCCGCCACGGGCGGGGGTGATCGAGGTGGTAGACGGGGGCGGTGTAGCGCAGCGAGAGCGCGGTGACACCGATGGCGGCGAGCCGGTGGCCGAAGTCGGCGTCCTCGAAGCCGTAGGTAAAGCGCTCGTCGAAGCCGCGCACGGCGCGCACGTGGTCGGCGAAGGTGGAGGCGTTCTCGCCGCGCCAGCCCGGCGGACGCGGGACGTTGCGGTCGAGCAGGTCGCGCAGCAGCGGCACGCGGCTGGCGAACAGCCGCCGCGGCCGCCGGACGCGGAACCACCACCACCCGACGCGCTCGAGATCACCGCGTAGCACCGCGGCCTCGTCGAGCGCGGCGCTGAAGCGCGGGCTCAGCAGCACCTTGCCGCCGCTCAGGTAGCGGTGACGCGCGGCGCGGGCGGCGTGCGCCGCCAGGCAGTGCGCCGGCGGGACGCAGTCGCCGTCGAAGAACACCAGGTAGGTGCCGCGCGCGGCGACGATCGCGCGATTGAGGATGGCGCACTTTCGAAAGCCCTGGTCGGGGTGCCAGACGTGCTGGACCGCGAACGGCAGTCGGGGGCGCCACGCCTCGACCATGGCGCGGGTCTCGGGACCGCTCCCGTCGTCGGCGATCACGACCTCGAGGGGTGTCAGCGTCTGGCGTGACAGGCCGGCCAGCACCAGGCCGAGCGCGCGCGGGTGTTCATAGGTCGAGACGATGACGGAAATGCTCAGCGGCGGGCCGGGCCGGCCAGCGTCGCCGGGGGTGGGGCGAAACAGCACCGTCGGGGTCATCGGTCGAGCGACGGGTCGGCCAGGATGGCGAGGGTTGACGGACGGGCGCGGAAGCCGTCCACGTGCCGGTGATGGCGCCCGATCCGATCGCGGAACTCCGCGTCGTCGGAGCGGTACAGCCGATTGGCGATGCGGGTCGTATCCCCCTTGTGGAAGACGTAGTAGCCGACGGCGCGGTCGGGCAGCTCGAGCAGGCGCTCGCCGGCCGCGGCGAGCGCGGCGTTGACGGCGTGGGTGGCATCGACCTGCCCGTCGCTGGCGAAGCGGCAGCCGGCGGCGCGAAAGGCGTCGGTGCGATACAGCGCCAGACACGAGCGCAGCCAGGGGACCCCGTCGCCGACCGCGCGGCTTCCCGCGCGCGCCAGCCACGGAGCCGAGTGCGCGGCGAGCGCCGCGAGCAGCGCCGAGTCGTACACCCGGATCGTCTGGTGGCGGGTGCCCGCGGCGGCGTAGCCGCCGGCGCGCAGGCGCGCCACCAGGAACTCGAGCCAGCCGGGCCGGTGCACGTAGGTGTCGGAGTGGATGACCAGGAAGCACGGCGTGTCGACGCGCGCCGCGCCGAAGTTCAACGCCGCCGCCTGCGCCGACACCAGGTCGTTGGCCACCCCGGTCCCCACCCACTCGATCCAGGCCAGACTGCGCAGGTAGTCGATCGAGGCGTCGCGCGAGCCGTTGTCGAGCACCAGGACGCGGTACGGCGGCTGGGTGTAGCGCCGAATCGACCGCAGGCAGAGGCGGATGGCATCGAGGGTCTGGTAGTGCGGGATCAGGATGGTGACCGTCGCGTCGCGCGCCATGGCTGGAAGTCGCGGAATATCGTCCACCCCGCTAGCGGATGGCCGGGAACGGGAAGACTTTCTTCACCACGGAGACGCGGAGGTCACGGAGGTGTGAGAATGGCGATGGATCTGCGATGATCCCCTCGAGGTTCATCACCAACGCCCCTCGAGGGCCGGGCCCTGAATGCTCCTCAGGACATCACTCCGTGGCTCCGTGCCTCCGTGGGGACATCCTTTCTTGTCGGATCAAGGTCAGTTAGGGATCCCTAGCAGCTCGGCGCCCGAGACCCCAACCGCCGATGACCGAGATCGCCGCGCTCTCGCACACCGTCACCACGACCCGAGTGCTCGCCCTGCTCGACGGCCTCGACTGGGCGCGCGCGCGCGTCGCGGACGTCGGCGCCGGCGACGGGTACTTCTCGCAGGCGCTCGGCGAGACGCTGCGGGCGCGCGGCCTCGAGCCCGGTGCGCATATCGCCGCCTGCGACGTCGTACCGGAGGCGTTCCGCTACGCGCCCGTCCGCTGCGTGCCGATCGGTGCCGACGGGCGGCTGCCGTTCGCGGACGGCGCGTTCGACGCGGTGGTCAGCATCGAGGTGGTCGAGCACGTCGAGAACCAGTTCGCCTTCCTGCGCGAGCTGGCGCGCATCGCCAAGCCCGGCGCCATCGTGGTGGTCACGACGCCCAACACCCTGAACGCCAACTCGCGCGTGCGCACGTTGCTGCAAGGGTTTCCGCTGCTCTTCGACCCGCTCCCACTGGCCGGCGGCGACGTCCGCGAGCTGAGCGGCCACATCCATCCGATCAGCCCCTACTTCCTCGCCGTCGGGGCGCTGCGCGCCGGATTGACCGAGGTGCGATTCCACAGCGATCGCACCAAGACCTCGGCGGCGATCCTCACCATGCTGCTGGGGCCCGCCATTTGGCTCGCCGCCCTCGCCCAGCGCCGGCGCCTGCGCCGCAAGTGGCCGGGGGTCTACGAAGAGAACGCGGGTTTGCTGGCGGCCATCGGTGGCTGGCACATGTTGACCTCGCGCACCGCGGTGCTGCGCGGCGTGAAGGCGCCGGCGCGCGAGGCCGGGCGCCGCGCGCCACGCTCCGCTCAGGACGGCGCGACCTGATCGCCGGCGGCGCGCTGGAGCGCGAGCAGCTTGCCGTACTTGAGACGGGTGTAGTGAGCGGCCAGGTAGGCGAGCAGCAGACCGCGCCACCCGTCGAGGAAGCCGGCCTTGAGGACATAGGACTTCACGAAGCTGGCCCAGGGGTGGAAGACCAGATCGCTCACCCGCGCGCGGCGGCCGCGCTGCTGCAGGCCCTGCGCCATGATGGTCGTGTAGGCGTCGATGGTCTGCAGGTGCTCGCCGATGGAGCGGTAGGGGAGATGGAGCAGGTCGTGCTGCAGGGCGGCGCAGGGGCCGTCGAGCACGACCCGCTCGTGCAGGTCGTACGCGGCGTGCGCGGCAAAGCGCCCGCGGCGGCGGTCGAACAGGCGCACCGTGCGGTCCGGGTACCAGGTCCCGTGGCGGATCCAGCGGCCCAGGTAGCAGCTCAGCCGCGGCACCGACCAGCCAGCCGCGCCCGGGTAGCCGCGCTCGGCGAGCGCCTGAATCTCCGCCTGCAGGGCCGGTGACACGCGCTCGTCGGCGTCGATGCACAGCACCCACTCGTGCCGCGCGGCGCGGATGGCGAACTCCTTCTGCGCGGCGTGCCCGGGCCAGTCGCGCTCGATCACCCGCGCGCCGCGCGCGGCGGCGCGCGCCCGCGTCGCGTCCGTCGAGTGCGAATCGACCACCACCAGCTCGTCGCACCACGCCACCGACGCCAGGCAGTCGTCGATCCGGTCGGCCTCGTTCAGCGTGATGATGCAGGCGCTGAGGGGCGCCCGCCGCGGCTCCACCGGCTGCGCGGGGCTGGACATCGCGTCCCCTCGTGCCGCGTTCACCGTGCCCCGGTCAAGCCGGTGGGGGCCGCAGGGTCAGCGCCCTTTGCCCCGGCCGGCGAGGAGCTCGCGGTAGATGCGCTCGTAGGCGGCGACCATCTGCTCGGGGAGAAACCCCTCGGCCACGCGCGCGGGTCCAGCGGCACCGAGCCGCGCGCGCAGCGCGGCGTCGCCGAGCAGCCGTTCGAGGGCGTCGGCGAGCGCCGCCGCGTCGTCCGAACGCACCAGCAGCCCGGTGCGCCCGTCGACGACCGCCTCGGCGAGTCCGCCGACAGCGCTCGCCACAACCGGTCGCGCCGCGGCCATCGCCTCGAGCGCGGCGACGCCGAGGCCTTCGCGCCGCGACGGCAGGACGAACACGTCGCAGGCGGCGAGCAGATCGCCGACGTCGTCGCGCTGCCCGAGCAGCAAGACGCGGTCGCCGAGCTCGAGGCGGTGGATCTGCGCCGCCAGCGCGGCGCGTTCGGGTCCGTCGCCGGCGATCCACAACCGCGGCCGTGGCCCGCGCCGCCCGAGCTCGGCGACCGCCTCGAGCAGGATGTCGAGCCCCTTGCGCCGCACCAACGCCGCCGCTGCCAGCAGCACGGGCTCGTCCACTCCGGCGCCGGCGGCGGCCCGTACCTCGGCGCGCGGCCGGCGCGCCTGCAGTCGGGCCGGATCCACCGCGTCCGGGACGATGGCAATCGACCCCCGCGGCACCCCGCCGGCGGTGAGCCGGTCCGCTACGCCGGTCGAGATGGCGACGACGCGCTGCGTGAGATGGCGGTAGAGCAGCCGCGTCCGCCAGCCGCGTCGGACCGGCCGGTCCATGCGGCGGGTGACCAGTGCCGGCACCCCCGCGAGCCGGGCCGCGAGCCCGCCCAACCACGCCGCGCGGCCGGTGTGCAGGTGGACGAGGTCCGCTCCCACCTCGCGCACGCATTGCGACAGCCGCCACACCGCCGGCAGATCGAGGTCGCTGCGCATCGGCAATGCCCGCACCGCCAGGCCGCGGCGCACCGCGTCGGTCTCGAGGCCGCTGCCCGCCGGACATGCCACGAGCGAGTGGTGGCCGCGCGCCCCGAGGCCCTCGAGCAGCAGCAGCACCTGCACTTCGCCGCCGGAGAATCCGCGCTCGGCGTCGACATGGACGATGCGTAGTGGCGCCGGCGCCGCACCCGCCATCGTTGCCCCGCAGGCGTCGCGCGGCGCGAATCAGGTGCGCGCCACCGCCGCGGCGACCGGCGCCGCGGCGCGGCGCTCGCCGCTGCGCGCCGAGGGCGCGTACAGCCGCTCGACGTACTCGCGCAGCATGCGCTCGGCGCTGAAGCGCGGGATGAGCGCGCGCATCGAGGCCTTCACGCGCTGCAGCCAGAGGTGCGGAACCCCGTCCGGGCCGCGGGCATAAAAGAGCGGGATGACCTCGTTCTGCATGATGCTGAGCAGGGCCTCGGCATCGTGCTCGTCCTGCATGTGCGCGTCGCCCGGCGGCGTGACGATGGTCCAGCCGTTGGTCCCGTCGTAGGCCTCCTCCCACCAGCCGTCGGCGACGCTCAGGTTGAGGCCGCCGTTCAAGACCACCTTCATGCCGCTGGTGCCGCTCGCTTCGAGCGGCGGACGCGGCAGGTTCAGCCACAGGTCGACGCCGGCGACGATCGCCGGCGCGATGTGCAGGTCGTAGTCTTCCAGGAAGACGCCGCGCCCGCCGAAGTGCGGCTCGGCGCGAATCTGGAAGATGCGGTTGAGCGTCTGCTTGCCCTCGTTGTCCTGCGGGTGCGCCTTGCCGGCGATGACCAGCTGGATCGGCGTCGGACCGTCGGCCAGCAGGTGACCGCCGCGCTCCGGAAAGCGCACCAAGAGGTAGAGCCGCTTGTAGGCGGCGACGCGCCGCGCGAAGCCGATGGTCAACGCGTTGGGGTCGAACACCAGCGCCGCCGACTCGACATAGGCCGGCCCCTCGCCCCGCGCCAGGCGGTCGAGGACCGAGCGCTCGCGGACCAGGTCGACCAGCGCGCGCCGCAGCGTGCAGCGCACCTCCCAGAGCTCGGCATCGGGCAGTCGGTCGAGCCCTGCCCACACGGTCGGATCGGCGAGGCGCGTGCGCCAGTCGGCCCCGAGGTGGCGGTCGAGCAGCCGCTGCATCGGCCCCGCCATCCAGGTCGTGGTGTGCACGCCGTTGGTGACGTGCCCGATCGGGATGTCCTTGGCGGCACGCCCCGGCCACAGCGGCCGCCACATGCTGCGCGCCACTTCACCATGGCGCTTGGAAACGCCGATCGCGCTACGGCTGGTGCGCAGGGCGAGCGGCGTGATGCTGACCGGGTCGCCCTCGTTACCCGGCAGCACCCGGCCGATGTCGAAGAACGCCGCGCGGCCGACGCCGAGGGAATCGGCAAACTCGCCGAGCACCGGCTCGACCTCCTCGACGCTGTAGCCCTCGTTGCCGGCCGGCACCGGCGTGTGGGTGGTGAAGACCGTGTCCTGGCGGACCTGCGCCAGCGCGCCGTCGAACGTCCTGCCGTCGGCGGCGAGCAGCCGTGCCCGCTCGAAGCTGCTGAGCGCGGCATGGCCCTCGTTGAGGTGGACCAGCAACGGGTCGATGCCCATGGCCCGCAGCGCCCGAACCCCGCCGATGCCGAGCACCGCGTACTGGGCGAGGCGGACATGCCGGTCGCCGATGTAGAGACGGGCGGTGATCCAGCGGTCGATCGGGTGGTTGTCCTCGCGGTCGGTGTTGAGCAGAAAGAGCGGCACGCGGCCGAACTCGATGCGCCAGATGTCGCAGCGCACCGTGCGGCTGCGGAGGACCAGCTCGACCGTGAGCGGGCGCTGATCGGGCCCGGTCACCCGCACCGCCGGGAGGCGTTCGAAGTCGGCGTCCGTCCAGTACTCGCGCTGCCAGCCGTCGATGTCGAGCCGCTGGTGAAAATATCCCTGACGATAGAGGAGCCCGACGCCGATCATCGGCACGGCGAGGTCGGAGGCCGCCTTCAGCGTGTCGCCCGCCAAGACGCCGAGGCCGCCGCCGTACAGCGCCAGCGAGCAGTGGGCGCCGAACTCCGAGCAGAAGTACGCGACCGGACGCGCGGTCTGCCCGGCCACCGGCGTGCTCGGCCGGCGCACGTCGGCGGCCACCGCCTCGGCGATGACGCGCACCCGCTCGACGTAGCTGGCGTCGCGCCCCAGCTCCTGGAAGCGGCGCGGCGCCGTCGCCTCGATGACGTAGCGCGGATTGCAGCCGCTGCGCCGCCACGAATCGGGATCGATGTCGTGAAACAGCGTGCCGCCGCCGAGCATCCACGACCAGCGGAAGTTGAAGGCGAGCGCTGCGAGCGGCTGGACCGCTTCGGGCAGGCGCTCGGCCAGCTCGGCGATGGCGCGCTCGAGGTCGCGCCGGCCGTCGTGCGGACCGAGGGGCTCAGGCAGCGGGATCGCAGTCGACATGTCCACACTCTCCTCCCGTCAGGCTGACCACGCCTACGGCCCTCGCGGCACCCCTGCAAGGGGGGGCTGGTGTGGCCGGCGTGACCGGCAGCGCGATGCGGGGCGGGGTCAGGCACGCCTCCGCCGACCGCGTGGGCCCGACGGCAGCCCGTCGAGGGCGCGCGCGACCCCCGCGTCGGTGGGAAACGATTCGCACGGCAGGCGCATGCGGCGCGACCAGCTCGGATACTGAGCCAGCGACGCCCCCGGCAGGTTGACCGGCATGACCTCGCCACTGAGGTCGTCGAGCGACGCCGCGACCAGCGCCGCGGGCGTCCGCGCCAGGAAGGCATGCACCAGCGCGGCCAAGCCGGCGCCGTCGGCCGGCGCGGCGGACGCTACGCCGTCGCGGCGCAGCCGGCGCACCAAGGCGCGGCGTTCCCGGTCGCGAGCGGTCCGCGCCTGCGCCAATTCGCGGGCGTTGCGGAGTGCGCCGATGCGGCGGCGCAGCGCGAGGTCGCGCCCCTCCCAGAAGCCCGCCAGCGGCACGAGATCGTGGGTGTTGGCGCCGACCAACGCGCGCCGGAGGTAGGCCCGCGCCGGGCGAAAGGCACCGCGCGGGTTGCGCTCGAAGTAGAGCACGCGGGTGGAGAGGATGCTCGCGCGCGCCAGGCGCGCCGGCAGACCGCGCGGCACGGTGCCGAGATCCTCACCGATCACCAGCGCGCCGGCGCGCCGGCTTTCGAGCGCGAGAATGCCGAGCAGGGCGTCGGCCGGAAAGCGTATGTAGGCCCCATGCACCGCGCTGGCGCCGGCCGGCATCCAGTACTGGCGGAACAGGCCCATGACGTGGTCGATGCGCAGCGCGCCGGCGTGGCGCAGCGCGGCCCGCACGAGCCGGATCCAGTACTCGTAGCCGTCCGCCGCGAGGGCGCGCGGATCGAGCGGCGGGAGCCGCCAGTTCTGGCCGGTCGGCGAGTAGGCGTCCGGCGGCGCGCCGATGTCGACGTGCTCGAGGAAGAGCCCCGGGAAGGCCCAGGGATCGCTGCCCCGCCGCGACGAGCCGAGCGCGAGATCCTGATAGACGCCGATCGGCAATCCACGCGCGCGCGCCGCCGCGGCCACCGCGCCGAGCTGCCGCTCGAGCTCGAACTGCAGAAAGCAGTGTCGGTCGACCGCCTCGGGTGCGGCGGCGCGGAACGCCGCCACCGCGGCCGACGCCGGATCGCGGTGGACGGCCGCCCACTGGTGGCGGGCGACGATGCCGCGCGGCTCGTAGTGCTCCTGCAGCGCCAGGAAGGTCGCGAAGCGGAGGAGCGGCTCGCCCTGCGCGGCCCGGTAGGCCGCGTAGGCGCGGCCGCGCGGCGTGTCGCGGTCGCGGTGGCGGGCCGCGAAGGCACGATGCAGCGCGGCGAATGCCGGCTCCTTGATGGCTCGAACCGCGGCGTAGTCGACCCGCTCGGCAGCCCGCAGCTCACCCAGCCGCGTACCATCCGCCGGCTCGCGGCGCTCCTCGGCCGCGAGCTCCGCCCACTCGGGCGCGGCAGTGACATCGAGATAGAGGACGTTGCGGTACAGCCGGCTCACCGGGCTGTACGGGCTGATCTGATCCCCGCGGTTGTCGAGCGCGTGCAGCGGGTTGATGCCGACGAACGCGGCGCCGATGTCACCCGCCCACTCGGTGAGGCGGCGCAAGTCGGACAGATCGCCGATGCCCCAGTTGTCGGCGCTGCGCACCGTATAGAGGTTGGCGAGCAAGCCGAAGACGCGCCCGCCGCCGAGCCGCTCGCGCGGCGTTGGACAGCGCGGTGGGACGACGATGAGACGTTGCTCGGCCACCCGTTCACGGCCGCCCGCTGCGCTCAGCGCCACCCGCACGCGGTGGTAGCCGAGCGGCAGGGCCGGGATGGCGATCGCGCGCCGCGCCCCGCGCCCAAATCGCCCGCTGAGGTGAAGTCGCTCGCCGTGCTCGCACTCGACCTCGACCGCCCACGCCTGTGCGTGCCAGCCGGCGGGGCCGAGCGGCAGCGTGCGCGCGGCGGCGGTCTCGGCGACGCGCACCGGCGACAGCATCGCGGCCGCGAGGCGCGCGCGGGCCGCCTCGAGCGCTGCGCGCGCCGCCGGCTCGCCCTGCGCGTCGATCCCGATGGCGCGCAGGAGCGCGACGCGCGTGCGGTCGGAGGTCCGCCGCGTGCGGCCCCCCTGGTCGACGTACGAGGGCAAAATGCCGACCTGCACGGCGAGGGCGTGGAGAAACGGACGCGGCGGCATGCGGTCGGCGATCGGAAGCGCCACTGCTGCTCGGGTCGCCGCGATTTGTAAAGCCCGAAGGCTCCTCGACCAGCGCCCCGCCTCTCCGGTTGGAAATTCCGCTCCGCTTTGATCTTAAGACCGAGGCTCGGATGGCGCGCTGCCGACAGACTTCCGACGCCGCCCGGCTGGCCGCGGCGGCAATCCTGCTCGCGGTGGTCGCCGGGCCTGGGCGGGCGTTTGCCCGCTCGCCCGAAGAGCCTGGGCTGGAGGTCGTCTCGAGCCACCTGCGGACCGCGCGCACCCTGGCGCAGCGGGGAGTGGGGCTCGACCGGCTGGCAGTCGCCGATCCGCTGGTCCGCCTGCGCGACGGCGTGCCCGAGATCGAGGTGCGCTTCCGCTCGCTCGACGCGGACACCGTCGGCGCGCTGGCCGCCCTCGGCGTGGCGGTGGACCACGTCTCGTACCGCTACGCCCGCGTCCTGGCGCACGCGGACCCGGCGCTGCTGCCGGCGCTGGCCGCACTGCCGGGCGTCACCGCCATTCATCCGGACTACGGCGCCCGGAGCAACGCCGGCGCGGTGCCCGGGCAGGGCGACGCCGCCATGCACGCCGCTGCGGCGCGGGCCCGCTTCGGCGTCGACGGATCCGGGGTGCGGGTCGGGATCCTCTCCGACAGCTTCGATCAGGTGATCGGCGGGACCATCCACGGCAGCGGCTGCGCGCGCGCGCTGAGTGGCTCGAGCTCACAATTCAGCGGCGACCTCCCCGACGACGTGATCGTCCTCGACGATGGACCGCCCCACTCGATCGACGAAGGCGCCGCCATGGGCGAGATCGTTCACGACATCGCTCCCGGCGCGGCGCTGCTCTTCGCCTCGGCCTACCCGGACGAGGCGTCCTTCGCCGAGCACATCGCGGCGCTCGCGGCGTGCGGTGCCGACATCCTGGTCGACGATGTCCTCTATTTTGCCGAGCCGATGTTCCAGGACGGCATCGTCGCGCAGGCAGCGCAGGCAGCAGTCGATGGGGGGGCCGCGTACTTCTCCGCCGTCGGCAATCAGGGCAACGCCGGCATCGACCAAGTGTACCGGGACGCGGTGCCCGGCATGGACGACGAGGGCAGCCCGCCGACCGGCAATGACTTCCACGATTTCGGCGCCGGCAGCTTCGCGGCGGTCACCGTTCCCGCCCACTGTGGCGTTCGCCTCGTCCTGCAGTGGGATGAGCCGTTCTCCGGCACGCTCGGAGCGGGCGCGACGACCGACCTCGACCTTTACGTGCTCTCCGCCGCGAGCCCCAGCGCGACCGTGTTGGCCGGCGGCACCGACACCCAGGGCTGCGCGACGAGCGACGCGGGCCCGAGCGGAGACCCGCTCGAGATCGCCGCGTTCCAGAACCGCTCGGCCGCAGCGCGGACGGTCTATGTGGCCGTGGATCACTTCTGCGGCCGCAAGGACGTGCGCTTCCGCATCGTCACGTTCGCCGAAGGCTGCTCGAGCGCGAACCCACCGGCCTTCGATCCCGAGGTGTTCGACGCGGCGCAGATCTACGGTCACCCGGCCGCAGCGGGCGTCGCCGCGGTCGCCGCCGTGTTCTACGGCGAGGTCGACAGCGGCGGCGCCGCCGTGATGCCGGTCGAGGTGATCGACGTCGAGCCGTTCAGCGCCCGCGGCGGCCCCCTGCCGTTCGCCTTCGACGCGGCGGGACACCCGTTGCCCGGGGCGCCGGTGACGCGGGACAAGCCCGACTTCACCGCGCCGGACGGCGTCAACACCACCTTCTTCGGCTCCGACAGCGCCGACGACCACGATTCGTTCCCCAACTTCTTCGGCACCTCGGCCGCCGCGCCGCACGCCGCCGCGGTGGCGGCGTTGCTGCGCCAGGCACGCCCCTCGCTCGCCACCGGCGCGCTGGTGGAGGCGCTGCGACGCACCGCGCTGGACATCGGGCCGCCGGCCGTGGACGTGCTGTCGGGCTACGGGCTGATCGACGCGGCGGCGGCGCTCGCGGCCGTTGTGACGGCGCCCACCGCGACCGCGTCGCCGTCCCCCCGGCCCACTCCGACCGTCACGCAGCTATTGGCGGACTGCAATGGCGACGGGCGGGTCGGCATCGACGATCTCGTCGTCGCCGTGCGCGTGGCGCTCGGAGAAGCCGCGGTGGGCGCGTGCGCCGCGGCCGACGGGAACGCCGACGGGCGGGTCGAGATCGACGAGCTGGTCCGAGCGGTGGCCACCGCCCTGTCCGGGTGACGTTCAGCGGGCGCCCGATCGACGCGCGCCCTTCGGACCGCCCTTCCGCAGCGCGACCTCGAAGCGCGCCCGGCGCGCAGGCTCAGCAGCCGTCCAAGCTGCGGCGCACCGCCCCCACCAGCTCGGCGATCTCCACCGTCCCGCTGTGGTCGGCGTCGACCGCCGCGCACGCCGCCGCCGGCAGCTCGCCGAGGGCGATGCGCTCGGCGACGTCGAGCTCGGCGAGGTTGACCCGGCCATCGGCGTTGCAATCGCCCGCACAGGTCGGCCCGGTCGGCGTGACGCTGGGTGTGGCGCTGGGGGTCGGGCTCGGCGTCGGGGTGGTGGTCGGCGCAGTGGTCGGTGTGGCGGTCGAGGTGAGCGTCGGCGTGGCGCTCGGGGTCGCAACCGGCTCGCGGCCGGCGGCGCGGGTCACGGACACCGCGTCCAGCACGTACGCGTCGCCGGCATCGGTGAGCCGGTTCATGAAGCCGTCGCCGCCCATGGCGTTCATCACCAGATCGGGGAGGCCGTCGCCGTTCACGTCGCCGAAGCCCATGCTGTACGCCAGCATGTCGCCGTCTTCGGCGCCGTCGATCTCCAGATAGGCGAGGCCGGACGGGATCGCCGCCAGATCGATGGCAGGCGGAAGCGGCTGTGCCGTGCCGAAGAAGACGAACGCCGTCCCGGCGCTGGTCCGGCCCTGCGGCTGGTCATCCGGACATGCGACGACGAGCTCGTCCTTTCCGTCGCCGTCGAGATCGAGCATCGCCAGGGTGTCACCGGCGATGGCCGACGGGTGGGCGCCGTAGACGAAGGTCACGTTCGGCGGCGGGTTGGCCAGCTCGATGACCGACCCTTCGAGTCCCGGGCCGCCGAGGATGAGCGCCAGCTCACCCCCGTTGATGCGGGTGTTGCCGGGTCCGTCGGCGGCGAGCGCGCCGATGGCGACGTCGCCCCAGCCGTCGCCGTTGAAGTCGCCGGCGGCGAGCTCCTCGCCGTACGCATCGCCCTTGTCGATGCCGTAGATGAAGGTCGTCGACGGCGGCGGGTTGGCGAGGTCGATCGACGCCGGCCGCTCCCCGGGGTGGCCGTAGACGATGTACGCTTCGCCGATGTCGCAGTTGAGCGCCACCGGGGCGCATTCGTTATTTGGCCCATCGCCCCCGCCGATGCCCTGTCCGTCGAGGTTGCCGTTCGGTCCGACTTCGGCCGAGAGGCGGTTGAGCCCAGCGCCGATCAGCACCTCGGCGGCGCCGTCGCGGTTGAGGTCGAAGGCGCGTACCGTCGCGCCGCTGTGATCGCCCGGATCGATGCCGGTGATGGTCGTCACCGGCACGCTCGGCGCGGCGAGATCGATGGCGGTCAGGCCGCGCAACGCGGGCCCTCCGTACACGACGTAGGTCGCGCCGGCCGACGGTCGCTTGCCATCGGGGTTGACCTCATCGGCGCCCAGGACGGCGTCGGCGATGCCGTCGCCGTCCACGTCGCCGCTGCTCACCCACACGCCCAGCCGGTCGCCGGGGCTGGCGCCGTAGACGAAGGTGACCGCGCCGGCGGGCGGCGCGGCAAGATCGATGACGCGACCGCCCAGTGCCGGGCCACCCCATACGATCGCCACCTCACCGCAGTTGGCGCGGGCGTTCTGGGGGCCGTCGCCGTACTGCGCCCCGATGATCGCGTCGGCGTAGCCGTCGCCGTCGAGATCGGCGGTCGTGGTCTGGGTACCCACGTAGTCGTAGAGGTCGGCGCCGTAGATGACCAGGACGTCGGGCGGCAGCGCGTCCACGTCGAGCTGGGCCAAGTCGAGCTCGCCGGTGATGGAGCCGCTGCTCAACAGGATGACCGCCTCGCCCGAGCTGATGCGGTCGCGGTCCGGCCCACTGTCGGCATTCATCGGGGTCAGGATGACGTCGGCGCGCCCATCGCCGTTCATGTCGCCGGCAGCGACCGGGAAGCCGAACGCCGCGCCGCGAATCGTCCGGTTGTAGATCGTCCACTGCCCCGGGTTGTCCGCCTGCCCCACGTTCCAGGGCACTGCGTGCGCGGCCCCGCCGACCGCCAACCACACGACAGACGCCTGCAGCACCGTCACGAACCCCCGCCGCACCGGGTGCGGCCCCAGCCCCCTCGACCACGTCACCGTTCTCGAACCACCGATCTGCAGAACCGCGACCGTACCATCGCGCGTCGAGTGGTGCACGCGCGGTCGATCGTCCCGACGGCGCCGTTTACCACCAGCCCGCCGTGCGGCGCGGCGACCGGCTGCGGCCGAAACGGTCAACAGCCGTTCAGCGCGCGAGTGACCGCCGTGACGAGCTCGGCGACCGAGACCACGCCGTTCCCGTCGCGGTCGACCGCCGCGCAACGGGCGACGGGCTGGCTGCCGAGGGCGATGTTGACCGCGAGCACGAGGTCGTCGACCGTGACCTGACCGTTGCCGTTGCAGTCCCCGGCGCAGGCCGGCACCGCGGCGGTGCCGGTCGGGGCACGGCTCTGCGTGACGCTCGGGGTGGCCGTGTTGGTCGACAGCGGCGTCGCCGTCGGCGTGTGCGTCGGCGCTCCGGGCACACCGCCAGCGCGGCGCGCCACGACGTCGGGGTTGGCACCGTCCGCCCCATCGTCGCGCCAGGCCGCAACGAACTCTCCGCCCGGCAGGCCGGCGACGGCGGGCTCGAGCTGGACGGGATCCGGGTTGTCCTGGAGCGGGAGCTCGTCGCCGCGCGGTACCCCGTCGGCGTCGAAGCGGCGCGCCCGCACGGTGCTCGACAGGCTGGGCGGCGCCTCGGCATCGGTCCACACCACCACGAATCCGCCCAGCGAATCGGCAGCGATCCGCGGCGCCTGGGCCAGGCCGGTGGTCTCCGCGTTGACTTGCAGGTCGCCCCCCGCCGCGACCCCATTCGCGTCGAAGCGCCGGGCGTACACCGTGGCCGTTCCGCCCGAGTCTCCGCTGCTTGCCCAGGTGACCGCAAAGCCGCCGTCGATCGTGGCGGCCACGGCCGGCGCGTACTGGTCGCCCAGGGTCGCGGCGCTGACCTGAAACGCGTCGCCGCGCGGCGCCCCGCCCGCATCGAAGCGGCGCGCGAACACGCCGTAGCCGCTGCCGTCGAGCCCGTTGGAGAGGTTGTAGCCGTCGGCCCAGGCGATGACGAAGCCGCCGTCGCTGGTTGCCGCCACCGATGCGTTGATCTGCGAGCCCGGGGTGTAGGTATTGACGGCAAACGGCGAACCGAGCTGGGTTCCCCCGCTGTCGTAGCGGCGCGCGAGGACATTGTCGTAATCGTCCCAGACGATGACGAAGTCGCCGTTCGACAGCGCCGCGACGGCCGGCGCGGCCTCGTAGGTCGGCACCGGGTCGTTGACCTGGAACGCCGACCCGGTCGGCGCACCCTGATCGTCGTAGCGCCGCGCGAAGATGTCGCCGTAGTCGCCGCCCAGGCCGTACCCCTGCCAGGCGACGACGAACCCACCCGACGCGAGCGCCACCACGGTGGGAAAGAACTGCGGCCCGACCGTGTAGGTGTTGACGAGGAACTCGTCTCCGAGCCGCGTGCCACCACCGTCGAAGCGCTGTCCAAAGACACCGTAGTAGTCGCCGTCCTGGCCGCGACTCTCCCATACGATCACGAACGAGCCGTCGTCGTGCGCGGACACCGCGGGCCGCCCCTGCGTGCCGGTGGTGTAGGTGTTGACCACGATCGGCACATCGAGCACGGCGCCGGCCGACGCGCCGCTCGCCTGCAGCGCGATCCGGAGCGCCAGGGCGACCGACGACCACCATGCGCCGCGGGGTCGGCGGTGGACGCGGTGCACGAAGCGGCGGTCGCAGCTCACAGTATCTCCGATGACACGCGCGCACGTTTTGTTGCAACCGCGCGGCCGCCGTTGAAGCGGCACGGCGCCGTGCGCGCGCCGAGTCGCTCGAGCGCGCTGGCTTGCGGTCAGCAGCTCGTCAGCGCGCGGCCGACCGCCGCCACCAGCTCGTCGACGGTGACCTGCCCGTCGCCGTTGCGATCGGCGGCCGTGCACACGGACGTCTGGACGTTCTCGAGCGCGATGTTCACCGCCGTAACCAGCTCGTTGATCGTCACCCGGTCATCGCCGTTGCAGTCCCCGGTGCACTGCGGACCGGTGGGGGTCGCGGTGGCGGTGACGGTCTCGGTCGGCGTTTCAGTCGCGGGCGGCGTCGGCGACAAGGTCGGCGTGCCCGACGGCGACGCGCTCGCGCCGGTCGCCGTCGCGCTGGCAGTCGGCGTCGGCGTGCGGGTGGCGCTCGGGGATGTGGTGGGCGTCAACGTCGCGGTCGGCGCCGGCGACGACGGGGTTGCCGTGATGGTCGGTTTGACGGTGCCGGTTGGGGTGATGGTGGCTGTCCGAGTCAGGGTCGGGGTCTGCGTCGCGGGCTGGCTGGCGGTGCGGCTCGGCGTCGCAGTCGACGTCGGAATCGGGGTGACCGTCGGTGTCGCCAGCACCGTCGTCGTACGGGTCGCCGTCGCCGTCGCCGTGCTCGTCGCCGACGGCGTGCTGGTGCGGGACGGCGTCGCCGACGACGACGCGGTCGGGCTCGGGCCCGCCGTGTGGCTCGGCGCCGCGGTCGCCGTGGCGGTGAGCGTGGACATCGCCGTGCGGCTGGCCGTCGCGCTGACCGTGCCGGTCGCCGACGGGGTCGCCGTCGTGGTCGCCGTCCCGGTGGACGTCGCGGTGGCGGTGGAGGAGGCGGTGGCCGACGCGGTGACGGTGCGGGACTGCGTCGCCGAGGGCGGCGCGGTCGGGCTCGGCCCCGGCGTATTGGTCGACATACCGGTCGCGGTCGCCGTCGCCGTGCCCGTCCCGGTCGATGTCGCCGACGGCGTCGCGGTCAGCGTGACCGTCGCCGTAGCGGTGTTGATCGGAGTCGGGGTCGCCGTCGCCGTGCGGGACGGCGTCGCAGACGGCGAGGTCGTCGCGCTCGGCCCGGCGGTATTGGTTGCGGTTGTCATGGCCGTTGCGGTGTCGGTCGCCGTGGCCGTGCGCGTTGCGGTCGATGACGCCGTCCCGCTGGCCGTGGCGCTGGGCGTTGCCGTGTCGGTCACCGTGCGGGACGGGGTGGCGGTCTGTGTCGGCGTCGCGGACGCCGCCGCGGTCCGCGTGGCCGTGGCGCTGGCCGTGGGCGTCGCCGTGGGCGTGGCGCTGGCCGTGCGGGTGCTGGTCGCCGTCGCGCTGGGGGTGGCGGTGCGCGTCGCGGTTGGCGTGGCGGTATCGGTGCGCGTGATCGTCGCGGTCGCCGTCGGCGTCGCGGTGCCGGTGGGCGTGCGCGTGGCCGTGCGGGTCAGGGTCGGGCTGGCGGTCGGGGTGACCGTGGGTGTCCGGGTGCGGGTCGCGGTGGGCTGCAGGACGGTGGCGGTGGGGCTTGGCGAAACGAAGATCGCGGCGAAACGCTGGCCGAACACCGCGGAGGCGCTGCCATCGCCGTTGTCGCGCCGCCACACGACGACATGGTGTCCGTCCGCCGCGGCCCCAACTGCCGGCTGCGCCGCGTTGGCACCGCTCACGCTGTCGACGATGGTGGCCGTGCCTTGGGCCGTACCCGAGGCATCGAAGCGCTGGCTGAGCACCGCAGTCGGAGCGCCCGGCGGTGCGGCTTCCGACCACACGACCACGAAGTTCCCGCTCTGGTCGGCGCTGACGCGCGGCTCGCTGGCATCGACGCTCGTCGCGGCGTCGACGGCGAACTGAGTGCCGACCGGCGCGCCGGTCGAATCGAACCGCTGTCCGAAGACCCCGCGGGTCGCGCCGATGTACGGATAGCTCTCCCACACGACGACGAAGCCGCCGCCGCTCGTCGGCGCGACCGAGGACGCGTACTGGTATCCCACGGTCGCCGTGTTGACTTGGAACTCGGTGCCAAGGGCGGTGCCGGTGCTGTCGAAGCGGCGGGCGAAGAGGTCGTAGTCGGTGCCGTCGCCGGCGACGTCGCTCTCCCAGGCGATGACGAAGCCGCCGCTGCTGGTGGCCGCGATGCTCGCCGAGCCCTGGAAGCTGACCGTGAACGTGTTGACCAGGAACGGC
>Ga0335082_10001120_pt1 | contig 28501 bp, 19 predicted proteins | sample Lox_Sample_41_FD_206718 | JGI IMG/M metagenome (GOLD analysis project Ga0335082, IMG submission 206718) | Soil microbial communities from Loxahatchee National Wildlife Refuge, Florida, United States - Lox_Sample_4.1 | ecosystem: Environmental > Terrestrial > Soil > Wetlands | place: USA... | reverse complement strand
CCGTCTGAGTCCGAGGCACGAGCGAATGACGAAGGAAACGATGAAACTTGATCGTGCCGAGCTAACACATAGCCTCTTGAGCACCAATCAACGTCCTCAAGAAGCACCATTTTGCACCGGAAAGTAGACTAGGCGGCTGAAATTTCTCGGGTCCTCACGACTGCAAGTGCCGGACGACGGACCTGGGGACGTGTTCTCGTTTTGGAGGCAATTTATGGGCCGTCGCTGGCTTCTGCTGTTTGTACTATCGTTGACCACCAGCGCGTTACTGGCGCAGTCTCCACCGCCGCCATCCCAGCCCCAGGAGGTTGCGGCGGCGCCGGCTGGGCCCTCGGTGCAGAGTCTGCTCGACCGCATTCAGCAACTGGAGAACCGGATCAACCAACTGGAGGAGCGTGACCGCCAGAGAGAAGCAGCCCAGGCACCCGCTCCCGCCGCGCCCAGCCCAGCTGAAGCCCCTGCCGCAGCCGCCGCTGCTCCGGCCACCGCGGCGGCGCCAGCCCCGATGCCCGGCCCCACGGCAATGCAGGGTGAAGATCACGCCAGCATGAGCGAAATCCGCGACACCGAACGCCGCTTTCCCTCGTTGCAAATCAGGGGATTCGGCGATGTGGATTTCTCTTCAACCGATCAGAAGGGCGCGATCAGCGGCTTCAATCTGGGCCAGTTGGTCCTGCATCTGGCTTCGCCGCTGTCGGAAAAGGTCAGTTATTTCGGTGAAGTCAGTTTCACGGCCCAACCCGGCACCTATGATCTGAGCGTGGAACGCAGCATCATTCGCTACGACTACAACGACTACTTCAAGATTTCATTCGGCAAATACCACACTCCGATTGGTTATTGGAACACCGCATTCCACCATGGCGCTTGGCTGCAAACGACCATCGACCGCCCGGAAATGGTGAAGTTTGGCGGAACATTCATTCCCGTGCATTTCGTAGGCATACAAGCGGAGGGGAATATTCCCTCTGGCGGGTTGGGCCTGGGCTACAACGTGGGACTGGGCAACGGGCGCTCCTCAATCCTGAGCAAGGCCGGCGACAGCGGCGATTCCAACGACAACCGGTCGTGGGTGGCCAATTTGTATGCGCGGCCCTCCCGGTTTTACGGTCTTCAGGTCGGGGCATCGGTGTATCGCGACAAGCTCACCCCGCAACCCGGCCAGAATTTTGGCGAGTGGATCACCGCCGCCGACGTGGTCTGGACCAAGGAAAGGCCGGAGTTTCTGGCCGAGTACGCCAACGTCCATCATCGCGACGAGCTGACCAGCAATACCTGGGACAGCCAGTCATTCTACGTTCAGCTCGCCTATCGCTTACCCTGGCAGCAAAGTAAATGGAAGCCTTATTATCGATACGAGTATATTCATAAGCCCGAGGACGATCCCACGTTCCTGAATGTGCTGGATCTGACCGGTTCGACGCTCGGGGTCAGGTATGACATCACGAACTATGCGGCCTTTAAGGGCGAGTATCGGAACAGTCGCCACGGCGTAAACGAGCCCCGGGTGAACGGGGCATTTTTCCAGACCGCCTTTACTTTCTGACACGCACATGACAGCCCAATTGAAATTCGCCTCCCGAGCCTTCGGGTTGAGTTGCCTTTGCCTGGCCCTTCTGCAGCCCCTGGCAGCGCAGCGTCATGACGTTGACATCGCGGTCGTGGTCCACCCCGATACACCCGTAAGCAATCTGAGTCTGTCTGAGGTGCGCAAAGTATTTCTCGGCGACCGCCAGTACTGGAGCACCAACATTCCGGTTGTCCTGCTGATTCGAGCCCCCGTGGCCCGGGAGCGGGACGTAGTTCTGAAGATCATCTACCAGATGTCGGAGTCGCAGTTTAAACAATATTGGATTGCGAAGATTTTTCGGGCGGAGGCCGCCACCGCGCCCAAAGTTGTTTACTCGAATGACGTGGCCAGCCAGTTGCTCACCGCCATTCCGGGCGCGATTGCCTTCATCGACAGCAAGGAAGTGAAGCCCGGTACCAAGGTGCTGCGAGTGGATGGCCGTTTACCGGGAGAGCCGGGTTATCCCTTGCGTTGAGTAGCGCCGGCCTCCGGCCGGCCCTACTGCGGCAATGCGAGCTGCTGCACGATCTTCTGGAACCTGGGGTCGGAACGGACGTCGTCGAAGGCGGGTTCGACCTTCACATACGTGAGGTTGCTGTCGCGCTCGTGGTAAGCCTGTTCCAGCGATGCCAGGGTCTGGTTCTTGTCCCCCAGCCGGGCATAGATCTGGGCCATGTTGTAGGACGAAACGTAGCCGTGCTTGGATACTTCCTGTAAGCCTTCCAGCCAACTCTTCAGCACTCCGGGATAGCCAGAGCCGTTGAAGTCCTCGCCGATGGCTGCCGCCAGGTCGGGATTGCCGGAAAGCGTCAGCACCTTCTGTCGTTCCCCAACCGCTTCCTTGAACCTGCCGTTCTGCGCGTATGCGGCTTCGATGGCACGTTGGGCGGGGGCGAATTTCGGGTCCATATCCAACGTCTTCGTGAGTTGCAGCGCGGCCTCCTCATACTGCCGCGTGAAGTAGAGCAGCCGGCCCAGACTGGTGTTGGTGAGCAGCGACAACGGATCGAGTTCCTGCGCCTTCTTCAGTTCGATCCGGGCTTCGTCGAAGCGACCCATCCGGGTCAGAAAATCCCCGTACCACTGGTGGCCAGAGGCATTGTTGGGATTCAACTGAATCGCACGCTTGAACTCGGACTCGGCTCCGGACCAATCCCAGTCATAACTTTCCCGCACCAGACCCAGAGATATATGCGCCTCGGGCAGGGTGTCGCCCAGTTTGACCGCCTGCATGGCCGCTGATTTTGCGTTTTGCCAAACTTGCCGCGGCGGCGTATATCCGGACTCGCCCAGAAAGTTATAAGTATCGGCCAGCCCGGCGTAGGCCTGGGCATACTGAGGATCTTTCTCCACTGCCTGATTGAAATAGTCGGTGGCTTTCCTGAACCCGTCTTCCGTCCATTTGTTCCAGTAGAAAAGACCCTGCAGGTAGAGCTGGTAAGCCTCGGGGTTCTCGGTATCGTGCTTGGCAACCTGGCTGACTTCGTCCGCCCCTACGATCCGCGGGCGCAGGTTGTCGTAGATTTCTTTGGCGATGTCGCCCTGCACCGCGATCAGGTCTGAAACCTTGCGGTTGAACTGGTCGCCCCAAAGTTCAGATCCATCGGCAACGTTCACCAGGTCGGTCTGGATCATCAACGTGTCGCCGCGCTGCGTCACCCTGCCCATGAGCACCGCGTCCACGTTGAGTTCCTTGCCCACTTTCTGGGCGTTGACTTCGCGGCCCTTGTAGCTGAAGACCGTACTGCGGGCCATCACCCGCAACTCCGGAACGCGAGAAAGGCTGCTGATAATTCCTTCGGTGACGCCGTCGGCGAGATACTCAATATTGGGGTCGGCGCCGACATTGACGAATGGCAGGACGGCAATGGCATGAATGTGATCTTCCCCGCCCAGCAAGCGATCGCGCCAGCGGTGGGGAATCAGGACCACAAGCAGCAGCAGGACAAAGACGACAGCGGCTGCAATGCTCGCGGGTTTGCGCCAGGGGAGCTTCGAACCCCACGTCGGCGTGAAGGCGGGAACTCCAGCCGACTCGGTATCACGCTTGACCCGCTTGAGGTCAGCCTGAAGTTCGGCGGCGGACTGGTAGCGTAACTTACGGTCTTTCTCCAGCAGCTTGGCGGCGATCCAGCCCAGGTCTGGAAGCAGTTCTGGATTTACCCGCGAGGCCGGCAGCGGCGTACGGTTGAGGATGGCTTCGAACACCACCGCCGTGGTTCCACCCCCGAAGGCGAGCCGTCCGGTCGCCATTTCATACACCACTGCGCCCAGCGAAAAAAGGTCGCTGCGTCGGTCCAGCTCTTCGCCGCGGGCCTGTTCCGGCGACATGTAGGCCACGGTGCCCAGCGCTACTCCGGTGCTGGTCAGGTGCTCGATCCCGCTCACGGTGGGCATGGCGGCGGGCCCGACATCCTGGTGTATCGGGCGCGCGGCCGGCACCAGTTTGGCCAAACCGAAATCCAGCACCTTCGCTTGCCCGCGTTTGGTCAAAAAGATATTCGCGGGCTTGAGGTCGCGATGAATAATCCCGGAGTCATGGGCCGCTTCGAGCGCGTCTGCAATCTGGATCGTAATTTCCAGGATTTGGGCGCCGGGCAGAGCCTTGCCCGTAATTACCTGTTTGAGGGGTTGCCCTTCCAACAATTCCATCACGATGAAAGGCTGCCCTTCGAACTGGTCAATCTCGTGGATGATGCAGATGTTGGGGTGATTGAGGCCGGAAGCGGCCCGGGCTTCGCGCTGAAAGCGCTCCAGGGCCATGGGATCGCGGACCAGTTCAGGCGGGAGAAACTTCAGGGCGATGCTTCTACCTAAGCGAAGATCCAGGGCGCGATAGACGACTCCCATACCGCCGCCACCCAGTTTTTCTTCGATGCGATAGTGAGAAATCGTCTGGCCCAGCATAGGAGATTCCGCTGCTGATGGCTCATGGTAGGCTGCGCCTAAGAGCAAGTCAACGCGGCGGGCGTGGAGATTCAGATGGTTATGAGGGCTATTGGCGTGAAGCCGACGCTCCGGCCGCCAGCTCGCGCAGTACGCTTAGAAATCCGGCGGCGGCCTGCTCGTCGGAGAGCGCTTCCAGCGGGACGGTGGCAGCAATGTGGGGCGAATCGGAACGGAAGCGCACGCTGATCAGGTTATGTCCGCGGGCAGTCATCAGAGTGTTGACCACGGGTGAAAGTTCCTGGGTCCAGCGGGTGCGGGTGGTGAGAATAACCGGCCCGGGGTGGGACACCGACCACTCGCGGGGCTGGGACGACAACCGGCTATGACGCTGGGATAACCAGCGATGGTGGAACACATCAAGGTGGAAGGCGGGAGCGCAATCCAAGTCAGCTTCGAAAGTGAGAGTTTCCTTCTGCTTGTGCCAGATGCTGACAAACCATTTGAACGGGATCGGGCGCGGTCGCAAGCGGATAGTGACGTGGGCGTTATCGAACCAGTGCGCGGAGAAGCCAAAGCGGGCATGAAGCTGGCTGACGCCCAGCCAGCGGGCGTCCAGCATCTGGCCTTTATTGGAGCACGCCGCGACGACCCAGTGCAGAGCCGTGGCGCCCTTGCGACGGTTATAACGAGCAAAATAGAAAAACCACACCGCCAGCAAGACAATCGCACCAAAGGCGTCAATGAGCACCAGGCGTCCCACAAGGCCTCAATGCGAATATTACGACTTGTGATGCAAGTACCGCAACAGGTTCCTCGCCCCCCGGTGGTTTTGAGGAATTGCCCTTTAGTCAGGAGAAATTTTCAACCTGAGGCACTGCCCTCAGGGCGCGGCCCGCCTAAACCCTGCTGAATCAGGCGCGGGACCAATCGACCTTGGCTCGGCGACTACAATTAACCTGTGGAATTTGCTCTCCGAGATTTTCGTCATGAGGAATTCGAGACCCTCTGGCGCATCGACCAGCAGTGTTTTGCCCCAGGCATTTCATACAGCCGCCTGGAGCTGGCTACCTATCTGCAGCGGCCGGGCGCATTTGTCCTGGTGGCCGGCTCGTCGCAGGTCGATGCGCTAAACGAAGCTTCAGGTAAGGACCAACCCCGGATACTGGGATTCATCGTGGCCGAGAGCGGGAGCCGCGGATACGGTCACATCATCACCATCGATGTGTTGCCTCAGGCTCGGGGAGTGGGGGTCGGATCGCAGTTGCTTCGCGGTGCTGAGGACCGGTTGCGCGCCGCCGCCTGTCATGCCGTGATTCTTGAAACCGCGGTGGACAACAAAGCGGCGCTCGCTTTCTACAAACGGCACCGCTACACCGTAATCAGGACTCTCCCGCGATACTATGCCAACGGCGTGGATGCGTTCGTGATGAAGAAAGATTTGCTTTCCCCGGCGCCGCCAGCTAAGTTGCCCCAGTGAGCCCAAGCAGAATGAAAATTGCGATTCAGGGAGAGGCGGGATCGTTCAGTCACGAGGCCGCTCGGCGAATGGTTCCAGGCTGCAACATAGTTTCTTGCGCACGCTCCGTGGAGGTCTTTGATCGGGTGCAGCGGGGTTCGGTGGCTGCCGCGGTGATCCCTATCGAGAATTCGCTGGCCGGATCGGTGACCGAGCATTTTGATCTGCTGCTGGCGCGCCAGGTTTTTATCGAAAAGGAATTCCTCCTGCGCATCGTGCACAATCTGATCGCGCCACCGGGAGTCAGGCGGGCCGACTTGCGCCGGGCGTTCTCGCATCCTGTGGCCCTGGAGCAGTGCCGCGATTTCTTCGTCAAGAATCCCAGGATCCAGCCCACGCCTTTCTACGACACGGCTGGCAGCGTCAAGCATGTGATCGAAAGCGGATTGCGCGATGCCGCCGGTATCGCGGGCACACAGGCCGCGAAGGCCTACAAGGGCCACATCCTGGATGCTGGCATCGAAGACGACAAACGCAACTTTACCCGGTTTTTCCTGGTTCGCAAGGCGCGGCGCATTCTGCCTGGCGCCAATAAAACTTCGATTGCTTTCAGCGTGAAAAACATTGCCGGCGCCCTGTTCAAGGCTCTGGCCGTGTTCGCGCTGCGCGACATCAGCCTGACCAAGATCGAGTCGCGACCGCTGCGCGGGCGGCCCTGGGAGTATGTGTTCTATGCCGACTTTCTCCGGGGAGATGATGAATCCGCCCGCAACGCGCTGCGTCATCTGGGCGAGGTAGCCGACCTGGTCAAAGTGCTGGGAATCTATCCCGCCGCCTGACAACGCTTGTGTAGGGCGGGCGCCCTCGCCCGCCGCGTTTGAATTTGATTTTGATTGTGATTTGCTTGCACTAGAGTCCACGGCAAAGGCGGCGGGCGAGGGCGCCCGCCCCACACAAGAGAGCACGTCCCGTTTCAGGCGTCCAGAGGTCACCAATCGGTGTCAGCACCTTTGATTGGGTACAAACCGCTCGGTCAGGGTTTAGTATTCAAGTACTTTCAAGTGAATGCGGTGGGGCCTGCATCCTTCTGGGCCTTTATGTCATCAAAACTTGAGCACAAGACACTCAAGGTGAAATATGGCAGAAAAAACGCGCACTGACCGCAATACCAAGCCAAAAGAAGAAGAAACAGGGATTCTGCCCATCCTGCCGGTGCGGGATACGGTGCTTTTTCCCCACGCCGTGCTGCCCTTGACGGTAGGCCGGGAGAGCTCGGTTCAACTCATTAATTCCCTGGGCGAAGACAAAACCATCGTGGTGGTGGCGCAGCGCGAAGCCCGCGTTGATGCCCCCCAGGCCAGTGATCTCTACACGGTGGGAACCCTGGCCGTGGTCCACAAAGTAGTAAAGATGCCCAACCAGAGCCTGTTCGTTTTTGCCGAAGGCCTGGAACGGGTGCGGCTTACTGAATTCGCGCAACTGACGCCTTTCATGCGCGGTCGTGTGGATTCTGTGCCCGAAGCCATTCCGCCCAAGAGTTCCGAGGTGGAAGCTCTGCAGCGGAACGTTCTTACCTTGTTCCAGCAGATCGTGGCGGGCTCGCCGACTTTATCGGACGAGCTTTCCACTGTGGCCATGAACATCGATGAACCAGGACGCCTGGTGGATTTCATCGCCTCCTCCCTGCCTTCGCTCTCGACCGCGGACAAGCAGGACACGCTCGAAACCACCGACGTCCGAGTGCGTCTGGAGAAGATCAATCAACATCTGGCGAAAGAGCTGGAGGTCCAGCAGCTGCGCAACAAGATCCAGTCCGAAGTTCAGGACCGGGTACAGCAGACGCAACGCGAGTACTACTTGCGTGAGCAGATGAAGGCTATCCAGAAAGAACTGGGCGAGCAGGATGAGGGCGCACGCGACACGGAAGACCTTAAGCAAAAAATTGACAACGCGGGCATGCCCGATGAAGTCAAGAAAGAGGCGTTGAAGGAATTGGGCCGGCTGTCCCGCATGTCGCCAATGGCGGCGGATTACTCGGTCACTCGCAACTACGTGGAGTGGCTGGCGGCGCTGCCCTGGGCAAAAACTTCCGGTGGCGAAGTCGACATTTTGAAGGCCAAGGAAATCCTCGACACCGATCACTATGACCTGAAAAAGGTAAAAGACCGGATCCTGGACTACCTTTCGGTGCGGCGTCTGAAGCCCGGAATGAAAGGACCTATCCTCTGCTTCGTCGGGCCTCCCGGCGTGGGCAAGACTTCGCTGGGCAAGTCGATTGCGCGTGCTCTGGGACGCAAATTCGTCCGCATCTCTCTGGGCGGAGTGCACGATGAGGCCGAGATTCGCGGCCACCGGCGCACTTACATCGGAGCGTTGCCAGGGCAAATTATCCAAGGCATCCGCCGGGCTGAGACCAAGGACCCGGTCTTCATGCTCGATGAAATCGACAAGGTCGGACGCGACTTCCGCGGCGATCCTGCTTCCGCTTTGCTGGAGGCGTTGGATCCCGAGCAGAACTCCACTTTCCGGGACAACTACCTGGATGTGACCTTCGATCTTTCGAAGGTGCTGTTCATCACCACGGCGAACATGCTCGATCCCATCGCGGAGCCGTTGCGCGACCGCATGGAGATCATCGAACTCCAGGGCTATACGGAAGAGGAAAAAGTGCACATCGCTTTTCAATACCTGATTCCCAGGCAGATTGAAGAGAACGGAGTGACGGCGGAGCTGATTGAATTTCCGGAAGAGGGAGTGGCCTACATCATCCGGCACTACACGCGGGAAGCGGGAGTGCGCAATCTCGAACGCAACATCGGCACCATCTGCCGCAAGCAGGCACGGCGGCTGGCCGAAGGCAAGACCGACAAGCTGATTGTGACCAAGGAAGTCGTCCAGGAATTTCTGGGCGGAATCAAGGTCCGCAGCGAAGGCGAAATTGCCGAGCGCACCAAGCGTGCTGGCGTCGTTGTGGGACTGGCCTGGACGCCTTCCGGCGGCGATGTTCTGTTCGTCGAAGCCAACACCATGAAGGGCAAAGGCGGTTTCACCATGACCGGCCAGATCGGCCAGGTGATGCAGGAGTCCATGCAGGCAGCTCTGACCTGGGTGCGGTCCAACGCGGCCATACTCGGGATTCAGGAGAATTTCTTTGCCGAGCATGACATCCACATCCACGTGCCGGCAGGAGCGATTCCGAAGGATGGCCCTTCAGCCGGCGTAACCATGGCGACAGCTTTGGTATCGCTGCTCACCGGCCGCCCAGTGCGTCCGCTGACCGCCATGACCGGCGAGATCACGCTTAGCGGAGACGTTCTGCCTATCGGCGGGGTCAAGGAGAAAGTCCTGGCTGCCAAGCGAGCAGGCGTCCACGATGTCATTCTCCCGGCCGAGAACAAGACCAACGTGCAAGAAGACCTGACCCCTGAGCAACTCGAGAACATTCACGTTCACTATGTGAAGGCGATTCTCGAAGTGCTGGAGCTGGCGCTGCCGGCCACGCAAAGCGAGGAGAAACAGGATGAGGAGGAGCGGGAAAAGGTTCTCAGCGCGCAAGGTGTCTCATAAGTAATAGCAAATAAAGGTTTTACCTTCATCCCATGCCAGCTTTCCCGCTGTCCGGAGGCTGGCATTTTTGTTGCCTCGTTAAGTCCTTATTTATCAGCGCGATGGTACATGTTCGACGGTATAAAACTAATCCCCACCCGGGGTGTTTAATCCTTGTGGAAGCGGTGCCGGTCCGGCCGCAGCGAGGAACAATATGCCAAAGACGATGACATACCGGAGGTGGTTAGTCGGAGTTGTCCTAGCGGGCGTATTGCTGATGCTGCAGACGCCCCTGACCGCGCGGGCGCAAGATCAGGATGATGATCAGGATCCGCCCAGCCGTGTGGCGCGGCTGAACTACGCGCAGGGATCCGTTACGTTTCAGCCGGGCGGCGAGGGCGACTGGGTGGCCGCCGTTCCTAACCGGCCGTTGACCAGTGGCGATAATCTCTGGACCGACCAGGGCGCGCGCGCCGAGCTGCACGTGGGCTCGACCGCCATACGGCTGGCGTCCGAAACCAGCATGACGGTGCTCGATCTCGATGACAGCACCATGCAGCTCCGCTTGTCGGAGGGCACACTCATGCTGCGAGTGCGCCATCTGGATGACGGTGATCTGGTCGAAGTGGACACTCCCAATCTGGCGTTCACTCTGCAACGTACCGGCGAATACCGGATCGACGTGGACAGCGCCGGGGATGTCACCAATGTAAGCGTCTGGAGCGGCCGTGGCGAAGTGACGGGTGGAGGATATTCCTACACCGTTGTAGCCGGCCAGTCAGCCCGTTTTTCCGGCACCGACCAGCTGGACTACGACATCGCACAGCTGCCGGGCGCCGATGACTTCGACAATTGGGCGTTTCAGCGCGACCATCGTGAAGATGGTGCCGAATCCGCCAACTACGTTTCACCGGAAATGACGGGCTACGAAGATCTGGACGACTACGGCCGGTGGCAGTATGTCGCGGGTTACGGAACAGTTTGGGTCCCATCGAGTGCTGCTTCCGATTGGGCTCCCTATCGCGATGGCCATTGGGCTTACATCAGTCCCTGGGGATGGACCTGGGTGGACGACGAGCCCTGGGGCTTTGCGCCCTTCCACTACGGACGCTGGGCTTATGCCGAAAACCGCTGGTGCTGGGTGCCGGGGCCGGTAGCGGTCCGGCCGGTGTATGCCCCCGCTCTGGTGGCTTTTGTCGGAGGAGTGAGTATTTCGATCGGCGGAGGCCCCGGCGTGGGTTGGTTCCCCCTGGCTCCTGGCGAAGTGTATATGCCCTACTACCGGGGCAGCCGCGGGTACGTGGAGCGGGTCAACGTAACCAACACCGTGGTGAACGTCACTCGAGTGATCAACGTTTACAACGTGTACAACTCAAATGACCGCAATGTCACCAGCATCACTTACGTAAACCAGCGGCTGAACAACGGCGTGACGCTGGTCTCGCGGGACACGTTTGTGAACGCGCGTCCAGTATCGCGTAACCTGGGACACTTCGATGCGCGGCAAGTTGCTGATGCGCGGGTGGAGCGCGATGTCCAGCTGCAACCGGTCAAGGCCAGCGTGTTGGGCGCGGGTGCTCCGGCACGGTTCAAGCCGCCGCAGGCGATCATTAACCGCCGGGTGGTCGCGACCCAGAGGCCGGCGCCGCCCCGGCAGCCTTTCGGGCAGGGGCAGGCGGTGAACGTACGCACCGAGCAGCCCAACGCGAGGCCGCAGCCGCGCAATAATCCTCAAGGGAATGAGCGTCCGGTGGCCCGTCCGCAACAGCCGGTGAGTCCAGTCGAGGCAGAGCGGGCCTCCCGCGCCGATGTGCCTCGTCCCGAGGCGCGGCCGCAGCGGCCGATTGTTACGCCGCGGGTCGCTGAACCAGTCCCGCATCCTCCGCAGGGCGCGGTGAACCCGAACGACGACGGTCGCGCCGCACAGGGTTGGTCACATCCGCAGGCCAAGCCTGCCCCGCCCGTGCAGCAGAGAAACGCAGCCCAGGCGCGGGACGATGAAAACAAGTTCCGCAACTGGCAACAGCAGCGCCAGCAGGCCGCCCCGGTGCAGGATCGCGCCCCTCAGGTGCGTCCGCAGGAACAGCATCAGCCACAGCGGCAACAGGAGAACCGTCCCAAACCGCAGAAGTAATTCCTCCGGCGCCTGTATTGCCGGCCTCCGCACCGGGGACCGGCAATTTTTGGACTGTTATCGCCCGCGCGATAGACTACTGGGAACCGGGAGCTTGAGACCGGGAACTGGTTTTCTATGGAAATCCGCGTCCTGTTCTTCGGCGTCCTGAAAGACCTCGCCGGCAAGCCGAGCGACTCCCTCAATCTTCCCGAAAATGCCACCCTCGGGGATGTTCTCAGCCATTACGAGCAGATCATTCCCCGGCTGAAAGAGACGGCATCATCGCTCGCCATGTCGGTGAATCAGGAATACGCCGGACCCGCTACCCGGCTGAGGCCAGGAGATGAGGTCGCGCTGCTGCCGCCGGTGAGCGGAGGATCTGAACCCGGCCGGCGCGCGGCCATCGTCCGCGAGACGATTGATACGGCTGCTGTTTTGCAGGGCATCAAGCGGCCCGAAGATGGCGCTGCCGCGGTCTTTGAGGGCACAGTTCGCAATCAGACTCGCGGCCGCCGCACCCTCTTCCTGGATTACGAGGCGTATGAGGAGATGGCGCTCAAGCAGATGGAAGAGCTGGCCGGGCGGGCGCTGGCTGAGTTCAAGATTCGCGATGTTGCCATCGTCCACCGCCTGGGACGCCTGGAAATCGGCGAAACCAGCGTGCTCATTGTTGTGGCCTCCGCCCATCGCGCAGCCGCCTTCGATGCCTGCCGGTGGCTCATCGACACACTCAAGCGTGTTGTGCCTATCTGGAAGAAGGAGCACTTCGAAGATGGCGCGGTCTGGGCCGACGGTGAGCCCTTCCCGGATGAGATTGCCGGCCCCCAAGGCACCCATTCCGTGGGGCGTGCATCTAAGTGACCAGCCGGTGGCTGTGTTCTCCGTGGTGTCTATTGCTCCTGGTCGCACAGACGCCGCACAGCGCGTCAGGAGCGCACAGAAAAGTGACTTAAACCTCCAGATGAAACAGGTCGCGACCGCAGGTCTTCTGCTAGTTCTGTGCTTGGTCTCCGTTGCTCAGGAGCCCGACACTACTTTCAAGGTTGACGTCAAGCTGGTGAACGTGTTCGTTACGGTAACTGATGATCACGGCGCGCCCATCGCATACCTTAAAAAAGATAACTTTCAGTTGAAGGAAGACGGCCTGGAGCAGAAGATCGCGGTCTTCAGCAAGGAATCCGCCCTGCCCCTTTCCATTGTTCTGGCCATTGACACCAGTCTCAGTACACGCAAGGACCTTCCCCTGGAACTGGCTTCGGCCCGTCGCTTCGCTCATGCCATCCTGCGTCCGGTGGATGCGCTGTCGCTGTATCAGTTCAGCGAGACGGTGAGTGAAGTGACCGCCTTCACCTCAGATCTCAAGGTGATCGATCGCGGCATCGACCGGATTCGCCTGGGTTCGGCCACGGCGTTGTACGACGCCCTGTTTCTTGGTTCGCAGGCGCTGGAGCCGAGAGTGGGCCGCAAGGTGATTGTGGTGATCACCGACGGCGGCGACACCATGAGCAAAGTGGATTACCAGGAGGCGGTGCGCGCCGCCGAGACCGCAGAAGCGATTCTGTACAGCATCATCGTCGTGCCAATCGAAGCCAGCGCCGGACGCGACACCGGCGGCGAGCACGCCTTGATCCAGCTTTCCACGGACACCGGCGGGAAGTATTTTTACGCGTCCTCGCTGTCGCAGCTCGACGAGGCCTTTCACCAGATCAGCGATGAACTGCGCACCCAGTACCTACTGGCGTACTATCCTTCGCAGCGCCTTTCTGACTCGGAGTATCGTCGCATCCAGGTCACCGTCGCAGGACTGCCCTCAGATTCCAGTTTCAAAGTGCGTCACCGGACGGGATACTACACGTCCAAGTCACATTGAATGGGAATGTGAAGTGGGTCGGACACTCTTGTACGACGCCTTTGAAGTTGATTTCGATTGGGCAAACTTGGACTGCTGCCTGGTGAGTTGAAGTGTGGGTCGGACATTCCTGTCTGACGCTTTTGATGTTGTTTTGTGGTTTGCCTTGTGAATGAAGAAGCAGCTGAGGTTTGTGAACGTAAAGTCCAAGTCAAAGGCGTCGGACAAGAGTGTCCGACCCCACACAACGGTGTCCGACCCCACGCACGGGTAGTGGCTCAGTTTGAAATTCTGGTGGTGGTCTGCGAGGGCGATTTTGGGTGGAGCAGCGTTTTAGCGCTGCCATCAGGGCGCCGCAGAGCAAGCGGCTTCAGCCGCTGGAGGTACCGCAGGGGCTGAAGCCCGCTGCAAGAGACGGTCGCGGTTTGCAGGCCTGAAGGCCTACGCCACCCGTGGCGATGACGTCATGCGGGCGTTTCAAACTGAGCCACCACCCACGCACGGCGGCGGTTGACGGGACAAATTCTGTTGTGAAATCTTGTAGGATTGCTGTTTCCCAAGGAAGGTAAGCCAGACGAATGCCGAATACTGGTTGTACCCGTTCCGTCTTCAGGCGGTCAGGTCTGTGGACCGGAGCGATCGCGGTCCTTCTCGTTCTTTCGTCGTTGGCCTACGCCCAGGAGTCCACTGGAAATGTCTCCGGAACGATCACCGGGCCGAGGGGCGCCTCGATCAGCGGGGCCGACCTTAGCATCACCAACAAGATAACGGGGCAATCCGCCCGTACCACCAGCAGTCCGGCGGGAACCTATGCCATCCGCGACCTGCCTCCGGGAGAATATGTCTTGCACGTCGAGGCCAAAGGGTTTCAGCCTGCCAACCTTCTGATCAGAATTCAGCCGGCAGGCACCGCAACCGGCGACCTCAGACTGCAGCGGGTGGTCGCGCCGTCGGCCAAACTTGTGGACACCGAGTCAGCGGAAGTACGGGGCGCGGTCGATACCGGGCAAATGGAACAGATCCCCACGGACCGTCAGTTTCTGGACTTGACCCGGCTTGAACCCGGAGTGCAGTTGCTCGACGGCCAGGTGCTGGCGCCTTCCAAGAACGGGCTTATGGCCACTTCGGTAGTGGGCCGCAATGGCCGCACCACGCGCATGCAGGTGGATGGTTTAGACGTCACGGACGAAGTCGCGGGCGCCACCACCATGAATATTCCGGTGGGCGCCATCCAGGAAGTAGAGGTCGGGCAATCGCTGCTTCCGCTTTCTTCCGGCCTAGCGTCGGGAGGAGTAGTGAACGTAGTGACTAAAAGCGCCGGTGATGATCTGCACGGCCAGCTTTTCGGCAACTTTCGCGACCAAGCCGCCGGCAACGCCGATTTTCCCGGAGGTCAGCACAATTCCTATTCCCGCGAAGTTTTCGGTGGCGATGTCGGCGGCGCATGGAAGAAAGACAAACTCTTCTACTTTCTGTCGGGAGAATACTTCAAACAGGACCTCTACGCTCCGGCCATCTTCAATGCGCCCTTCGATGTTCTGGATGGAAGTTATCGCGCTCCGTTCCACGAGACCGAAGCGGCGGGCCGCCTCGATTACAAACTCTCCGCCCAAACCCGGGCGTTCTACCGTTTTACCTACGACAACGGCAGCGACGTCAATGCCTTCGGTGGCAGCAACTACCAGGCGCTGAAGAGTCGCGCCACCACGTATGGAAATGGACTCGGTTTTGATTTCACCCGGGGACCGTATCTCCATAGCATTCGCTTCGCTTACGACCGCTACTCCGACAACATCGAAGACGCGGTGGCGGGAGCCAACATTCTCAATCCCGCCCCCGGACTCAGCCTGAATTTCAGCGGTGGCTCCGGATTCGCCAGCGGTCCCAACCCGCAGGCCCCGCAGGAGACGAAGCAAGCCAACATCCAGGCCCGCTACGACGGCACCCGGACCTGGCACGGGCATACGTTTCGTTTCGGCGGGGCGGTGAACAAAATTGACACTCTGATTTCCGCCGACCTTTTTGGATTAGCTCCGCAGGTGGGTTCGGACACGGGCGCGGACGCGGTGCTGTTTGCCGCAACCGGGCCCTTTGCGGGAGGCGCCGGCAATCCCCTGAACTATCCGGTGAAGAGCATCACGCTGGGGAACGGCTTCAGTTGTTTCAGCGAAAAGTCTGGGTTCGGGTCGTCGTGCGGTGGCTTCAGCGATACGCGCATGCAGGCGTACCTCGGAGACGCCTGGAAGGTCTTACCCAACCTGACCGCGACCATCGGCGTGCAGTACGTTCGTGATAGCGGGAGAAGCGATTCCGACTTGCCGGCCATCCCCTGCTCGGCGGTCGCAGCTTCCTATGGAAGCCAGGCGCCTTGCAGCGGCGACGGCGACCTGCTTACTCATTTCGGAGGCAATTCCGGGCTGGGGGGACGGGTGCGGCAGCCTAACCTGAATTTCGCGCCACAGTTTGGCTTGGCCTGGGATCCGGGGAAAAGTGGACGGACCGTCATCCGCGCCGGCATCGGCATGTACTACGACAACAACGTTTTCAGTAACCTGCTGGCGGACCGCGTGGCCCGGCTGGCGAACGGACAATTGAATGCGCAGGCCAACGATCCGTGCGCCAGTCATGGCGTAGTCATTTTTCCCGGTAATCTGGCCCAGAGTGCTGCGGGACTCTGCGGGCAGCCTATCGGAAACGTGGCGACCGCGATCGCGGACTTGCAAACCGCCTTCCAGACGGCCAATGCCGCGCTTACCTCCAGCTCTCCTAACCCCAGCTACCTGGGACAGGCGCTGAATAGCCAGCAGGGTTTGCTCGCGCCTACCTACCAGACTCCGCGCTCCCTGCAGATGAACATCGGCTTACAGAAACAGTTCTGGCAGACCACGTTGTTCAGCGTGGACTATGTGCGGAACGTGGGCACGCACTATCTGATCGGATATGACACCAATCACGTGGGGGATGCATCGCACCTGAACACCAATGCGGCGCTGAATGCGATCAACAAGACGCTGGCCGCGAACCCGCTGAGCGCGGCTTGCGCGCCCGCCGGAAGCGCCGGCGCCAGTTCGCAGACTGCGGTGAACTGCTACCTGGCCGCGGTGCCCGGCGCCAGCATCGCCGATTTTGCCGGCAACGGCCTGGATTCCGGCGGCCAGTTCCTGGCCGGCGCTCCGGCATCCCTGTTTGGCTTGACTCCGGATACCGGCGCGGCCTTTGCCGGAATCAATCCTCTAGTGGGACGCAACACCATGTTTTTTCCCGCTGGCCGCTCGCTCTACAGCGGCTTGCAGGTTTCGGTGCGCACTCACGTCACCAATCCGGTGCGTGGTGTGGTAGGCGGGACTTTGCAGCTTGCCTACACCCACGCCAGCTTTCGCAGCAACATTGCGGGAGGGCTCGGCGATCAGGACCTGCTGCCCCTAGCGGCGGATTTCAACCACCCGACCTCCTACTTCGGCTCTGCATCGCAGGACCGCAAGCACCAGTTTTCTCTGGGCTCGGTTCTGGACCTGCCCCGTGGCATCCGCCTGGGCCTGATGGCGCAGCTTGCTTCGCCTCTGCCACAGACTCTTTTTCTTCCAGCCAGTGGGGGAGTAGGAGGAGAAATCTTCCGCACTGACGTGGGCGGCGACGGCTCCTTCGGCGGGCAGAGCCAGACCGGCTCCGATGCCTACGGCGATATTCTGCCGGGAACCAACATCGGAGCATTTGGACGCGCAGTCACGGCCAGCAAACTGAACACGGTCATCCAAAACTATAACTCCAATTTCGGTAACCGGTTGACTCCTGCGGGCCAGGCGCTGGTGAATGCTGGTTTGCTTTCGCGATCGCAACTGCTGCAACTGGGTGCGGACTCGCCGACTATCGCGGCGGCTCCCGCAGGAAACGTAAGTCTGTCCTGGCTGCGTACCGTGGATCTGACCCTGGCCCGGCCCTTCAAGTTCGGAGACCGGTTTGTTCTGGAGCCCAGCGTGTCGGCTTTCAACGTTTTCAACTTCGCCAACTTCGACGGTCCTAGCAACCGGCTGAGCGGAGTGCTGAACGGGACGCTGGGATCGGTGAATGGCACCGTGGCTTCAGAACGGGCGACTGATCGCATCGGTCCAGGGTCGGGAGTGTTTTCGCTGGCTGCGCCGCGCCAGTTCCAGTTCGCAGTAAGGCTTACTTTCTAAGGACTCCCGCCGCGGAACCTCTGGTCGGACCGAAAGAGTGGACGGCCTGGAGTCCAGGTCAGAGGCGCGGACAGAGCCTGCCCTGAGCGAGGTCGAAGGGAGTGCCCGTCCCGCGCCGGCAGCGTGTAAGATATCGGGTATGCCTTTTCAAGGACAAGGATCGCCCGGCGCTTCCCGCAAGGGAAGGCCCGCCCCTCCCGAGCAGACCTCGGAGGAGGCCACATACCTGAAGATACTGGGAGAAAAACAGAAACCGGTCAGCATCAAGCTGGCGGACGGTGAAGTGGTCCGCGGCTGGATCGAATACTACGACAAGAATATGGTCAGGCTGACCCGCGAAGACCAGCCCAACCTGTTTATCTTCAAGCACGAGATCATGTATATCGCGGAAGACGGCGCCAAGCGCAAGTAAGGCGCCAATTTTCTTTGCGGTCTTTGCGGGAAGATCCCGCAAAGATCGCAAAGAAAGACATCAGAACGCCATTTCATGACTCAATCGAAGCACAGCGACTTTGTTTCCGGCATGGCGGAGATCGCCCGCGAGGCGGGCGCTCTGCTAATGGAATATTTCCAGCAGCATGTGAAGGTGGAGTACAAAGGCGATGCGGACTTGGTCACCGTGGCCGACCGCAAGTCCGAGATCCTGATCCGGGAGCGCATCAAGGCGCGTTGGCCAAGTCACGATATTCTCGGTGAAGAACAGGGCCTGATCGATACCGGCAGCGACTATCGCTGGTTCGTTGACCCGCTCGACGGCACCACCAACTTCGCCCACGGATTTCCAGTGTTCTGCGTTTCGCTCGGGCTGCAGCACAAGGACCGCCTGGTTGCCGGCGTGGTTTACGATCCCACCCGCGACGAGCTGTTCGCGGCCGAGCAGGGAAGCGGCGCCTGGCTGAACCAGCAACGGACCCAGGCGTCGAAGATTCAGGTTTCGAAGATTGCGAACCTGTCCGAATGTCTGGTGGCCACCGGCTTTCCCAGCCACAAGCGGCACAAGAACCCGAATATTCACTTCTATCACCAGATTACTTTGCGCAGCCACGGCGTGCGGCGTGCAGGTTCGGCGGCGCTCGATCTGTGCTGTGTGGCCAGCGGCCGCTTCGATGGCTTCTGGGAGTTTAACCTGAATCCCTGGGACACGGCCGCGGGGGTGCTGATTATCGAAGAAGCGGGTGGCAAAGTAACCGATTTCAAAGGCGGCCCCTTCCAACTCAATAGCCGGGAGACCCTGGCCTCCAATGGTTTGGTGCACCCCGCTCTGCTCCACGAGTTTGCGGAAATCTTCGCGGGGCGCGGACTGGAACCTCTGCCCGATGTTCAGGAGTACCGCAAGTAGGCGGGACAGCGACGCGTGAGGCCGGGTGAAAGTCTGCGGAGAGATCGAATATGAATCGGAAAGCCGCCATCGTGGTGCTCGCAGTTGCTGTGGCACCGTCGTGCCAGGTTGCATCTGCAGCGGAAAAGCCGGCCGAGGTTGATCCTGCCTACCAGCAGGCATTCGAGAAATGGAAAAACAATCTGGTCGAAGATCGTAAACAGGAATGGCTGCCTCTGGCTGGGTTGTTCTGGCTCAAGCCGGGGCAGAACACTTTTGGCACGGATCCGAAGAATGCCATCGTCTTCCCCAAGGGGCCGGCCCAGGCCGGGTCAATCACTCTGCAGGGCAAGGTTGTGACTGCCAAATTTGCTCCCGGCGTTAACGCCCTCATTTCCGGCAAACCGGCCACCACAGCTGAGCTCCAGCCGGATACGGCGGGCGAACCCACCGTGGTCGAGCTGGGACATTTGCGTTTGCATGCGATTATTCGCGGCGAGCGAGTCGGCATCCGGCTAAAGGATCTCGACAGTGATGCCGTGCATCAATTCCGCGGAGCGCGATTCTTTCCCTTGAACCTGTCATATCGCGTGACCGCAACCTTTTTACCTTCTGACGGCAAACAGACGGTCGAGGTCCCCAACGTGCTGGGCGACGTCTCCGCGACCCCGATTGCGGGGACGGCGGTTTTCAAGCTCAATGGTCAGGAACTGAAGCTGACCGATCTCGGCGGCGACGCTGCCAAAGGCCTGTTCTTCGTCTTCAGCGATCCCACCAGCAAGACTGATACTTATCCCGGTGGCCGCTTCCTGAGGACTGGTCCCGTGACCAACGGCATGGTCGTGCTCGACTTCAACCGCGCCTACAATCCGCCCTGCGCGGTTACGCCCTATGCCACTTGTCCGCTGGCGCCCAAGGAAAACCGGTTGAGCGTAGCCATTCCTGCAGGCGAAGAGTACGACCACAAACACGGCCACCACTAAACCGCGGTGCGTCAGAATGGAGCAGCGGTTTAGGGTGGAGCAGCGCTCTAGCGCTGCATTAAATGCCATCTCGCCAGGCGCAGCCGCTGAGGTACATGGAACATTCCCCACCCTGTTACCGAGGCCCCGGCGGTAAAATAGAGAAGTGATCACCTCGCTTCTGGATCGCAAGATCGACAAACGCCCCGACAGAGTCCGCCTGCAAGGGCGCATTCTCTTCCTCACCGAAGATCCGCAACTGATCAAACGCCAGCTGGCCGGCGAAGACCTCCCCTGGGACGCCGGGAACCCCGCCAACAATCCCAAGCTGCGCGACGACATCTCGACCGACGAGATCACCCCCGCGCACTACTGCTTTTATTTCGACGAAACCCTGGGCGAGATCCCCTACCTCGGTCTGAAATGCGGTGACGTGCTGCCTATCGGGCGGAGCGAGGTAAAACGGGGCGGCTTCGTGTGCGCCGTCAGCGGCAAGCGGCGCGGGAAAGGCTCGAGCCGGGAGCAGTCCCCCTATGCCGAGATGTGCGCCGGAATCCGGTTGGTGATCGCCGAGAACATTGAGCGCATCTACAAACAGAACTGCCAGAACCTGGGCCTGCTGACCTCGACCAACTTCTCGCTGATCGAAAAAGTCCGAGCGGGCGATGAAATCCCGCTCACGGAATTCACCACCGGGGAAGATGAGATCACGCGGCAGGTGATCGAATACGGCGGCCTGTTCCCCTTCAACGTCGCGCGCCTGCAAAAGAAAGTCTTCCTCCCGCCCATCAAGACAGCGAAGCGCCCCATGACTCTGGCGGAAAAGATTTTTGCCCGCCACATGCTCGAGCCCAGTGTGGGCGTGGGCGTCCCCGCCCCTGCGGCGGAGCAAAGCTCCGCTCCGGATTTGGCGGGCGCCGTGAAGCCGGGCGACACCGGCTTCGCCCGCGCCGATCTCCGCTTCAGCCACGAATACGTCACGCCCATGGCGGCCATCTTCTTCGAGCGCTATGTGGGCAAGGACGCCAGGGTCAACGACCCTTCCAGCATTCTGTTCTTCCGCGATCACCTGACCTTCCTCGATGAGGTGATCTCGGAGGAAAAGAAGAAGCTCGGTCTGCTCGACCTGGCCACACAACTGAAACTAAAGCAGCAGGAATTTGCCGTCAGGCAGGGAATCAAGCTGCATGGTGAGTTGAAAGACCGCAAGGGCTCGGAAGGCATCTGCCACTCCATTGTGCTGGAGAGCTACGCCCTGCCGGGACAACTCAACATCGGCTCCGATTCGCACACTCCGCACGTCGGGGCAATCGGATGCGTGGCCTTTGGTATCGGCACGACCGATGTGTTCAACTCCTGGATCACGAAAGACGTGCGGGTCAAAGTGCCGGAATCGGTGAAGATCACAATTCGTGGCAGGAAGCACCCCAATGTGACGGCCAAGGATTTCATCCTTAAAATTCTCAGCCTCGATTACGTGCGCAGCGGCAAAGCCCTGGCCAAGGTGATGGAATACGCCGGCGAAGCCATCGAGGAATTGAGCGTGGACGAGCGCGCCACCATGACCAACATGGCGGCAGAAATCGGTGGCTTCACCGGAATCGTCGCGCCTGACCGCAAAGCCGTTGATTTCCTGCGGGAGCGCCGCGGCATGGACCGCAAGAAAGCCGAGTCACTGGTCGAGGGCCTGTACAGTGATCCCGGCGCCCAGTACGCCCACACCATCGAACTCGACGCCGCCGAAATCACGCCCATGGTGGCGACGCCCGGCGATCCTGGCAACGGAAAATACGTTCGCGAGTTGCATACACCGGTCCCGATTGAGTTAGCCTACGGCGGCACGTGCACGGCGGGTAAGAACGAAGACATGGACATGTATGCCCAGGTGCTGGCGGATGCGCTGAAGAAAGGTAAGCGCGTGGCCGATTCGGTTAAATTCTATATTCAGTTTGGATCGCAGGAGACGCGCGAGTACTGCATTCGCAAAGGCTACCTGGACGTGTTTCGGAAAGCGGGCGCGCGCGTGATTGAGCCGAGTTGTGGCGCCTGCATCAACGCCGGTCCAGGCGTGACCACGAGTCCAGAACAGGTTGTGATCAGCGCGCAAAACCGAAACTTTCCTGGCCGCAGCGGGCCCGGACAGATGTATCTGGCCAGTCCGCTTACGGTGGCCGCAAGCGCTGTCGCCGGATACATCGTAGAGTACGAACCCAGCACGGAAAGAGAATTAGCGGCGACCGGCCGCTGACGCCCCAACTCCACACAATGTCATCCTGAGCGCGGCTGCTTCGCTTGTGCGAGGCAGCCACTCCGCTCAGGATGACACGATATTGGTAAAATTGACCCCCCGCGGTCACCCGGTATTGTGCAAGCCTGCCGCGATGCCGTTGATGGTCGCGCCCAGTGCGTAGTCCAGGCCGTCGGCGCTGCCACTAGTCCGTTTGCGGCGCAGGAGTTCGACCTGCACCAGGCTCATCGGGTCCACGTACGGGTTGCGCAAGCGGATGGAGCGCGCCAGCACGGGATTGGCCTTCAGCAGTTCTCCCTGGTCGGTGACGCTGAGCAGCATGCGGCGGGTCCGTTCAAATTCATCCACCAGCATTGCCCAAACCCGCTCCCGCAGGTCCGCGTCGAGGACAAGTTCGGCGTAGAGGCGGGCGATGGTCAAGTCAGCTTTGGACATAGCCAGTTCGACGTTGCGGATCAAGTCAGAGAACAGCGGGAAACTGCGCATCATCTCGCAGAGTAACAATTCATGGGCGGAGTCCTGAAGCGCGAAGCGCTCCAACGCATGACCTACGCCGAACCATGCGGGGACAGCGTGGCGGCTTTGCATCCAGCCAAAGACCCAGGGTATGGCGCGGAGATCCTCCAGACGGCGGCCCTGGCCGCGGCGGGGAGGGCGAGAGCCGATGCGCGCGTGCTCCAGCTCGTTCACCGGTGTGGCCTGTTCGAAGTATTCGATCACTGCGGAATTCTCCGCAATGCTGTGGCGATAGAACGCGAAGGCGTCGGAGGACATCTGCTCCATGGCCGGAGCCCAGCGCTGATCGGCGCCGGGAGCGGGTCCCCGGGTACGGGTGAGCGCCTCGAGGCAGGAAGCGATCATGATCTCGAGGTTCCACTCGGCCAGCACCGGATCCGCATATTTCCAGTTGAGCACTTCGCCTTGCTCGGTGAGGCGAATCTCGCCGGAAAAATCGCCCACGGGCTGGGCAAGTATCGCAGTGTGAGTGGGGCCGCCGCCGCGCCCGACTGTGCCTCCCCGGCCGTGAAAGAGGCGGAGTTTCACATTACACTCGCGCGCCGCGCGATGCAGGTCGCGGTGGGCTTTGTACAACTCCCAGATGCTGGTCAGCATGCCGCCGTCTTTGTTGGAATCGGAATAACCCAGCATGACTTCCTGCCAACGTCCCCAGGAATCGAGCAGGGGCTGGTAGCCGGGTGCGCGCCAGATGCGTTCCATGACCGAAGCCGAAGCGCGCAGCGCTTCAATCGATTCGAAAAGCGGCACCGGCATCAGTCCGGGGTCATCTCCCCCGGCTGCGACTTGCACACCACAGGTGGCGGCCAGTTTCGTTACCGCGATTACGTCGTTCTGGGTCTGAGCTCCGCTGATGATGTAGCTACGAATCGCGCACGCGGGATATGACTTCTTCAAGCGGGAAATCTCACGAAAGGTAGCGAGGATGTCCTGGGTCGACGGGGAAAGGTCTTTGGCGTCCACATTGGCTTCGATCTCGGCCAGCGCCTGGGCGTGCAGGCGAGCGTGCTGGCGGATGTCGAGGGTCGAAAGGTGAAATCCAAAAGCGCGCACCTGGCGCAGAAGAGGATCAATTACCAACTCGGCCAGTCGCAGGCCGCGGTTTACCGCAAGGCTCTCGCGGATCAACGAAAGGTCACTCTCGAACTCATTGGCGTCCAGATATGCTTTGGAGTCCCCCAGTCCTTCGCGGCTGTGGCGCAGACGCACGACCATCAGATTGAGCAGGCGGCGATAGAGCTCAGAGCTCGAAATCCGCGACTGACGCGCATATTCATCGCCTATCTGCGTGCCGCAATCCGCCAGCCGCGCACGGAGCGCCTCTGACACCTTTACCTGGCGAACGGAGGCGCTGAGCTGGTCGGTGGCGCGTTCAAGTTCCGCGATGTAATGGCCGATGATCACATTCCGCGCCCGCTGCAATGCCTCGCGAGTGGAGTTGGGCGTGACAAACGGATTGCCGTCGCGGTCGCCGCCGATCCAGGAACCGAAAAAGAGAAGATCGGGGACCTCGGAGTCCTGCAAATCAATTTCGAAAACCGTGCGCAGGGAATCGACCAGTTCGTCATACAGACGCGGCAGGGCGGCAAACAATGAAAAGGGATAATGATCGAGGCCCATGCGGATTTCGTCGGTCACCAGGGGCTTCTCCAGGCGCACTTCGTCGGTCTGCCATAAGGAAGTCACCTCGCCGAAGATGAGCGCTTCGAACCGACGCGCATCCGCTCCCGTGAGAGGCAGACGGTCCAGTCGTTCCAGCTGTTTGCCGATGCGGCGGCGTTTGAGCAACACCGTGCGGCGAGCCACTTCGGTGGGATGGGCGGTGAAAACGGGCACGACTCTTATCTTGCGCAAGACTGCGAGCGCCTGTTCCACATCGATCCCGGCCGCGCGCATGCGCCGGAGAGTACCGCGGAACGAGCCCTCCAGCGGGGACTGCTCGGGGTGCAGCTTGGCGGCACGCCGCCGTCGCTTGCGATGGTTGGTTTCGGCCAGGTTGGTTAGCTCAAAATAAATGGCGAATGCTTTGGTAACTCGGTGCGCCTCATCGATAGTCAGGCGGGCGATGATGTTCCGCGCCTGGTTGAGCAGAGGGTCCTGAAAATCCACTGATCCAGTGTGATAACGCGGCTGCTCCCGATGCTGAATGAAAATGCGCCGCAACTCCTCGACCACGCCCAGCAAAGATTCGCCCACCTGCTCGACCAGGACACGGCCCAGTAAAATGCCAAGCAGGCGCACATCACGGCGGAGAGGAAGGTCTTTTGCAGGATTAGTGCTGCTGGCGGTCAGCTCGTCAAGCCGGCTGCGCTGGTCGTCAGCATTCCAAAGCGGGCGCTCACCCATATCCAATCATAATTGAAACCAGCGAAATTCACTCAGGAGGGCTGAGTCAGTCGTTGCACGATTTCCTGTGGCTCGGGCCGTTGGGTATAGTCTTCGTCAGTGGAGGCATAAAGAATCGTGCTGTCGAGATTGAGGATGAAAGTAGCGGGCATGGGCAGTTCCCAACTGTCGTCGCCATTGGCAAAGGGTAGGTTGACGAAGGCGCGGCGATAGATGGCCTGCTGGTCTTCCGGTACGCGATAGACCAGGCCGAACTGGCGCGCCACCTGGTTTCCGGCATCGCTGAGCAGCGGAAAACGCAACTTGTGCTGATCCACCATGAAGAATGACTGCTGCACCGTCTGCGGCGAGATGGCTACCAGAGATGCTCCGGCCCGTTCGATCTGAGGCAGAAGCAGATTTACGGCTTCCATTTGCCCTACGCAAAACGGGCACCAGCGCCCACGGAAAAAGCAGAGCACAAGACGCCCTCTGCTCAACAGCTCGGCGGATGAAACGGGCTTGCCGTTGTGATCATTGAGCTCGAAGGCTGGAGCCTTGGAGCCGACTGGCCGAACATCTTCCGCCAAGCGTTTGCCCTTCAGTTCCGCGATCACGCGGGCATGAACGGCCTGGGTTTCGGCGGGAACGTACTTGGCGATCAGCGCCTTGCGCTCCGCGAAGATGTCACGCAGAGAGCGAATGTCGGTACTGGGAGCGGATTCTTCCAGTGATCGCCACTTCATGAGGCAGACCTGGGACTTCGGACCTCGGACTTCAACTTCAACCTCAAATTATTCAATACGTGCGGCCAGCGTTTGGATCAGCCGAGCTCTGACGCCTACATTCCAGGCATCTTCATTCCGGCCATTCGGCGGGCGAAGCTGGGCTTACCGATCTGCTTGAACATCTTCCGCATCTGGGCGTACTGACGCAGCAGGTTGTTGACCTCCTGCACGCTGGTGCCCGAGCCGCGAGCAATACGTTTACGCCGGCTTCCGTTCATCACCTCATGATGCAGACGCTCGTGCTGGGTCATCGAATTGATGATAGCTTCCACCCGGCTGAGCTGCTTTTCGTCCACCTTGTCAGCGTGCTTCTGTATCCCCGCGAACGGCCCAACGCTGGGCAGCATCCCCATCAGGTTCTGGATCGATCCCATTTTCTTCAGCTGGCGCAACTGGTCGCGAAAGTCTTCCAGCGAAAAGCCGTCGCCGGTAAGGGCGCGGGTTGCCATTTCCTGGGCCTTCTTCTTGTCAACATTCTGTTCGGCCTTTTCGATCAGCGAGAGAATGTCCCCCATGCCCAGAATGCGGGAGACGATGCGGTCGGGATGGAAGGGCTCAAGTGCATCGTACTTCTCACCTGTGCCGATGAACTTGATGGGCTGGCCGGTCACTTGGCGAATCGAGAGCGCCGCACCGCCGCGGGCGTCGCCGTCCATTTTGGTAAGCACCACGCCGGTCAACGAAAGCTTCTTGTGAAACTCGTCGGCGGAGTTGACCGCGTCCTGTCCGGTCATGGCATCGGCCACGAACAGGATTTCCTGCGGGTTGAGCAGCCGCTTGAGCGACTGCATTTCGTCCATCAACTGATCGTCGATGTGCAGGCGGCCGGCAGTGTCCACGATCAGCACGTCCGAGCCGGTGTTGACGGCCTCGCGGCGAGCTTCCTTGGCCAGACGCTCGACGGTCGCCGTGTTGGCTTCGCAGACTTCACCTTCATAGATGTTGGCCTTGATGGCCTGGGCCACGACTTTAAGCTGCTCGCGGGCCGCGGGACGGTACACGTCAACCGAAACCAGCAGCGGACGATGCCCGCCTTGCTTGAACCAGTTCGCCAGCTTGCCAGAGGTAGTGGTTTTTCCGGAGCCCTGCAGGCCGGCCATGAGCACGACAGTCGGCGGCTGCGAGGCAAACTTCAGCTTGGCGGTGTCGTGGCCCAGGATCTCGATCAATTCATCGCGGAGAATCTTGATTACCTGTTCGGCGGGCGAAAGCGAGGTCGCTACCTGCTGGCCGATGGCCTTCTCCTGGATGTGATCGATAAGCTGCTTTACCACCTTGAAGTTGACATCGGCTTCGAGCAGCGCCAGCCGAATCGCACGCAGCGCCTCCTGTATGTTTTCTTCATTGAGGGTGGCCTCGCCCCGCAGGGTCTTGAACGCGCGCTGCAGCTTTTCTGAAAGATTCTCAAACATAGGAGTAAAACACCATTTTAGCAGCCGTGGATTTCATCAAGGATTCCGCCGACGAGCGCATCAGCACGCGTTGTCGTTCTCTCCATCAATCCGGCGGGCTGAGCAGCCGCTGCATGAAGAGACAGTTGCCCAGTCAACCATAAAGTCCGGCCACCCGCACATTTGACCCGGAGTCAGTTTCAAGTCATCTAGCCAGGTTACGAATGTCTCAAAGTGAGGGCAGTTAGACTCGCTCTTGTGCCCCTGCATCTGGTGGCAAATGCTCCTCAGCGACCGCGGCAGCTCAATTGCTTTCGCGCCCCAATAGTACAAGTAAAGAGAAATGAGCACGTTCTTACCGCTTAAATCAGTCTCAACATTCTCATGTCCATGAACGCTAGGACGAGCCACGTCCACCAGCTTCCACACCCACGCAGCGGATGGTCCGCTGGAATCCGTTCTTCCAACGCTACGTAGCTGAACATCTCGGTTTGCAGTTGCTGATCGTCTCCTCGCATCCCTGCTTCTTACCACACTAATCTGCGCCCCCGGCAGTGGCTTTTTCAACAAGCTCCTAGTGTAGTGTCCCATAAATAACTAGCATAACTAACCGGCTTGGGATAAGCTTCGGGCATGATCACAGGACGCCCCAAGCCCATCCTGACCCTGACTGCAGACGAGCGTACCCAGCTTCGTAGCCTGGCCGGTTCCCGCACTCTGCCGCATGCTCTGGTAGCACGCGCCAGACTGGTACTGTGGTCGGCGGACGGACAAAGTAACACCCAGATCGCCCGTCGCCTACGCTGGACCAATGCCACCGTCGGCAAATGGCGACAGCGTTTCGTCCAGCACCGCTTGCCCGGCCTCTATGATGAACTGCGTCCCGGTCGGCCCCGCAGCATCGACGAGGAACAGATTGCCGCCTTGCTCAAGCGCACGCTCTCCCGCCGCCCGGCCGAGAGCACGCACTGGAGCATTCGGCAAGCCGCCCAGGCCAGCGGCATCTCCCGTTCCACCGTACATCGCGTGTTTCAGACTTTCGGCGTGCAACCGCACCGGACTCGCAGCTTTAAGCTCTCCACCGATCCGTTCTTTATCGAGAAGGTGCGCGACATTGTCGGCTTGTATCTGCATCCACCCGATCACGCCTTGGTGCTCTGCGTCGACGAAAAGAGCCAGATTCAGGCCCTCAACCGCACCCAGCCCGTGTTGCCCATGGGGTTGGGTTATGTCGAAGACGTGACCCATGATTATGTTCGCCATGGCACCACCACCCTGTTTGCCGCCTTGGACATCGCCAACGGCAAGGTGCTCACCGCATGCAAGCCCCGCCACCGCCATCAGGAATTTCT
>Ga0335082_10001119_pt1 | contig 28502 bp, 33 predicted proteins | sample Lox_Sample_41_FD_206718 | JGI IMG/M metagenome (GOLD analysis project Ga0335082, IMG submission 206718) | Soil microbial communities from Loxahatchee National Wildlife Refuge, Florida, United States - Lox_Sample_4.1 | ecosystem: Environmental > Terrestrial > Soil > Wetlands | place: USA... | reverse complement strand
GCAGCTGGGCGGTCCGCCTCCTGGAGGCGCTCCTGCCCGAGCCGGAGGTGGTGGGGCTCCTGGTCGAGCAGCTCCGCACCCTGGCCCACGCCTACACCCGGGATCCGGAGAAGAAGCTCGTCCTCCTCGGCTGGCTCACCGCGAAGGACGACGCGCGCATCGCGCCGGCGGCCCTGCCCTTCCTCGAGGACATGGCCGACGACGTGAAGATCGCCGCCCTCCGCGCGCTCGGGCCCGCCGCGCACGCCCCGGCCCGCGAGCCGATGCTCCAGCTCCTCACCGCCCCGGACACCGCCCGGCGGGTCCAGACCGCGGCGGTGGAGGCCCTGGCCGAGAGCGGCTTCGGCGTCCAGGGGTTCCGGGAGAAGGTGGAGGCGCTCCTGCCCGAGCCCTTCTTCGTCGACAAGGCGGGGCTGCTCAAGCGACGGGGCGCCGCGGACGCCGGGCCCCCTTGAGCGTCCACGACCAGCTCAGCCGCTCCTTCGCCGAGGGCATCGCCCGGGCGCTCGGCCTTCCCGTCGAGGAGGTCCTGGCGCTGGTCAAGCCGGCCGACCCGGCGCACGGCGACCTCGCCTTCCCCACCTTCAGCCTCGCCCGCACCCTGCGCCGGGCTCCGCCGGCCATCGCCGCCGATCTCGCCTCGCGCGTGGCCCTGGCCGGGATGACCCTGGCCGCGGCCGGCCCGTACGTGAACGCCCGCTTCCAGCCCCTCCCCTTCGCCGCCCAGGTGCTGGCCGAGATCCGCTCCGCCGGACCGAGCTACGCCTCCGACCGCTCCGGCGCGGGCCGGACGGTGGTCATCGACTACAGCTCCCCGAACATCGCCAAGCCCATCGCCTACCACCACATCCGCACCACCGTGCTCGGCCACGCCCTGGCCAATCTCTACCGCCACCTCGGCTGGCGGGTGGAGGGCATCAACTACCTCGGCGACTGGGGCAAGCAGTTCGGGCTGGTGGCCGTCGGCTTCGCCGCCTTCGGCGACCCGGCGCGCCGCGGTGACATGGCCCACCTGGTCGACGTCTACGTCAAGGCCAACCAGCGGGCCGAGGCCGACCCGGCCTTCGACGCCCAGGCCCGCGACTTCTTCCGCCGCATGGAGGAGGGCGATGACGAGGCCCTCCGAGTGTGGAAGGAGTTCCGGGACACCTCCCTGGCCGGGTTCGAGCCCATCTACCAGCGGCTGGGCATCCGCTTCGAGCACGTGGAGGGCGAGAGCCGCTACCAGGGCCGGATGGAGAAGGTGATCGAGGAGATCGCCCGCACCGTGGGAGTCAAGGAGAGCGAGGGGGCGCTGGTGGTCGACCTCCCTTACGGCGAGAACGAGCCGCCCATCCTCCTCAAGAAGAGCGACGGGACCACGCTCTACGTCACCCGGGACCTGGCCGCCGCCGAGGACCGCTTCGAGCGCTTCCACTTCGACCGCTCGCTCTACGTCGTGGCCCGCGACCAGGCGCTCCACTTCGCCCAGGTCTTCCGGGTGCTCGAGGCGATGGGGAAGCCCTGGGCCGCTCGCTGCCAGCACGTGGCCTTTGGCCGCATCTCCGGGATGTCCACCCGCAAGGGTCAGCTGGTGCTGCTCACCGACGTGCTCGACGAGGCGCGGGCCCGCGCGCTGGACAAGGTGCTCGAGAACCAGGCTTCCGGCCGCATCCACAGCGACGACCCGGAGACGCTGGCCGAGCAGGTCGGCCTGGGGGCCATCGTCTTCGCCGACCTCCGGAACCGCCGGAACACGGACTACACCTTCGACTGGGAGGAGGTCCTCAGCTTCGAGGGCCACACCGGCCCTTATCTCCAGTACGCGCACGCCCGCGCCTGCAGCTTGCTCGTCCGCGCCGGCGAGACACCGGCCGAGGTGGACGCATCGGCCCTCGTCCTCCCCGAGGAGCAGGTGCTGCTCCGCACGCTGGCGCTCTTCCCGCGCGCCGTCCGCTCCGCCCTGGAGGCGGACGAGCCCTCCTTCGTCGCCACCCACCTGCTCGAGGTGGCGTCCGCGTTCAGCCGCTTCTACACCCTCGGCAACCAGGACCGGAGCAAGCGGGTGCTCGTCGAGGACGACGCCCGGACGCGCGGCGCACGACTGGCGCTGGCTGACGCGGTGCGCATCGTCCTCCGGGTCGGCCTGGCACTCCTCGGCATTCCCACGCCGGAGAACATGTAAAACGCCCGGGAACCGCCGCCCATGCAGACCGCCCTGGCCCCAAGCGACGCGAGGGTCGACGACGCGCTCCGGCGGGAGTTCGGGCCCATCGGCCGCTGGCTGGCGCGCCGCTACTTCACCCAGGTGCGCTTCCCGCCCGAGGCGGAGAGCGAGCTGCGCCATCTCTCCGAGCGGGGGACGGTGGTGCACGTCCAGCGCACCAGCTCCTGGGTGAACTTCCTCTACCTGGCCTGGGCGCTGGTGATGCGCGGCTTGCCGCCGCTCCGGGCGGTGGTGAATCTCCGGCCCTGGCTGGTGCGCCCCTTCCGGCGCGCCGCCCAGAGGGGCAGCTCGGCCCTGCGCCTGGCCTACGCCCAGCGCAAGGGGGGCACCACCCTCGTCTTTCTCCAGTCCACGGCGCTCTTCCGGGCCCTCGGCCGCCCCGGCCGCGACGATCCCTTCCCGGCGCTGGTCGCCCTGGCCCGGAGGTCGGAGCGGCCGGTGTTCCTCGTCCCCGAGCTCTTCGTCTGGGAGAAGTGGAACGTCCGGCTCAAGCCGGCCTGGGCGGACTACGTCTTCGGGAGCCCGGAGGCCCCCGGCTTCCTCCACTCCGTGCTCGCCTTCTTCCGCAACTACCGGCGCGCCCAGTTCCGCGTCGGCGAGCCGATCGACCTCACCGCGCTGGCCCGGGCCGAGCAGGGCACCCCGGACGCCATCCTGGCCCGCAAGGTGCGCAGCACGCTGCACGTCCACCTGGCCGCCGAGACGCGCACCGTCTTCGGGCCGCCCTACAAGCCGGCCGAGCGGGTCATCGACGAGACCCTCCGCGACCGTGCCCTGCGCCGGAGCCTCCAAGTGGTGGCCGATACCTCCGGCCGGCGAATGGAATCCGTCCTCCGCCAGTCCCGGCGGGACCTGAACGCCATCGCCGCACGGCTCCATCCCACCGTGCTGGCCTTCGCCACGCCGCTCATCAACCTCGTCTTCCGCTTCATGTACGACGGCATCGACGTCGACGAGGCCGGCCTGGACCGGGCCATGCGCGCCGCCCAGGGAGCCCCCATCGTCCTCTGCCCGTGCCACAAGAGCCACGTCGACTACCTGGTCCTCTCCTGGGCGATGTGGCACCGCGGCTACCAGGCGCCGGTGGTGGCGGCCGGGGCCAACCTGTCCTTCTTCCCCTTGGGTCCGTTTCTCCGCCGCTGCGGAGCGTTCTTCCTCCGGCGGACCTTCGGCGGGGACAAGGTCTACACGGCCACCTTCCGTGCCTACGTCCGCAAGCTTGTCCGGGACGGCGTGCACCAGGAATTCTTCCTCGAGGGGGGGAGGTCGCGGACCGGGAAGCTCCTGCCGCCCAAGCTCGGGCTCCTCACCTGGGAGGTGGAGGCCATCCTCGACGGAGCCCGGGACGACCTGGCCTTCGTCCCCATCTCCATCGACTACGAGAACGTGGTGGAGTCGAAGAGCTACTCCGCCGAGCTGCTCGGCGCGGAGAAGAAGCCCGAGGACCTCAAAGCCCTCCTCACCGCTCCCCGCGTCCTCGCCCGCCGCTACGGACGGATCCACGTCACCTTCGCCCCGCCGGTCCGCCTGGTCGAGCTGATGGCCGCCCGCGGCCTCTCACGCCAGGAGGGAGTCAGCGAGGAGCAGAAGCGGGCGCTGGTGCGGGCCCTCGCCTTCCGCATCCTCTACGACATCACCCGCGTCTCCACGGTGACCCCCCAGGCGCTGGCCGCCACCGCCCTGCTCTCCTACCGGGGCCGCGGCATCGCCGCCGCCGAGCTGGCCGCGCGGGTGGCCATCCTCCGCCGGGTGGCGGAGGGCGAGCGCGTCCCGCTCTCCGCGGTGCTCGCCGGGGCGCCGTCCGACCCGGCCGTCCGCGGGCCGATCCAGGAGGCGCTGGCCGGCTTCGCCCGGGAGGGGGCGCTGCGCATCACCGAGGCCCGCGGCCAGGCCGTCTACCAGGCCGACGAGGACCAGCGGGTGGCCCTGGTCTTCTACAAGAACAACCTCATGAACCTGCTCGCGCCGCGGGCCCTGGTCGCCGCGGCGGTGCGGGCCGGTCCGCTCACCGACACGGTGGCCGCGGTGGAGGAACGAGCGCTGTTCCTCTCCCGGCTGTTCAAGGTCGAGTTTCTCTACCGGGTGGGAGTGCCCTTCGAGGACATCTTCCGCGAGAGCGTGGAGGCGCTGGTCCGAGAAGGCGTCCTCGTCCGCTCCGAGGCGACGCTGACCCTGGCTCAGAGACCCGAGGCGCGGCAGACACTCGAGTTCTACGCCGAGCTGCTCCGCGACTATCTCGAGTCCTACCTCCTCGCCGCGCTGACGCTGGAGGACGTCGCCGCCGCCGGGACGCTGGACCGGAAGACGTTCATCCGCTCCGCGCTGGAGGTGGGCAAGGCGGAGTACCTGGCCGGGCGCGTCCAGGCCAAGGAGTCCCTCTCCCGGACGAACATCGAGAACGCCGTCACCTACTTCACCGATCAGAAGATCCTCCAGGGCACCGAGAAGCGCTTCTCGCTGGGCGAGGCCTACCCGACGGCCAGCGAGCGCCAGGGCGTCGCCGCCGAGATCCGGCGCTACCTCACCCCCCGGGCCTAGGTCACCGCGCGGCGGTCGCCGGGGCCGGGAGGAGCCGCTCGGCCTTCGCCCGGAGCTCGGAGCGCGAGCCGATCCCGTTCACCCGGGCGACGACCTGCCCGGCCGCGTCGACGAACACCGTCGCCGGGACGGAATCCAGACCCAAGGGCTCGAGCACCTCGCTCTCCGCGGTGGCCACCGGGAGGGTGAGCCGGAGCCGCTCCAGGGCCACCCGCACCCGCCGGGTGTCCGTCTCCAGCGAGACGGCCAGGAAGCGCACCGGCGTTCCGCTCATCTCCGCCGCCACCCGGTTCAGCTCGGGCAACTCCCGAGCGCAGGCCCCTCAGGTGGGCAACCAGAAGTTCACCACCCACGGCGTACCTCGCATCGTCTCGGCGGTGAGACGCTCCCCGGAGAGGGTGCGGACGGCGAAGCTGGCCGGCAGGGGGACCGGTGGGGAGGTACGCTCGCGGCAGGCGGTGAGCAGCGCCGCGGCGACGAGGACGGGGAGGAGACAACGCATCGTGCGGTGGGTCTGACCGACGAGGCTTTCACAGCGGCCCCGGGGGTGGCAAGTTCCGGAGCGCCCGCTCCTCCTCGCTCGATGCTCGACCCGCGCCCGCCCGTTTCCCCGTCGCGCCTGGCGTGGCTCACCGTGGCCGTCTGCCTCCCCGTCCTGGTGTTGGGCCTCGGTCTGCAGCTGGTGAGCCTCCCCATCGGCCTGTGGTTCACCGAGATCTTCGGGCTGCTCGGCGTGGCCTGGGCGCTGACCCGCTGGAGCGGCCGCTCGCCGGTCGCCCATGCCCGGCTCCGCTGGCCGGGAGCGCCGGCCGTCCTCTTCGCCGCCGCGCTGTCGGTGGCCAACTACTTCGGACTGGCCATCCCCCTCCAGGGGCTGTCCCGGAGCTTCTTCCCCGCCGACTGGGCCGAGGGGATGGACCCGACGCGCGCCTTCCTCCAGCTCGCCCCGGCGGATCTCTGGCTCACCACCGCGGCCGCGGTCCTCGGCGCGGCCTTCTGCGAGGAGTTCGTCTTCCGCGGCGTGGTCCAGCGGGGGTTCGCCGCCGAGGGCGCCCACCCGGGCCAGGCGGTGGTGCGCGCGGCGCTGCTCTTCGCCCTCTTCCACCTCAATCCGGTGAACTTCGCGGCGCTGTTCGAGATCGGCGTCTTTCTCGGCCTCCTCTTCCTGCGCACCGGCTCGCTCGTTCCGGGGATCGTCGCCCATGCCACCCAGAACGCGATGGTCCTCGCCCTCATCGTCGGCGAGCGGGACGCGCCGCCGCCCGCCGCCGCCGATGCGGGCTGGCGCACCTACGTCGGGCTGGGCGGGATCGGACTCTTGGTGCTGTCCCTGCTGGTGCTGCTGGCGCGGAGGTTCCCGGTGGTGTGGGGCACGCCCCACGCCGAGCACCCCGACCGACCCCGCCTCCCGCTCGCCCGCGCCTTCGCTCCCTGGTTGATCGGCGCCTCGGCCATGCTCCTCGCCTGGGGGTCCGTCGACCGCCGGGGGGTGGAGCTGGGGCTGGTCGACCTCCGGGTGCAGCTTCCGGCGCCGAGCGCCACCGAGAGCGAGGAGGTTCGCTCGGCGCGGACCAGCCTGGAGACGCTGCGCGGGCGGGTGCGCCGCGGCCAGGCGCCGCTCGGCGAGTACCTCGGAGCCCGCCGGGCCCTGGCCCAGTCCCTGGGCGACGGGACGCCCACCCTCCAGCGCGCCGAGTAGCGGTCAGGCGGCGTGCAGCCGCCGCACGCGGAGGACCGGACCGGCCATGACCGTCGTCACCGCGCCGGCGTCGACCTCGCCCTCCACCACCACCTGGGCCCCCTCGCGCAGGAGCTCTCCCTGAACGTCCTCGAGCTGGTAGCGGCGGCCGTCCTCGGCCTCCAGCATCCAGGCGCCCGCGCCCAGGTCGCGAAAGGTGATCCGCCCGCGAACCTTCATGCCTTCTCCCGGCGGATGAGCAGCACCCGGGCGAGCAGCGCCGAGACGAGCGCATTGCTCAAGAGCCAGGGCAGCGCCAGGAAGTGGAAGGGCAGCCAGGAGAGCCCCGGGGCCCGCGTCCAGGCGGCGTAGGCGAGGAAGCCGGCGAAGCCGAGGGCGATGCCCGCCGCCACCGGCCGGAAGGACCTCCATCCCATCGCCGGGAGGGCGACGAGGAGGGGAATCAGCGCGCTGTAGAACAGCGGATGCGCCAGGCGGCCCCGGCCGAAGACGATCCGCTCCCAGTCCGGAACCGGAAGCGACAGCCCCTCCACCATCGCCGGCGGGGTGCCCACCCACTTCGACCAGATGATGCGCAGGACGAAGAATCCCACCGAGCTGACCAGCAGCGGGACGAGGAGCTTCGGGTCGAGGAGCACGTTGAGTGCGCCTCCCGGCCGGAAGCGGGGATTGAGCGAGAGGAGGAGCAGCAAGAGGATGGCCACGCTCGCCGCCAGCGGCTGCCAGTCGATGCGCGGCGTGATGGCCCCCAGCGCCCGGAGCGCACCGGCGGCATCGAGGAGCCCGTGGCCGCGCTCCCGCGTCCATCCCCCCGGTCCCGAGGCGCCGGCGTAGAGCGCCCGTTCCACCTCGCCCGGCGTCTTCGCCCCGGCGGCGAAGAGCAGCGCCGCCACGCCCGACACGTGCGGGGTGGCCATCGAGGTGCCCTGGTACGAGGCGTAGACCGGCGTCCCCGGGGCTCCGCGCGCAATCGTCGCCTGGAGGATGCCTCCCTCGTCGCCGCGGCGCTTGTCGCCCCCTGGCGCGAGCAGGTCCAGCTGCTCGCCCCAGGCGGAGTACGGCGCGCGCATCCCGTCCGGCCCCACCGCGCCCACCCCCACCGCGCCGGCGTAGGCCGCCGGGTAGGCGACCGTCCCGTCTCCGTGGTTGCCCGCCGCGGCCACCACCACCGCGCCCTTGCCGCGGGCGTAGGCCACCGCGTTCTCGATGACCCGGCTGTAGCCGAAGCCGCCCAGGGAGAGGTTGAGCACCCGCGCACCGTGGTCCACCGCCCAGCGAATCCCGTCGGCGATGTCGGCCGAGGTGCCGGTCCCGGACGCGTCGAGCACCTTCACCGGCATGAGGGTGGCCTCGAAGGCGATGCCGGCCACGCCCTCGGCGTTGTTCGTCGCCTGGGCGATGGTCCCGGCGACGTGCGTCCCGTGTCCGTTGTCGTCGTTGGGGTGGTCGGTGTCGTGGACGAAGTCGTAGCCGGGGGCGAAGCGGATGCCCTTCAGATCCGGAATCCGGACGAACGGTCCCCGCGTCTCGTAGGCCACGCCGGTGTCGAGGACGGCGACGATGACGCCCTTGCCGTGGGACATCTCCCAGGCGTCGGGCATTCCGATGAGCCGGAGGTTCCACTGCTTCGGGTAGTCGGGGTCGTTCGGGGTCCACCCCTGGGCCTGGTAGGTGAAGAGCGGCTCGGCCGCCTCCACCTCCGGGCTCTCGCGCATCCGGGCCAGGAGCGCGTCCACGTTGGCCACGTCGTCGGCAACCGCCACCCCGTCCTCGGGGCCGACCAGCGAGTTGAAGCGCAGGGCGATCCCCCACTCCGCCGCGCGCTGGGCGAGCACCTCGGCGGAGGTGCCGTCGCGAAAATCGACCACCACCCGCCCGGGAATTCGGGGCCCGCTCGCATCGCCGGTGCGGGTTCGTTTGGTATGCCCCGGGCTGCCGCTGCAGGCCAGCACCGAGGCGCAGAGAAAGACGACCGTCAGTCGATCCAGGGACACGTCTTGCTCGAGACCTCCAGCCCCTTCTTACGTCGGGCGACCCGGGCCGATTGTGGGCCGGTGGAGCCGCAGTCCTTTCAAGGGGTTGGGAGCTTCTCCAGCCACCTCGCCACCGAGCGGCCGACCTCGGGCAGCCCGGCGGCCGTGACCAGGCTCCCCGAGGCCCTTTCCAGGGCGGTCTCCACCGCCGCCTCGACCCTCGCCTCGGCGCCCACCACCAAAAGGAGCGGGAGCCGCACCGAGGCCAGGCCCCCGGACGAGAGGCGCTCCGGGTGGACCAGGGCTACCCCGGCAACCGCGGCGCCGGCCCCGGCGAGCTGGAGCACCTCCACCGCCGAGCCGCCCAGAGCGGCGAGGGCGACCGGCGCCGCCCCGGCATTCTCCCGGAGCACCCCCAGCGCCGCCTCGATGTCCACCCGGCGAGAGCCCGCGTCGCCCGGTGGGCCGGGGCTCGCGCCGACGCCGCGAAAGTTGAAGCGCAGCGTGGGGTGGCCGGCGCGCGTTGCCGCCCAGACCAGCTCCAGGGCTACGACGTGGTCCATCCCTCCCTCTCCCGGCGGGGGCGGGACGACGAGGAGCGAGGGCAGGCGCCGACCCCGGTGGGCGAGCGCCTCGAGCACGCGGCCGGCCACCGGCACCAGCGCCGGGCGTTCCAGGAATTGCCCGCGCGTCACCACGGACGGACCCGGAGGAGGTGGAACTTGAGGTACCGGCCTTCGGGAAAGGCGAGCGGCACGGGGTGGTCGGGCGGCTGGTAGCGCTCCTCGACCAGGGTGAGGTCCACCCCCGCGCTGCCGGCCGCCTCCCGCAGCGCGCCGAGGAAGGCCTCCGGCGAGACACGCGCCGAGCACGAGGCGGTGGCCAGGAGCCCCCCCGGACGGACCAGGGCCAGGGCCTGGCGGTTGAGCGAGGCATACCCGTCGAGCGCCGCCTCCACCGCGCGCTGGCTCTTGGCGAAGGCCGGCGGGTCGAGGATCACCAGGTCGAAGCGCCGCTCCTCCTGGCGAAAGGAGCCGAGGAGCCGGAAGACGTCGGCGGCGAGGAAGTCGTGCCGCTCCGGGTCCAGCCCGTTCTCGCGGAAGTTGGCGCGCGCCAGGGCGATGGCATCCGCGTCCTGGTCCACGCTGAAGACGTGCGCCGCGCCGCCCAGCGCTGCATTCACGCTGAAGCCCCCGGTGAAGCAGAAGCAGTTGAGCACGCGGGCCCCGGCGGAGACCCGCCGCACCAGGGCCCGGTTCTCCCGCTGATCGAGGAAGAAGCCCGTCTTCTGCCCGTGCCACGGGTCGACGCGAAAGCGCACGCCCTTCTCGCGGATGACGACCTGCTCCGGCGCCGAGCCCCAGAGCAGCTCACCGCCTCCCCTCCCCTCGTCCTCCTCCGGCGTCTCCCCCTCCTCGGGCCGGTCCCGGGCGAGCACCCCGGTCAGCTCCGGCCACGCCGCGCGCAGCGCCGCGGTGAGCATCGTCCGGTAGGGGGTGAGCCCGGCGGAATAGAGCTTCACCACCGCCAGCCCGGCGTAGACGTCGACCACCACCCCCGGCAGCCCGTCGCCCTCCCCGTGGGCCCAGCGGAAGGCGTCGGTCGAGGACAGGTCGAGGAGCGCGCGGCGCAGCTCCAGCGCCCGCGCCAGACGGCCCTCGAGGAAGGCCTGGTCGATGCGCTCCCGCACGTCCCGGGTGAGGATGCGGACCGCGATCGGGCTCTTGGGATCGAAGTAGCCGCGGGCGACGAACTTTCCGGCGTCGGTGAGGTCCACCACGCTGCCGGCCGGGATGCGCGGCGGCTTCTCCAGCCCCTTGCGGAACACCCAAGGGTGGCCGGCGCGCAGGTGTCTGGCCAGCCCGGGCCGGAGCGCGAGCCGGACCAGGTTCACCCTTGCCTCCTCGCGCCGAGGATGGCGCGCGCCACCTCCTCGAAGCCGCGCCCTTCCCGCCCCCGGGTGACGTAGCGGGGCGGCGTGTCCAACGACCCGAGGACGTCCCGCACGTTGGCCACCCCGATGCTCAGCGAGAAGGCGGCAAAGAGCGGGGCATCGTTGAAGCTGTCGCCGACATAGACGAAGCGGAGGTCCGGGGCCTGCAGCCGGGCGCCCCACTCCCGGCGGAGGAAGCGCCGGACCATCGACGCCTTGTCGAACCCCCCGACCCAGGCGTTGACGTGCACGCTGGACCGGACGGCCCGGATCCCCCGGGCGTGGAGCAGTCCCTCGAGCCGGTCCGCGGCCCGGGACCCGAGCCTCACGTCCTCGTTGTAGTCCACCGCCAGGTCGACCTCGGTGAAGCGGCTGTCCGAGGAGAGCCGGGCTCCGGGAACGCGGCGCACGGCGCGGGCCACCTCCCGGGCGAGCCGCCGCCGTTCCCCGGCCCGCACCCGCGCCGGCCGAGCGAACACCTTGCGCAGCCGTCCGCGCGCGGTCCGCACCAGGTAGAGGCCCCCGTTCTCGGCGATGGCGCCGGCCACGGGCAGCGTCCGCACCCAGGTCTCGGCGTAGCCCGAGGGGCGGCCAGTGACCAGCACCACCGGGACCTGCGCCTCGGCGAGCCGCTCCAGCGCGCCGATGGTGGAGGAGCGGAGAAGCCCGGAGCTGGTGAGCGTCCCGTCGACGTCGGTGAACACGCCCCGGACCTGGTCCAGGGGAGCCGTCCGGAGCGGTGCGAGCGGCGAGGTCCGGCTCACGGTCCTTCGGCGTCCGCGAGCCGGGCCAGCACCCGGCGAAAGTCCTCCAGGGCCTTCCGGGCGTCGGCCGGAACGAGGTGCGCCAGCGCGCCGCCGGCAGAGGCGAGGAGGAAGTCGTCCAGCTCCGGATCCCGCCCGCGCAGCGGCTGGGCCAGGCCGGCCGCCTCGGAGAGCTCCCGGGCGGCACGCGCCGGATCCGCCCCCATCCACTCCTCGGCCTGCTCCAGGCGCACCGCGGTGGCCGCCCACACGGCATGGTCGTGCTCGACGAGCATCGAGCGCTGGCTCACCGCCGTCAGCCCGCGCAACCAGGAGACCAGCTCCGCGGCGAAGCCGAGGAGCACATCGGCCGCACCCCGGACGTCGGTCTTCAGGCCCCCCAGTCGCGCGCGGGCCTCGATGAGGAAGCGCTTGTCCTGGGCCCTCAGCGAGCGGTAGGCGGCGCTGGCGCCGAACGCGTCCAGCTCGCCTCCCAGCTGCTGCGCATGCCACTGCACGTCCTCCGCCGAGGCGCCGCGGATCCCCTCGCTCCGCTTCTCGATCGTCCGGCGCAGGTCGGCCAGGGCGGACCGCACGGCGAGCGCCCTGCGCAGCTCCTCGGCATGCCCGGGGACCAGATCCTCGCGGGGGAGGTCCGCGTAGCGGCTGGCGACGTCGAAGACCAGGTCACCGGCCTGGGCGCGAAAGCGGCTGCGGAAGGACTGGACCTCGGCCAAGAGATTCCAGCGGTCGGAGACCACCGCCGGGGTCCGCACCCGCTCCCCGAGCTGGGCCACCAGCGCCGCCAGCTCGTCGGAGTCGCGCCGCAGGGTGCGGCGGACCTCGGCGGTGCGCTCGGAATCGGGACTGCCGGCCACCTCGCTCACCGCCCGGTCGAGGAGCGAGGCGAGGTCGGTGCCGCCGCCGCCCGGGTCGAGCTCGCCGCGCACCACCGCCACCAGCGCGTTGACGTCTTTGACCGTCTCGGCGATCACCGGGGCGAGCTGCTCCCAGAGCGCCAGGTCCCACGATCCGCCGCTCTCCGGCGCCTCGTAGCGCACCAGGTCCACGTCCGAGAGGCGGTCGAGCATCTGGGCGGCCGCGCGGAAGATGGACCTCAGGGTGGCGGCGAAGGCCTGGTCGGGGATGTGGACGAGGACGCCTTCGAGCTTGGGCGGAAGCGGGGTGGGCTGGGACAAGGCAGAACTTGGGGGGCGTGGTTCCGTGGTCCGATTCGTGGCTAGCTTGCCAGTCGATGCCCATTCTCACCACGCCGGAGGTCCGCATCCACTTCCGGGACGAGGGGACGGGCGTGCCGTTGCTGCTCCTCCACGCCTTTCCGCTCAGCGGAGACATGTTCGACGCCCAGGTGTCGGCGCTCCGGGAGCAGGCCCGGTTCCTCGTCCCCGACCACCGCGGGTTCGGGAAGAGCTCCCTCGGGGCGGGGCCGGCGACCATGGAGGCGCTGGCCCGGGACGCGCTCGCGCTGCTCGACCATCTGGGCATCGCCTCGGCGGTGGTGGGTGGCGTGTCCATGGGAGGCTACTCGGCGCTGGCCCTGCTGCGCGCCGACCCGGGACGGGTGCGCGGCCTGGTCCTGGCCGACACGCAGGTCTCGGCCGACGACGAGGCGGGGCGCGCCGCCCGCGAGGAGCTGGCCCAGGCGGTCCTCGCCCGAGGGATGGAGGTCCTGGTGGAGCGCCAGCTCCCGAGGCTGCTCGCCCCCGGCGCCCCGGCGGCGGCCCGGGCCCGCGTGGAAGCGATGATCCGGGCCAACCTTCCCGCCGGCGCCGCGGCCGCCTTGCGCGGGATGGCGCTGCGTTCCGACGGGACGGACATCCTGGCCCGCTTCGGGGGGCCGCTGCTGGTCCTCGTCGGCGCCGAGGACGCGGTGACTCCCCGGGCAAGGGCGCGGACGATGGCCGACCTCGTCCCGGGGTCGGAGCTCGTGGAGATTCCCGGCGCCGGCCACCTGGCCAACCTCGAGGCGCCCGGCCCGTTCAATGCCGCTCTGGGACGCTACCTGGCCCGCTGGAACGGGCCCTAGCTGCGCGGTCGGGTCCGGAACTTGCTTCGCCCTCTCGAAGGAGGTCCCGACATGCGCCAGCTTTCGCCATCGGCAGCGGCCGCCTTCGCCCTGTGCCTTCTCGCCACCGGCGCAGCCCGGGCGTCGCGGGAGAGCGGGGATGAGTCCGGCAGGCCGGAGGTGCAGCTGAGACGCTCGCTCGACGCCGTGCTCCAGGCTGCAGCCGACGTGCGTGGAGCGCGCCGGGAGCTGGGCCTGGCCCAGGCGCGCTTCGACGCTGCGCAGAGAGCGCTCGACGCCGAGCAGGGCAGCCGCCTCGATGCGCGCGAGCTCAGCCTCCCCCCGGATGGGCGACTCCCCTCCCCGGCGGAGCAGTACCGGCGGGCCCTGCAGCGGCTCGAGGCCAGCGAGGGACGCCTCGGCCGAGCCGAGGATCGCCTCCTCGTCGCTCGGCGGCAGCTCGACGAGGCGGCCGCGGCCCGCGTCGGCCGGCAGTGAGGCAAATCGCCGCGGCAGTGCCAGAACGCCTCGCTTCCCGGGAGCGCCCGCGCTGCAAACGGCCAACGTGGCCGTCGTGGGTGATGAACGACCCGGAGCTTGGGGCTCCGACCGCGAGGGCACAGATCGTGCTCGGACCTCGCCTGCACCTCAACGGAGGTCAGTGATGAACAGTTCCGAGCGCCGCTCTTCCGTCATTCCCGCGACGCGCCCGCGTCGCTCCGGACTTCCATCGAAGGAACGAGTTCGAACCACGCTGGGCGAGCTCGTGGCCGCCGCCTTCGATGTGGTGGGCAATCGCACGCCGGAGGTGGCCCGTCTCCTCGGCTCGTCGGAGCTGGGCCGGGCGGCGCACGGGCGCATCGTGCTCGTCGGCTGATGCCGCAGACCGCGGTCGCCGCCAGGGAGAAGACGATGGAACGGGCTCGCAGCTCGCGCATCTTCGCCGGCGCCCTGGTGGCGACCGCGGTGGTGGTGCTCGCGCTGGTCGCGCGCCCGCTGGCCTCCGCGCTCTTCCTCGGCGCGGTGCTGGCCGGCATCTTCCACGGGCTGTTTCAACGCTTGGCCAGGCGCCTGGGAGGCCGGCCGATGCTCGCCTCCGGGCTGGTCACGCTGGGCGTCCTGGTCGGCCTCCTCGTCCCCGTCGCCGCGCTGCTGACACTGGCGCTGCGCCAGATGCCCCAGGCCCTGACCCACCTCGAGCGCACCTTCTCCCCGGAGTCCCTCGCCCAGCGCCTTCACCATCTGCCCGGCTTTCTCGGTTGGATGGGCGACCGGGTGGCCGGGGCACTTCCCGATCCGTCGATGCTGCTCCGGGAAAAGGCGGACGGCGGACAGGCGGTGGCCACGGTCAGCGGAGTTCTGACCGCCACCACCGCCCTCCTCATCGACGTCGGCTTGACCTTCGTCGCCTTCTTCGTCCTCCTCGTCGACGGCCCGAAGCTGGTGACCTGGCTGGACCGCATCGTCCCGCTCGAGCCGGGACGCTTCCGCTCCCTGTTGCGCGAGTTCCGGAAGGTGACCAACGCCGTGCTCGTCTCCTCAGCGGCGATGGCCGCCCTCCAGGCGATCACCGCGCTCATCGGCTACGGAATCGCAGGCGTACCCAATCCGCTCTTCTTTGCCCTGCTCACCCTCTTCCTGGCCCTGGTGCCAGCGGTGGGCGCGGCCAGCGTCTCCCTGGTTCTGGCGCTGGTCTACTTCCTCGAGGGCCGCACCGGTGGGGGCCTCTTCCTCCTCGGGTGGGGCCTGCTCGCGGTGGGGCTCATCGACAACCTCTTCAAGCCACTCTTGATCAGGAACGGTGTCCAGCTACACGGAGCGGTCATCTTCTTCTCCCTCATCGGCGGCCTGGCCGCATTCGGCGCGGTGGGCGTGGTGGCCGGCCCGCTGGCCGTCGCCTTCTTCATCGCCGTGACGCGCATGCAGCCGCTCGTCCAGCCCGCCGGGCGAACCCCAGCCGAGCGCGAGACCACCGGTCGGGTGAGCCCCATCCGCCGAGCCTCCTCTCTGACCGGGATGCGCTCACCGCTCTGAGTCCGCCTCGGCCAGGGGGGGTTGTCACGCCGAGCGGAGTTCCTACCTTCGACCGCGAGATGCCTTCTTGGGCCAACCGGACAACCGAAGCGCGCTGCGAGCTGTGCGGGAACGAGTACGACAAGTGGTTCCAGGTGGTGATCCGCGGTGAGGCTCACACCTTCGACAGCTTCGAGTGCGCCATCCAGGCGCTGGCGCCGAGATGCTCCCACTGCGATTGCCGGATCATCGGCCACGGGATGGAGGACCACGGGCAGATGTTCTGCTGTGCCCATTGCGCCTCGGCGGTGGGCGTCGAAGGCATGCGAGACCGGCGATAGCGCGAACGAGCGAATCGTTCGAAAGCGAGGCCCGAGACGCCCATCGCCGAGGCACCCTGGCCCGATCGCACTTCGGGGGGAGCGAACCTCGCCGATGCCTCACACGCTGGGCTGACGTTCAACCGGTCGAACGCATCACCTCCATTTGTCGGAGGTGCCGGATGCCCGGTCCCGAGCGTGTCGCCCTGTTCCTTTCGGAGGTCGCACCCAACGCGCTCCTCTTCAAGAACCAGGCGGACCGGGGCGTCAATGGAGGCATGTGCCGTGCCCGGCTGCTGACCACTGTGCGCCACCTAGAGCACGCCCGGCACCAGCCGCCGCGTCCGGGCCTGGTAGCTCCGGTACGGCGCGCCCAGCCGAGCCACCAGATGCGCCTCCTCGCGGGCGATGCGGTACAGGTAGGCGGGAAGCATCACCCCCGCGGTGAGCACCGCGCCGAGCATGCTCTGGCACACCGTGGCCGCGCCGAACGCGGCGATCAGCGCTCCGGTGTACGAGGGATGGCGGATGTGGCGGTAGGGCCCGTAGTCCACCACCGGCTGCGATTCCTGCACCGCCACGCGCGCGGTGAAGAATCGCCCCAGCACGGCGATGGACCACACCCGGAGCCACGTCCCGCCGGCGACGAGCAGCGTTCCCCCCAGCGTCCAGCCGGAGAGCGCCGGCGGCCGGAGCTCGGCGCGGAAGCCGAAGTCCATCACCGGTGCGATGCTCACCAGAAGGCCCCCGACGATGATGCCGAGGATGCTCCGCCCGTCCGGGTCCGACGGCCCGGCGCCCTTTCCCAGCGGCGGCTGGGTCACGTAGATGACCAGCGCCGCCACCGCACATACCCACGGCGCGGGGTGCGCGAGCCGGCCAGGGTTGGCCACCGCCAGCGGAAGCAGCAGCGTCGCTGCCGGGACGAGGAGCCCGCCCGCCCACTGCGCTCCGCTCGGCCGCCGCAGGCCCGCCCAGCCCGCACGCTCGCGCGGGGTCCCCTGCCCCGGCCCTGGGTCCACTCCGGTCACCCGAGCACCTCGCCGAGAAATCGGCGGAGGTTTCTCCCCAGCACCTTCTCCACCGTCCGCGCCGGAAGGCCGCGCGCGAGCAGACACCCCGTCAGCCGGGGCAGGTCCGTCACGTCCCGCATCCCTCGCGGCAACGACACGAACCCATCGTAGTCGCTCCCCAGGCACACCGCGTCCTCGCCAGCCACGCGGACCGCGTGCTCTACGTGCCGCGCGACGTCCGCCAGCTCCCGCCCGCCGAGGAATTCCGTAGCGAAGAAGATGCCCACCACCCCGCCCCGCTCGGCCAGGCCGCGCAGCGCGCGGTCCGGGAGGTTGCGGAAGCTCGGCGCTGCTCCCTCGACGCCGGTGTGCGAGCAGAAGACGCGCGTCCGGCGCTGGGCGAGGAGCGCCTCGAGGAGCGGCGGGGAGGCATGGGCCACGTCCACGGCCATCCCCGCCTCACCGAGCGCCTCCAGCACCTCCTCCCCGAGCCGGGTCAGCCCCTGGCGCCGCATGAGCGGCGTCGACGAGCCCCCCAGCGCATTGGCGGAGAGGTGGGTCAAGCCCAGGAAGCAGGCCCCCTTCTGCCGCAGCTCCCGCACCCGCTCCGGGCGCCCCTCCAAGGCCTGGCCCCCCTCCACCCCGAGGATGCAGGCCAGCGCCCGATCAGCCTCGGCCCGGTCGAGGTCGGCGCCGCTGGTCACCAGGCGAGCGCCGGCGTTCGGGTCCGCGCAGTACGCCTGGAGCCGGGAGATCTGAAAGAGCGCCCGTGCCCAGGGCCCGCCCAGGGCAGCCGAGAGAGGCCACCCGCGCCAGGCGGCGAAGAGCGGAAAGCCACCCACCAGCGGGTAGCCGCGGGTGACCACGGTGAACACCTGGAGCCGGACCCCGGCCTCGCGGAGCCGGACGAAGTCCACGTGGCCCGACCCGTGGCGAAGGCGCAGGTCGAGGTTCCACATCAGGCTGTCGGCATGCGCATCGGCCACGTAAGCCGAGCGATGGAGCTCCAGGGCATCCACGGAAGGCCGCAGGTTAGACTCTGGCACCGTGGAATCCACACCCGGCATGCTCGTCCCGCGCCCCGCGCTGCGCTTCGACTTCGGAGGCGCCCGCTTCCGCCTCCCGCGCGATGCCGTGGTGCTGGGCTGGATCGCCGATCAGTTCCTCTACGGAGAGGTGACCGGGATCCAGTGCGGGCACTGGCTGTACGGTGCGCCGACGCTCGACGCGGCGACCTTCTTCGCCCGGCAGGCGTCCGAGGAGCTGGCCCACGTCCGCGTCTTCCTCCGGTTCCACGCCCTGCTCGGGACCCGGCCCGGCCCCGCCCACCCGGTGGTCCGCTGGCTGTCCACCGGGAGCATGGGCCGGGACTTCGCCGAGCACGTGTGCACCGAGATGGCGGTGGGCGAGGGCATGGTCCTCACCGTGCTCCAGGCCCTGATCGACACCGTGGACGAACCGGCGGTGGTTCGCCTCCTCGAGGGAACTGCCCAGCAGGAGGAGCGGCACGTCGCCTTCGGAGAGCAGCAGACGCTGGCCCTCGTGCGCCGCGACCCGGGGCTCAGGAGCAGCCTGTTGGGGATGAACCTCCTCTCGCTCCTCGCTCTCCCCCGGCTCGCCCGGCACATCCAGCGCCGCCTGGGCACGGAGCACGAGGTCCTCGCCCAGGCGGAGGCCTTCCTCGGCCACCTGGTCCGCCTCACCGAGCTGCGGCTCCAGCGGCTGGGAATCCTCGACGGGCCGCTCGCCCGGCTCGGCACCCTGCGGAGAGCCTGGCTCATCCTCCGGGCAATGGCCCGCCGGCAGTGGGTCCGCCTCCGGCGGACGCCGCGCCTCACCGACACCTACCTCGAGGATCCCCTCCTCCGGGACCGGTGACCAGGAGCCGAGGCGCGCGATGTGGCTTGAGGTCAATGGTGAGCGGCACGAGATGCCCGAGGGAGCGACGGTGGTCGACCTGTTGCGGGCGCTCGCCGTCCGGGGACGGGTGGCGGTGGAGCGGAACGGCGTCGTGCTCCGGCAGGCGGAGCACGCCGAGGTGCGCCTCGGCGAGGGGGACGTGCTCGAGGTGGTGACGTTCGTGGGCGGCGGGGCGTAAAAGCCTCTCCATGGACGACGCACTGGTCATCGCCGGCAAACGCTTTCGCTCCCGGCTCATCCTCGGGAGCGGCAAGTACCCGGATCTGGAGACCATGAAGCGCTGCCACGAGGTCTCCGGCACGGAGATGGTGACCGTGGCCGTGCGCCGGCTGGATCTCAAGGCCACCGGCGAGGCCTCGCTCCTGCACTGGATCGACCAGAACCGCATCACCCTCTTGCCCAACACCGCCCTCTGTTACACGGCCGAGGACGCTGTGCGCACCTGCCGGCTGGCGCGCGAGCTGGGAATGAGCAACTGGGTCAAGCTGGAGGTGCTCGGAGACGAGCGAACCCTCTTCCCCGACGTCGAGCAGACGGTGGCCGCCGCCCGGACCCTGGTCCAGGAGGGCTTCGTGGTCCTCCCCTACACCAGCGACGACCTGATCGTGGCCCGGAAGCTCGCCGACGCCGGGTGTGCGGCGGTGATGCCGCTCGCCGCGCCGATCGGGTCCGGGCTGGGGATCCGCAACCCCCACGCCCTCCAGCTGCTCCGCGAGGCGGTGAAGGTGCCGGTCATCGTCGACGCCGGCGTGGGCACCGCCTCCGACGTGTCCATCGCCTTCGAGCTGGGTTGCGACGGCGTGCTGCTCAACACTGCGGTGGCCGGGGCCCGCGAGCCGGTGCGCATGGCGCGGGCGGTGAAGCTCGCCGCCGAGGCCGGCCGGGAAGCCTTCCTCGCCGGGCGCATTCCTCGCCGCTCCTACGGCTCGGCCTCCAGCCCTCCCGAGGGGCTCCTCCCCTGACCCACCGGGCGGAGCCGTCGCCGGCCGGGGTCCACCTCCTGGTGATCACCGACTGGGCGCTGGGCGAGGAGCGCCTTCTCGGCGTGCTCGGCCGCCTCTGTGCGCTCGGCCCCCGGCTGGCGGTCCAGCACCGGCATCCGGGCGCCTCCACGCGCACCTTTCTCGCCCAGGCACGGGCCCTGGCCGCGCTCTGCGGCCGCCGGGCCAACCCGCTCTTCGTCAACGGTCGGCTCGACGTGGCCCTCCTCGTCGGGGCTCACCTCCACCTCCCGGTCGATGCACCGACCCCGGCGCAGGTTCGCCCACACCTTCCCAAGGACCGATGGGTGAGCGCCTCGGTGCACGGCCCGGCCGAGCTCGAACGGGCGCAGGGGGCAGATCTGGTGTTGCTCAGCCCGGTGTTCGTCCCCGGGTCGAAGCAGGCCGACGCGCGGCCCACGCTCGGCCCAGGGGGCTATGCGCGGCTCCGGGCGCTCGCCGGGTGCCCGGCCCTGGCGCTCGGCGGGATGACCGTGGGGCGGCTGGGCACGCTCGGCGCGGTCGACGGGGTGGCCGTGCAGAGCGCCGTGCTCCGCGTCGAGGACCCCCGGGCGGTGGCGGCCGCCTTCCTGGAGGCCCTGCCCCGGCCGGGACGCTGACGGTTCGCTGCACGGTGGCCCCCCTTCGCGGCTGAGCGGGGACGGCTCGACATGTTCTCGCGGCGTCGAACGTTAACTCCTCGAAGCGCAGATCCAGGACGCCTGCCGCCCGAGGGGACGATGGGTGCTCGAGGAGGTCGTTCGATGTTCCGCTGTCTGTTCTACGCGCCGAGCGCGCTGCTGGTCATTCCGGCGCTGCTCGTTGGGTGCGCAACCGCGCACACCCCGGAGTCGGTTTCGTCGCAAGGCTGGCGTCCGGCACCGCCGAGCGAGGTGGCCGACCGCTGCCAGGGAGCCGCTGCCGAGGGCTGCTACCAGGAGGCGATGAAGGCCCTGGCCGCAACGCCCCCCAAGGCGTTCGAGGCGCAGAACCTCCTCGCCGCGGCCTGCAATGCCGACTCGAAGAGCGCCTGCGAGGCCCTGGATGCCCGGTTCCGGGCCCCGGCGGCGATCCGCGTCCCGAGCGTCTCGGCCGATCCGCCCTACGGGATGGCGGTCCTCGAGTTCACCTGCCAGGTCACCTCGCAGGGCTACCTCGAGGGATGCGAGCGCACGCGATCCGCCAATGCCCCCAACAGCCTGAACGACACGGCGGCGCGACAGGTCACCGCCGCGCAGCCGGCGGCGCTCTTTCACCCCGCCACCCTGGATGGCACCCCCTACGCCACCGAGGTGCGCCTGGTGTACGTGCTTCGCTCGTCGAGCATCGGCGGGCCGATCATCGTTGGCATGAGCCCGAACCAGACCGCGGGTCAGCCTCGCATGAATTTCTAGACGGCTTCCCCGGCAGGGCTCGGCCCGTTGGACCGAGCCCCCGGGGTGCCCCCTTGGCCAGCGGGCGGTAGAGTCTCTGCCCGGCGATGGCTCCGGATCGACTGGCTGCCCTCGGACTGCTCCTCCTCGCCGGGTGTGCGTCTTCGACGAAGGCGACCCCGCCCGCCGCCGCCCCGGCGCACGGCTGGCACCCGGTTCCTCCGGTGGATCTGGCCGACCGCTGCCAGGGGGATGCTGCCGAGCGCTGTTACCAGGAGGGGATGAAGGCGCTCGCCGCGCAACCGCCGGATGCCTTCGCCGCGCAGAACCTGCTCGCTGCGTCCTGCGATGCAGGCCTCCGGTCCGCGTGCGACGTCCTCGAGCGCCGCTTCCGCGCCCCGACGGCACTGGCCGTCCCCTCCCTTGCCCAGTTCGTCCCCCCCTCCGGCTACGCCGTGGTCCAGTACACCTGCCACGTTTCCACCGCCGGGGCCCTGGTGGGCTGCCGCCGGACCCGCTCCAGCGGTTCGACGCCGAAGTTCGACACGCAGTTGGACGCCAAGTTCCAGGAGTCGGAGCCCTCCGCCCGCTACGAGCCGGCCACGGTGGACGGGGCCCCCTACGAGACCGAGGTCCGCCTGAACTACGTGCTCAAGTCTACCGCGCCGCCGACGATCGGCGGCTCCCCCCAGGCGGTGCCGGATCGACCCCAGGACGTCACCTCCGATCAGCACAGCCGCGGCGACCGGATGTGATGCCTCAGGCCTGAGACGCGCGCCACTCCGGGGGCGCGTGCTCGATGAGGAGCTCGCCGTCTTCGTCGTCGTCATCCTCGAGCGGCTCGAGCTCGATCGGCTCCTCCTCGGCATCCAGGGTCGCGAGCCGAGCAAGGACCTCGTCGTGCCCGACGGCGACCAGCTCCTGGAAGCGCTTCTCGAGCAACGTGCCCAGCGCGGTTTGCTCCTGCCTTTGGAGAGCCTTCTCCAGGCGGGGCAGAAGCACGGCCTCCTCTTCACCGGCGTGCTGCTTGACCAGTGCGCGAAGCGTCCTGGCCCGGGCGTGGAACGCTGGCTCCCCGGGCAGCCCGCGCATGAGCCGCTCCAGCTCGTGCCTGGCCACCGCGTGGCTCTCGAGCGCCTTGAGGATCACGTCTTCCCTCCGCTCCCGGACGACTGGATAGACCGACTCTTCTTCCATCAAGGCATGCGCAGCGAGGACGTCCGCCAGGCGCCGGAGGTCGTCCAGCGTCCCACCGCGTGCGAGTGTCCTGAGCAGCGCGTCGATGTTCCGGTGCTGCTTGCGGATCAGAGCTGTGGCTTTCATCGGTTCTCCGGGGGTGCCGAGTTCTTTCCCCGGCGACGCAAGAACTGCGCCGCGCTCGACGTCCGGACGCGCGCCAGGATGCACGGTCAGCGCTGCGGCAAATCGCTACGCTGCGGACCAATGCCACGCCACGCCGCGGGCCGGCTGCAAAGTGACGCTTGCGGTGTGTCCGCCCCGGTTGGCGCCCCGGGAGGGAGTGCTTATCTGGAGCCCCATGGCTTCGAAGAACGTCTTCCTCGGGGCGGTACTCGTTCTGCTCGTCGCTCTGACTGCCCTGGCCCTCTTCTTCTCGCGGCCCGCCGGCGCTCAGACAGGTTTGTTCTCCTCCGACGGGGGAACCATCCACCGTGCCGCGCCCACCGGCGTTCCGCGAACGGACGGTGGAACCGGGCGGGATGGCGGTGGTCTCTGACGACTTGTTTGGCAGGACCCATTACGCCACGGCGTGGGCGCCCAAGGCATGCGGGACTTGCGAGTGCGCTCGTCCGACCCGCCATTCCTGAGGCGCCCATCGCCGAGGCACCAGGGCAAGAGATCCGTCGATAGGGGTTGCGCAGGCGTGCGAAACCGGACAGGAAGGGCCGCGGCCCGACGCCGCCCGACCCGCCCCTGGACGTGTCCAACGCCCTCGAACTGACCGACGTGAGCAAGCGCTACGGGCCGCGCTGGGCGCTGGCCCGGCTCACCCTCCAGCTCCGCGAGGGAGCCAGCCTCCTCCTCACCGGGCATAACGGCTCGGGGAAGACGACGCTGCTGCGCATCCTGGCCACCGCCTTCCGGCCCACGACCGGCCTGGTCCGACTCTTCGGGCGCGATGCGGTCGCCGAGCGCGAGAGCCTGCGGCCGCGCATCGGCCTGCTCGGCCACACCAGCTTTCTCTACGAGGACCTCACCGCCCGCGAGAACTGTGCGCTGCTGGCGCGCCTCGCCGGGCGGTCGGCGGCCGAAGCGAGAGCAGTGCTCGACCGGGTGGGCCTCGGTGCGCGGGCCGACCAGCCGGTGCGGACGTTCTCCGCCGGGATGAAGAAGCGCGTGGCAATCGCCCGCCTCCTCCTCAAGCAGCCGGAGCTGGCGCTCCTCGACGAGCCGTTCGGCGCGCTCGACCCGGCCGGCATCGCCGAGATGGAGGAGCACATCCGCAGCCTGACCAGCTCCGGCGCGACCGTTGTGCTCGCCACCCACCAGGTCGCGCACGGGCTGACCCTGTGCACCGAGCGGCTCCACCTCGTCGAGGGAAGGGCGGCGCCGCCGTGACCCTCTCTAAGAAGCCGCCCGGGCTGCTCCACGCCACCTGGCTCCTGGTGAGGAAGGACCTCCTGCTCGAGTGGCGGACCCGGGCGCGCGCCAACGCGCTGTTCTTCTTTGCCCTGGCCACGCTCCTCCTCTTCTCCTTCGCGCTCGGACCGGACACGACCATCCTCCAGCGCGCAGCCGGGGGCACGCTGTGGCTGGCCATCCTCCTCGCCTCGGTCCTGGCGCTGGGGGAGAGCTTCCGGGTGGAGCAGGAGAATGCGGCGCTCGACGGGCTGCGGCTCGCGCCGGCCGATGCCCGGGCGCTCTTCTTGGCCAAGGCGGTGTCCAACGGGGTTCTGCTCCTGCTCCTCGGAGCGGGCATCCTCCCCGTGCTCGGAGCGCTGGCCGGGCTCACCCTGGCGCAGCGAATCGTGATCAACAGCCCCGTCGCCACCTTCGCGCTCACCGGGTCGGCGGCGATGGCGCTGGTGCTCGTGCTTGGCTGCCTGGCCATCGCCGCGCCGGGCACGGTCTACGCCGCAATCGCCAGCAATGCCCGGGCCAGGGACGTGCTCCTGCCCCTCCTCCTCTTCCCCCTCCTCATTCCGGCCCTGGTGGCCGCGGCCAAGGCGACGGCGCTGGCCCTGGAGGGGGACCCGATGCTCCAGTTCGGGTCCTGGCTGGGGCTTCTGGCCAGCTTCGATCTGATCTATTGGAGCCTCGGCTTCGCCCTCTTTCCGCTCGTCGTGGAAGACTGATCCGCCATGGCCAGGACAATCCGGTTGGTGCTGTCGGTGCTCGCCCTCCTCCTGCTCGTCTCCGGGGCCTGGCTCGGGCTGGCCTGGGCTCCCCCCGACCGGGAGATGGGGGACGTGCAGCGCATCATGTACGTCCACCTCCCCTCGGTATGGATGGGCCTGCTCGGGGTGACGCTGAACTTCGTCTGCTCGGTGGCCTACCTGCTCAACCCCCGCCGGACGGTGGCCAACCTCGACGCCGACGCGCTGGCCGAGGCTTCGGCGGAGGTGGGGCTCTTCTTCGGCACGCTGGGGCTGATGCTGGGCAGCATCTGGGGCCGGCCGACGTGGGGGGTGTTCTGGACCTGGGACCCGCGCCTCACCTCGATGGCCATCCTCCTGGTGGCCTACGCCGGCTACCTCGCCCTGCGGCGATTCATCGACGATGCCGAGCGCCGCGCCGCCTGGTCGGCGGTGGTGGGGATCATCATCGCCGTCGACATCCCGATCATCTGGTTCAGCGTGCGCTGGTGGAACAGCCTCCACCAGGTCCAGTCCTCCCCCAAGACGGTGGATCCCTCGATGGTCTTCGTGCTGCGCTGGAACGCCGTCGCCTTCCTCCTCCTCTGGCTGGTGTTCCTCTCCACGCGCTACGTCATCGCCCGGAGCCGCCGGGAACGAGAGCTGGCGCCGCCGCCGCTCGCTTCGGAGGTGGCCCGATGAGCGCGCTCATGCTTCTCGCCGCGCAGGCGGGCCGCATCCAGGGCGGCTGGGAATTCGTCTGGGCAGCCTACGGGCTGACCTGGGTGTCGCTGGTTCTCTACGCCGCGAGCCTCTGGGCCCGCCGCCCCGGAAAGGAGCCCTGACGCCGATGGGCCTCAAGCGCAACACCTGGCTCGCCATTGGAGCGTTGCTCGTCGCCGGCGGCATGCTGGCGGTGGTGGCCCTCGGCGGAATCGGCCAGAACCTGGTCTACTACTGGACGCCCACCGAGATGCTCGCCCAGGGAGGCAAGGCCTACGGGGCCACCATTCGCCTCGGCGGCCTGGTGCAGCCGGGGAGCATCAACTGGGATGCCCGCCACACCGAGCTCACTTTCCGCGTGGCCAGCGACCCGAACCCCAACTCCCCCAGCGTCCTGGTCAAGGCGAGAGAGACCCCCCCCCAGATGTTCCGGGAGGGAATCGGCATCGTCGTGGAGGGCACCTTCGACCGCTCCCAGGTCTTCACCTCCAACCGCTTGATGGTCAAGCACTCCAACGAGTACCGGCCCCCGAAGCCGGGCGAGGGTGACCACTGGAAGGAAACCCTCTCCTCGGAGAGCCCACCGTCGGCGAGGGCCAAGTGAAGGGCACCCTCGGCTACGCCTTCGTTCTCGGCGGACTGCTCTGCGCGGTCTTCGGCGCGGTGGTGGGCATCGAGGGGGGGCTGCGGCGCCGGTCGGCCACCCGGGCTTGGGTGGAGCGCGCGGCGACCGGGTTCTTCCTCTGCATGCTCGGGGCGAACCTGACCATGGTCTGGGCCCTGGTGGCCCACGACTTCAGCGTCCACTACGTGTCCCAGGTGGGAAGCCGGGCCACGCCGCTCGTGTACACGGTGGTCTCGCTGTGGAGCGCGCTGGAGGGCTCGATCCTCTTCTGGGGCGCCATCCTGGGCGTCTACCTCTTCGCCTTCGCCCGCGCCCAGGCCCGGGTTGGGGACCGGACGGTGCAGCTGGCACTGGGGGCGATGCTCGGCGCGGCCACCTTCTTCGCCTTCCTCATCGCCGGACCGGCCAACCCGTTCAGCGCGGTGGCTCCCGTTCCTCCGGATGGCCCGGGGCCCAATCCGCTCCTCCAGAACCACGTGCTGATGGTCATCCACCCGCCGATGCTCTACTGCGGCTACGTGGGGATGACCGTCCCCTTCGGCATCGCGGTGGCGGCGCTGCTCGACGGCCGGCTGGGCGAGGCGTGGCTCGTCCGGCTGCGCCGCTGGACGCTGGTGGCCTGGACCTTCCTCACCGTGGGGATCATCCTCGGGAGCTGGTGGGCCTATGCCGTGCTCGGCTGGGGCGGCTACTGGGCCTGGGACCCGGTGGAGAACGCGTCGTTCCTTCCCTGGCTCACCGCCACCGCCTTCCTCCACTCGACGATGGTCCAGGAGCGGCGGCGCATCCTCAAGCTGTGGACCCTCTCCCTCGCGCTGGGGAGCTTCGCCCTCACCGTCCTCGGGACGTTCATGACCCGGAGCGGCATTTTCAACTCCGTGCACTCCTTCACCCAGTCGGACATCGGGCCCACCTTCCTCGTCTTCCTGGCGGTGGTGGTGGCGGTGTCCATCGCGCTGCTCGCCGTCCGCGGGCCCCAGCTGGCCGCGGAGGACGAGCTCCCCGGCGTCGCGTCGCGCGAGACGGCCATCCTGGTCAACAACCTGCTCTTCGCCGCCCTCACCTTCACCGTGCTCCTGGGGACCGTCTTCCCCCTGCTGCGCGAGGCGTTCTCCGGCGTCCGGGTCAGCGTCGGGGCTCCCTACTTCAACCGCATGGCCGTCCCGCTGGGCATCGCCATTCTCTTCCTCATGGGCGTGGGCCCTTCCCTCCCCTGGGGACGGGCGGAGGCCGACGTGTGGCGGCGTCAGTTCCTCATCCCCGCCGGGATCGGGCTGGCCGTGCTCGTGGCCTGCCTGGGCGCCGGGCTCCGGGGCTGGGGCCCGCTCACCGTGTTTGCCCTGGCCGGGTTCGCGGGCACGGTGACGCTCCGCGAGCTCCTCCTCCCGGTGTGGGTGCGGATGCGGGAGAAGGGCGAGAAGCCCTGGACCTCCCTCGCCCGGAGCGCGGCCCGGTCGCGGCGCCGCACCGGCGGCTACCTGGTCCATCTGGCGATGGTGCTCGTCTTCGTGGCCATCGCCGCCTCCTCGTCCTACGTCCAGCACACCACCGGCACCCTGGCCCCCGGCGAGACGCTCACCCTGGGCGGCTACACGGTGCGCTTCCTCGGACTCCAGGAGGGCGCCGAGCCTCACCGCCGCTGGGTGGCGGCGCGGGTGGAGGTCACCCGGCCCGGAGCAGGCCGGACGCTGGCCCCGCGGATGAACTTCTACGAGCGGAGCACGGATCCGGTGGGAAGCCCGGCGGTGGGCTCCACCGCCTTCGAGGACATCTACCTCACCCTGCTCGCCTTCGGGCAGGACGCGCGGGGCGGCACCGCCAGCTTCAACGTGTGGACCTTCCCGCTGGTGGGGTGGATCTGGTGGAGCATCCCGCTCTTCGTGCTCGGAGCGCTCGTCGCCGCCTGGCCGCAGCGCCGGGCCGTCTCCGCGCTGGAAGGTGAGCGAGCCAAGGCGTCCGCCGACGCGGCGCGGGGCACGGCATGAGCCGGCGGCTGCTGCTCGGAGTGGTGGGGGTGGCGGTGCTCACCGGGGTGCTCTTCTTCGCCTTCGCGCGCGGCTTCGGACGCGACCCGCACGAGGTGCCCTTCATGCTCAAGGGCAAGCCGGCCCCCGACTTCACCCTCACCCGCCTCGACACCGGTCAGACGCTGACCTTGGCCCAGCTCCGCGGCCAGCCGGTGGTGCTCAACTTCTGGGCCAGCTGGTGCGGGCCGTGCAAGCTCGACCACCCGGTGCTCGCCCGGGCCGCGCGCCGGTACCAGAACGACGCCCGGTTCTTCGCGGTGGTTTTCGAGGACACGCCGGAGAACGCACGCGGCTTCGCCCCCCTCGACCCGAGCTTCCCGGTGCTCATCGACCCGCAGTCCAGGATGGCGGTGGACTACGGCGTGACCGGCGTCCCGGAGACCTACTTCATCGACGCCCAGGGCATCATCCGGGACAAGTACGTTGGCCCGCTGGTGGACGAGGTGGAGATCGCCCGGCGGCTCAAGGCCGTCTCCGAGCCGCTCGTCTCCGGGGTGAGCCGATGACCTCGCTTCTGCTCGTCCTCCTCCTCGCCCAGACCGAGCACGCCCCGCAGCAGGCGGGCAGCGCGCTCCTCGACCCGGTCCGGGAGGCCCGGGTGCAGGCGCTGGGGAAGCAGCTCCGCTGCCCGATGTGCCAGGGGCTGTCCATCGCCGACTCCGGCTCGTCGGCGGCCCGCGCCCAGATGGACCGGGTCCGCGAGCTGGTTGCCGAGGGTAAGAGCGACGACGAGATCCGCACCTACTTCGTGGCCCGGTACGGCGAGTGGGCGCTGCTCGAGCCGCCGGCCCACGGCTTCAACTGGCTGGTGTGGCTCGGCCCGGCGGTCCTCCTGCTGGCCGGAGCCTGGATCGTGGCGCGGATGGTGCGCCGCAAGGCGCCGGACGCGGTCGCCGCCCCGGCCGCCCCGGCTCCGGCCGAGGGCAGCTCGGGCGACCCCTACCTCGACGCCGTCCGGGCGGAGCTCCGGAAGTGACGCGCACCGACTGGCTCCCGGGCATCGTCGTCCTCCTGGTCGGGCTGGGCGCGGCCTTGCTCCTGGTCCTGCTGCGCCGCCGCTCGGCGGCTTCCCCTCC
>Ga0335082_10001117_pt1 | contig 28510 bp, 24 predicted proteins | sample Lox_Sample_41_FD_206718 | JGI IMG/M metagenome (GOLD analysis project Ga0335082, IMG submission 206718) | Soil microbial communities from Loxahatchee National Wildlife Refuge, Florida, United States - Lox_Sample_4.1 | ecosystem: Environmental > Terrestrial > Soil > Wetlands | place: USA... | reverse complement strand
GCGCGGCAGCTCGATGTACACCGGTCGCCGGTAACGCGCCGCGGCGGCGAGGACCCGATCGATCTCGCGCAGCGCGGTGCGTGGATCATGCAACGCCGTGGCGGCAACGGTGAGCTGCTCGAAGACACGCAGCTGCGTATCGAACTCGCGGACCTTGTGGTGCAGCAGCGGGTTCTTGACGCGCTCCTTGGTTCCGGGGGCGCCGCTTATGACGACGACGGGCGACTTCTCGGCGAACGCTTCGGCCACCGGGTTGGCGATTTTCAATCCGCCGACGCAGTAGGTCACGCACGCGACGCCGAGGCCGCGGATGCGGGCATAGGCGTCGGCGGCGAAGCCGGCGCCCTGTTCGTCGCAGGTATTGACGATGCGCAACGGGCTCTGCTCGACCTGATGCAGGAACCCGAGCACGTAGTCGCCGGGCACGGAGAACACGTGCTGCACGCCGAGCACAACGAGCCGCTCGATGAGGTACTGGGCGATGCGGGGTTGTTCCATCACGCGTATTGTACCTGGGGCTGGCGCCGCCTGCACTCGGTGCGCGCCGTCATGGCGTGGTGCAGGCTGGTGTCCCCTTGTGATAGGGAGTAGCCATATGAGGCATGCGCTGCAGATGCTCAGGCTCGGTCTGTTGTTCCTCAGCCACGTCGCGGTAGCCTTCACAATAGTAGAGCCCATGACTGTCTGTCACGCAGTGAAGGTCGATGGTACTTATGAGTTCTCATTTGTGTCCCACGACGATCGTCTGAGCGAGAAGCTCCACGCCCGTCCGTTCGGGGCCAGGTATGGCGGCTATCCGGCGCCGCGCCTGGCCTCGTGTGGAGCATCGCGGCGGGCAGCGGACCGGCAGCTCGGATGGTTGAGTATGGCAAGGTTCCCCGTGGATACGCGCAGGAATATCCCACGCAGGGATCCCCTGAGCCGCTGCGCACGGATGAGGAGTACCGTCTGAGCTGCGACACGGGCCTGCTACGCTTCAAGGTTACGCGGCACGGTATCAAATACCTCGATCAAGGCGATCTACATACCTCTCAATGAAATCAGCCACCGCCCCTCACTGTGCGGTGCGTAGAAGCGATCACAGTCGGGCGGTTTCTACGAGCACGACCCACATCCCTCCCCACGATCGTGGGCACCATCTTGCGATATGACCAGGAGCCCGCGTATGGTCGCGACGTGACCGAGCCAACCTTTCCTGGCGTGGTGCCGCCGGAGCGCACCGCTAGCGTCGACTCGCTCGGGGTGCGCCTCAACCTCTTGGAATGGGGCGACCCGAACGCCGTGCCAGTCGTCCTTACGCACGGCATGTGGGATCACGCCCGCAGCTTCGCGGTGTTTGCGCCGCTGCTGGCGCGCCGCTATCGCGTCATCGCGGTCGATGCGCGCGGCCACGGCGACTCCGAGTGGGCGGGTGCCTACACCTGGCTCGTCGATGTGCTCGATATCGTCGCCGTGTTGCGCTGGCTCGCACGCCCGTGCTTCCTCATCGGCCACAGCAAAGGCGGCGGCCAGGCCACTGATGCGGCGCGCGCCGTCCCGGAGCTCGTCACCAAGCTCGTGAACATCGACGGCTTCGGCCCGCCGTCGCAGCCGGATGGCGACAAGCCGCTGCCGCAACGCTGCCTCGAGTTTCTCGACGTGCGCCGGCGCGCCGCCGAGCGGCAGAGCTGGCGCCCATACAAATCGCTCGACGAGCTGGTCGAACGCCGCCGCGCGCAGAACCCGCGCCTGTCACGCGAGTGGCTGCGCTACTTCAGCTTTCACGGCGCCCACGCCGACGCCACCGGCTGGCGCTGGAAGTCCGATCCGTTCATGGCGCACGGCTTCGGGCCGTGGCAGCCGGACTGGATCGCGCCCTCGTACGCCACCCTGCGCGCCCCCATGCTCGCCATCACCGGCTCGGAGGCCGACACCTGGGGACCGCTGCCGGAGCACATCCTCGCCGCCCGTCTCGCCCATGTCCCGCAGCTCGAGCGTCGCACCATTCAGGGCGCCGGCCACTTCGTGCACATCGAGCAGCCGGCGGAAACCGCGACCGTGGTCCTCGACTGGTTGGAGGCATGATGCGCCTGCGCCACGGACGAATCGAGCTCGAGCTGCACCAGCGGGCACGGCGCGACGGCTTGCCGTTGCTCTTGCTGCACGCGCTCTACGGATCGAGCGCGGATTGGGGCGAGGCCGTGGCCGTGTGGCCGGGCTCGATCTACGCCCTCGACTTTTGCGGGCACGGCCACTCCGATTGGCTCACCGGCGGCGGCTACTGTCCCGAGCTGCTGGTCGGCGACGCCGATGCGGCATTGGCGCACATCGGCCGCGCCGCGGTGGCTGGAGCCGGGCTCGGCGCATACGTGGCGCTGCTGCTCGCCGGCACGCGCCCCGCCGACGTGCCCGCGGCATTGCTCCTCCCCGGGGCCGGCCTCGACGGCAGCGGCGCAACGCCTGACTTCTCCCGCAGGTTTCCGACCCATCTCATCGGCGTCGAGCCACCGGCGTCTGCAGCGCGCCACGACCCGTTGGTCTGCGCGAATGAGATGTCGGTCCGCCCGATCGCATACGCGCAGGCGTTCGCCGAGACCGCGCGGCGACTGCTCTTGTTCGAGGACGGGGCGCCACGGCCACCGTGGTGGGATGCGGCGCGGCAGAGCCCGGTCGCTGAGGTCTTCTCGGGAGACCTCGACGCGGCGCTCCGTCGCCTCGCGCTTGCGAGTCGATCGGATGAGTGCGCACCGCCGCCCTTGAGGAGAATGGAACGATGAAGACCTACATCGGGAGTTGCCACTGCGGGCGCGTGCAGTTTCGCGTCACCGCTGACTTGGATCGGGTGAGCCAATGCAACTGCTCGATGTGCACGAAGAAGGGCATCCTGCACCTGATCGTGCCGCCGGCGCAGTTCGAGCTTCTCGCCGGGCGCGACGAGTTGACGACGTACGAGTTCAACACCCGCACCGCGAAGCACACCTTCTGCCGCCACTGCGGCATTCATCCGTTCTACGTGCCGCGCTCCGATCCCGACAAGATCGACGTCAACGTCCGCTGCCTCGACGGCGTCGACCTCGACACGCTGCAGGTCGCGCGCTTCGACGGACAGCACTGGGAAGAGTCGATGCGTGCACCCGTGCCGTGGCGCTGAAGCTCCGACGCCGGGTAGTGTCTCAAGTTGACGACGGTCGCGCGCGAACCTAACCCCCTGGCCCCCTTCCCTACGAGGGAAGTTGGAACAAGAGCCGTCCCTCCCCGCGTCGGGGAGGGATCAAGGGAGGGGTCGCACCCAACCGAGGACGCCGGATCCGAAATTGGGATCACCACCCGACGCCGCGCCGTCCTTGCGACTCCCCGGCCGGTTTGATCTAACAGCGCCGGGGTGGCGGGTGTGAGTGGTGGCATCCATACGCTCGTGGGCGTGGCAGCCGGTGCCGTGCTGTTCGCCGGCTGTTTCTGGACCGCCTACCTGCTTGCCTGGCGTCTGACCGGCCGCGCCGCAACTTCCATCCGCTGGTGCGCGACGGCGGTCGTCGCGTACTGGCTGCTCACCGCGTCGTGCACCATCCTGGCGTGGTGCGACGCCTTCCGATTGTGGGTCACCCTCATCCTCTGGAGCGTGGCGGCGGTGCTGGCGCAGCGCCGTGCCGTGCGGCGAGGACTGTCGCCCGGGAACATGCTCCGCGGTGATCTCGCGTGCATCGCGTCCCTCTTCCGTTCTCTGTGGCGCACACGATTCCGGTGGGTACTGGTGGCAACTACGGTCCTCGTTGCGGTGCGTGTCCTGCGCGGACTGCTGGCGCCGCCCTTGGGATGGGATGCGCTCACCTATCATCTCCTGAAGGCCGGCCGCTGGGTGCAGACCGGCGGCTTTGCACCCGAGGCCGCGCCCGATGCGTGGAGCTGTTACGAGTATTATCCGCACACCGGCGAGGTGCCGTGGGCGTGGGCGATGCTACCGGCGCACGGCGATGCGTTCCTCGCACTGGCCGCCCTGCTGATCTGGTTGTCGTGTCTCCTCGGTGCGTATGGTGCCGCGCGCGGCTTCGGTGCCGAGCCGACGCGTGCGGTGCGCGTCGCGCCCGCGATTGCGCTGACGCCGGCGGTGTTCGCCTATCTCACCGCCGCCTACCCCGACATCATGCTGCTGGCGGTGTTCCTGCTCGGTGCCGTCTTCTTGCAACGCGCCTTGGCCGACGCGGCACCCGCCGACGCCGTGCTGGCGGCAGCGGCGTTTGGCGTGGCGGCGGGGATTCGGCTCACCGCGGTGCCCATCTTGCTCGTCGTGTTGGCGGCCCTGGCGCTGCGGCTGTGGCGTGCGGCGAGCGGCCAGCACAGCCCTACCATCCACGGCTCACTCAGACCTCTCCCCCAACCCCTCTCCGAGGCGGAGAGGGGGGCTCGAGGCCAGGCCACTTCTACCCCCTTCCCTCGCAGGGAAGGGGGCCAGGGGGTTAGGTGGGCAGCCATGAGGACAGCCATCAGCGGCGCCGATCGCCTACGCATCGCGGCGGGCTGCGTGCTGGCGGCATCCATTGGCCTCCCGCCCTACGCGCGCGCCTGGATCGCGACCGGCTCGCCGCTGTACCCGCTCGGCCTCAGCCTCGGCGGCTGGCGGATCTTTCCGGCGAATCCGGTGTTCGCCTTGGTCGCCGGGACACAGCTGGTGGATGTCTGGACCTACTCAACCACGCGCTTCCTCGAGGCGCTCTTCGCGCCGCGGCAGACCGTCATGGGGTGGGGGCCGGCGGCGCCGCTCGTGATGCTGCTGGGCTTCGTCGGCGCCTGGCAGCATCGCCACCGCCCCGAGACGCGCCTCGCGGACGTGGCTCTGCTATTCAGCGCGGCACTCATCCTGGCGAGTCTGGCATCGGCGGACACGTTGGCGCTGCGCTTGATCTGGGCCAGCAGCTCGGTGCGCTTCGTCGTCCCGGCGTACGCCGCACTCGCGATTCTGGGTGCTCGCGTGCGCGGTCGAGCGGCCGATCAAATCTGGCTGTTGGCGGTCGGGGTCAGCGTGTTCTACGCTATCCCGTCCGGCTTCAGCCAGGTCGACCTCGCCGCGTTCGGTGAGCTCATGCTCGGCCTCGTCCCGGCGGCGCTGCTCACCACCTGGCTCCTGCGCCGCCCGAGCCGGACGGCGTTGCAGCTCAGCACGGTGATCCTGCTGCTGTTGGCAGTCATTGTCTGGGCCGGCGACATCCGCAGCCGCTATCGCTATCGATGGTACGCGGCGGCTTCGCTGGGCGAGTCGTTCGATGTACACCCCCTGCGCTACGCCTCCGCGTGGCCCGTCTGGCGCGCGTTGGACGATGGCCCGGCGCATCGCGTCGCGGTGACCGCCGGATGGAACGGCACCGGCGACAATTGGTACCGCTACCCACTGCTTGGCAGCCGCTTGCAGAACTCGGTCACCTACGTACCCCCGACGCGCGATGGATCGCTGTTGCACTACAGCCTCGAGAAGGACCCCGCCGCGCGCGCCGATTTCGATGCCTGGGTGCATCGTCTCGAGGACGACGATATCGACATGGTCGTCGCCCTCGATCCGCCGAACGTGGAGGCGGGATGGATGCGGGCGCATCCGGAACGCTTCGAACGGGTGGCGTGCAATCGGGGCGACGTCAGTTGTGTGTACCGGTTGCGGCGCAACTGACGCGCGGGATCATTCGATCAGCTTGGCGGTGCCGTCGACCCCGGTGGTCCCGCGGTCGACGCCGACGGCCAGCATCATCGCATCGCCTTGCGCCAGGGCGCGTATGGCGTTGCCGCCCTGCGCGGTGAGGCCGCCATCGGCGACCACCGCGGCGCCCGTGACGAAGCGCGCATCGTCGCTGGCAAGGAACAACGCCACGCCAGCGATGTGCTCACCCTGCCCTGCTTCCGGCCACGGCTGCGCCTTCTCCAGGATCGGCGCCAGGGCCTCCGGGCTGCCGCGATGCAGCAGCGGTGTCAGGATGGCGCCCGGGCAGATCGCGTTGACGCGGATCTTCGCCGGCGCCAACTCGACCGCCACGGCGCGCGAGAGATTGATCACCGCGGCCTTGGCCGCCGAGTAGGCCTGCGGCCCGTCGCCGCCGCTCAGCCCGGCAATGGAGGCGGTGTTAACGATCGACCCGCCATCACCTTGCGCCTTCATGACCCGGGCCCCGTACTTGATGCCGAAGAACACGCCACGCACCAGCACCGCGAAGGTATAGTCCCAGTCGTCGGCGGAGACGTGGGTGATCGGTCCGAAGGCCCCGGCGACACCGGCATTGTTGAAGACGCAGTCGAGGCGGCCGAACTCGGAGACCGCGAGGGCGATCGCCGTCTCGACCTGCGCCTCATCGGTGACGTCGGTGCGGATGAAGCGGACGCGGGATGCTTGACCGGCCCGAGTCGCGAGGTCGAGCATCTCCTTGGCGGTCGTCTCGTTCAGATCGGCGGCGACGACGCGCGCGCCTTCCGCGAGAAAGCGCAACACCGTGGCGCGCCCGATGCCGTTTGCTCCACCGGTGATCACCGCAACCTTGCCGTCGAGTCGTCCTGCCATGTTTGCACCCTTCCCTTTTGCGAGTTGGCGGCGAATCTATACGGTTGACGCGCGCGGTCAAGGTGAGCGGTTCTCGACAGGACCCAACCCACTCCCTCGAAACCTGTGGCTGACCCGGCGGCTGAAGCCGCTGCTACGAAGGGCGCCCAAGGCCGCCTGCGCGGCCTCCCCACATCCCCAAAGGAACGAGACGCATCGTACGGCGGGGTTGGGGGGAGCCGCCGCAGAGCGGCTTGGGCGCCTCTTGTTGCCGCGGCTTCAGCCGCCGGGTCAAGGAACAGGAGGATCATGCGGGGGTTTCTTGCTTTCCGGCAGCCGCTGAGAGAAGTAGACGCTCGATCCATGCGCTCCGATCGCCCGTCACCGCTGTGGTTGAGCGAAGCCGACGTGGCCGCGCTCATCGACTTGCGCGAGGCCATCGACGTGCTCGAACGGGCACTGCACGCCGAGGCGCGCGGCGCGGCGCAAAACATGGTGAAGACGCATGTCGCGTGGGACGGCAGCACGCTGCACGCCATCGGCGCGACCTTTCCGCACGCCGGCTTCGCGGGCACGAAGACCTGGGCGCACACACAGGGCGGCGCCGCACCGCTGCTGATCCTCTTCGACAGCCACGATGGTTCGGTAAAGGCGATCCTCGAAGCCTTCCGGCTCGGCCAACTGCGCACCGGCGGAATCTCCGGCGTCGCCACGCGTTGGCTGGCCCGGCCCACGGCAGACGAGCTGGCGCTCATCGGCAGCGGCAAGCAAGCTCTGATGCAAGCTGCCGCTGTCGCGGCGGTGCGCCCGTTGCGGCGCGTGCGCGTCTTCAGTCCGACGCCGGCACATCGCACCGAGTGCGTCGCCCGCTTGCGGGCGGAGTTCGATTTCGCCGTCGATGCAGCTGACTCGGTCGGCGAGGCGGTACGCGATGCGCCGATCATCACACTCGTCACCCGCGCCAAGACCGCCTTCCTGACCCCCGACATGGTGGCGCGCGGCGGTCACATCAACGCCGTCGGTGCGATCACGCCGGAACGGGCCGAGTTCATTCCCGACCTGCTGGCGCGCTGCAGCCGCGTCGTGGCCGACAGCGTGCCGGCAGTGCGGACGCTGTCGCGCGAGCTCATGCAATACTACGGCACGGGGCCGCGAGACTGGAGCGACGTGGTGTCATTGAGCACGCTCGTCGCGCAGCAGCAGACACGGAGGGTCGATGCGGATCTCACGCTGTTCAAGGCGATGGGCATGGGGATCTCCGACCTGGCGCTCGGCATCGAGACATATGAGCGGGCCGTACGCCGCAACGTCGGTCGCCGCATCGGGTCCGAGTCCTGAGGGGCGACCTAGCGTAGCGGCGGCGCTCGAGCTGACGACGGTCGCGCCGGCGAGTGAAACGCCGCTAGGCTTGCCGGCGGCCCGCCATCTTGCCCCGCTTCGTTCGCCGCTCCGCCGCGCGCCGGACGGTGAGCACGGGGCAGGACGCGCCGCGCGTGACCTTCGCCGCCACGCTGCCAATGAGCATGCGTGACAAGCCCGTCCGTCCGTGCGTACCCATGGCGATCAGGTCGCAACCACTGCCCTGAGCGGTGTCGACGATCACCTTGGACGGTGAGCCGCGCTTGACACAGATGCGAACCCGGTGGCTCCTGGTCTTCAACCGTGCGCCGATACGCACCAAGTGCGCCTCGGCAGCGCGCATTTGTTCTTCGAGGAGCACGGCGCCCTCCGGTAGAATCACATAGACGTCGCTGCCGTCAGCTCGGTACGCGGGCTCAACCACGTGGAGGAGGAGTAACTCAGCCCACAGGACCTTGGCCAACTCTCGCACCTGGCTGAGCGCGTGCAAGGAGTCGAGAGAGAAATCGATCGGCACCAGGATTCGCTTGATCCGCATGCAGGGTTCCTCGTGCGTCGCGGATAGCATCGGCTGCGCCTGGCGCGCAAGACGACCCACCATCCCGTCCCTCCGTTCCAACCGGCGTGAGATTGCCCGCCGATTGTGGTTAACTCTAGCGCCGGAAGGAACTCCAATGACCGATGTGAAAGCGCGCTTCGTCGATCGTACCGGCGCCAGCGGTCCGGCACTCGATCTGTGGCCGGCGCTGATCGTTCCGAAGGAAGACATCGACCACGAGATCGCGCGCCTCGCCAGCCTGCCGCCACCGGACAACGGCCGGCGCGCGTCGCTCATCGTGCACCCGCGTGCGCAGGAGCCCGGCCTCGGACTGGCCCCGGGCATTCGCGTTACGCTCGAGGTGCTCAAGCCTGGCGAGCGCTGCGCGCCGATCCGGCACAACTCGACGCAGGTCAACTTCTGCATCCAGGGCCGCGGCTACTCGGTCGTCGCCGGTCAGCGTATCGATTTCGCGTCGTACGACGTGTGGAACACGCCGTCGATGCGCACCTATTGGCACGTCAACGACAGCGCTGACCTGCAGGTGCGCCTCACCTACAGCAACGCGGCGTTGCTCGAGAAGATGAATGTCCACGTCGTCGACGAGCAACCGCCGGAGGTCTGCCCCGCCGAGGCAGCCGCGCGCGGCTCGGATGATCCGGCGCGCCACAGTCCGTTCGGCACGTTTCGGCTGACCGATGCCGGCGCCTACCTGATGCCCTACGAGCAACTCATCAATCCGCAAGCCGTCGAGTCGAAGCCGCTGCACTGGCCGTGGCAGCTGGTGAAAGCCCATCTCGACAAGCTCGAGGCGTTGGGCAAGTCGTACGTCGGCCGGCGATTGTACCTGCTCTTCAACCCGGCCACCGGCCGCACCAACGGCACGACGCAGAACTTCTTCGCCACGATGACCATCCGGCCGCCGCACATCGTCGATCGCCCACACCGGCACACGTCGGCGGCGATCAACTACTTCTTCGCCGGCCGCGGCCGCAGCGTCGTCGAAGGCAGGACCTACGAATGGAAGGCGGGTGACCTCATGCTGTCGGCACCGGGATGGGGCGTCCACAACCACGCCTCCGGCGACGAACCGGTCTACGAGCTGACCGTCCAAGACAGCCCGTTGAACATCGCCATGGAGTCGCTGCTCTGGCAGGAAGATCTGAAGAAGCCCTTGGCGGTGCTGGGCGCGCAGCGCGGCTTCGACACCAACCGGGGAGCGCGCTGACGGCAGGGACCGAGGCCGTGATCTCGCTCGATGACAAGTTTCTGCGCGGCTCCTATCCGCCGCTGGTGACGCCGTTCCGCAACGGTGCGGTGGACTACGATCAGTTCGCCGAGCTGGTGGAGCTGCAAGTGCGCGACGGGTCGCACGGCATCGTGGTGTGCGGCACCACCGCGGAGCCGAGCACGCTGACGATCGAGGAGCGCTCGCAGCTGCTCGAGGTGGCGATCGATGCCGCGGCGGGTCGCATGCCCGTGGTGGGCGCCGTCGGCGCGCAGTCGCATCACGAAACCCTGGCGTTGATCCTGCACGCCGAGCAAGCGGGCGCGGACGCCTTGCTGGTCGTGACGCCGTACTACATCAAGCCGCCGCAGCGCGGCCTGGTCGAATACTACGTCGACCTCGGCCGCCGCACGGCTCTGCCGCTGCTGATCTACCACATCCCCGGCCGCACCGCGGTGGGCGTCGACCTCGAGACGGTCGAACGCATCGCCGACAAGACTCCCCACCTCGTTGGGATGAAGCACGCGGCCAACGACCTGAGCTTCGCGAGCCAACTGCTCGACCGCTTCGGGTTCGAGTTTCGCCTCTTCGTCGGCCTCGAGGCGCTGAGCTTCCCGATGCTGGCCCTCGGCGCGGCGGGCATGATGAACGCCGTCGGTAACCTGGCACCACGCAAGGTGGCCGACCTGTACGAGCACGTCGCGCAAGGCGAGCTGAAAGCGGCGCGCGCCCTGCACTACGAGCTCTTCGAGCTCAATGAAGCAGTGTTCTTCGATACCAACCCGATCCCGCTCAAGTACATGATGAAACAGATGGGCCTGCTCGCGTCCAACGAGCACCGCTTGCCGATGCTGCCGGCGACCAAGGAGCTGGAAGCCCGCCTCGACGGCGTGCTGCGCCGCGCCCGGCTGATCTGATCCGTCGACGCCGTCGCCGTCAGAGCGCCGCGTACAGTGCCGCGACCAGCGCCGCCGGGCGCGGGTCGATGAGCCACAGGCCGCTGTGCATCTCGTTCATCACATAGCCGAAGCCGATGCGGGCGTCTGGATCGGCGAAGCCGAGCGAGCCGCCCATGCCGCCGTGCCCGAAGGCATGCGCGTTGGGTCCCATCTTGTCGTTCGGAGTCGACAGCATGAAACCGAGCCCGAAGCGTGTGTACATCGGCAGCAGCGCGTCGGGACCCACGGCCTGCTCGGTGCGCGCCCGGGCGATGCTCTCCGGACTGAGGATGCGAACGCCATCAAGCTCGCCACCACGAGCCAGCGCACCATAGACGCGCGCCAGGGCGCGCGCGTTGGTATGACCATTGGCGGCCGGGATCTCGGCGCCGCGCCACTCGCGGCTGTTGGCGGCCTCCGGCACGATGGGTGGGTTGATGAACGACTTGGCCAGGACCGACTCCGGGTCCTTGAGGATCTCGGTGAGCAGATCGAGCTGATCCGGCGTCGGCGGTGGCGGCGGGATGAGCGGCGCGACGCGGGCATCATGCTCGGCGGCCAGACCGATGTGGAAGTCGACGCCCAGCGGCTGCGCGACTTCATCACGAAAGAAGGCGCCGACACTCTTGCCGCTGATCCGGCGAATCACCTCGCCGACCAACCAGCCGTAGGTCAGAGCGTGATAGCCATGCTTCGTGCCCGGCTCCCACCACGGCGTTTGCGCCGCCAGCGTGTTCGCCATCGTGTCCCATTCGTAGAGCGCCATCGGCGGCAGGGGCTCGCGCACCGCCGCCATGCCGGCGCGATGACTGAGCAGGTAGTGCACCGGCAGGGTGTCCTTGCCGCCTTGCGCAAACTCCGGCCAGTACTTGGCAACCGGCGCGTCGAGATCGAGGCGACCTTGATCCACCAAGCGGTGCGCGCACAGCGCCGTCATCCCCTTGGTGGTCGAGTACACGTTGACGATGGTGTCGCGCTGCCATGGTTGGGTGCGAGCCGCATCGCTCCAACCCGCCCACACGTCGATGACCGGCTGCCCGTCCAGGACCACGGCGAGCGCCGCACCGGTCTCACCGAGGGTCGAGAAGTTCCGCACGAACACGTCTTGCACGGCGCGGAAGCGCGGGTCGCAGGTTCCGTGGACTTCAAGGTTTGCGGACATGGTCATCTCCTTCGCGATTGGATTCAGATCGGGTAGATGAGCGACCCCGGCACGAGGACCGAGTCGTAGATGCAGAGCTTCTCTTTGAACTTGAGCCGGCCGTCCTCGCGCACCAGGCGGTCGATGTACCGGCCGCTGTTGAAGACGCGGGTTTCCTGTTCGAGCGGCGTCTCGAAGACGACGTAGTTCGCCTCCACCCGGCAAGCGGTCGCCTCCTGCTCCTTGATGCGGATGCTGCCGACGAGATGTCGCAACGTGCGCGGCGCGTAGACGCTGGTCTGGCGCACGGCAACCACCCGGTCCTTCAGCATGCCTTTGCTTTCGCACAGCATGACGGCCAGCGGCAAGCCGCGCTCGAAGTTGTCACGCGGGATGATCTGGTACAGGCACGCGTCGGTGAACAGCTCCGGCCAGGCGTCGAGCGGGCCGTCGTCCAAGCACTCGACGTAGGCCGCATACAGCTCCTCGATCTCCGCTCGTAGGCTCATAACGCCGGCTTCACGTCGGCTCGCAATCGCGCCACGCCTTCGTAGTACCCGCAATAGGTGGCAAACCCGAGACGTTCGTACAAGCGCACCGCCGCGGCATTCTGCTGGGCGACGTTGAGCGCCACCGTCCCGAAGCCGCGTTGCAGCAGCTCCATGGTCACCGAGCTGGTGACGCGCGCCGCCAGCCCGTGGCCGCGGCAGTCGCGACGCGTATAGACGTTGCCGATGGCGCAGACATCGACGAACGGGGCGACGAGATGCGTGCCGGCGATACTGAGCAGCTCGCCGGCTTCGCGGATACCGAAGAACACGCCCTCGGCAAGCATCGCCGCGGAGAAGAATCCCGGCCCTTCACCCGTGGCGGCGCCGTCCGCGTACAAGCGCTGCGCCGCGTCGAGATCGGCCGGGCCGAGTCGTACCGCGCCGTCGGGCGCGACCGGGCGATGACGCCGATGATCCAGGACCATGCGCCACATCGGCTGCGCATCGGGCACCTCGTAGCGCGCCGTCACCAAGGGCAGGATGTCGGGTCGGATGTGCAGGAACATCGCCGGCACGTCACCGAGCTCATCGAGCAGCGGCTCGACCAGGTGCGCCGCTCCCAGGGAGAACAGGATCGGCGGAGCGAAGCCGTGGTACCGCAGCACCATCGCCGCCGCCCCGTCGGCCGGACACACCCACTCGCAATGCTCGATGAATCCCGGCGCCAGGTCGCCCAGTGCATATGCCGACCAGTGTCGGTCGGTCTCCAGAATGGTGCGGATCACACCCCGGTCGGTCGTACGCACGATATCTCCGCCGCTGAGAAGACCGCTCTACAGCCCCATGACTTGCCGGTAGTAGGTGTAGAAACCGCGGATCGCGGTCTCCGTGATCATGTGCGGCTCGTCGCGCCAGTCGCGCCCGCCGAGCTCGACGATGCCGACGGCGTCCGGAGATGGACCGACGCCGTGCTGCGAGAGCTGCATCATTTCGCTGTCGTCGATCGACACCAGGCCGGCGGGTCCCATGAGATTGGCTTGCCGTAGGCGGATGCGCGTCATCTCCTCGCTGTCCTCGGCGTAGCCGAAGAAGGTCCACACCAGCTCGAACGCCTGCGGCCCGCGCGTCACCAGCTGCCGCGTCGCCAACGTGTTCGATTGCTGCTGCACGATCAGATTCGGCCAGATCGTCTGCATCACCACCGTCGCGTCGCCGGGGAACTCCTTGACGGGAGTCAGCAGCTGCGGACCCTGCAGCGTGAAATCGGCGAGGAACGACTTCATCTCCTGGGTGCCCTCCGACAGCGCTTGTTCCCCCTTCCGCGAGATCAAGGCGGCGTGCCGGCCGGTCGGATCCATCTTCACCTCCGACGGCTGGTCGGCGCGGAAGAGGCCGAAGGTGACGAGGAACACGTGCAGCAAGCTGGCGTGGTACGGATCCTTGATGTTCTCGAACATCAGCTTCCAATTGCTGCGGATGAGTTGGCGCATGTGGCCGAGGACACGCAGCGGGCGCCCGTCGAAGACGCGGTCGAAGTAGCTCAGCATCGACGCTCCGAGATAGTCCTCGAACGACGGCGGCTCGGCACCGAAGGACGCGAACAGCACCCCATGCCGTTCGGCGACGCGCAACGCCTGCAAGCCGTGCTCCTCCAGTTTGAAGTCGCCGGGCATGCCGCCCTGCTTGCGCAGCCCGCGACGGAAGGGCACGCCGATGAGGTCGCCGCGCAGATTGTACGTCCACTGGTGGTACGGACACATGAACTCGGCGGCGTTGCCGAAGCTGGCCTGGCAGAACTGCACGCCGCGGTGCGCGCAGCGGTTGACGACCACGTGCACGCGGCCGTCGCGATCGCGCGCGACGACCACCGGCCGATCGCCGATGCTGGCGCGCTTGAAGTCGCCGGGGTTGGGAATCTCGGCGGCGAGACCGACGTAGCACCAGCTCTCGCCCGCGAAGATGCGCTGCTGCTCGCGCTCGTAGACGGCGGGGTCCGAGTACACCCAGAAAGGGATGCGACTCGATCCGCCGTCGGGCCAGCTTCTGTGGAAGGCGTCGTCTGCCGCCATCGTGCGCGTCCAGCGCGCCGAGACTAGCCGGTTTTCGGCGTCGACCACAACGGCGAAGCGATCGATTCGCCGCCTACGCGGCCGGCCGGCACACTCGCGCGATGCGCTCCGCCAGTCGAAACGCCGACAGCGGTGCCGAGCCTTCAGCCTTGTTGTTGATGATCACGAATGCCGGGCGCGCGGCTGCAGCGGCAGCAAGGCACAAGTCGGCGATCGCGTCATGCGTGACCGCGTCCTCGTCGACGAGCCGATCGAACGGCTGGTAGTGTGCCTTGGCGGCCTCGTAGGCGTACCCGCTCGCCAGCATCCAGCGAATGACCAGGGCGCGTGGTTCGGGCGGGCCGAGCCAATCCGCCTGGGCACGCACGGGCGGCATGCTGGGATGGGCGTTGAGGCAATGGCATGCACCCACGTCTGCGAGCGCCGCAACGTACGCGTCGGTCAGCAACTCCCGGTTGCGCAGCTCTACCGCGTACAACGGCCCGCGTGGCAATGCCCGTAGGAAGGTATGCACCCGCTCCGCAAAGCGCGACGGTCCGCCCAGCGCCACAACATCCTGCGGCGGAAACTGGAAGAGCAGCGGCCCGGCATGGTCGCGCAGGCCTTCCATGAAGGGCCCGACGACCTCATCGGTGGCATAGGCCGCGTCGAGGCACAGGACATTGTGTTCACCGGCGTGAGCAGCGTAGCGCGCGTGCCGTGGAAAGCGTGCAATGGTGCAGAGCTCATGCGCTTTGACCAGGAAGCGGAAGTTGTCCGGCACGACCGCGGCATAGGCGGCGAAGGCCGCGGCGCTGATGGGAGCGTAGTAGGTGCGATCAATGCCGACTGCGCGCAGCAGCGGATGCCGCGCGTACGCCGCCAGACCATCGCGCGCCAATCGCGTCGGCGAAGCGGGACGGTCGTAGACGATCCCGGCCCAGCCGGGGAAGGCCCACGACGAGGTACCGAGCCGGACGGTCGGGGGCACATCCGCTGCGATCGCCGCGAGCGCCGGTGGCACGGCACTGGGGCCGACGGGTCCCAGTCGTGGCGACGAAGCCTCAGACGACGCCGGCCGAGGTTCGCCGGCGCCGAACAGATCGAGCTGGGTGTCCGCTTCGCGGCGCGTCGCCATGCGGGCATCTTACCCGATGCCGGGGCGCGAACCAGTGTTCAGGGTCGCGCCAAATCTGTTATGAGGTGGCCGCGAGACGAGGAGGTGTGCAGCGCCATGCCCAGCGACGTTGAAATCGCCCGGTCCGTTTCCCTGCGTCCGATCACCGAGGTGGCCGCCACGCTCGGCCTCGCTGCAGACGACTTGCAACCGTATGGCCGCGACGTCGCCAAGGTCGATCTCTCGGTGCTCGATCGACCCCGACGCCGCGCCGGCGTGCCGCGGCTGATCCTCGTCTCCGCCATCACGCCCACGCCGGCCGGCGAAGGCAAGACCACGACCAGCATCGGCTTGGCGCAGGCCTTCACGCGCTTGCGGCAGTCCGTCTGCCTGGCGCTGCGCGAGCCGTCGATGGGGCCGTGCATGGGAATGAAAGGCGGCGCCACCGGTGGCGGCTACAGTCAGGTGGCGCCGGCGGATCGGATCAACCTGCACTTCACCGGCGACTTCCACGCCATCACCTCGGCGCACAATCTCCTCGCCGCACTGCTCGACAACCACGTCTACTTCGGCAACCGCCTGAGCATCGATCCGCGTCGCATCGTGTGGCGGCGAGTCATGGACATGAACGACCGAGCGTTGCGCAACATCATCGTCGGCCTCGGCGGCGCCACGCAAGGCGTGCCGCGCGAGACGGGCTTCGACATCACGGCGGCATCCGAGGTGATGGCGATGCTGTGCCTGGCGACCGGCATCGACGACCTGCGTGCCCGCCTCGATCGGACCCTGGTGGCGTTCACCTACGACGGCGAACCGATCACGACCGCGAAGCTCGGTGCCGGCGGCGCCATGCTTGCCCTGCTGCGCGACGCCTTGCTCCCGAACCTCGTGCAGACCCTCGAAGGCACGCCGGCGCTGGTGCACGGCGGGCCGTTCGCCAACATCGCGCACGGCTGCAACAGCGTGCTGGCGACGCGCCTGGCGCTGCATCTCGCCGACTGGGCGGTCACCGAGGCGGGGTTCGGCTTCGACCTCGGAGCGGAGAAGTTCTTCGACATCAAGTGCGTCGGCGCCGGGCTCGATACCGCGGCAGTGGTGCTGGTGGCGACGATTCGCGCCCTGAAGATGCACGGTGGCGTGGCTCTGGGCGCCCTCGGAACACCCGACGCCGCGGCGGTGGCGCGCGGCCTCCCCAACCTGCAGAAGCACATCGAAAGCATCCAGCTCTTCGGCGAGCCGCCGGTGGTGGCGCTCAACCGCTTCGGCGCCGATACGGACGAGGAGATCGACGTGGTCCGGCGCTGCTGCGCCGAGCTGGGCGTGCCCTTCGCGGTGTCGGACCACCACGCCTGCGGCGGTGAGGGGGCGATGGACCTGGCGCGCACGGTGATGGCGCACGCCGAGGAACGCAGCAAGCCCTTCACCCCGCTGTACGATTGGAAGGCGCCCGTGCCCGAGAAGATCCTCGCCGTGGCGCGTCAGATGTACGGGGCGCGCAACGTCGTGCTCACGAAGACGGCGGAACGCGACCTCGCCGACCTGCGCCGGCTCGGCTACGAGCAGCTGCCGATCTGCATCGCGAAGACTCAGAACTCGCTGTCCGATGATCCCAAGCTGAGCGGCCGGCCGCGTGACTTCGACGTCACCGTGCGCGGCATTCAAATCAACGCCGGCGCCGGATTCCTCGTGGTGCTGACCGGCGACATCATGCGCATGCCCGGCCTGCCGCGCAAACCGCTGGCCGAGTCCATCGACCTGCAGGGCGATCGGATCGTCGGGCTGCAGTGACCGCGAAGGAAGGACCCCGCTCCATGCAGATACAAAAGCTCCGGCAGGTGTACATCGTGGCCGAAGACTTCGAGGCACAGGTGAAGTTCTACGGCGAGACCCTCGGCCTTACGCTGCAGTTCCGCGACGGCAATCGCTGGGCGCAGTTTCAGGCCGGCGGCGTGTCGCTGGCCATCGCCAGCGCGGAAGAGGGTCAAGGAGCGCGACCCAATGTACCTGTGCCGGTCTTCGAGGTAGACGATCTCGGTGCGGCCCTCGGCACCCTCACGGCCAGCGGACACACGGTCGGCGCGGTGCGCGACATGGGCGCGCACGGCCGCAGCGCCGCGGTGCATGACACCGCCGGCGTGCAGCTTGTGCTGTTTCAACGCGCCTGATCGCGCCGCGGCTCCGGTAATCCGTTCTTGAGGACGACAAACTGCCGGTCCGGATCGGTCACCGGTGTCACCGTCCGCTCATGGGTGGTCGCGTCACGCGCGATCTGGCACGCGCCGTCGGGAGCGAATTGCACGATGTATGACTTGCGCACCGCGGCGGTGCGGTTCGGTCCGGTCCGGTGCGGCGTCAGCGAAGAGAAGACGACGATGCTGCCGGCGCGCGCTGGCACCGCCACGGCGTCGGCGGGGTTCTCGAGGCACGTCCACCCGTAGTCGGTCATCCAGTGTTTGAGCGTGCCGTGGCGGTGTAACCCCGGCACCACCCACGGGCAGCCGTTGTCGAGGGTCGCGTCGGTCAGCGCGATCCAACAAGTGAGATACTGCTGCGGCTCGATGTAGGTATAGCCGTTGTCCTGATGCCACGGGAACTCGCGCTGCGGCTCGGGCTTCTTGTAGACTGCCTGATCCCAATAGAGGCGGACGTCCGGACCGATCAGATCGTGGGCGAGGTCTTGGAAGAGCGGCCCGCCACAGAAGTCATGCAAGTGCGCCGACTGCAGCACCAGGTGCGTGGTGAACGTGATGGCGTCGGCCTGCGCGATGAAGAAGCGGCCGCCATCCTGCAAGCGCAGAAAATCTTCCAAGCGGCGCTCCAACGGATCGATCTCCGCGATCACTTGCCGCAGGGTCTCCGCGTCGAAGGCGTCGTCCAGGATGAAGAAGCCGTCCTCGTCGTAGGCGCGCGCTTGCGGCGCGGAGATCCGGCGATACGGACCCTGCGGTGGAGCCCAGTTGAAGGTCTGATTGAGCGGATGCAGCTGAAGGTCCATGAATGCGACGACTGATACCGCGAACGGTCTGCCGACTTCAAACTGCGGCCGCGTACCGCGAGTGGTGTGGGACAAGAAAGTGAACAACCATCGTGGCCGAGGGAAACTACGGCACAACAGAGGCTCTATTGTGGTCGTCGTTCGGCACCGTCTGCCGTAAGCAAATCCCCCGTTCGCCCCGAGTAGCCCCCGTTTTCTCAGGGGGCGTATCGAGGGGTGCTCACAGCCGCTCGCGACGTTGGCGATACGCGGCCCAGTCCTTCTTCTTGGCTGCCTCGCTCAGGCCGTCGAAGTCGCCACGCGCCAACGCCTGTTTCTTAGCGCGACTCCAGTTCTTGATTCGAAGCTCGGCTGCCAAAGCTTCTTCACGAGTGGCAAACTCCTGTGACCAGATCAGCCGAACAGGCCGGCGCGTCTCGGTATACGCACACTTTCCACCTTCGTGGTGCTCAAGGATCCGCCGGTCCAGATCATCCGTGTGCCCGACGTAGTACGATTTGTCGGCGCATTGCAGCATGTAGGCGTAGAATGGCCGACCCATGACACTCGCCTACCAAGTCCCTCGATACGCCGCCAGAAGAGGGCGGCTACTCGGGACGAACGGGAAATCGATGCTCCGCAACCTTACTGTGGTGCACCCACCGCTCCGCGCGGTGTGCGGTGGGCATCTCGATTTGCTACTCAAGACGCTGATGGATTCCGTCACCACGGCGGTTTACGAAGCACACGCACTCGAGTGGACTGCGGCACGGCGGCCGCGGGCGATCGAGGATGGCCGGTTGGATGCGTTCGCGCGTCGCGTGCGACCCGGGGGGCGCGTCGCCGATCTGGGATGCGGTCCGGGTTGGTATGCGGCGCACCTGCGCGCGGCGGGCTTCGAGGTCGTGGCGGTGGACGCGGCGGCGGCGATGCTGGCCGAGGCAGCGCGGCGCGCGCCGCAAGTGTGGCGCGTGCGCGCCGACATCCTGGCCCTGCCCGTGGCGGATCGTTCGCTGGACGGCGCCTGGGCTTCGGGGTCGTACCAGCACCTGCCGTATGGCGATCTGCCGCTGGCGCTCGCCCGGCTGCACGCGGCGCTGCGTCTCGACGCGCCCGTCGAGTTGACGCTCGCCGATCTTCGGCAAGTGGAGACGACGGCCGAAGAGCTGGCATGCGGTGAGACCGAGCGCCGGTTCGGCGACGACACGTTTCCGCAGCGGCTCTTCTCCTTGCACACTGTCGAACGGGCGCGGGCGTTGCTCGACGGCGCTGGCTTCGAGGCCATTGAGATCGACTCGGTGGCCGACACATTCTGGTTGCGGGTGCGCGCACGCCGGGCTCGCTCCCTTCCCGATCTCGTGGCGCCGGACCTTCGCCTGTTGGTGTGCGGCCTCAATCCCTCCCTCTACTCGGCGGACGCCGGCGTGCCGTTTGCGCGTCCCGGCAATCGCTTCTGGAGCGCGGCGCGCGCCGCCGGCTTGATCGCGCACGAGCGTGATCCCCTCGACGCGCTGCGCCGCGGCATCGGCATGACCGATCTCGTCAAGCGGGCGAGCGCGGCGGCAGCGGAGCTGCGCCGCGACGAGTACGCCGACGGCTTGCGGCGCTTGGAGAGCCTGGTTTGTCTGTACCGGCCGGCGGCACTGTGCTTCGTCGGCTTGGACGGATGGCGGCAGGCGGTCGATCGCCGCGCCCAGCCCGGGTGGATCGCGGACGGCTTCGGCGGCCGTCCCGCCTACCTCATGCCGTCGACGTCAGGGCGCAACGCCCGGGTGCCGGTCGCCGAGTTGGCGGCGCATCTGCGCGCGGCGGCCATGGGGAAGTCGAGCCGAGAGCTCAGAGTCGAGCGTTGAGAGTCTTGGACCGACTGCTCTCGACTCTGAACTCTCGACTGTCGACCAGGATTTGCCAGATCAGCGTCCTCCGAACACCTCGAGGACAACGCGATCGATCTGCTCGACCATCTCGTCGATGGTGCGCGCGTGACGCGTGTTCAGCACCAGGTACTCGGCGCCGGCGGCGGCGTACGCCGCGACGTCGGCTCGGATCTTCGTCGCCGTTCCCGCCAGCCACTCGGCGGGATGTGGGTCGGCGTCGAGCACGCGAATGGTTCGCCGCAGGCTCACGGTGATCTCTCCCGCGTCGCGTCCGACGGTGGCGCACAGATCACGCAGCGTCCGCACGTGCGTCGCAACCTCGGGCGGGCTCAGGTCGATCGGATGCCAACCGTTGCCGTAACGCGCGGCGCGGCGCAGCGCCGGCAGGCTGTTGCCGCCGATCCAGATCGGCGGGTGCGGCTGCTGCACGGGCTTCGGCCGCCCGCGCACCGGCGGCGCGAGATATCGCGGCCCCGCAAAGTGAACCACGTCGGCGATCCAGAGATCTCGACAGATGCGCAGGTACTCGTCGGTAAGCGCGCCGCGCGCGTCGAAGTCGGCATGCAACGCGTCGAACTCCTCGCGCAGCCAGCCGACGCCGCAACCGAAGATCACCCGCCCACCCGACAGGGCATCGAGGCTCGCGACCGTCTTCGCGGTTAGCACGGGATTGCGTAGCGGCACGACGTACACGCTGACACCGAGCCGGATCCGCGTCGTCGCACCGGCGAGGAACGCCAGCGTGGTCAGCGCATCGTAGAAGTGCTCGAGCCGCTGCATCAACGCCGCCGCCGGCTGCGGGTTGCGATCGTACGGGTAGCTCGACTCGACGTGATCGGGCACGATCACATGGTCGCTGACCCAGACCGAGTCGATGCCGCGCAGTTCGGCGTGGCGCGCCAGCCGCAGGAGATTCTCCGGCGTCGCCAACGGACCGTAGTTGGGCAACGCGATGCCGTAGCGCATGGACCTTCTGCTACCAGAAGCCGGCGCGGACTACGACCGCTCTTGCGGCACACAGCGCGCCTGCCACAATGGCGCGACCATGCCATGGCGAAGGCTATTCCCAACGCTGCTCATCGCGCTGCTGGCGGCGAGCGCCGGCGCTGCCGACCTGCCGCCGCAGATTCCGCGTGCGGTGCTGTTCGGCAATCCCACGAAAGCATCGCCGCTGATCTCGCCGGACGGCACTCGCCTCGCTTACCTGGCGCCGTCAGCTGCAGGCGTGCTCAACGTGTGGGTCCGCACCCTCGGCAAGGCGGACGATGCCATGGTGACCAACGACACCCACCGCGGCATTCGCTCGCACGTCTGGGCCGAGGACGGTGTTCACCTGTTGTACCAGCAGGACGTCGCCGGCGACGAGAACTGGCACGTCTACAGCGTCGACGTGGCGACCAAGGTGGTGCGCGACCTGACACCGTTCCAGGGCATTCGGGCGCAGAACCTGATGGTCGACCGGCATCGGCCGAATGAGATGCTCGTCGGCCTCAACCTGCGTGATCGGAAAGTGTTCGATATGTACCGCGTCGACCTCAGCACCGGCGCGGTGGTTCCCGACACCCAGAATCCCGGCGACGTCGTCGGTTGGTTTACCGACACCGACTTTCAGATCCGCGCGGCCTTCGCCACCAACCCACGCGACGGCAGCAGCATTCTGCGGGTACGCGACCGTGGCGACGCGCCCTGGCGCGATCTGATCACCTGGCCGTTCGAAGAGAACGGCGCGGCGATCGCGTTCACCGCCGACGGACGGGGTCTGTATGTCGAGACCTCGCTGGGTACGGACACCAGCCGACTCGTCACGGTCGACGTCGCAAGCGGCGCGGAGTTGGAGACACTGGCGCACAATGCCCGCGTCGATCCCGGCACCATCTTCTTGCAGCCGGAGAGCCGAGTCGTTCAGGCGGTGTCGTTCGACTACCTGCGCTCCGAGTGGCAGGTACTCGATCCAGCGGTGCGCACCGACTTCGACGCACTGTCGAAGGTACACGCGGGAACCCTGGCGTTTCTCAGCCGTGATCGGGCCGATCGGATCTGGATCGTGGTCTATCGCCCCGACGATGGTCCGGCGCGCTACTACGCCTATCGCCGCGACACCAAGCAGGCCGACTTCCTCTTCGCGGACCGCCCGGAGTTGGAGCATTACACACTGGCGTCGATGAAGCCGCTCGTGATTGCGGCGCGCGACGGCTTGGAACTGGTCTCGTACTTGAGCGTGCCGGTCGGAGTGGAGGCGCGGCACCTGCCGCTGGTGCTGGATGTGCACGGCGGGCCGTGGGCGCGTGACGTGTGGGGGTACAGTGCCGAGGCGCAGTGGCTGGCCAATCGCGGCTACGCCGTGCTGCAGGTGAACTTCCGCGGCTCGACCGGCTTCGGAAAGAAGTTCCTCAACGCCGGCAACGGGCAGTGGGGTGTCGGCGCCATGCAGCACGATCTCACGGATGCGGTGCAGTGGGCGATCAAGGAAGGCATCGCCGATCCGAAGCGTGTGGCGATCCACGGCGGCTCATACGGCGGCTACGCCACGCTCGCCGGCCTGACGTTCACGCCGCAGCTCTACGCGTGTGGTGTCGACATCGTCGGACCGTCGAACGTGCGGACCCTGCTGCAGGCGATTCCGCCGTACTGGGCGCCGGTGTTGAACCTGTTCGTGCGCCGCATCGGCGACGTGCTGACCGACGACGCGTTGAATCGGCGCATCTCGCCGCTGTTCCACGTCGACGCCATTCGTGCCCCGCTACTGATCGCGCAAGGTGCCAACGACCCGCGGGTCAACATCCGCGAGGCCGATCAGATGGTCGCCGCGCTACGCGCCAAGCAGCTGTCCGTCACCTACGCGGTCTACACCGACGAAGGTCACGGCTTCGCGCGTCCGGAGAACCGGCTGGACTTCTACGGCCGCGCCGAGGCGTTTCTGGCGCGCTGCCTCGGTGGCCGCGCCGAGGCGTCACAGCCGGTGCCGGGCGCCAACGTCGAGCTGCGGTAGGGTTGGAAGGCGCGGTGGTTCGATCGAACCGGAACAGCACCCGGCGGCGTTCATCGGCATTGGAAGACACCAAGACGGACTCGCATTACGTCCGTGCGGAACGCGACGGCTTTTGACCGCCGGCGAAACCCACGGGACGATCGGGCGCGCAACGGTACGTCACGGCGGAAGCGGAGGGATTCGGCACTGAGTTGAGTTCTACGTCGCGAAGTGCCAGTGTTCCGGCCGATGGGGGGCCTCCCACGGTTGGTGCGGTATATCTGTGCGGTAGTCGGGACGGCGGTCTGGGCCTACTGGTGGGTGGTCGCGCAGCATCTGGCTCCGAAGGCATCGACGCTCGTATGGCTCGGAGCCATCGTACCGTGGGCGGTTGCCCTTTTCTCCCGCTGGCGCTTGCCGCGTCCGAGCCGCGCGACGCTGTGGGCCGCGATCGCCATCTCGCTGCTGATGGTGCCGCGGCTGCTGTGGCTCGAGGATGCTCCCTTTCGCGTCACCTCCGACGAAGCGTGTTACTCCTTGTACGGCCTGAGCTCGATACGGGAGCATGCGTGGGAGATTTTCGGTGGCCGGGACGCGGCATGCGTGAGTGCAAACTACATGGCGGAGGTGTTGCAGGTCTGGCCCGCGTTGTTCGTGCGGCCGCTGCTGGCCGTGCGGCTGGCCTCGGCGCTGTATGGTCTGCTGTCGCTGCTGCTCACCTACATGCTGGCGGTTCGGCTGGTGGGCCGGGCGGGGGCAACGGTCGCCGTGACCGTTCTCGGGTGCTCGTTCTGGCACATCGTCTTCTCGCGCACGACCTATCCCAACATGCCGCCACTCGTGGTGGTGCCGGCGGCGTTGCTCGCGCTCGTCGCCGGCACTGACGAGCGCAACCGGTTTCTGGAGTTCATGGGCGGCGTGCTGCTGGGAACCAGTTTTCTGGTCTACGATCCGGCCCGTGTCGTCGTCCCGGTGGCGCTCCTGTGGCTGGCGCACCGGACCCTGATGGGGGGCGTGTCTTGGCGAGATGGTGTGATGTCGGTGCTGGTCATCGCCTTTGGAGCGGCGCTCTTCCTGGGCCCGTACCACCATGACCAAGGGGTGCTCGCCGCCGTGGGCCGCTACCGTCAGGTCTCCATGATCGATGAGGGCTCACCGGTGTGGCGCATGCGGCAGGCGGGGTGGTCGATCTCGGCTACCGCCGAGATCCTGGCCTCGCAAGTGCAACACGCTGCGGCGATCTACGTCGGAGCGGGCGCCTGGAACGGACCGCACGATGCGTCGCCGCACGCGATCATCGATCCGCTGTCGCTGACCCTGGGGCTCGCCGGCCTGTGCGTGGCCTTGGCGCGCCCACGCGACAGCAAGGGTTTCCTGGTGCTGGCGTGGGTTGCGTGCACGTTCATTCTCGGGCAGGTCCTCACCGGCAGCCCCAACTACCGCACCGGACCGATCATCCCGGGGCTGGCGATCGCGGCCGGATTGGCGGGTGCAGCGATCGACCGCTTCGTGTTGGCGCGGTTCGGACGTCACGCCGGGGCCATGCAGGCCGCTGCGCTCACGGCATTGACGGCGGTCATCCTTCCGATCAACCTCCGCTACTTGCGCGACTACGTCGCCGACCGTAGTGACGCCCCTGATGTCGCCATGGCGCGCTTCGTCCAAGCGGGTAGCCCCGCGGCAATCTACTACACGGTCGGGTTTCGTCCGGCCTCACGCGACATGGTCTTTCAACTCATCGCGTACGGCCGCACCGTTCGCGACGTGTCGAGTTTGACCGACGCGCTGTGCGGTCAACTGGATCATGCGCACGACGCCGTATTCGTCCTCGACCCCGTGGTGGCAGACGCGGCGGCACGACAGATTCGCCGTCACTACCCGATGGCTGTCGCCGTCAAGAATCCGTTCTCATCCAACGCGCCGATCCTCGCGTTGACACTCCCCGCTGGCGCGGCCGCCGCACCAGCCGAGTGTGAGGCGCGCGCTGCTGAGGGCCCGGGGCTGCTCGCGCGCTACTACCGCGGCGCGAACTGGGACGGCGCCGTCATCCTTGAACGAATCGAAGAGTGGCCGTTTCGCTGGCAGGCGGCGGACCAGGTGGAGCGCGTCGGCAGCATTGAGTGGGTCGGACGATTGACCGTGCCCAATTCGGGAGACTACGCCTTCGAGCTCATCGCCGACGTGTCGACCGGGAGCCTCAGCATCGGGACACAGGTCGCGCTCGAGCGTGGCGGATCGACGACGGCGCACCTGGAACCAGGCACCTACCCGCTGCGGCTGCGCTGCCGCCCGAACCTCGAAGGGTTGTGTACCGTGCGCTGGACTCCGCCCGGCGAACCGATGCAGTGGATTGCGCCAGAGCTGCTGCGGCCGCCGGCCGACGCCGGTCACGCCCCCGGCGCGTACCAGATCGGTGACGACCAGGCGCGTTCTTGAATGGTCTTCGGGAAGGTCGGATCGGAGCAGGTCGCCGGGCGCTGATCCGGCGGCAGACGGTTGCATGTGTAGGCGTTCCACCGGCAGCTCGGGTTCTCCAAGACGCGCACGTAATAGTACGCCTGTCGCGTCGGATCGAAGGCCGGGTCGGTCCACACCGCGCACAGCGAGTCGGCACCCGTGCCGCTGGTGACACAAGTGCTCTCGTCAACCGTGGCACCGTTGTTCGGATCGCCGGCGACGTCGAAGACCTGATAGTGCGCTTCACCCTGCTCCACCCACCCCTTGATGATCTGCAGCCGCTGCAGCGGCGTGCCGGGATGAGTCGCGGTGCCCGGGTCGCGCATCGCCGAAAGGACGAAGGTCGGCGCGCCGGCACCTGCCGGCCGCGGCGCGAGCACGCCGCCCATCGGCACGCCCCGAGCGTAGCCCTGCGCGATCATGTTGGGATCGCCACAGACATCCGACGGCAAGTCCCAGGCACCGAAGAAGCGCACGGTCAGGCGCGTGCCGCTGGTGCCGAACACCTCGCGCCGGCGCAGCGCATCGAACAACGCCGGTCGCGAGTTTTCCTCGGCCCACACGCCGGCGAGCCCACCCGGGCTGAAGGTGATGCCACCCGGCGTGAGCACGCCGGGGCCGAGCTGCTGCTCCGGCGAGGCGTCGTCGGTACCACGGTGGCCGATGAAGGTGCGCTCCACCGTCGCGCCCGGCGTGCCGTTGTGCGTGTCGGTGCTGCCGATGATGCCGAGCTGATATGGGTTCACGCCCAGACGATCGGCCTCCTTCAAGCCTTCGAGCAAGGCGAAACGGACGAAGTCGCGGCGCGACACGCAGCCGCCGCTCGCGGTGCCGGTCTGCCCGGTGCCGTCGCCGCAGTCCGGGAACGGCGGCCGCCGGCGCTTTTCGAAGTCGCACAGCTCGTCGGGCTGCCCGATGATGCCCGACAAGCCGTTCATGCACTCGGAGTCACCCTTGTGCTGGTAGATCTCCACCACCGGCTCCATGGCGGCGCGAAACGTCGCTTGCGCGCGTTCATCCTCGACGCCGGTGGCGCCGGGATACTGGACGAGGAACATCTTGCCGTTGCTCTCGTTTGAATTGTGCGGGATGACCAGCACGTCGCAGCCGATGTCGGCATCGATGCAGGTGCTCTTCAGCTCGGTCCACAGCCCCTGCGGCGTCGGCTCCTCGAAGGTCGAAGTTGGGAAGGGCACGCGATCGGTGCGGAAGATGACGTTGCGGTGCAGGGTGCTGGCCGCCGGGTTGAAGGAGTACTCGTACGCCACGAAGGAAGTAAAGGCGCAGCGCGCCGTTTTGTCGTACGCCGCGTCGGCGGCCTCCTGGATGCGGCGCCACACCTCGCCGGCGGTCGGCGCGCAGCCTTGGCCGTCGGCGCCGCAGATATCGGTAAAGCGCTTGGGACGCGACAACGTGAGCGCCGTGCCGAACTTGCGCACGGCGTCGTTGCCCCCGGCGCGGAAGGTCTGGCAGCTGTCCGAGTCGTACGCCGCCGAGCCCGGCGTCGAGCACAGCTCGACCTCGCCGAGGTATTCGGAATGGTCGGTGACCGCGGCGAAATCCAACGGACGATCGAGTTGCAACGTCTGCGTGCCGTTGCCCTCGGCGTCGAGCGGCGGCAACGCCACCGGCTCGCCTTGTGCGAAGCGGTAGGCTTGCATCGGTGTCGTGCGCACGTCGAAGCTGTGCGCGTCGAAGGAATTGGTCGTGTGCACATGCAGATCACCGAAGTAGGCGTTACGCAGCGGGTTGTGCTCGGCGCACGGCTCGCGTGCCTCGATGTAGCCGGTGGGCGTCGCGGTCACCGTGCTTGCCGGTGGCGCCGTGGCGGTTGCCGCAATCGGCGTCGCCGTGGGGACCAGCCCAAGATTGTCGTCTTCCCCGCAACCCGCAGCCACGACGGCCACCACCAACAACAGCAACGCGCCAGGACCCTTCATCATGCCCATGCCCATGCCCTTTCCCCTACATCCAGAAGTGCTGCACCCGCTGGAACACCCACGCCGCCGCCAGCGCCCCGATGGCGTATGCCGGAACCAATCGCAGGCGCGGCCGCGCGGGCGTGGCGCGCATCAGCCACGCGATGGGGCCGACGACGGCAATCACGAAGAGCCACTGGCCGGCTTCGACGCCGAGGTTGAACGATAGCAACCCCAGCCCGGTCTGATCCGCCGGCAGCCCGATCGCGGCCAGAGCGCCGGCAAAGCCGAAGCCGTGCAGCAGACCACAGATGAATGCAACCACCCACGGACGCTGCCGCGTCAAGGTCGGCGGCGCGTCGGCCGGCCGCGTCAGCTCCCGCGCCAGCAGCAGGATGCTCAACGCGATCAAGGCTGCGACGGGGGCCGCTGGAACGTGCACCACGCCGAGCCCGGCGAGCGCCAGCGTCAGGCTGTGCGCTACCGTGAAGGCGCTGATCGCCTTGAACCGCATGCCCCGCACCGGGGCGAGCAACAGCAGAGCGAGCACGCACAGCAGACTATCGACGCCCCCCAGAACGTGTGCCGCACCGAGACGGAAGTAGGTTCCCGACACGGCGAGCGCGGGGGTACCGGACGCAATCAACGCGCCGGGCACCAGCAACGTGCTGGCACCGCTGCGCAGCACGCCGCTGAGCGTCGCGCCGTCGCGCCAGGTCAGGCGCACGACGACGTCGACGCGGCCGCCGTCGAGCCCGGGCATGGCGATCGGTTGTCCGCGCAGACCCGTGGCACCGCAGTCGACCTGCCAACGGATCGGCGCCTCGCCGTCACCCAGTGCGGGCGCGGCGACTTGGCGGCAGGATTCGGGCAACGCCGGCAGCAGCTCCGCATCACCCGGTAGCCGTGCCCCGGACTCCGGACCGGGTGGCCGCCACGTGACCGTGAAGACACCCGGCGCT